>CAJHXH010000877.1_pt1 | contig 17476 bp, 20 predicted proteins | sample 9198571 | NCBI WGS metagenome assembly CAJHXH01 (sample SAMEA7708301, study PRJEB35096) | sediment metagenome | biome: marine neritic benthic zone biome [ENVO:01000025]; feature: sediment [ENVO:00002007]; material: shallow marine sediment [ENVO:03000034] sea grass bed [ENVO_01000059] ... | reverse complement strand
TACAAGAAAATGGCTCTTGGACTCGTTGGGCTCCAGCACCGTACAGTCGCTGGGATCTTTACAGTGAAAAGCGTAAGTTTATCTTTGCCGATCCCACCACCGGTCAAGCTTGCTATTATATAGATCCCGATGGAACTGTCCACTGGAGAAACGTTGATCGCAATGAGAACGAGAGTTTTCCTGGAATTCAAGCTACTGCAATCAGCGTGGGGGGACAATAATATTAATCTAAACTTAATCTGATTTTAACTTAAGGGATTAGCAAACAAATAATATATCAGTTTAGATCTTTTTTGGTGGGCAAAATATACTTTCAGGATTTTCAATAGACTTTATGTGTTGGTTTTGCCCACCCTACTTTAACTGGTACTTTATTTAAACGCAAGTCCCTAACTTGTTTATTTTGTTTAAGTTGGAGTTGGTTCCCTTGGCGATAAGTGCGATCGCCTGTACTCGGTAGGTTGGGTTGAGGCATGAAACCCAACATTCCTATTCTTAATCAGCAATCAATTTTGTTAAATTTAGGAAAACGAACAGATAAAAATTGTAAACCAACAGAAGTATTTTCTTAAGCAAAAAATTTTCTGCCCTCCTTATTTTTTAGAAAGCTCTCATGTCATACAGTGAATACAAAGATTATGGTAAAACTCAACTAGCAAAAATTTTCAAAATCACAATTAACTTAAGTCCCATCTTTGATCTTAGAAAAGGGGAGGTATGGGGAGATTTTGTTTAAGTTCAATTTTGTTATTTTCTAGCCAAATACCTTTCATATATTTTTCAGTAAATAGATAAAATGTAAATTACCTGTTTCACAAATTAATTTGCCACATCAAAAATTTGTTGTGCGGTTAAATTCAACTCAGGAAAAATAGAAGAAATCAGAATTTCATCAGCCCTAAATTGTTGCAATTGATATTCATCGTCAACTAATTGATAAATAGAAAGAGTAGGTTGTTTGGGATTACCAATATAACGTTTTCCACCTAACCCTAAATAATCAACAATCCAATATTCAGCTATTGCCAAACTTTCATAATCAACCAATTTATGACCATAATCATCACCCCAATTAGTGCTTACTACTTCTATCACTAAAGGTACAGCTTTACCCTGAGTAATAGTAGAGCTTTTTTTCCACAAAGTTTCATTCTTTAACACAGATTTATCAAGGACAGTTACATCAGGATTATAAGCAGATTTATCAGTATCTAAAGGCTTAATTAGTACTTGTTTAGGTATCATATAAGGAAGTTCAAAACGCTCAATTTGCACTGCAAGTTTAATTGTAAGAAAACTTATCACTTGTTCATGATTTCCTGTCGGTTGCATTTCAAAAATAACTCCATCATGTAATTCGTATCGTCCATAACCATCGGGATACCAGTTCCAAAATTCTTCTAAGGTAATTTGTTTGGGAAATGTTGCAATCATAAATTTATATTTTTACCACAATATTAATTAATTATATAATAGCAATGAGGAAAAGTTTATAATCAGCACCTTGATCATAAACCCCTTTGAAATGAATTTCAAAGCTCTTCCGCGATCGTTCAATAAATTGAACTCAAAACTAAATGCAGTAAATATTTGAGTCATACAGTAATCTGTAGGTTGGGTTGAGGCATGAAACCCAACATTCCTATTCTTAATTAGCAATCAATTTTGTTAAACTTAGGAAAACGAACAGATAAAAATTGTAAACCAACAGAAGTATTTTCTTAAGCCAAAAATTTTCTGCCCTCCTTATTTTTTAAAAAGCTCTCATGTCATACAGTAATCTGTAGGTTGGGTTGAGCATCAAACCCAACATTCCTATTCTTAATCAGCAATCAATTTTGTTAAACTTAGGAAAACGAACAGACAAAAATTGTAAACCAACAGAAGTATTTTCTTAAGCCAAAAATTTTCTGCCTTCCTTATTTTTTAGAAAGCTCTCATGTCATACAGTGAATACAAAGATTATGGTAAAACTCAACTAGCAAAAATTTTCAAAATCACAATTAACTTAAGTCCCATCTTTGATCTTAAAAAAGAAAATGATGATACTAAAGCATATACAGAATTTCAACATAGGATTGATAGTTTAGCCGCACGAACCAGAATTGCTCATACTAACGAAGCAACAAGATTAGGACTTTTAGTTTCACCAATATTGATAGAGGCTAGTATTATATATAACTTGGGTTTATTTTTTGAACAACCAATAGATCTACCATTAGAGGAAACACCTGATTTGCCACATCAACTCAACGGTGATTTAGATGGTGCATTAACTCTCGACATTTTAGATTTTTCTCCCCCAATCATATCAGTAGTAGAGGTAAAACCGAATAAACTTTCTGATGGACTTGGACAATGTATTGCTGAAATGTATGCCACTAGGAAAAAGTTTGCACAAGATAAAATATATGGTATCATCACCGACGGTGAAGTGTGGGAATTTCTTTTATGGGAAAATGATCAAGTTCTTATCCATAGCGGAAATTGTCACATAAGCAATGTAACTGAGATCATTGAAAATATTGGTTACATAGCAAAAGAATTTAGTAGTATTTAGGAAAAAGTTATCATAAACCCACTTTTTGTATTTTTTAAATAACATAAAGAGTCTCCATATATGTAGGAGGGTTTGGAAACCAAACCCCTACAGGTGATATATTTTCTGTATAGGTGCGTAACTCCTGTAAATAATCATTACTTTTCAATGTCAATTTCTACTGACATTAATTCTATTTCTTTCCCTTGAATAATATTATTGCTAAATTGATGACATTTAGGACATTCAAAAAACCATTCTTGAGGATAAAAGTTTTCTTGACAAGAATTGCAGTAACAAATAACAGGAATAGTATTAATTGTTAAAGTAGCATTTTCAGCAATAGTGTCTTTGGTAACCACATCAAAAGCAAATTCTAGAGCATCGGGGATAACTCCTGATAATTTGCCAATATTCATCGTTATTTTGTTTATTTTATGGGCATTTTGTTGTTTAGCATTAGTAATTGCTATTTCTAAGGTACGTTCCATAATACCTATTTCGTGCATAATTTTTACTATTCCTTTACTAATAAATTTTCAATCATATTTTTAATTATTTCTAATGCTTCTTGTTTTCCTTCCTCAGCAAAATTGGATATTTTTTCGCCAAAATTTATTTTTTTTATGGGTATAGTAATTAACCATGCTTGAGGTGTTTTTTGATAAAGAAATTCTGTTAAATAAATGAGTGATTCTGGGGTAAGATGATGAGTCCAATTATTATTTACTTGTGAATATTTTAATTTGGTTAATTTCAATTGTTCACTTTCTATACTAGCATCAATAAAAATTATGTTTTCAAATTCTGCTATTTTTTCCGCTAATTCGGGCGTTAATTGATGTAAATAGATTGAGCGCACTTGATATAAATTAAGTTTTTCAACTTCAATAGCTACTAATTGCCCGACACCATCATCACATCGTAAACTATTTCCATAACCAATTACTAAAATTTGATTATTTTTTGGCTTCATTATTAAACATTTTTCAGAATTATTTAGATAAAAAATTATTGATAATAACCACATTTATTTTAGTATTCTCAGACTTTCCTGATGTATGACTAAACTTTTAAATCTACTGAGTTTTTGGTATATATGTATCTTTTAATTTAACACCGGTTAAATTTGCACCTGTTAAATCAACATCTATTAAAATTGCATTAGTTAAATTCGCATTTCTTAAATTAGTCTTAGTTAAATTTGCACCAGTTAAATTTGCACCAGTTAAATCAGCATCTATTAAAATTGCACCAGTTAAATCGACATCTCTTAAATCAGTATTAGTTAAATTGGCTTTTGTTAAATCGGTATGGGTTAAATTTGCATATATTAGTCTAGCATCAGTTAAATTGGTACCTATTAGATTTGCATTGGTTAAATCAGCATCTATTAAAATTGCACCAGTTAAATCGGCATCGGTTAAATTGGCATCAGTTAAATGTACACCTATTAAATTTGCAGATGTTAATCTAGTACCGATTAAATTGGCGTTGGTTAAATTGGCATTGGTTAAATTAGCACTAGTTAAATTGGCATCGGTTAAATTAGCACTAGTTAAATTTGTTAATTTTAAATTAGCGTTTTTTAAATTGTAGCCTTTTAAGATTACATTTTCTAAATTTTTTTTGCTTAAGTCTACATATGTTAGTTTTTGAGGAGATATTTTTATTATTCTATTATTTCCATTATTATGGTTGCCATTGACACTATAAGAAAATAGCTTTAATCTCTCAAATAATAAAATATAACCTGAAAAAACTGCCATTGCTATTCCTATTATCCAAGGCAGTAAGATTACAATAAGCCGTACTTCATCTTTTCTATTTTTCTCTACTATTTTTTTTCTAAGGTCAGTATTTTCTATTAAATCTTGAGAATCAGGTAAAATATATTGATGTGAACTTGGATCATGCCAGCCTAAATTTTTCTTGTTATTAGCCATATTTTATATTATATCTATGCTAGAGTTTTTTAAATCTTCTTCTATAGGCCCAATATTTCTATTTAAAGCAGAGCCTATATATACCTCTATTTTAATACCCAGACTTCTCTTTGCTAAAATATCAATTATTGGTTCGTAAACTTTCTTTATTTCTTGTTTATCTATTATTGCATCATAAAGGTCTATTTTATTGATAAATAAACAAATATATTTTAGATTTTTTGTTAACATACCAAAGATGGCGGATATTGACGATTCATTCCACATTCTAATATTTTCGTTGATTCTGTCATCATCTAAATCCCTACTCTTAGAAACTTCTTCAATAGGATTTTTTGGTGGTGCAAATAAATCTACAACTAAGATAAGTGAAGTAATATATCCATATCGCATTGGTGAATATGGAATTTTTTGTTGTTCAATAAATCCACGGATAAGACCTTCAAGGTAACTTTGTCCAGCATAATCAGAAATATATATTTTACACAGTTTTTTTGGACTATCAGCAGGCATCGTTATTTGTTCACTAAATATTTCATATGAACCTGTTCTTTTCTCAGGATTACCATCACCTACAATTACCTTTATAAGACTGGTTTTACCAGAACCACCAAGTCCAACAACCATCACGGAATTAATAGTTTCATGAGGTTCTAATTTAGCGGGTTTTTCAATACCTTCAACTTTTTCATTTGCAATGGAGATTTTTTTATTAGCTTCATCTAATTTCTTTGTAAAATATCTTGTTAAAAGGCCTATTAATACTATAGCTAATGCTAATAAAGATTCAATAAATAACTCTCTCAATAAATCTTGAATATTTGGTGTTTCATCTATTTCTACAGAAATACTATTTTCTCCTTTGTTATTTAATTGTTCATCTATTTCTTCAGTAACACTCTTTTGTTGTGAAAGAGCTAGTGAATTATAATTTACATTTAATAACAATATTAAGGCGGTTATTAAAAACTTATAATTTTTCTTTTTAAACATAATTTTTTGTTAATTATTAATTTATTACAATTCATTTAGGCAGTGAGAATAAATAAACTTAACAGATTTAGAAACTAAAGCCATGAATTTAGTTTATCACATATATTTGAGTGTAAAAGTTATTTTTTCTTTTTTCTTGGTTCCTTAGCCCAATTTCCGCACTTCTTTTCGCACTTGAGGTAAATTAAGTTTTTCAACTTCAATAGCTACTAAGTAATTGGACAAAATTAATTTCATAAGCAACGGGCTGAATTTCCTAGTCCCCCGTTATTATTACAAACAGAACACGGTAAATAATTTTGTCTATCTACTTAATTGCCCGACACCATCATCACATCGTAAACTATTTCCATAGCCAATTACTAAAATTTTGCTCATATCAAATCCAATTGATTGTCGATCATAAAATAGTTGGACATAATAATATTATGCCCCTATAATATCGCTTCTGTAGAGGTTGAATATTGTTCAACCCAAAATACAATTTAACCCAAAATACAATTTAACCTAAAACACGGTTAAACCTAATATTCTTAAATATGGCTATTTCAACAGCAATCACAGAGGTTATTCAAACATTAGGGGATTTAGAATCTCGTTTTAACCTCAGACGTACACAAAATTTAGATTTTTTTCCAGAATGGTATGAGGATTTACCAGAATTAACAGATATTGAGAAACAATCTTTAGATTTAATTCGTAGTCGTTATTTATATCATTTAAGTGATGGACATTTAACCGAAGGCACTGTTACTTTATTAGTGGGTGCGCCTTTATTAGAAAAAGCAGGTTTTTATGATCAACCGTTTAAAATTAAGGGAGAGGCATCAGTTAAAATTGTTTTAGATGAAGAAGATGATGAAGTAGAAACTTTAAGAGGAAGACTGGATATTTTAGTGTTAAATCAATCTTTTTGGGTAGCTTTATTAGAGTCAAAACGAACCAGTATTTCCGTTAATGCTGGACTTCCTCAAACTTTGGCATATATGTTAGCAAATCCTCATCCACATAAGCCTGTATTTGCCATGATAACCAATGGTGATGGAATTATGTTTGTGAAATTATCTCAACAAGAAACACCCCAATATGATGTTTCCCGTCTATTTTCTCCTATTCCTTTGAGAAATGAATTGTATGATGTTTTGAAAGTTTTAAAAAAAATTGGTCAATTTATTTCTAATTAGATAATTGATAATTAATAAATTGCCAAAATTTTCAGCAATACTCAATCATAACATTTTTCTGATTATCTCTTAAAAGTTGAATTAATTCCTCAATTAAACTGCGGCGAATAGAAATATTTTTCGGCAATAAAGGATTTTGATAAAATTCATTAATTTGTTGCCCCACTAAAAAATAAATGGAATCTGCTTCTAAAATTTCTCTGGCTAATAACACTGCACCATTACGAATAGTTGGTAATCTAGTAATCTCAAATTGACATTGTTTTAACAACTCTTTTGCCTTAGAAATCGTTAAAATTCCTTCTGTAACTAAATCCACTTCATTTAACTTACCAATAGGCGGTAATTCCTTACTCATGGTTTCAATTTCCATCTCAATAGTTTCCGCCATATAATTTGCCACAATATTACCTGTAGTGCCTCCGCAGATAATTTTTCGCCCCGGAAAACTTAATAATTGTTCCGCATAGTCTTCATCTTTGCTAGGATCTAAAGGTGGTCCTGTAAAAATCATTAATGGTTTAGGTTTGCGGACATATACCCCGACAAAAGTAGCATCATCACCAATATGATTACAGTACAATTTTTTGGTTTCTTTAATTACTTGCTCAATAATATCACGAGAATTAGTCGCTTTGGTGAGAAAAATAGTTTCCATAAATTTAGCAATATTTTCCCAGCCCCAACCAAAATTCATGGTATGTCCTAAACCCGCATATAAAATTCCATCACTAATTGCTCCTAAAAAATCGCCTCTTTCTAAGAATCCTTCATAGTAATTAATTTTTTTAGATAAAATAACTTCTGTTTTTTGCTCTAACTTAACAATCATACCTTTTTTAAACAACAAAATAGGAGGATTATCAAAGTTAATTACTTTAAATTTATTATTATGATGATTAATAGTAATAATTGTAAAAGTGGCATAGGCAATTTTTCTAACTTGACAAGTAGGTAAAGTCCCCGCAATAGTTTCTATTACTTCTTTTAAAGGCAAGTCGGCAGTGAGCATCGTAATTAACATTTCAGTAGTTAAAGTCGCTAGAATATTCGCTTTTACACCACTACCTAAACCGTCAGACAGAACAATCGTACTTTTCTTGTCTCCTTTGGTAAATTTAACTTGATCCCCACATAATTCTTCTTTATGTTTATTCAAACTATAGTAAGAAATATCAAAAAAATTATCTTCATTCATGGGTAATAATTAATTATTGAAAAGCTGTAATAGTTTAAATAAATTAACTTTTGTTTCGGCGGTAGTTTCTCCTAATAAGCCGGCTATTTCTTGAGCAACTTTCATTTGATTATGCACAACATTATTAACCTGCTTAATCATTTGTTCCTGCATTTGATTTAATTCTTTTTTTCTATTCATGGATTCTGTTAAATCTTTCATTATACAGAGGATTAAATCTTTTTCGACTATGGGAAATATAAATTCTTTGACACAAATTTTTGCTTTTTCATATTCTCTGATTTGATTTTTAACAATGGTTTTTGCCTCCCATGCTTTTTGTAAATGTTCTACGTCTCCTAAAATATTAACAGCAGATTTTCCTTTAAGCTCACAATTATCTAGTTTGAATAGTGAGCAAAATGCAGGATTAACGAGTTGTATTTCTAACTTAGAGTTAACCGCCATTAAAGCATTAGGATCATATTCCCACGCTAATTGATATAAATAATTTTGACTACTTTCTAACACAATTTTTAACTTATTTTTATCTAAAATGGATTCAAGCTATAATTTTAAACTGTGAGAAATTACTTAATCATCGGTAAAATTTCTTGAATAAATTTATCTTCTAAATTTTGCGGGCTAATATTGATAAAATGATGATCTTTAAATTTCATCACAATACCAGAACTACAGGTTTCTAGACAAAAGCAACCTTTTAATTCAACTCTATTATTAATTTCATATTTGCTCATTAATCCTTGTAGTTTTGGCAAAACTTCATAAACCCCTAATTGATGGCAAGCTGATCCCATACATAAGAATAAATTTTCTTTAACCATGAGTATGAACCTAATTTTCTTTGATTTACGTATAATAAATAATTCGGGAAAGTTAATTCATAGCCAGTAATTAAAATCAAAAAGTTAAGTATAAAACTCCATTGTTAATTATCAATTTTTAACTGTCTATATTGATAGGAATTGGGGGAAAAAGAGGACTAAATTTGAACACATCCTAACTCATGTTGAAGATGATCATTTTCCACTTGAATTTTATGATTAACCTGTTCTAGAAAACGCCAAATTACTAATAATTGAGATAAATCCGTTGCACAAACGCATTTTTCCCCTACACGAGATATTCCTTCATCTAAAGAAATCCCAGTGAAATTGACAATTTGCTCCTCAATATTAGCAATAGTTTCTTGACGAAAAATACCATCTAGTTGAATTCGCATCACTTTTCTTCCCCAAAAGATACTAGGCACAGCAGACAACATAAAAGAACGATGATTATTACTTAACATTGCTCCTAAATTAAAAGGTAGAGGAAGACTAGGTAGAGGAGCATCAGATGGTTCAATAATTAGTTCAACTTTAAGGCATCCAGTGGGTAATGTACCTGTGTATTGAGGACGAGCTAAATTTTCAATTTGACTTTCATAAAGTTTGATCACCATATTAGCATTTGTTTCTTGAAACTCAAGCCAACGCTTATAAGCTGCCGCCCTTTTGAGCATTTCTGCTTGTAATGCTTCAGGAGAATGTCCTCTTTGGTTAACATCTCGCTCATATTTCCAATTCCATTTAAGTTGATATTCAGGATCAACATAGATACTGAAGTCAAGATAGGATAAGAATTCTGGATAGAGGGCGTGTAATCCTTCTATAATAATAATAGGAGTGGGCTCTAAGGGTTTAGGTGCATCAAATTGACCTGTATCATGGTTATAAATGGGAATGTGAGCGATTTTTCCTCCTTTAAGTTGATTGAGATGATGTGCTAATAAGTCGAGATGGTTCGCATCAGGATTTAATGGTAACCTACCAGTAATACGGCGTTCATCCCGATCTTCTTTATGGTAGCCATCCATGGCAATGGTGCTAACTAAATCCTTGCCAATTAGCTTCTCAATCCCTGAGCTATAGGTAGTTTTACCACTACCACTATCACCAGCAATACCAATTATAATTGGGTGTTTTAATTGGCTGATTAAGTTCCGAAAATTAGCACAGGTTGGTTTATCAAAAGCTATTTCTGGTTTGATCTGTGTTTCTACCATGATCATTTCTCCTAAATCTCTTAAGTATAGTTTTTAATTAAAGCTCGAAAAGCTCTTGCGGTTTTATTCCTCCCATCTTTTACGAATTTATTTAAGTATTCAATAATTAATTTTTTAATAGGAATTTGAGGGAAAAGAGGACTAAATTCTTGTGCGATATATTGACCATTTTACAAGACATTAATGTGTAAAATACCTTGATAATAAAGCCTTTAGTATTTCATGGATAAGTCAGGCTAAGTTTGAAGGTACAAAAAATTAATGTTTTTTACCAAAAAATTCTATTGCTTCAGCAAGTTCTTCATGATCTTTAGCATAATCTTTAATGGCAATGTTTTGTTTGTATGCCTCACAAGCTTGAACTAATGCTTTTGCACCTTTTTTCGTACCTCCAGGATGGGCATGGCATCCTGCACCCATTGTAGTAATGAAGTCCACATCTCCTAAAGCTTCAATAAATGGTTTAAGTAGAGTAGGATTTAAGCCACCTGAAATAATAGGAGCACATTTTTTAACACCTCGCCAACTGTCATCTTCTAAGATAACGTGGTGTATTAAATCTTCGTGGACTAAATCTTTCACATCTTCATCTGTATCTGGAACTTTTGCCCAAGATTGTTCAAAGAAATGTCCTTTAGATAGAAGGTGTAAAATATTTTGAGCGGGAATAATATCTGCTTCTTTATCTCCAGCCATTTTACCAATACCAGCAGTTCCAGTGTGAATACCTGAAGTTCCAGCTAGTCTGGCAAATTTAGAGAGTACCAAAACACTGAAACCAAAGGGATTTTCTGCTCTGGTAAAAGCACCATGAGCTGCTCTGTGGAAATGGATAAATACATCGGGGTATCTTCTCCTTAAGGTTTGTACGGCCATCCAACCTGCCGTTATGCCATCAATTAAAAATGCGTAACTTCCAGGTTCAAAACCTGCATTGATAATCATTTCACACCGTTCGATCATGGTGTCAAAATCAGCAGCAGAGACATTAAAAGAGTGTACTTTTTTATGTCCAGTTTCTTTTACCGCTTTATCCATAGCTTCTTTGACGTGGAGAACCATTTTGTTATAAGGGCAAAAATCCTGATCTGCTTGAGGTTCATCATTTTTAACAAAGTCGCCTCCACCAACCCAAAAGTCATAACAAACTTCAGCATATTCAGCACTGGTTAAGCCCATTTTGGGTTTTACAATAGTTCCTAAAATTGGTCTTTCATAAACATTGAGATATTTTCTCATATCATCCAATGTATAACTAGGACCATCAAATTGTTCTAGCATCGGAGGTGGAAACCAAACATCTAAAAGTTTAAGGGCATTTACTTCTTTCATGCCTAAGACATTGCCAACAATATAGGTGAGAATGTTCTGTACATTACCAATACGATCAAATAAACGCCAAGGATAAGCTATCCATACCAGCTCTTTTTCTAAATCCACTTTGTAAACTAAAGCATTCATTTCACGGGAAAATGCTGTTTCAGTATTAACTTTAAAGTTAGTACCTGTGGAAGATTCTGCGGCTACTTCTGCGGCAGCTTGAAGGGTGTTTAAATCTTTTCCGGGTTGAAAATGGAATATGGTAAGAAGATATTCTCCATTTTTTACGTTGGGAATGTTGAAATTAACATAAGCTTTTTGTTTATCATTAAGGGAATTTTGCATTTCCTCTATATTCATAAGTGTTACCTCATTTATCTTTTCATTTATTCTGACGTTACAACAATGCCATAAATGGTAAATTAACTTTTGATAAAAAGAACAAGATCTTAAAATAACTTTACATTTTGTAATATTTGCTTACAATTTCAGTCATGTAAAAGTATTCACAAGAGATGGTTTTTGATCCTTTCCTGCATTCCCTGAATTCTACAAGCAGTTTGTTGTCAATTGCGAGATACTTGATTAATAATTTCTCCTTCTGGTGAAACTAATTCAATTTGTAAAGGCATTTGCCCGATCGCATGAGTAGAACAACTTAAACAAGGATCAAAAGCTCGAATGCCCGCCTCCACACGATTTAACATTTCTTCAGGAATATCATTACCATGAATATAATGTTTGGCAATTTGAGCAATAGTTTTATTCATCGCTAGATTATTTTGTCCTGTGGCAATAATTAAATTAACTTTTTTGATCAAGCCATTTTCATCCACTTGATAATGATGGAATAAAGTACCACGAGGAGCTTCACTAACCCCAATTCCCTCTAAATAGTTAATTCCTGCTTGGATACGCACACGGGGTGATAAAACATCAGAATCAATCATTAATCTTTCAATCCTTTCTAAACAGCCGACAATTTCTACTAATCTGGCATAGTGGTAAAAGAAAGAAGAAGTGGCAATTCTTCCTCCTGCCCGTTGCCGAAATTCTGTTAATTCTTGATCTGCTTGGGGTGTACCAAAGCGATCGCAAACATTAAGCCTTGCCAAAGGACCAACTCGATAGATACCATGAGGATAGCCGAGATGACGATAATAGGGAAATTTGAGATAGGACCAATTTTCTACTGCTTCACCCAGATACTCTCGATAATCATCTTCACTTAAATGATCAGCGATAATATTACCATCACTGTCAATAAAACGAATATGCCCTCCGTAGTGTTCCCAATCACCATTATCTGCCACTAAACTCATGAATAAAGAGTTAAATTTGCCAAATACATCAATTTCCGCCTCTAATTGAGTATCTAACAAATGTTTAAATAAATTTAAAGCTAATTCTGTAGTTTGTTTTGCTTCAGGTAAATTATCTAGAATCCATTGTCGAGCTGATTCCGATAAAGGCGATCGCACTCCTCCCGGAACTGCCCATGCCGCATGAATTTTTCTTGCCCCTAATAATTCAATAATATTTTGCCCAAAACCCCGTAAACGAATGCCAGCCCTTGCTAAATCAGGATCTGCCGCCATTAACCCAAACACATTACGAGTAGCGGGATCACAATTCCAACCCAACAGAAAATCGGGGCTACTGAGATGGAAAAAACTGAGGGCATGGGATTGAGTTAACTGAGCTAAATTCATTAATCGCCGTAGTTTTTCGGCTGAGGGGAGAATTTTTACCCCTAAAATTTTATCTCCTGTTTTAGCAGAAGCAAGTAAGTGACTGACGGGGCAAATGCCACAAATACGGGCGGTAATTCCTGCCATTTCAAACATGGGGCGACCTTCACAAAATTTTTCAAAACCTCGAAATTCAACTACATGAAAACGAGCATCATTAACTTCACCGCTATCATCTAAATAGATAGAAATTTTAGCGTGTCCTTCAATACGAGTAACCGGATCAATTACAATTGTTTTTGACATAATTTTTTATTCTCCAAATAAAGTGAAATAAATAATTAGAGTGATTGTGGGCAGTGCATCGCCCTACAGTTTTCAAATTTCATCGGGATTTATTCCCATTTCTCTTAATTTTTCTGCTAATTTTTGGGCTTTGGCTTGGGCTTCATCGGCTTTGGCTTGGGCTTCATCGGCTTTGGCTTGGGCTTTATCTCTGAATTCTCTCTCCGTTAGCAGTAATTCACCGACTAAAGTTTCCCAGCGTAACCAGAAAGTTTCCACCCCTCGATAAACTCCGTACCAAAGTACTAAGGCTAATTGCAATTGCTGAGAAATATAACGATTTTGTGAATCAAACTGTAACGGTTGATAAACTCCATTTTCTAGTCTAAAACCTTTAAAATCATTAGTATCAAAGGGATCATACCAAAAATATTCAGGGGCTTTCATTTTGTCTTGATAAATCTTTTTTTTCTCTGTTTTATCAAAATTAGCCGTAGTTTCAGACAGCAATTCAACGATCACATCTGGTACTTTTCCTTCTTGCCAAGACACCCAAGATTTTCGCTCACGATTAGAGACATTCAAGACAGCGAAAAAATCTGGACCACTAAAATCTCGATTTTTGACTTGTTCCAAACTATAGTACACAAACATATTTGCCCCAGCATAACCATCTTGACGTTTTTCTAGCCAAGGAAGCAATGTTTCTTGTAACAAGTCCATTTGATATTTATGTCGTTGTGTTTCCATAACTTGATCATCATCACAAGGAAGATCATCTTCCGTTAGCGATTCTGTAATAGGTTTAGAGGTTAAAGTTACCATAATTTGCTTAATTTTCAACTCTAACTTAAGTTTAATTAAATTTCATCAGGATTGACTCCCATTTCTGTTAATTTGTCTGTTTTAGCGTCAAGACAAGCCATGGGGCAATACTGCTCGGTTAGTATTGAAAACGCCCCTGTGAGGGTAATTTAGAATGAGCGAATTTAGAATGCGCGAATTTAGAATTTGAAAAACACCAATTTTCTTCCCTTCTGCCTTTTGGGCAACCACAAGAGTTGCCCCTACTCTGCCTTTTTTTAAACATAGTTTTTAATTAAAGCTCTAAAAGCTCTTACGGTTTTATTTCTCCCATCTTTGGCAAATTTATTTAAGTATTCAAGAATTAATTTTTTAATGGGAATTTGAGGAAAAAGAGGGCTAAATTGCTGTTCGATATATTGACCATTTTGTAAGATATTAATGTGTAAAATACCTTTTTCAAAACGCCATAATTCAGGAACACCTAAAGCCTTATAAATATGAGGATAAGTCCGAGAAGTTAGGTCAATTTCTAAGGCTAAATCAGGAGGAGGATCAATAGTTAAATCTAACCGTTTTTTCCCTCTGATTAAGGCTTCATTTTGAATATAAAAACAGTTATCAGGCTCAATCCCTTTATTTAATAATTCATTTTTAAAAGTAGTTGAACCTAAAGGACAAAAATCAATATCTAACTCCTCCAAGATAATCTCTACTAAAGTAGAAATATAGATTTTATCAAACTCATGTTCTGGTAAAGGACTCATAATTTCTAATGTACCTCGATCATAAGCAATTTTACTGTTTCGATGTTCCCCTAATTCCTTTAAAATTTGCTCAAATTCCTGCCAACTTAGATCGTTAATGACCAAAGTTTGACCTTCTAAAACGTTAATTTTGTCTAAGGCTAATAGCATTTTTACCTCAATTATGATTTATTTAGAAAAAGTGTCAATACTGCTCGGTTAAGGAATTGTAATTGTCGGTGAGGATAAGGCAAAGGGCAAACCCCCCTTTATCCCCCCAAGGGGATAGGGCAAAAGGTAATAATTTCAATGAAATTTTTTTCTAAATTCGCGCATTCTAAATTCTAAATTACTCTCACAAGGGCGTTTTCAACACTAACCGAGCAGTATTGGAAAAAGTGTTATCCCCCCTAGCCCTGCTTTGAAAGGGGGGAATAATTTAACCGAATTTGATCATTTCTCGCCCTTCCATAACTGGTTTTTCTCCCTTTAATAGGGGTGCGATCGCATCTCTAATTCTTTGAGCAGAAGGAGGACATCCAGGTAAAAATAAGTCCACATCGACGACAGTGTGAATAGGTTGAACTTTATCCAGCAATTCTGGCACAATTTCCGGATCTTTGGGGATTTTCCCGCCATGATCGCTTAATTCGAGGTAACAACGTTTCAAAACAGGATCAGTACCATTTAACATATTACGCATCGCTGGTACATTAGCAGTTACGGCACAATCACCAAAGGAGATTAAAAACTTAGTATTTTTGCGGACTTTTAGCAGTAATTCTAAATTGTCCTGATTGGCAATTGCCCCCTCTACTAAACAGACATCCACATTTTCAGGATAGTCTTTAATATCGCTGGCAACAGGGCTATAAACTATATCTACAGCCTCGGCTACATCGAATAAAAATTCGTCTAAATCAAGGAAAGACATATGGCAACCAGAACAACCAGCTAACCATACCGTAGCAAATTTTATTTTGTCCATTGATGTTTCTCCCGTGCTAAATTTAAAAATTCAATTTGAGAGCTATCTTTGTGCATTTCTGCCGTTGTGCTACCCTTACGGAAAATTGTACCTGTAGGACAAGCCTCAACACATTTACCGCAAGAGGTACAAGCAGAAACTTCACCCCAAGGTTGATTCAACCCACTTATAATTTTAGCCGCCGCCCCACGAAAAGCCACATTCCAAACGTGAGCCCCTTCTAATTCATCGCAAACTCGTACACATCGAGTACACAAAATACAACGATTATGATCAATGCCAAATTGTGGATGTGACAAATCTACCTCTCTGTCAGGAAAGCGATAATTAAAGCGAGTATGATCCATTCCGACTTCAACAGCGACATCTTGCAATTCACAATTATTGTTTTGTACACAAATAGCACAAACATGATTACCTTCGGCAAATAATAACTCTACCGTCATTTTACGGTATTCTTTGATTTGCTCAGTGTTTGTCATTACCTCCATCCCTTCAAATACGGTAGTCATGCAACTAGGGACAAGTTTATCACTGCCTTTAATTTGCACGAGGCATAAACGACAAGCGGCAACAGGAGAAACTCCTTCTAAATTACACAGAGTTGGAATTCTTACCCCTGCTTCTTTAGCGGCTTGGAGAATACTACTTTCAGCTTCTATAGCTACGTCTATTCCATCTATTTTTAAAGTTCTTACCGACATAAGCTTAATAAATAATTTTCAATAAATAACTCTATCTCATTTCACTGCAAACCCCGTATATTTTCTAATTAAAGGTTCATGAAAAGCTAAAACAATATCTTCTTTTGGTACTCCCAACTTAACTAACTCATCAGCAATACCAATTTCTGTACCATCATGTTGTATCCAAATCTTATCACCTTTAATATCGAGATGCAAGACACATCCATACATAGGGTGTCTATTTTTCCACCCAGTATAAACAATTTGATAATGATCTCGTTTGGTATCAAAAATTAGCTGAGTTTCTACCTCATTATCTGATGGGCTAGGTTTAGCATATTCACTCAATAAGTTTTGAATATAAGTGCGATAGCGTTCTAGTTTTTCCATTCTAAAATAACCTCATCTATGGGATCATAAATAATTAACAGAATTTCAAAACGTTTAATTATATTTTGTACAAAAGGAAGGATAAAAAATTTGCGATATACGCTTACAGGAATAGCTAAATATAAGATACGTTTAGTCTCCTGTTCTTCCAAAGCTACTCTATAATTAATAAATTGTCCGACAGCAATGTGAAATTCATAAATATTGGATGTACCAATAAAACTTTTAATTTCAACAGCAATTTTTTGGTCTTCTTTTTCAGCGGCGATGATTTTTTCTGCTCCTAAATCAATTTCCATATCAGCACCACCTGCTTTGATTCTCAAAGGATCATCTGTAATCCTCCAATTTTCTTTTTCTAAACCTTTTTTAACTGCATAATGAAAAACATCTTTAGCCATTCATTTACTATCTTAAAATAAATGATTTGGAATCACTTTCTAGTTTATTATACCAAATCCGATTCATCTACCCCCCTTTCCTTGAAATATTACATCCAAAGTTTCTACTAACCCACTTTCCGCACGTCAAATAGTATTATGAAGAGAATTCAGGAGACAGGATTCAGAATTCAGAATGTTTTTTTTCAATTACCAATTTAGCTAAGTAAAAATACTTAAAAGTTTTAGAGAGAAAATCAGAATTCAGAATGTTTTTTT
>CAJHXH010000683.1_pt1 | contig 17564 bp, 13 predicted proteins | sample 9198571 | NCBI WGS metagenome assembly CAJHXH01 (sample SAMEA7708301, study PRJEB35096) | sediment metagenome | biome: marine neritic benthic zone biome [ENVO:01000025]; feature: sediment [ENVO:00002007]; material: shallow marine sediment [ENVO:03000034] sea grass bed [ENVO_01000059] ... | reverse complement strand
CATGCTTTTCAAAAAAAATCTCACAAAGGAATATCAACACCGAAAAAAGAAATTGATTTAATTACTCAAAGATTAAAACTAGCTCAAGAAGATTACCAAGAAAATTCTAGTTAAATGGAGAGAAAATCCTCACGGTGAAAACCTTCTGCCTAGGGTGATGACTTTAAGGGAAATAAAGCATTATATTTCACCCTATTTCTCTTCCTTTATCTCGCAATGAAATTAATTTCATTGCTAATAAGTTGGTGGGCAAAATTAATTGTGTATTTTGTTATTAAGGTAGAGACGTTGCATGCAACGTCTCTACTAAGTTTCGGGAAATTAAATGTCAGTTGAAAATATACAATCTATTTTGCTTAAGTACTTAGATTACGTTCAATAAATTGAACTCTAATGGTTTAAATTAGTTAACTTTAGTTAACGATCATTTTTAGCCTTGTCAATTTATTGCAAGGCGGTTGATTGATAAAGTGCATGAATTGATTTCGAGAATTTGCCACAAAGTCATCACCCTACCTTCTGCCTTCTGCCTTCTGCCTTCTGCCTTCTTTTAATTATAAATCTAATCAAATTTCATGCTTAAATCTAACCAAGGAGAACGAGTTATAGTAGCACTGGTAGAAATATAATCAACTCCTGTAGAAGCCACTTGTTGCAGATTCTCAAGGGTAATATTGCCCGAGGCTTCAATTTTAATCATTGAATTATGTTTATGAATCAATTTAACCGCCTCAGTCATATCTTCAATGCTCATATTATCCAACATGATGATATTCGCCTCATTTTCAATAGCACTTTTTACCTCCGTTAAATTAGTCGTCTCTACTTCAATAGTTAAAGAATAAGGGATATTCTCTCGTACTAAGGCGATCGCCTTGTCGATACTACCAGTGGCTTTAATATGATTATCCTTAATCATAACTGTATCATCTAAGCCAAAACGGTGATTAATTGCCCCTCCTACCTGAGTAGCATATTTTTCTAAAATTCTTAATCCGGGGGTGGTTTTACGAGTATCAACTAATTGGGCATGATAAGACTTTAAGACATCCACATATTTCCTTGTCATGGTGGCAATGCCGCTTAAGTGCATCACGATATTTAAGGCAACTCTTTCCCCTGTTAATAAAGCATCCATTTTCCCTTCTATTTTAGCGATAACAGTGCCGTTAGGATAAAATTCTCCTTCTTTTCCTAGTAATTTTACTTCTGCTTTTTCATCTAGTACTTGAAAAGCTCTCACCGCTATAGGTAAACCAGCAATGACACCATCTTCTTTCATTAACCAGTGGGCTTTGCCTTTTTCCGCCGAATTGGGAAAAATACTGGCTGTGGTGCGATCGCCTCTACCGGTATCTTCTAATAACCATTGACGTAAAAGGGGATCTAAAATCAGAGGGGGAGGTAAAATAGCTGACATAATTTAGAATGAGCGAATTTAGAATTTAGAATGATTGTATCAGTAGATTGGGCATTGCCCACCATCGTCAGAAAGAATTTATAATTTAATAATTGAACTCAGTTAGAATGTGGATAAGTTCTGCAACGTAACCCTCTTCTAAGGTGAATTTAGGACGATCAAGAATGTAGGGGTTTCTAATTTCTTAGTAGTAAAGCCTTTACGATAAAATTGTTTTAAATGTGAACCAGCATTGACAATGGGTTAATTTGATGGCGAGAGTGATCAAAACTATCTCTCATACCCACAAATTTGCCTTTGATACTGCTGGAAAAATTAGCAAAAGGTAACTTGACATTTGCACCCTCAGACAACACGCTTTCTAAGGTTTTCTGAAAATTATCCAAAACACTGAGAATATCGGCAGAGGTGATACTTGAACCTTGGGCAACCATGTGATCGATTATATCTTTTAAAACCAAGGTACGAGTGGATATAACCGAGGCAACATAATCATCAGTTTCAGGGGTGAGGTGATTTTCCCTTAAGATATATTGAATAGGCATAACGACTTTGAATTCTTTAATTGCACTCTGTTTATCATAGCCAAAATTATATAGGTTCGTTATTTGGTTTCAGAGTCAGGAGTTTTCGTTTCATTAATTCCAAACCTCACTCTTTCGTTATACGAAGACTATCAGCCAAGCTGATAAGTAGCTTTTCGATGGGTTGGTTGTCAATACTGCTCGGTTAAGAAAATTATTATTGTCGGTGAAGATAGGGCAAAGGGCAAGCGGCATTGCGGCAAAGGGTATGATTTTCAATGAAATCTTATTTCTAAATTCTAAATTCTACATTCTAAATTCTAAATTACCCTAGCCGAGGCATTTTCGGCACGCTTCCGAGCAGTATTGGGTTGGTTGTGCCAAAAATCCCATTATGGTAAGATTTGGCTTGGTCTAACTGTTAATTGTAAATTCATGGTATCTTCAGACTTGATTCGTTCCCTTCGTTCTTTAACTTTTGGTCTTCTCTGTACCTTAGCAACTTCTCTACCAGTTAGAGCTGCGGAAAAAATCTATCTCTCTTATGGTCCAGTCATGTTGTCGTTACGAACTGAATCTCTAGAAACCTTTGCCAAAGAAGGTGTGATTAATAAAGATTTAGAGTTTTATTTAGGCAGAGTAAGCCCAGAACAACAGGAACAATTTCGGACAGCACTGAACAAGCGGATTGATGTGAGTCCTATTCTATTATCTCGGTTTTTTAAATCTGAAATCGGAGAGGACATTCTCAATCGTTTTGGTAAAGGTATCACCATTCAGGGTGGGCGTAATGGCAAATATGCCCTACGAGGGGCAATTATTCAAGCCGCCTTAGATCCGAAAGAAGGACTGACTTTACTTCACGTTTTACGTCAATTTTCCACTAATATGCAGTTACAAGGAGAATTACTGCTAGGCTTAGCCCAAGAGGTTGAGAAAGTGGTTAAAGCAACAGAAACTTATGCCGCAGAAATGGCGAAGTTATCCACGGCTGAAGCACAGGCAGAAACACCAGTCGATTTTGCTCAACTTCCTAATATCCAACAAGAGGGCAATTTTGGTTTTCAAAAGGAAATCCTCAACCTAACAGATAGCAAGCGTGACCGTAACTTGTATGTTATTCTCTACCAACCCCAACAATCGCGACCCGGTAAAACCCCCGTTATTATCCTTTCCCATGGTTTAGCCTCCTCCCCAGAGGGTCTTGAGAATGTGGCGCAATATTTGACTTCCTATGGTTTTGTGGTGGCAATTCCCCAACATCCTGGCAGTGACACCAATCAAGCAAAAGCATTATTAGAAGGTTACTCTAGAGAAGTATTTGATTTGCAGGAATTTATCAATCGTCCCCAAGATATTAGTTATGTCATTGATGAACTAGAACGACGCAATCAAGATGAGTTTGGGGGACGGTTGGATCTGGAAAATGTCGGTGTTGGAGGACATTCTTTTGGGGGCTACACAAGCCTAGCAGTAGCAGGTGCGGTGATCGATTTTGATTATCTCCAAAAAATTTGCGAACGCCTCTATGGAGGACTAAATATTTCTCTATTACTACAATGTCGGGCGTTAAAACTCCCCCGTCAAACCTATAATTTCCGAGATCCGAGGGTTAAGGCAGTTCTTGGCGCAAATCCGGTCAATAGTGGTATATTTGGCAAAAAGGGACTAAGTGAGATTAACATACCTGTCTTATTGGTTAGTGGTAACTATGATCCAGCAACTCCAGCGGTCTTTGAACAACTGCGGTCTTTTATTTGGTTAACTACGCCTGATAAATCGTTGATGCTGGCAGAAGGACAAGCACACGTTGATTTCTCTCAACTAGATGGGGGTATTACCGAAGTTATCGATTCTGTACCTAATTTCACCTTGCCTGAACCCACTTTACTAAAAAGCTATCTCCACCCAACCGCGCTTTCCTTCTTTGAGGTTTATATTGCCCAAAATGAGGAGTATCGTCCTTATTTGAGTTCTGCCTATTTCGCCTATCTCAGTGAGAATAAAAATTTCAAGGTTTACCGAATTAGTCCTGCTTCTGAACCAGATTTAATTCAAGCGATCATCGATTTCAGAGCTAAAAATGGAGCTTTATCAGGGCAAGAGGAACTAAATCTTGAACCTCTTATCCAGCAATGATTTTAGCTTTTCATCAACTCTGGAAGTATAGCAGTTACCTAAAAATATGAAGATTTAACAATGTTTCCAAGGCTTTATTTTGCCTTGATTGAGTTTCGTGTAACTGTGACTAAGATTCTTGAAGTTTGAGCTGAGATTCTTGCAATTCTCGTTGTACCGCTAACATTGATTGAATAGTTTTTTCTATCTCTTCAAAGTTCATTGATATTCACCTCTAACTTTTACTTATTCTTAATCATAATCTAAATGTAGGAGCTTTTAACCGCAGTTAGAATCTAGCCTGTAGGTTGGGTTGAAGCATGAAACCCAACAAAACCCAAGATTAATGTTAAGTTGCACTTTGTGGGATAGGCATCTTGCCTGTCTAGAAGCCACCGCAGGCTAGAAGCCTACTCTACACCACCGCAGGCTAGAAGCCTACGCTACAGAGGATATCAAATTAATTGGTATCTAAATCCGTTACCGCACCTAAACTACTAGAAGAAACCAATTTAGCATATTTACCTAAAATACCTCGACGATAACGAGGATTAGGTGGTTGCCATTGTTGTCGGCGTTGCCTTAATTCTTCCTCTGATACATTTAAGGTTAACAGTCTTTCATGGGCATCAATAGTGACACTATCTCCCTCTTTAACTAAAGCAATATTACCACCTACTGCCGCTTCTGGGGCAACATGACCTACCACCATGCCGTAAGTGCCACCAGAAAAACGTCCATCGGTAATTAAACCAACTTTATCCCCTAAACCTGCCCCAATAATTGCCGAGGTTGGTGCTAACATTTCCCTCATGCCCGGGCCACCAACAGGACCTTCATAGCGTACGATGATAATATCACCTGCGGTAATTTTCCTTGCGAGGATGGCATCTAAACATTCTTCTTCCGATTCAAATACCTTTGCTGTGCCAGTAATTTTGGGGTTTTTAACACCACTAATTTTGGCGACTGCCCCTTCTGTGGCTAAGTTTCCTTTTAGAATAGCTAAATGTCCTTCTTGATAGAGGGGATTATCCCATTGACGAATAACATCTTGATTAGTAGGAGGATTTTCTGGTACATCGGCTAAAACTTCTGCGATGGTTTTCCCTGTAATGGTTAATGCATCTCCGTGCAACAAATCATCAACCAATAACATTTTCATGACTTGGGGAATACCCCCTGCTTTGTGTAAATCGACGGTGACATAACGCCCTGATGGTTTTAAGTCACAAATTACAGGTACTTTTTTCCTAATGGCTTCAAAATCTTCTAAGGTTAATTTTACCCCCATCGTATTGGCGATCGCCAGTAAGTGCAACACAGCATTAGTCGAACCACCTACCGCCATAATTACAGAAATTGCATTTTCAAAGGCTTTGCGGGTAAGAATCTGACTAGGTAAAATTTGTTGACGAATGGCTTCCACTAAAGCATAAGCAGATTTTTCTGTACTTTCTGCTTTCTCCTCATCTTCCGCCGCCATAGTTGAAGAATAAGGCAGACTCATCCCCATCGCTTCAAAGGCTGACGACATAGTGTTGGCAGTAAACATTCCACCACACGAACCAGCACCAGGGCAAGCATGGGTTTCAATCGCTTTCAATTCTGCTTCTTCTATTTTCCCTGCACTATATTGTCCTACAGCTTCAAAGGCACTAACTACGGTTAAATCTTGTCCGTTATAATGTCCGGGTTTGATTGTGCCACCATAAACAAAAATAGCAGGAATATTCATTCTGGCGATCGCAATCATCGCCCCCGGCATATTTTTATCACAACCACCAACAGCAATTACTCCATCCATACTTTGGGCATTGCAAGCGGTTTCAATGGCATCGGCAATTACTTCTCTTGATACTAAGGAATATTTCATGCCCTCAGTACCCATAGAGATACCATCACTCACGGTAATTGTACCAAACATTTGCGGCATTGCCCCTGCTTCTTTTAAACTAGCTTCTGCCCGTAATGCTAGATCATTTAAGCCCATATTACAGGGGGTAATGGTACTATAACCATTAGCGACACCAACAATGGGTTTAGTAAAATCCTCATCGCCAAAACCCACAGCCCTTAACATGGCACGATTCGGTGTTCTTTGTACTCCTTGAGTTATCGCCTGACTTTTAAGATTATCTGTCATCTCACTGCTTGAATATTATATAGTTATCTTAATTTTCTCATAAATCGGAACTTGTAGCCGTAATCAAATTTTTATCTTCTGGATAAAAATTAGTTGGAGAAATTTGGGCTAAACTAAAGGAATTTGCAATTATATTTCATGGGCGATTGATTTTAACGATTATGGTTAACAGGCAAGATGTTTATTTTAAACTGAGATCTTGCACCAGTACAACAATACTTAACAGGCTAAGAGGACAAAATCAATTTGAATAGTGTTAATCTCAATTTAATCCCTTCTACTGATATCTTGCATCAGTACATTAATACTAAAAAATAAAAGGCATAAGGCATAATACATAAGGCAAAAGAAAGAATAAATCAAGTTTTTAACGTATTTTTGCACTTTAATTTGGCTAAACAACAATCTTACTTCTTTTTTATTCGTTTTTCTCTTTCACCCCGCATAATTCATAATTCATAATTTTCCTCACCGGAAGGTTTTTACCCAGGTGCAAGATCTGAGTTCTACCTTCTGCCTTCTGCCTTCTGCCTTCTGCCTTCTTTTAATGGCCTATCGCCCAATGTGGTAGATTACGATAGATTGGTAAACAGTGTAAATTAGTAGAATAAATTATCACACTCTAATGCACATTATTAGTAAGAAAAAATTGAAAGAATTTTGGGAAAAACATCCCGAAGCAAAACCTAATTTACAAACATGGTATAAAATAACCAAAAAAGCCAGATGGACTAACTTTGTCGATTTACGTCAAGTATTTCCCTCAGCAGATTTAGTCAATAATTTTACCATATTTAATATTAGTGGCAATAATTACCGATTAATTGCATTAGTTGATTATCAATATCAAGAAATTTATATTCGTTATATTTTAACCCATGCAGAATACGACAAACAAAACTGGAAACGAGACACTTGGTACACCTAATAAATATTTAGAATTAATTACTAAATTTCCGCCGAGAAAAATTAATTCAGAAGAAGAATTAGAGGCAACTCAACAAATAATTGATGGTTTATTAGATCAGAAAAACTTAACTAGAGATGAAAGAGATTATTTACATTTATTAGGATTATTAGTTTCCGAGTATGAAGACGAGCATTATCCTGTTCCTGATATTTATGGAGTTGATTTACTAAAAGTATTAATAGCCGAAAGGGAGATATCCAAGGAAGATATTATATTTCTTTTTAAAAATGAAAAGAATTTACAAGAAATTTTAAATAATCAACAATCAATAACTCTAAATCAAATTCAAAAAGTAGCTGATTTTTTTCATATTTCTCCTTCCTTATTCTGTCAATAAAAGCCAGAAAGAATTTAGAATTTAGAATTTAGAATTTAGAATTTAGAATTAATTTGGAATTAGGCGAAATAGCATCAGGTTTTAATGGCGATCGGTTTTTAATGGTGAGAGGCGATCGCCTAAATTATATTTAAGGGAAAATCCTACGCCGATGATTAAAAATAGATCTAGAGTTGACTAAATAACTGATAAATTTTAGCTGATATTTAATATTCATATTATGATTAATATCATTATCTTTATCTTTTTTTTTCCTGCTAGTTTAGGTTTAGGGTGGCAAATCTTCCATCAGTCTGAATTGTCATCACAATTAATAGCCCTTGCCTTTTTTTGTTTTTGTCTGGAACAAGCTAGAATGGCAGTGTTAGATTTAAAGCTATATCAACAAACTCAAAGTGTATATCAAGATAGTCGCTTAGTTCAATTTAAACTGGTTTTAATTATCACTATATCAGTGGAATTAACAGGCTTTTACACCGCTTCTTGGCAGTTAGGTTTGGGGGCAATAATCGTGTTATTAAGTCAAGTTTTATTTAATTGTTTTGCGGGAATTAAATTTAATCAAGGGAAAAAAATTACTATTGAGAGTGTCACCTTTGCTGAGAAAAAGTTAGAGTTATTGGCTGATTTTTCAGGAATACTGTTTATGAGTTTATGGGCTGTAAATTTTTATTCTTTAGTAATTGCGATCGCTATGTTAATAATAATCTTAATTTATGCCCTGGTAAAATTAGCTAACTTATGGCAAGATTAGGGAATAAAAAAAAGCTACTATTCGATTGGTTTGTAGAGTATTCCCTAGTCGTAGAATGCCGAATTAAGAATGGATAATTTACTTGGGAAAAAGCCTTATTTTTCAGGACTTATGGGTATTTTAAACTCCCGTTTCATTTATGCCTCTTACTACTAGAGACATTCTCACAGGAAACTACGGATAAATATTTAGTAATGTTAAGTAAACGTTAAAAGATAGTAAAGAAAGTAGATCAGATTTGTCCATGGGATCTAAAATAAACAGTGTAGGGAAAATAAAAATTTTAAGGTAATTAAACTGCAAACCGTAAAGGTTGTGGAGTGGGGTGTGAGTGCAGTGAAAAAGATACCCCGTTTGCCGAAGTCGTGAGATTTTATGGAAGATTAGACAACCGAGTACCTGCTCAGTAAATACTGCAATCCTACTTGACAGAACTGTTGTCGGAAGGCCGAAAACGTTTTTGTTTCAGCATGTTTCAGTGAGAGAAAAATATTTAGAGGTGTAGCAACGGCTACTATTAATGCTAACGCAAAGACCATTACCTCACTTTAGAGAAGGTAACTATAAAAAATAATACTAATTTTTCAGGAGGCGAATTATGGCTAATTCATTTGTTGAAGACATCGTTTATACAATTGATTTAAGAAATGGTGTACCTTCACCATCTCCATCACCATTTATAGATTTCATTGTCACTCCCCAAGACTCTAACGGCGATACCTGGTTAGAAACTGTACTCAAAATCAATCTCAATGACCCAAACCTCGACAACCCCTTTGATGTAGCTGAATTTCAAGTCAAATACGATGGTACGCCTACAAATTGGACGGTAAATATCGGCGACTCAGCTACAAACAATGGATTCGCAGGTGATGGAGGAACTCAAAGCAACGATGCTGAAGTCCAGATTTTGGGCGATACCTTAGCTGCCTACTCTAACGACACGATAGGACCGCCGCAGGTAAACAGAATACTTGTCAATCGACCCGGTTTCGCGAGCTCGGACTCAACCGTTAATTTCGAGGTTAGCGACGATTTTTTAGGATGGGATAACAACAGCGACACCTCGGGGAACCTAAATTCACGTTTTCTTTACGCTCTCAACGGTCAGCCGGATACTGAAGGACCAGTCAACTACGACATATTTGCAGCATTTAACAGGGTCATTGCTAATAACTCTCGGATTGGTTCAGGAGTTGGTAAAGTAACAATTCGTCTCCGAGACTTACCCTCAAGTCTTACTGTTGACACCTTAGTCGATGAAAATGATGGCGATCTCAGTCCTGGGGATGTATCCTTGAGAGAAGCGATCGCTTTTATCGACGACGGGGGAACGATTGACTTTGCCGAGGATTTAACGGGAACGATTGTACTAGATGCCGATCTCGGTCAATTATGGGTAGATAAACCCCTTATCATTGAGGGATCGGGCGCAGATACTATTACTGTTAGTGGTGGTAATCAGGTAAGAGTTTTGTATATCACAGCTGACGTAGAAATCCAGAATTTGACCATTGCCAACGGAAGGGCGACATTTGACGGTGATATTTACAATGATCCTATCATAAATCCTGGAGGGGCGATTTATAACACGGGAAATCTAACTGTCAGCCATAGCACTTTTAGTAACAACACTGCATTCGGCAATGCAACCTATTATGGAACTGGCTCTGGAGGGGCTATTTATAATAAGGGAAATCTAACCATCAGCCATAGCACTTTCCAAAACAACAGCGCTGGGGGAACATTCGCCTATGGCGGAGGTATTTTCAACACCGGTCAAATGATCGTAAATGACAGCATCCTTAATAACAATTCTGCAAGTTCACCATTCGGTGCTTCTGGTGGCGGCATCTATAGCAGTGGTGGCCACTTAACGCTGAACAACAGTACCGTTAATGGCAACGGTGCCTCTGGAAGTAGAACTGGTAGCGGTGACGGTGGCGGTATTTCTATCACGAGTGGCGAACTAGCTGTCAGCAATAGTTTAATTGAGCATAACCGTGCGATCGGAGCATCCGCATCGGGCGGTGGCATCTATAGCGCAGATAGTACGTTAACAGTTAGTAACAGCACTGTCCGCTATAACGATGCGGAGGGAACATTTCATTTTGTAGGTAGTGGTGATGGCGGTGGAATTCATAGTCGTGGCGATCTGACCCTCAGCCATAGTGTCATTAATAATAATAGTGTGTTAGGATCTGAGATCGCCATCGGGGGGGGGATCTCTACAATGGGAAACACAACAATCAGCAACAGCACCATTAGCGGTAACGTTGTTGAATCAACTGGATTTCCTAACTTTGGAGGGGGAATTTATAACGACGGTTTTCTGGAACTCCGCAACAGCACCCTAACGCAAAACACCGCTCCCCTTGATCAAGGTAGTGGAATAGCTACAGGAGGAGATAGCACGGTTGAAGTCGTCTCTAGCATCATTGCTGGCAATACCAATAGCGATGTAGACTTCTTCATATCCGACGGCACGGTTAATTCCTTCGTCAGCCAAGGAAATAATCTCATTGGGACAGGGAACGCTCTCTCAGCTTTCAACCAACCCGGTGATCTTACCGGCATTACCGATCCAGGACTAGAACCTTTAGCTGATAACGGAGGATCTACTCAAACCCATGCCCTAAAACCTAATAGTCTCGCTATTGATGCCGGAAGTAATCCAGATAACCTATCAACTGACCAACGGGGGGCAGAATTTGAACGAGTCATTAACGATCAAGCGGATATCGGGGCCTTTGAAATACAGTTTATCTTTTCCAATATCACAGTAGATACCCTCATTGATGAAAATGATGGGGATCTCAGTGCTGGGGATGTCTCCTTACGAGAAGCGATCGCCTTCGTCAATGAGGGTGGAACCATCGACTTTGCGCCCGAGCTATCAGGAACAATTCTCCTAGATCCAGACTTGGGTACATTAGTTGTCGATAACTCCATCACCGTTGATGGTCCTGGCGCAGATATTATTACCGTGAGCGGTGGTGATCAGGTTCGTGTGTTCAATCTTGTTTCTGGAGAGATTAATGACTTGACCATTGCAAATGGAAATGCTGATGGTGGTGGCGGAGAACGTGATGGCTTTGGTGGCGGAATTCTTATTCCGACAGGAGGTGGTTCCTTTGATGATTTTGCCATTATCCGCAATGTTATCGTCTCTGATAACAATGCCAATTCTGGTGGTGGTTTATACAATGACGAAGGCTTTGTTGAAGTTATTGATAGTGTCTTCAGCAACAATGTGGCCACTGAAGATGGAGGAGGCATCTTTAATGAAGTGGGAGATGCCGGTGGCACATTAATCATCGATGGTTCAACCTTTGAAAATAATACTGCCACATCAGGAGGCGGCATTTTTGCCTTCCGGGGTGACGTTACGATCAATAACAGCTCCGTTGCCTTCAACACCGCTGAAGAAGGTGGTGGCGGCATTAAAGCCGTTCTGGGTGAGGTTACGATTAATAACAGCTTTGTCAACATTAACTCCGCCGAAAAAGGCGATGGCGGCGGTATCTATAGTGTTGATGGTGACCTGACATTAAACAACAGTGAAGTCGGTGCCAACTCCGCCAAAGAAGGCGATGGCGGCGGCATCTATAGCCTTAATGCCAGCCTGACAGTAAGCAACAGTGACGTCAGCAACAACGACGCCTTGGGCGGGAGTGGTGGCGGCATCTTTAGCCGTGATACCAGCGTAGCGGTAAACGACAGCACCCTAAACAAAAACATTGCGGGGGGTGATGGCGGTGGCATCTATAGTGTTAATGGTGACCTGACAGTAAGCAACACCGCCGTTGTCAATAGCTTTACCGCTGAACCCGAAAGTGATGGCGGTGGCCTTTCCAGCAGAGGGTCCAGCCTGATAGTACGCAATAGTACCATCAGCGGTAACGGCACCGGCATTAATGTGGCTACCCCAGCGGGGCAAATCTCTGTCATCAGCAACTCCACCATCTCAAGCAATGAAACGGGCGGTGGCATCTTTAACTCTTCTGGGGTGCTGCAAATTCGCAACAGCACTATCACCAACAACACTTCGGTAGCAGACGGCAGCGGCGTCGCCAGTTTTGGGGATTACAATACCCGCACCGAGGTCGTTTCCAGCATTATTGCCGGCAATGCCGACAACGATGATGTAGCCTTCATATTTGGCAGTGAGAATTCCTTTGTTAGCCAAGGCAATAACCTAATTGGTAATGGCAATGCCACGAGTGCCTTTACCGCTCCTGGCGACCAGATCATTGGCAACGATGATCCAGGTCTTGAACCTTTATTTTTCGGCGATTACGGGCGCATCTACAACCTGCAAGCGGGAAGTCCAGCTATTGATGCAGGCAGCAATCCAGATGGTCTCGCCACCGATCAACGCGGTGAAGGGTTTGATCGGGTGGTTAATGGACAAGCTGACATTGGAGCCTTCGAGGTACAACTAGGAGTACTCGATGTCGGGCTTTATGATGCCGATAGCGACATCTTAATAACTGTCCTCAATGAGGGGGACGAAATCTTTGAAAGCACGATCTCAGGAAGGAACCTCACCATTGCCGCCTTCGTACCGGAAGACAGCTCCTTCTTCGGCCAGGTTGAAACCATATGGCTTAATCTCAACAATGGTGAGGTAATCCGGGTTGAGGGTGTTGAACCCTATTCACTGTTCGGCGATGTCAACATAGACGACTATAATGGCGGTCCTCTACCATTCGGTGAGAACCAGATTCGATTCGATGTCTATGGCTTGGGGGGCGATCTCTTGGGAACGGTTATCCGGAGCTTCTCGATTGTCGAAGATCTAGATATCGGGCTCTACGACGCTGACAGTGATGAGTTAATTACCCCCCTCAATGAGGGCGACGAGCTCCTAGCGAGCACCCTTGAGGGTCGGAAAGTTACCATTGCCGCGTTTGTACCTGAAGAAAGCCCCTTCTTCAGCCAGGTTGAGAGCATGCGTCTTAATCTCAATGACGGTGAGGTGATTCGGACTGAGAATACTGAACCCTATGCACTGTTCGGCGACATCAACGAGAACTATAGTGGCGGCACTCTCCCGTTCGGTGACAACAGGATTGCCTTCGAAGTCTATTCAGATGATAATTTGCAGGGCGATCTCCTGGGAACTGTTACTCGTAACTTCACAATCAGCAACGATCTGTAGTGGATCAAGGAAGTGTGCAATGGTTGGCAAGTTACAACCTCATCGATAATGGCGATGGTGGCAGTGGCTTTGGTGCAACTGGAGACTTGGTGGGCACTTCAGCCACTCCTATTGACAAGGAATACAAAGAAAATAATACGGCTACCAACTTAAGGCGGGACATTGAACGCAAGGAAAAGGTATTAGGTATTTCTTTATTTAATATACTTATTATAAAACACCTTTTACCTACCCCCTAAGACCTTTTACCTACCCCCACCGAAAATGTCCAGGTTTAAATCAGTAGCCAATAATACAAAGTAAAAATGGTCTTTTCATAGATTTTTATAGTATAGCACTACGCATTTAGCTTAGGACGTTTTGAGATTCCTCGAGATTGCTTCGCTTGGCTCGGAATGACACAGTTAAAGTTTAAAAAATGTCCTAATGTCTTTTTGTACTGCTATATATTCAACCGAACTTTTTCTGTACTGTTTTCCTCCCTTGTCTACTTTTCTTTCTTGTCTATCAACCTTGTCTTACTCTCACCGAGCGTGTAAAAAGCGGTGAGTAACTGGGAAGTGAGGAAAAAATCCTCCTCACAAGGAGAGAATACCTTCTGCCTTCCATCTTCAAACTTCTGCCTTCTTTTGATTATTTCCCTGAAGTTGATTTAATATTTGATCTGTGGTTTAATTAGTCTGATATTAACATCTCATTATCGGTATGATTCTGAATCTGAGAAATCTAATTATTTTTTTAAAAATACTCTGTTTAAACTTAACTTTAGCAGGATGTTTGAACGGGAAATTAAAAAGCTGTCGTCAAATTATTACTATTACTGGAGAAGTAGAAAAAAATGCTAAAGAAAATTTATCTAGTCAAAATATTAAAAATATTTTGCAAGTAGCTGATAGTTTTGAATTGGCTAGTCAACAAATTTTAGCAGAAGAAATTAAAGATCAAGAATTAGCTGAATATACTAAAAATATTAGCAATATTTATCAAGAATATGCTAACGTTACTCGCAATTTTATTACTGCTTTCCAACAAAAGGATAAGGACAAAGCTATCTTTTATAAAGAAGAAGTTAGCAGATTATTTACTAAACAACAAAAATTAGTCACCCAAATTAATAATTATTGTCAATAACTAGTGGTGGGTTACGGCTAGTTAAATTTGAATGATAAAAGCTATTTATTCCTAGTTGCCTAACCCACCCTACAATTAATACTAATATTTAAGATTAACCATGAGTTTTCAATGCCAAATTTTTATTAATAATCTTTGAGAGATGATTTATAATAAAGTAAATATTAAGAGAAATTAAACAGAATAATGGTGGTGGGTTACGGCTAGTTGAATTTGAATGGTAAAAGCTGTTTATTCCTAGTTGCCTAACCCACTCTACAATTAATACTAATATTTAAGATTAATCATGAGTTTTCAATGCCAAATTTTGAGTAATAATCTTTGAGGAATGATTTATAATAAAGTAAATATTAAGAGAAATTAAACAGGATAATGGTGGTGGGTTACGGCTAGTTGAATTGGAATGGTAAAAGCTGTTTATTCCTAGTTGCCTAACCCACCCTACAATTAATACTAATATTTAAGATTAATCATGAGTTTTCAATGCCAAATTTTGACTAATAATCTTTGAGAGATGATTTATAATAAAGTAAATATTAAGAGAAATTAAACAGAATAATGGTGGTGGGTTACGGCTAGTTGAATTGGAATGGTAAAAGCTGTTTATTCCTAGTTGCCTAACCCACCCTACAATTGACTTCAATTAACAAATAATAAGATTGTAACATTAGCTATGAATTTTAAATTACCTGAAGATGTCAAAACTAGATTGCAATTTGCCGATAAATTCTGGTTTAATTTTCGTCACCAACAAACACAACCAGAAAGTGTAATAAAAGTACAATCAGAAACCATTAATGAGCCTGATTTTGATGTCATTATTTGCGGTGGCACTTTAGGTATTTTTATTGCCACCACTTTACAACAAAAAGGATATAAAGTAGCTGTAATTGAAAAAGGCATTTTACAAGGAAGAGAGCAAGAATGGAATATTTCTCGTGATGAGTTAAGTTGTTTACTAGAGTTAGATTTACTCACAGAAAAAGAATTAGAGGAGATTATTTTTACTGAGTATAATCCTGCCCGCATCAGCTTTTATCAAGGTTATGAGTTATGGGTAAAAAATGTATTAAATATTGGAGTTAGCCCTAAATTATTAATAGATAAAGTTAAGCAAAAGTTTATTGAATTAGATGGTAAGATATTAGAATATACCAGTTTTAACTCAGCAGTTGTATCTGAAAATGGAGTTTTAGTTAAAACCGATAAACAGCAATTAACTACCAGATTATTAATTGATGCCATGGGGCATTTTTCCCCCATAGTTAAACAAGTTAGACAAGGAGAAAAACCTGACGGAGTTTGTTTGGTGGTGGGTAGTTGTGGACAAGGATTTACTAATAATGAAACAGGAGATTTAATTGTTTCTTTTACACCCATTATTAATCAATGTCAATATTTTTGGGAGGCTTTTCCTGCTAAGGATGGACGCACTACTTATTTATTCACTTATCTTGATGCTCATCCCGACAGAATTAGTTTAACAGAATTTATCAACGAATATTTGAGGTTGTTGCCCGAATATCAACAAATTGAGTTAGAAGAAATAAATTTTCAGCGTTTTTTGTTTGGTTTCTTTCCTGCTTATCGTCAAAGTCCGTTAAAAATGCCTTGGCAAAGAATTTTAGCAATAGGTGATAGTAGTGGCAGTCAATCTCCCGTGAGTTTTGGTGGTTTTGGGGCGATGATGCGTCATTTAATTCGTCTGACTTCTGCTGTTGATGAGGCGTTAAAATTTGATAGTTTAAGCACTAATGATTTGGCTTTAATTCAACCTTATCAACCGAATATTTCTGTGACTTGGCTATTTCAAAAAACCATGAGTGTGCCAATGAATAAGCAACCAAAACCTAATCAAATTAATGAGTTGATGAGTGGTGTCTTTCAAGTAATGGATAAAATGGGAGATGATGTTTTAAAACCTTTTTTACAAGATGTTGTACAATTTTCTGGACTGACTAAAACTTTACCTTTAGTTAATCCAAAATTAGTTTTACCGATGTTACCTCAACTGGGTTTACCTATTTTTATTGATTGGCTAAAACATTATCTAAATTTAGGGATTTATACAGGTTTATATCCTATTGCTAAATCTTTACAACCTCTTACTGATAATCTTAATAATCAGCAAAAATTTTATTATCAACGCTATTTAGATATGTGGCAATATGGCTCAGGAAAAGATTGAGTATAACGATTCTGGTTTTAGGGTAAGCTCATCATATTTTATGTACAACAAGTTTTTCTGATTACTTTTTAATGCGATCGCTGTTTTTCTATTCCAATTATTTTACCTAGACATATTGGGTTTTGGCAAGACGACAGGCAAGATGCCTGTCCCACAAGGTAAGGTGGGCATTGCCCACCCTGCATTTATTACTTAATAATAGGATTATCCGAATAAGAAGTGCAATCGACAGGCAATGCGATCGACAGGCAAGATGCCTGTCCCACAGTATATTTGTTATTCTTGATCTATCATCTAAATTGCAAAAACTCTTATGACAAAAACCATTTTATCAAATCACACCTTTCGCAAAAGATTACACCCTGAACGAACTCTTACGCCAGAACAAATAGAACAAGAACAAGCTAAGTTAAGAACATTTCGAGAACGATGTCAACCGATTTTTGATAAAGTTAAACCGCAATTGATTGAAACTCATTATAATTGGTATTTAGCTGTAGAACCTGATAGTGGGGAATATTTTATTGCTGAAACTGACTTAGAAGCAGGTGAAAAAGCCCATAGAAAATACCCGAATGCCAGAATCTTTGTGTTTCGGATTAATCAAACAGGAGCTTGCGGCACAATATGATTAACGGTAGATTTGGGGATAATGACGAATTATTACTCACATCTTGCACCAGTACGTTAATACTAAATAATAGGTGTTAGGTCGTAGGTATTAGGTATTAGGTTAAAGATTTTTTAGCTATTTTAAAGGTTGAGACCATAATTAATAGTATTCTGGCCTCAAAGACTCAAATTTACTTCTT
>CAJHXH010001026.1_pt1 | contig 17905 bp, 9 predicted proteins | sample 9198571 | NCBI WGS metagenome assembly CAJHXH01 (sample SAMEA7708301, study PRJEB35096) | sediment metagenome | biome: marine neritic benthic zone biome [ENVO:01000025]; feature: sediment [ENVO:00002007]; material: shallow marine sediment [ENVO:03000034] sea grass bed [ENVO_01000059] ... | reverse complement strand
TTTTTAACGGGCTTCGCCCTTCAAGGCAGAGGGCATTCTCGCAAAGGGCAAAAGGTAAACTTCTTCCTCCTTCCCCCATAAGGGTTTAATTCCCCACCGTCTATACGGTGCAGTGGTTCAGGTGGGGTAAAATCCCCATCTGAACTTGAAACCTTCTGCCTTCTGCCTTTTGCCTTTTGCCTTCTTTTAAACTACAACTTGGGATATATCAAGATCGGCACATCCCATGAGACAAGCAAATTTGCCTGTGATTCAATCCGCCATTGGTGGGTAAATTATGGCTCGATACTTTATCCGTTTGCCACTTCTATTTTTATTTTATGTGATGGAGGAGGTAGTAACAGTTCTCGTTCGTACTTATTTAAAGAAGAATTGTGGAAACTATCTCAGGAAATAGAAATAGAAATTAGAATTGCCCATTATCCTCCTTATACCTCAAAATATAATCCGATTGAACATCGCTTATTTCCCCATGTTACCCGTGCTTGTACAGGAGTAATTTTTGATAGCTATGAAACAGTACAAAAGTTAATGGCAAAAGCAAAAACTCGTTCAGGATTAAAAGTATTTTCCTCTATAATTGATAAAGTTTATGAGACAGGAAAAAAAGTAGCTCAAGACTTCAAAGAAAATATGAAGATCATTTTTGACGAATATCTCCCTGAATGGAATTATGTAGTTAGACCAGAATTGACATAACTTTCCTAAATAATTAAATCCTCATTCCATAGCTAAAAGCTAAATTAATAGAAAGTTTTCCAAATTATTTTTTCAATATTTGTTCTCTATTAATTTTAAAAAAATTTCTCTGAGGAGCTAAATAATTAGCGTATAGTTTACTATAATTACCGTGGGGACTGAGCTAGTTCAAAAACAATAATGCTACTAGTTCTAGTTTTTTAAGTTTTTGACCATCATTTTACTTTCAACCAGCGAACTACTCATTATTTCTATTGTCCCTATATTCTCAATAAGGAACAAGGATTATGTTGATTTAATAGTCAACTAAAAGGCTAAAAGGCTTATGGATAAATAGTTTTATAGGGGTTGTCATCCCTTCAGAAATTATACGTTGAGTTGCGAATATCTAAACTTAGAATTTATATTATACGCATAGATAAGTCTTACTACTAAACTTATAATTCTTATTATACGTCTAGCGAGATTTTTCGTCCTCTCTCCACACAACGTCCTACTTATCAACTCTCAAGCTAATTTATTAGCGTAATTATTACAATAACTGTTTGAGGCTAAATATAAATCTTCTAGTTTTTCTTTCACTTTTATTCCTTGTTGATAAAATTTTAGTTTATTTTTATTTATTCTCATTATTTTTGTCACTTCTTCTTCGTAACTTTCATAATTATTTATCCAAATTTCACCGTATAGTCCTATCCAGAAATCGCCCTAACTTTTGATTCTTCTTTTCTTCTCTGTTACTCTCCCAATGTATTTTTGCATCCCTTTTCTCTTGATTATTTTTCCTTTTAAGGTTTGGTTTGTATAACCAATAGCTATCAAAAGAATTAGATTCGTTAGTCTTATTTCTGATGCCTTACTTTCTTCTATATTATATCCTCCTTTTTTATAATCTTTAAACATTATTTCAATTCCCATTCTTTGTTTATATACCTTAATGACTTCTTCCACATTGTTTAATGATGTTAGAATGTACCAAGGTTCATTCATTTTTAATGTTCTTTTATTTTTTTTCTGATACACCGTTAAATTATGATTGTCAAAACCTCTTTTTTTTGTAATTTTTATTCCCATTTTTATCTTTTTTACACCTTTGATTATCTCTATCTCTGAGAGTTTTTTATATTTACTTCCTCCTTGATCATAAAATGTTCCTGCTTTTTGTCTGAAGGCAAAGTCCAGTTTTTTCCCTTTTTTTTTCTCGTTTTTTAACCACGCTGCCAATTCCACTGAGTGAAATTCCCTATCTCCAATTATAATAATATGATATTTTTTTAATAATTTTATTATTGGTCTAATTAATGATTTTTGCAATAAGAAATGAGAGCAAGTTGATTTAATCGTCAACCTAAGTCACTTAAACCTTTGCTACGCAAAGGTTCTACTTTGCTCGTCACCCCTTCAGCGCAATGACCCTAGAATGGAGTAATGGTCCAGTTGAAGGACAGATAAATCGATTAAAGATGTTAAAACGTCAGATGTATGGTCGTGCGAGCCTCGATTTGCTCAGTCGAAGATTCTTATGGGCTGGCTAAGCAGATTGCTTTTTCTTGATCGAGATTTTGAGGGCTGAACGAAAAAATGGTTGGATAAAGAAAATATTGGTTAGCGGTTATGGTACGATAACTAACTTTTACCATCGTATCACTTCGTTTTTCTGCGTGATCGTCTTTTAGTTTGGAGATCGCACTTGCTTCGGCAGGCTACACCTGGGAGCGAAGTGCTGCGAGCCGCGCAGATCACTCACGCTTTGGCACTGGGAAGCCCGATCGCTCTTTAATAATGACATTGTGTGGAGAGAGGGCGAAAACAGTCGCTTTACGTATAATAATAATTATCTGTTTTGTTTTAGGGCTGAACTTTGCGTATAAATTAAATTCTAAGTTTAGATAATCGCAACTAAACGTATAATTTACTAAAATAGGTTAATTTATCTGTCCAAAATCTCAACGTATAATTCAAGTACAAAGGATAACATTTTGCAATTCTATTTAAAATCTTTCTAATACCAAAAACTTTTGACAGAAAGACTTAAGACTTTAATAACCTAAAATAAAAGAAGCCTAACAATTATAATTATACGCTTACCGCCGTTTTTCGCCCCGTCTCCACACAAGGTCCAATAATGACTATGAAGCCGAAAATGTGATTGATCACCAAAAGTGAGAAAGAGCCATAATGTGGTCCCAAAATTGTCTTGTTTGTGGGTCGAGAGGTTTCTGTTTGCAGGTCGCTACACCTAACAGAAGACATTGGGCCGAGACAAAGGTGGCAAACAAGTTGATGGCTCTTTTTTCTTAGCGAGGAACGTTTTCTACTACTCCGATTCATTTGTTACGTTAATGGTTCACTTCGTTTTTTCTATAGTAAACCATTATCGTGACAAGAGCAAAAAGTTATCCCACATTTCCTTGATGCACTACCGAAAATTGATCTTAGTTTAGCGATCGCCCTAGGAAATTATCCGTCAATAATATCTTGACAGATCACTAGGTCAGTTGCTTTGCTAACTTCATAAACTCTTGGGTTATAGGATGAGTCGGATATTTGAGACAAAATACACCCTCACTTGCCAGTTGGACAATATCCTCAGACAAAGGGAAAATACCCACCACAGGGAGATTATAGGCTTCTTCAACCTTTTGCTTAAGAGCATCAAAATTCATGCTACTTAACGCCTTATTAATCGCCAACAGCATTTTTTTAACCTTTAGCTGTTTAGCAACATCTATCGTTACCGCCGTACCTTGATAATCCTGTTTATCAGGACGCAACAGTAAAATTAAAACATGGGAAATAGCAATAGATAAAAAGGTTTGCTTTGATAAACCAGGATGGGTATCAATTATAAGATAATCCAACTGTAATTCTTTAACTAAACGGCGAAAACCCTCATTCAGCAACCTGACATTGAAACCTTCCGAAAGAATCCTCGCTATGTCATCAGCTTTCACACTCGAAGGTACTAGGAAAATCTTGCCATCACCCTTGAGATTTATTTTATCACTTACATCATAAGCAGCATCTTCAATATTGGCCTGTCCCCAAAGATAGTTATTAAGGTTTGTCGCCACTTGTTGTAGTTCTAAGTTAAAAATATTGTGAATACCAGGAGATTGAATATCCGTATCCACAACACCAACTCGATAGCCTTGTAGAGCCAGGGTTGCTGCCAGATTAGCAGAAAAATTTGATTTTCCTGTTCCGCCTCTATAAGAATGAATAGAAATAACTTTGGGCATAGGAATTATATTATTTGATATTTACAATTAAGCTTGGATTATTTGCGATTTGATTCTAATTTATTTCTGAAAGCTTTACAGAAAAAGTATAAAAAATCATTAATTTAAAACATAATCTTCAATTGGTATGAGATATTAATTTAACTGTTTGCATTATGCAGCTTTTTAAGCTGACTGTTCTCTATTTTATCCTTAAATCTTGACACTTTGGATGTTTAAACAATGAAGCCTCCTGGGGCAATCCCGCGACTAACTCGACCTCCCCATCTTGGTTAACTAGCCAGCCGTTGACTTGCACAATTGATCTTGGAAGTTGCTGACGGGATTGCTTTTTCACTGGAGGTAAATCTTCTCTGCTGTCTGATTCAGTAAAATCTCGTAAATCAGGTAAAATAGTTTGTCCCCGAATTGTCGTGGTGGGATCTTCTGGTAAGCCACCTCTGCCAGTGATAGTAAACGAGTTACCTTCTGCCGCTGCACAACCAGGAATGACGCGATCGCTCTCGTCAGTAGTTTGGTCAGGCAATTCTACTAATCCTGAAGTAGGATCTACATCTGGGTTATTAATAACTACTGTTCCTGCTAGGCCAAATTGAGAAGAAGCAGTAATATCACTTAAGGGGGTTTGTTCTTCCCGAAATTCGATGCCAAAAAGCGCATTAGTAGTGATGTCGATATTGCCGCCATTTCCAGTAAAAGCATTAGCGGTAATATCACTATTTTCTAAAGGTGGAGCAATAATAAAAGGAGTAACAATCTCAATATTACCACTATCTCCTCCAGCACCTGCAGTACCAGCATCAGTGGCAATGTTACTCTGACGACGCAATAAGATTGCATCATCCATAACCAGAGTAATATTACCTCCATCAGTACTAGCTGTCGTTGCCGAAACCCGTGCTTGATTATCAAGGAACAAATTATCTCCCCTCAGACTAATAGTACCACCAATACCTGTGCCTTGACTATCTACAGAAATAGCCGCACCATCTCGAATCTCAATCAATTGAGAGTCAACAAAAATATTACCTGCATCCCCAGTAGAAGTTTCCGTAGTGCTAGAAAAAAGTCCTGTATCTGTACCGGCAAAAAAGACTACATCCGTTGCCGAAATCTGAATATTTCCAGCATTACCAATATCTTCTGTTAAAGCTTCTAATTGGGCTCCATTGGTCACAGATAGATAAGGTGTGCTAATTTTGAGGGTACCACCCTGTCCGATGGCACCTTCTAAAACCCCAACAAATGCACCACTAGGCTGAGGCTCTTCTAAGTTTTCATTGGCAAATAAACCAGCAAAAGATGCTGATTTTGTAGCTTTAATATTAATGCTACCAGCATTACCTATGCCTTCTGTACTAGCACTAATAAAACCGCCATTAGTAACTGTTAATTGCTCTGTAGTAATATCTATGGTATTACCATCACCTGTAGCAGTGGGTCTAACTTCAGAAACAATAGCACTAGAAATCAGGAAAGATTCGGGATCGGGCAATACTCCGCCATCAATAGTAATATCTTTTGCTTCAATAGCAATGGTACCAGCATTACCAGTACCATTGACACTAGCCCTAACTTGTCCACCTTCAGAAAGAGTTAAAGAATTGGTTTTAATAGAGATCGCACCTCCATTACCTTCAGCACCTTCAAAAACATCAGTAATGATCGCACTAGGTAAAATCCCCAAATTACCAACTAAATTAATCGAATTTTTGGCGTTGATATTAACTTGGCCACTATTGCCAATACCACGAACTTGAGAGTTGATTTGACTACCATCGGTTAAAGTCAGATCGTTAGTTTCAATCTTCAGATCCCCCGTATCTCCGCCATTAAAACTTACTGCCACAGCAAAAATGAAACTGTTATTCTTGAGGGATATCTCATCAGCCTTCATAAATAAGTCCCCAGAATTACCCAAGCTATCCTCAGCCGTAACAACTGCGATCGCATTACCATTAATTTCTAAGTAATCGGCTTCCATCTTAATGTTTCCCCCTTGCCCTTTACCTAGTAAAACGGCTGCGATTGAACCCACGCTAAACTCAGGAGGTTCAGTTAAACTGGTATCACCTAGAAAAATTTGTGGTGCTGTTAATTTAATATCACCACCTATCCCCTCACCAAAGGTAATACTTTCTAGATAACTACTCCTAATAGCTGATTTACTTTTGAGAGTTATATTGCCTCCAGTACCGGCAAAACCAAAGGATAAGACTTGGGCTGCTACCGGCATAAAAATATCGTCATTGGCTAAGAGCAGCACATCTCCCCCATTGCCACCCATCCCAGAAACCTCAATCAGTTGATCGACATTAATTCCGCCTCGTGACTCAAGCACAACTGAACCACCGTCTGTTTCACTGGACAAATCAATTACACCAACTTGAATATTTCCCAGAAGTGATGTATTTGGTCGATCTTGATTGCTGAGAAACACTAAACCACCAGGATTTATAATTTGATTAATATTAATATCTGCACTTTTCCCAGTACCATTAGTATCAGGAAGTGAGGAAAAACCCTGATTATCTCCTTGAATGGCTGTAGGTTGAATATTAGTTGTTCCTGCGCGAATATCTAAGGTAGGCTTAGTGCTACCATCAATAGCAACGGTAGTTACCCCATCGGATAGAGTGACTATTTCCTGAATGCCATTGTCAGGATCGGCACCAGTAATTTCAATGGTGTCAATAGTGACACTGCCCCCAGCAAAAATATGTAAGGAAGAACCCGTATAGGTACTAAAACTGACATCCCCTCCAGCACGAATTATTGGATCGTTTGGGCTGGTAGCATTACCAAGATTCTGATTGAGGTTTTCGATGCTAAAATTGCCACCACTACTAAAAGAGGCATCAGTAATAACGGGATTCTGAGAACGTAGGATCAGATCTCCTCCTGATGACAAGAAACTTCCGGGATGATTTAAAGCAAAAATATCTACTATTTGATTGCCTTGAACTAATAATTGATTTCCCGCAGCAGCAATAAAGGGATTATTGAGGCGATCGCGAATTTTTACCTGATCGACAGCTTTGAGGGTTAAATTTCTCCCAGCTTGCAGTTGTCCTTCTAAATTAAGAGAATTGCCAATAAAAGTTAAATCATTTCCGACATCGAGATTTCCTTGATTGGCGATCGCACCTGTAGGATTTATCCAATCTCCTAAACCAGGGGTGACATTAACTGTTAGTAAAGGTACTGGTTGAGGATTGGTAGCGCTAAACTCAACACCATTACCTAATGACAAACTTTCACTACTACTAGCAACAAAAGAACCTTGAATATCTAACTGAGCATTGGACCCAAAAATAAAACCGTTAGGATTAAGCAAAAAGAGGTTTCCTTGCCCTAAAACGCCTAAAGTTCCCAAAATTTGTGATATATTTGTTCCTGTTACTCTACCGATAATATTCTCAATGCCTGTAGGATTGGCAAAATGAACTTGTTGGCCATGATTAACGTTAAATTCTTGAAAACTGTGGAAAATATTATTACCTCGCACTGCTCCACCATCAATACGATCAGTCTCACTATTTCCCAAAGGAGCATTAGGATTAACAATAGAGCTTTCAGCACCTAAAGAGTTATCAGGAACAATCTGAGCAACGCTAGGCATTTCGTAGCCTATTAACGCACTTAGAAAAGCAATTGTCAGAAGCTTTATCCTAGAATAATTACTGCTAGTCATTGATTACCTCCTATCGATGAGTCGAATAAACATTCGATCCAAAAAATCAGATGAGAATATCCTAATCATTTATTTTCTAGTTGTCAATAAATAACAGGAGCAATAATTGCTACAACAATATGACAAATGAATTTTTCTTCATTCAATTTGCCAACTTTCTGTTCCGAAAAAAAAGGTAAGCTTAGAAGCATTTAAATTATATTTGTCTCCAAGCTGGTAAAGTTAATCTCTTCAGGATCTGTATTCTCAACCCGCATTAGAGGAATTAGAGGATCTGTATTCTTAATACTGATAATGGTATCATGACCTTGACTTGTTAAAGCCAAAGAACTTTCGGCAATTCCCGACAATAGTCCAATTGCATCAGTTTTTCGATTATAGCCTTTTACGATATCTGTACCAGCAGTTGTTTCTAAAACATAGGTATCACCACCAGTTTTGGAAATGTGTCCAGTCTTAGGATTAAATTTTCCACCAATAAGAGTATCATCCCCAGGTCCACCACGCAAAACATCTGATCGAGTGCCACCAACAATTATATCATCTAATTCACTCCCTGTGATATGGTCTCTCTTATTATTCTCTTTAAGAATGACTGGATTAGAAGTTTCTTCAGTTGCTTCTACTTGAATCAAAGATAAATCAATGTTAGCAGGTTTTTTATTGGCAACAGTGAAATGAATTGAATCGCTCTGAATCTCTAATGATTGAACCAAATAATTTTTTTCCTCTAGAGAGTTAAAACTAAGAGTATTTAATCTGGTTTCACTCACTGATTCATTAATGAAAATGTTTAGAACTGTTGCCGGATTTTCAGCAGGAGCAATGTTATCTAATGCTTTTTGTAAGGTATTACCTAGAGATTTGCTTCCGGGAATAGGATTGCCATCACTATCGGCATAAACAACTCTAACTTCATGATCATCCTCATCGTCATCATCATCATGCTTAATAACTACGATATTGACGGTATCCGATTTGCTTAAATCTGGGGTAAATTGAGCTGATTCAAAATTAATTTCTTCGGTTTCCTCCCCATTGTCTAATTCTAAGAAACCTTCTACAAAGTTAGCGAAACCTGCATCCTTTCTAACGATTGTTGTTTCTAGATAATCGACAATTAGTTTTTGGTTCTTCAACTTCTGAGCTGGATTTTCTAACCCTTCTGTTTCTAAAGGCAAAAAGAAGTCTTCATAATTAGGATCTTCAGCAAGAGCCTTTTTATTATCAAAAAATATATCAATAAAACCTTTACCTATTGTACCTGCAGGAAGAAAGTCAGAACTATTACCGGTATCACCACCTCCTCCTGTTCCCCAATCTACATCTATAAGAGGATCATCAGTAATATAAAATAAAAAATCTTCTCCATTAGCTAATGGGCCTTCAATTATCCCGAAAGGAATTTCACCTGTATCACTACTGGTATTATTCTCAGGCTTTGGATCAACTATGTCAGGTGCAGAAATAGTTGCTTCATTAGTAATACTGTTAATATCAAATTCAACAATTGAAGAACCGTTGGTTTTTCTAACTGTTTCAGGAAGTATATTTAGTTTACCCTTAAGGTTGGCAGAACCATATTCTCGTAGTGCAGGATTATTTCCTAATTGACTGTTTAAATCAAAAACAACTAGATGTTCAGGGACCACTACATCTGCATTTAAGGTTATTATCAAAGGGTGATCTTCTGTCGGATCTAATGTAGGAAGTGAGATTTCCAGAACGTTTGTATGAGGATCTAGAAAAAAATGTGCGCCTTCAGGTAAGTCAGAAACAATTTCAATATTATTTAATTTAGATGGGAAAGGATCGATAATTTTTACATCCTCAGCGATAGAATCACTATTATTTCTAACTTCTAGTTCTATAGTAATAGTATCCCCGTAATCGAAAATATTCAATGGAACTTCTTCTCGTAAGGGCTTAAATTCTTTGATGATTTCTAAATCGATCTCAGGTTTGGAATCTATTCGTTGATTGCCAAAATCAACATATCTTGCTAATGTTCCACTTTGAATATGGATATCTTCGGGATTAGGAGTAGTTTGCTGCCAACCTTCTTGTTGCACTTCTCTAATCGTGTAACTTCCGGGTTTTAATCCTTTTAAAATATAGTTACCATGAGCATTCGTATGAGTACGAACTTCATGATTATCTAAATATCCATTGTTATTATCATCGATAAAGATTGTCCAACCGGCTAATCCTTTTTCTCCTTGATCTTTATATCCATTGCCATTAAGATCTTCAAATTTTTGTCCTGTGATTTTTCCTAATTTAAAATTGCCAAAATCAACGTGTCTTGCTATTGTTCCACTTTGAATATGGATATCTTTGGGATTAGGAGTAGTTTGCTTCCAGCCTTCTTGTTGCACTTCTCTAATCGTATAACTTCCAGGTTTAAATCCTCTAAAAATATAATTACCATGAGCATCAGTATGAGTACGAACTTCATGATTATCTAAATACCCATTGTTATTATCATCGATAAAGATTGTCCAGCGTGCTAATCCCTGTTCTCCTCGATCTTTATGACCATTACCGTTAATATCTTCAAATTTTTGTCCTGTGATTTTTCCTAATTTAAAATTGCCGAAATCAACATCTATTACATCAGAACCCCTTTGGATCTTGATGGTGTGAGGATTAGCGGTAGTTTGTTGCCAACCTCGTTGTTGAACCTCTCTAATATCGTAATGGCCAGCCTCTAAGTCAGTAAAGCGATAGTTTCCATGATCATTGGTATAGGTACGATATTCACCTTTATCTAAAATCCCATCACCATCCTCATCAATAAAAATTGTCCAGCCAGCTAATCCCCGTTCTCCTCGATCTTTATGGCCATTACCGTTAATATCTTCAAATTTTTGCCCACTGATGCTACCTAATTGAAAATCTTTACCAAAAATATCTCCTTCGTTGAGGGATAAAGCATCATTAGAATATAAGCTAACCATATTTTTTTATATACTTAATAAATACTATTTAGTTGAACTGTATATATAATACCTTAATCCAAGTAACATTGACTAGTTTTCTTTATGAAGATTGAATAAACAAGTACGTAATATAACGTAAGTATCTGTTGAGAATACTTAGTCTAAATTGAAACGACAGTATCGCGCCAAAATGTGATAGATCTTGGTAAGATAGATCTTGGTAAGATAGATCTTGGTAATAAGTAACAACAAAATTTGCCAGATCACTTCCGAGAGAATAGAAGATATTTTTACTTCTGCTTAATATGATGAAAAAAACGGGATTATCAGAAATTATTAATCAGCATTTATGCGGTCATTAGTTTTGTTGGGAGTCTTATCGCAGAACAGAGATAAACAATAATTAATTAAGCTAGCAAACCCATGAATAAACCTAAATTTTTAAATAATATTTTTCAATTTAAGCCTAAGCTGTCATGGCTATTATCTAGTTATGTAGGATGTCATTTATTATTAATTGCTAAAGCGAATCCTGCTATAGCTTATGAACTAAATTTATTAGCTCAACAGGAAATAGGGCAAGAATTATCTGATTCTAGGCAACTGATACAAAAGGGGAAACAATATTATCAAAATGGACAATTTGCTGAAGCTGTTCAAGTTTGGGAAAATGCACTTCAGAAATATCAGGAGCAACGAGCAAAAATTAATCAAATTCAGACACTTAATTATTTAGCCTTAGGATATAAAGATTTGGGTAAACAAGCAAAAGCTCAAAGTATGGTGACAATGAGTCTTGATTTACTGCAAAGTCAAACACAATTAGATAGTCAAAGTAGTTTACTTTTAGCTCAGGGCTTAAACACTCAAGGCATATTACAATTATTACAAGGGAAAACTGAGACAGCTTTGAATACTTGGGAAGAAGCAGCAAGAATCTATCAAAGTAATGATGATCAAACAGGTAAATTAATTAGTAATCTCAATAAATCTCAAGCATTACAAGCTTTAGGACAGTATCGTAGAGCTAAAGATATTCTAGAGCAATCAGTTACAGAACTACAAAAACAACCTGATAATCTGATTAAAGCTCAGGGATTAAGAAGTTTGGGGATAGCATTGCAAAGTATTGATGATCCTCTGCAATCTAAAGCAGTTTTAGAAGAAAGTTGGCAACTAAGCAAAAAATTACAATCGCCAGCAGACAATAGTGCTGCTTTGTTGGCCATTGGTAATGTTGCTAGAGATTTAGAAGAATATGCAGTAGCTTGGACCTATTATCAAGAATCTGTTCTATTATCACCTGATAAGCTAATTCAAGTAGAAGCACAACTTAATCAGTTGAGTATGTTAGTCGAATTGCAGAAATGGCAACTAGCTCTGGATTTAATCCCAGATATTGAGAGTAAATTAGCCCAATTATCTCCTAGTCGCCCTAAAATTTATGCCAAAGTTAACTTAGCAGAAAGCCTTACTAAAATTTCTCAAGTTGGCAAAAACAATCGAAATTTTTTTGTTACCAATAACCGAAAAACGGCTCAAATATTAGCAAAAGCAATTCAAGAAGCTAAACAGATTCAAGATTCGAGAGCAGAAGCATATAGTTTATATCAATTGGGAAAAGTTTATCTAGAAGCTGGAGAATTAGCTGAGGCTCAACAGTTGACACAACAGAGTTTAGAGCTTGCCCAAACGATTAATGCTGTTGATATTACTGCCCGTGCTGCGAGTCAGTTGGGAAATATCTTAACACAAAGAGGAGAGGCTGATAACGCAATTGCCGCTTACTACATCGCTTTTACTAATATTCAAAATCTACGTAGTGACTTAGTAGCAATTAATTCAGAGGTACAATTCTCTTTTAAAGAGAGTATTGAGCCAGTTTATCGAGATTACGTCAGTTTATTATTAACTCCTTCTATAGAGCAAGGAGAAGTTAGTCAAACCAATCTCAAACAAGCTCGTGAAGTAATGGAAGCGTTGCAACTAGCAGAATTAGATAACTTTTTCCAGGATGCTTGTTTAGATACTTATCCTGTCGCAATTGAGGAAATTGATACCTCAGCGGCCGTTATTTATCCGATTATCTTGAAAGATAGACTTGATGTGATTTTATCGCTACCGAAACAACCATTACGCCACTATACTGCATTTTTAGCTAATAAAGATGTAGAAGCAACAGTTCAAGAATTTTATTCCTCCTTTTCTCCTGGTTATCCGCGCAACTTACATTGGCAGCTTTCCCAACAAATTTATAATTGGTTAATTAAACCGGCGGAAATAGACTTAAATAGCAATGAGATTAAAACCTTAGTCTTTATTCCTGATGGTTTGCTCAGAAATATTCCGATGTCTGCTCTTTACGATGGTGACAAATATCTGATTGAAAAATTCAGTATCGCCCTTAGTCCAGGTTTACAATTATTTCCCCAAGGATTGCAACGAGAAGACTTGAGTATGTTAGCTGTCGGCTTAACTGAAGCGCGTCAGGGATTTAATGCCTTACCAGGAGTAGCCACTGAAATTGAAGAAATATCTCAAGAAATTACCACCCCTAAAGTATTAGTCAATCAGGATTTTACCCGTGATAGTTTTACCATAGCCCTCAATAACCAAGATTTCCCTATTATTCACCTTGCCACTCACGGACAATTTAGTTCTAACCCAGATGAGACTTTTCTTTTGACGTGGCGCGATCGAATTTCGATTCAAGACTTTGATCTCCTCTTTCAAAAAAGGAGAGTTGGTATCCTTAAACCTATTGAACTATTAGTAATGAGTGCCTGTCAAACCGCAGAAGGAGATGCTCGTGCAACTTTGGGTTTGGCTGGATTTGCTCTGCGATCTGGAGCGAGAAGCACCGTAGGTAGTTTATGGCCTGTTAGCGATGATGCAACATCAGAATTAATGATCGCCTTTTATCAACAATTAGCAACTGGTAAAATTAGTAAAGCCGAAGCCTTAAGACAAGCGCAAATTCAAGTTCTGCAAAATCCGGTTTATAAACATCCCTATTTTTGGTCATCTTTTGTTCTCATTGGTAATTGGCTGTGAAAATTGGTAAGATAATCATAAGATTAAGATTAAAATAAGGGTTAGCCATTAGGTGTGAGGAAAAATTATCTTTAAGAACCTGTTTGAAAAGTTATAAAGAGGGCTAGACATTTTGATATTTAGGTTCTAGTAGTCCACCACGATGATTTTGACAAGTTGCTTTGCTCAAAATACTGAATTTATTCAAATTATGCACATTTATCTTCTTTGTCGGCAATGAGTAGATAAAGCAAAAAATCAGGAGAATAAACCAATAACTTTTTAATATCGTGGCATTACTTACCAAGCTAAACCAACCACTATTAATACCAACCAAACTCAAGTAGAAGGTAAATATCGTGGTCAATCTTACCAACTACATCAATCACCAATAACAGTTTCTCAGTGAGGTCCGTATCCTATTATAGTCTTGTCATCTCTTTTTTTGATCAGTTATCGACTGACATATTCTACATCAAGACTTTTCAAACAGGTTCTAAAAATTATCTTTTTTTTTACAAATAAAGTTATTCATATAGGTCAATTAAAATATGCGTCAAGTTATTACTCCAATTTCAATATCTAGCGTTATTGTTAGTATAATGTTCCTACCTTCTCAGGTGACATTCGCTACTACTAATAGAGATAAAATTGATAATTTAAGCAAAAACCAGCTAATTACCTCAGTAGAATTTAGCCTTCCTGACGATAAAAACCCTAATAGCAGCATTGGAGGTGGTTCAAGAGGGAATGTTCAATTTGGACTCCCTGAGGATAGTTCTAACCCTAATAGCAGTGTGGGTGGTGGTTCAAGAGGTGATATTCAATTTGGACTCCCGGAGAATAGTTCTAACCCTAATAGCAGTGTGGGTGGTGGTTCAAGAGGTGATGTTGAGCTTACGATACCAAATGAGCAATCAAATCCTAGTGTTAATGTAGCACCAAGACTTGAGAGTTCCGTACTTAAAGCAATTCTCCCTCATACCAATAATGGACGTACTACTTTTACCCATCCAACTATATTTGTCTATTTGCCACCCCTAGGAACACAAAAAGTGTTCTTTAGTCTCCAAGATGAAGATGGTAATCCTCATTACCATACTATGTTGCGAGTTCCTCCCCAGGGAGGAATGATCATGGTAACTTTACCTCCAGAAGTAGCACCTTTAGTTAAAGATCAATATTACCTTTGGTACTTTGCACCTATCGAAGCAGGAGGAAGACTGAAACCAAATAACTATGCAGTGACAGGATGGATTAAGCGGGTCGAATCAAATGTTAATTCCCAACAATTAGCTGATTCTCCTGTAAAATTAGCTACTGAGTATGGAAAAATAGGAGTTTGGTACGATACCTTGAAAGTTTTAGCAGAAGCAAAGCTTGCTGAACCTGATAATGAGACTTATACTATGGAATGGCATGATTTATTAGAACAAGTTGATCTAGAACAACTTTCGGATGAACCTTTGGTCAGATTACGCTAAATTCAGAGATACTGAACAATAAGGGCTTTCTCTAAGCCGGTAAATCCCCGATTTGGTCAAAAAAAACCATGAAAATAAAGAATGATTAATAATTTTGTAAAATTGAAAAGTATTTTACTAATTAGCTCCTGTGTTTCTGGTTTGTTGATTGCCGGAAGTTATATAGGTCTGTTCCGGATTTTAGAATGGGCAGCTTTAGATCAATTTTTCAGTTTACGTCCTCAAGAAGCTATTGATCAGCGTATTGTCATTGTTACTATTGACGAGACAGATATTAAATATGTTAAACAGTGGCCCATGGCTGATGCCGTGATGGCTCAAATTATTAAAAATATTCAAGCCCAACAACCGAGAGTGATTGGTATTGATATTTATCGGGATTTACCCGTTGAGCCAGGACACCAAGAATTAGTAAAAGTTTTTGAAAATAGCCCCAATTTGTTTGCTGTCCAAAAAGTAGCTGGAAATCAAATTGCTCCTCCTCCTGTCCTAGCAGAACAAGGACAAGTTGCTGCTAATGATTTATTTATAGATCGCGATGGCAAAATTCGACGTGGTGCGATTTTACTGAAAAAAGATGATGTTAGTACCATTTTAGGGTTCGGAGTCCAAATAGCATTAATTTATCTCCAAGGAGAAAATATTGAATTAGAAGCTATTAATCAACAACAACAAATTTATGGGTTAGGAAAAGCTAAATTTGTACCATTATCGAACCATGATGGTGAGTACAATCAAGAAGATATGGGAGGTTATCAGATCCTCATTAATTATCAGGGAGGATTAGAACATTTTCTTCATATTTCTATGACTGATGTCTTAGAAAATCGGATTCCCAAAGATTTAATGAGCGATCGTATTGTGTTATTAGGACCAATAGCTCCTAGTTTGAATGATAACTTTCTAACTCCCTTGAACAATAGTCTATTTACCAATAAAACCTTAGTTCCTGGTATTGTTATCCATAGTAACATGACCAGTCAAATTCTTCGTGCTGCAATCAACGGTCGTCCTTTACTCAGGCCCATTCCTAAGTATTTTAATTGGGTCTTAATCTTATTTTGGACAGTAATTAGTAGTACTATTAGTTCATTTTATTTACGACGGTCTTGGCTGACGATTATAAGCTTATTGATCACTGCAATTACTATTATTATTATTTCCTCCGTTAGTTTTCTCTCTGGCTGGTTAGTACCCCTATTTACTCCTTTGTTAGGTTTAGTAAGTGCGGCGGTAACTAGTATTGGTAATGTTCTCGGATACAACTTAATTTTATCCTATCAAAAACTAGAACAAAGTGAAAAACGTTTTAGAACTCTAGTACAGAATATTCCAGGTGCAATTTACCGTTGTCAATATGATGCCGACTGGACTATGGATTTTATTAGCGCAACCATAACTGATATTTCTGGTTATCCAGTATCAGATTTTATTCATAATCAAGTTCGCACTTATGTTAGTATTATCCATCCAGAAGATGTTAAGTTCGTGAAAAATATTATTAATCAAGCAATAACTAATCAAGACTTTTATACGATTGAATACCGCATCATTAATCACAAAGCTGAGATTCGTTGGGTTTATGAAAAAGGTAGGGGGGTTTTTGACCATCAGGATTGTCTAATTTACCTAGATGGTGCAATTTTTGATATTAGTGATCGCAAACAAGCACAAGAAGCCCTCCGCATTGCCGAAGAAAATTATCGCAGTATATTTGAAAATGCCCTAGAAGGAATTTTCCAATCATCTCTTGATGGAAATTATCTCAAGGTCAATCCTGCTATGGCAAGAATTTATAATTATGATTCTCCCGAAGAAATGATTGCCAGTATTTCCGAGATTGATAAACAGATTTATGTAAATCCTCAAGATGAGCAAGAATTTAAACGCCGTTTACTTGAAGAAGGACAAGTAAAAGATTGGGAATATCAAGCCTATCGTAAGGATGGCAACATCATCTGGGTTGAAGAAGATAGTCGTATTGTTAAGGATTGTCATGGTGAAATTCTCTATTGTGAAGGCATTATTCAAGATATTACTGAGCGCAAACTCAAAGAACAAGAAATGCAGCGACAATTAGCAGAATTAAAAATTGAAATCGATGAGCAAAAACGGGCAGAAGAACTAGCTAAAATTACTGAAAGTGACTATTTCCAAGATTTACAAGCGGAGATAGAAGAATATCAAATAGATACCTTTTGGGATTCTTGATTTAATCCAGCAGAAGGTGCTTTACAACGTACTATCTATTAATTTAAAGGTAACTTCTTTTGCTTTTCCTAACATTTAGATCCGACATTCAGCAGGTTTCTGAACTAAAGTTCGCGTCAACATAGACTCTGTTGGCGAAAGCAATCTTTTATTAAACTGCAAATATTACAAAACGGAAAATCTTTACTTTGGCGCTTAGTAATACCTTGTGCAATATTTTGGTAGCACATTCACCAACAGAGTCCAACATAATGCGAACAAAACCCAATTTTTCTAACTTCAGAAAAAATGGGCGAACCTTGAGGGCTAGTTTTTTACTAACTTTAAAATACTGGCGTTAAGCTCAGACGCACCTAATCTGCGTTTTTACACTCCTGAATCCCTTACTGTGATAGATCTGAGTTTGCAAAGTAAATGCGTCCAAGCTTATCAGCAATCCAGATACCGAAGATAGAAATATTGCGATCGCTAAAACCCACAGGCTTGATTAGGATAAAATAGTTGTATGCCTTTCTTCGTGAAAGTATCGCTGTATCAGCAGTAACTTAAAAAATTTGACATCTTCTGTCATCTCCATAATTGGATAATGTTCGCTTCGAC
>CAJHXH010000386.1_pt1 | contig 18033 bp, 19 predicted proteins | sample 9198571 | NCBI WGS metagenome assembly CAJHXH01 (sample SAMEA7708301, study PRJEB35096) | sediment metagenome | biome: marine neritic benthic zone biome [ENVO:01000025]; feature: sediment [ENVO:00002007]; material: shallow marine sediment [ENVO:03000034] sea grass bed [ENVO_01000059] ... | reverse complement strand
CCTTTTTAGACAAAAATAAACTATTTTTAATTTTGGCAACTCATGGAACTAAGCATTGTTGGGAATTATTAAGTTGGTTATGTGATTTAGCTACTCTAATTACTATTCAAAAAGATATCGATTTTGAGAAAATTTTATTTATCGCTGAACAAATATCCCAATATCGGATAGTTTTATTAACATTCTCTCTGTGTCAAAAATTATTTTTAATTCAGATTCCTGCTCAGATTCAAGATAAAATTAATCAAGATCCAGAAATTAATAAATTAACCTCTAAGTCAATTCACAATATATTTAACTCGAAGTTTAATTGGGAAGAAAAATCTTTTGAAGATAGATTCTTTGATAAATTTTGGTTTTACTTACAATTACAAAATACTTATCAGGGTAAATTTCAACAGGTATTATCAATGATTAAGTTTTTAATTAGTCCTAATTTAAGAGATTGGTATTTTTACCCATTACCACCAAAATATTACCTCTTTTACTATTTTATTCGTCCTTTTCGCTTAACTAGCAAATCAATATTCAAGTCTTAAATTATCAATTTTAAAACAAATAATTTTGTTTATTCATGACAAAAAGATTAGTTAAAATTTTTGAATTATAAATAAAAACACAAAAAGGCTATGTAGAACAGGCATCTTGCCTGTTTAACCTAAAAGTTAATTCCTCTGATGGGTAATGCTAGTTTCAGATTATTTTTTTCAAATTCTCGCATTATTTCTAAATTCATTTGACTCCTAACAATGTACATTTTCCACAAATCATTAGGGAAAATATCTTTTTCTTCTGGTTGCCATTTCTTAATCCAATAAACAAATTTTAGGTCAAAACAATGGTCATTAAACTGCTGAAAAGAAGGCCTAGCACCTTTAATAAACTCATTGTTAGCGGCGATCGCCTTTTAAATTCTCAATAATGTTGTTAACTCAATCTATCCTTTGAGTGAGATCGCTCTTAAGCTAAAATCTCTACAGTGCCTTTCTGCCCGTCAATTCTTACCTGTTGATTGTCTTGAAAAATATCAGTAGCGTGATGAATATCCATTACCGCAGGAATTCCATACTCTCTAGCAATAATCGCCCCATGAGAAAGTTGCCCCCCCACTTCAGCAATTAAACCCCCAGCTTGGGCTAAAATAGGAGACCATCCGGAATCAGTGTAAGGCACGACTATAATAGTATGGCGATCGATCTGAATATTATTTATCTCAGTTAAACTGCGAATTACCTTGATTTTCCCCTCAATAATACCCGCACTGGCTGGAATCCCAGTAAAACGTGAATCAGAAGAAATTGGTTGATAGTTAGAAGTTAAATTAATACTAGGGGCGTTGCCATAAATCAGGTAAGGAATTTGCTTAATTTTACCGTCTTCAAGCCATTGAAATTTTCTTTGTTGACTTAATTCGTTTAAGTTTAAAGATGAATTAGTTTGTTGAATATAATTACGAATTTCTGGTAAAGTTAAGAAAAATATATCTCCTTCATTACTTAAAACTTGTTGGTTAATGAATTGTTTTTCTATAGCTAAAAATGAATAACGTAAATGAGCTGATAACTGTGAATAAGTAGCAGTTACTTTTCCTTTTAAATTTAATCTAGTTTGCACATTTTTTTCCTTCCAAGTCTGCTTATTTACAGAGGTTTTACTAACTGTATTAGAATTAGTATCACTTACTGGTTGAGTTATAAATTTGGTAAACATTACCCTCATTGGACTTTGATCTTCCTGCCAACGAGGTACGGCAATATCAGTAGCAGTTTCGCTTAAATAGCCATATTCTTCTAGCCATGATTGTAATAGATTTAAAACAGATTTTCCATCTTTAGATTCGGCTAAATAAGCAAAAAAAGCGGCACTATCCCCTGATTGTAAAACTTTTAATTGATTTTCTGAAAATAAATTACGAGTATCAATGGCAATTTGCTTTAAAGTATTTAAAGAGGTAATTTCTGGACTATTTTGATTATCTAAATTATGGGGATCTACTTTTAAAATTGCTTGTCTTAAAGCATAACTAAGAGGTGCTAAAATACTATAGTAAGTTGCCTTTTTAAGGCTCAACAAAATAGTGTCAATCTGGGTTAATAATTGTTGATAGGATAAACTATCTAGGGTAGTCTCATTTAACTCATCTAAAATGGGAGCAAAATCTTGATCACAATCGTGGGCAAAATCTTTAACTAAGTTTAATTCTCGTTGTAACAAACGCCATAATCCGCCTAAATTACTTAAAGTAGCACTTACAGGAGGTTTAGTAAATTTACTGCCACGGGTGAGAAAATCAAGACTTTCTGGAGGCAGCCCCATTAACCGAAAAATATCACCCAACAAAGTAGCATTAAAATAGGCTCGGTGATAGTGTAAAGTCGCAGTTTGATTGAAATCAAGATGAGCAGCTTTTTTGCCTAACACAAGGGTGAAAATATCTCCCCAAACTCCACAAGTTAAGGGTTGATTAATGCTCCAAGTTAGGGGGCGTATTACTCCGGGGATAACTTCGGCGGCGATTTTTCTTGTCCACAATGGTTGTAGGGTAGTAATCGGGCGAGTTTGCAATAGCCATAATTGTTCACCGTCATAAGTCCATTCTACATCTTGGGGTATGCCATTAGATACTCGTTCAATTTCTCTGACGATTTGGGCAATTTGTTTAATAACTTCTGGGGGGGTTTCTCCTTCTCCTTCAACGGTTTCATCAGGAAAATACACTTTATATTGTTCTGGGGTAACTTCCCCTGAAACTAGCTGTAATCCTTCACCCATAACAGATTCAATACAAACACTATCTTGTAATTGATTTACGGGATCTCGACTAAATGCTACACCTGAAAATAAACCGTTAATCTGCTGTTGCACAATCACCGCCATGGCTTTGTCGGGGATTTGGTTATTGGCTCGATAATCACGGGCGATCGCACTATGGTAAGAATGGAAACAGTTGAGAATGGCTTGTTGTAAACTGCGAGTGTCAGTTATGTTGAGGAAACTCACATAAATACCTGCGGCTGAGGCTTCAAGAGAATCTTCATCCAAGGCGGAAGAACGAACTACCAAAGGATTACTAGAAGAAGGTTGCAAAAATTCTATTAGCTTACCTACATCATCCCCTGCGGTAATTACCCAACCATCAGGCACATTATAACCCCACTGTTTTAACTGGGAAAGATTACCAGCTTTGCCTCCTGCTTTGTCTGAAGTTAATTTTTGGTTAAGAGAAATAATACCATGATCTCCTCGAAAAAAACTAAACATTTTTGCTGACTCCCTATTAACCTGATTCGGATTTAATTCTAAGTCATCAGGGATTTGTTGGTAAATCCAGATGAGTAAACTAGCTAAGGCGATCGTCATAAAAATATATTCAGGATTATTAATATTTTGTGCCGATAACACCACCACCATCAGAATTAAAATACCAATTCGCCCCGTTTGTTTTTCTCGTAAAATAGTAAAACCAATACCACCAATCAGAAAAATTAAGATAGCGGCTACAGGATTATGGGCGACAATTCCCCATGTAACATTCGTTGCCCCCGCACCTTTTGCCCCCCAATAACGCCCCATAACTAGGGCAATTAAAGCCATTATCTCCCAAGTTGAGCCTACTGGGAAAAAAGCTCTAGCTAGCAATATTACCCCGATTCCTTTACCTGCTTCTGATAAAACAGCGAGGATACCTGCTAATTTGCCACCGTGATAAAATGCCGCCGACACAGAAATATTACCTGTGCCTAATTTCGCTAATTCTTTGCCGGATACAGCATAAGTTAACCAATCAATTAAGGGAATTGCACCAATGATGGGGCAAACCAGAAAAATTATTAATGCACCCCAAAGATGTGTTATAGTCATATTTTAATTCTGAGTTAAGGCAGTATTATTGTTGATACCTAACCTTAATTTTAAGCCATCAGTTGATACTCAAATCTTATTTCCTTTCGTTCTCTATCGGAAAGATTTCACTAAGTCTGTTCGCACAGAGAGAGGTAAATTCAATTTCAGTTTCATCGGGAAACCATCTTCTCCCAACAGTTATTTCGTGTAAACACATAATTAATTTTGCCTACGTAACTTAGACCCGATTTCAGCAAAAACCAAAATACATACATAAAAAATATTAAGTATCACTTGACAATTACTCCCGCAACCAATTAAAATAATCCACAAAGTTAATAATTATTTTTAGGTTTTTCTGAAGGAATACTCATGACTAAACCCTACTCTTTACATAAGCTAAAACTTGCTCCCTTAGGAGTAGTTGCGGCTTCGGCTCTCGGCGCGATCGCTGCTACTGGCATCAATGTCTCCCCTGCCCATGGGATTGCTATGGTATGCTACAGTGGCTCCTCTATACCTGGGAGTTCTGTTCCTTGTGGAAACAGTACTTTTAACAATTTTTCCACTACTCTACCAGATATTTCCAATGTTCTTGTTGAAAGAAACGACTCAGGTGACTATGAGGTTCTTGTAGAAGTTAATCCCTCATTGGGTAACCCCCCTGCGGGTCCCTTTACGTTTGAATACGATCTTTCTACCAGCAAAGTATTCGCAGCAGCTGGCTTAGATTCCTTGGTAGATCCACTTCCACCGAATGGTGAAACGGTGACCAACGAACTTTTCAACAGCAGTGGTGACTTGGTTCTCTCTCTAAGTTCGGTAAATGGCAATTCAGATACAGGCACAATTGGCGGTTTGAACTTTTTACAAGTTGTAGATACTGTTACTATTCCTGTTGGTGGTAGTTTTGATGGATTCGAAAATGATTTCGACGAAGTACCTGAACCTCTCACCATCCTGGGTTCTGGTTTAGCTTTGGGTTTTGGCACTTTGTTCAAGGGCAAGCAGAAGAAAAAGCAGGAAAAAGACCTGGGCTAGAATGAAAGGATCTCCTGGATTTTAGAATAATTTCGCACAACATCCCAATAGCTTTAGCTGTGGGATTTTGTGTCACCACCTTTTTGAACGTCCGTTGGAGTCGTCTAGTTTAATGTCAAGAGTTCACCCACCCCCTAACCCCCTCCTGGGAGGGGGAACTAAAGGGGGTGGGTGGGTTCAGCGACTATGTAAGGTTTGTCCCATGACAGGATTATCTCAGGAGTTGGTTCGTTTTGACACTCAAGCATTGCAAAATCCTGAAATATCTGGAACTGAATATCAACAAGGGGAATTGTTTGGTTACTTCGTTCTTGAATATTTACTGGAAAAATGGGGACGAAAATGTGCTTATTGCAACGCAGAGAATGTTTCTTTAGAAATTGAACATATTAAACCCAGATCTAAAGGAGTAAGTAGTGGTGGCGATCGTTAATCTCAGCAGGCGATCGTTAATTCCAGCAGGTGATCGTTAATCTCAGCAGGTGATCGTTAATCTCAGCAGGTGATCGTTAATTCCAGCAGGCGATCGCAATAGCTGTTCTCCGATTGATAAACCGTTGAATACCAGCCATGGTGGGCATTGCCCACCCGACAAAGTTAATTTGTTATTTAGCGGCTTTTATACATTGTTCAACCAAAGGTGCAACCTGATCAATGTCTTTCCAACCCAGAATTTCAGTTACTTTCTTTTCTAAATTTTTATAGCTGCGGAAAAACTCGGCAATCTCTTCAAGACGATGAGGGGCAATATCTTTTAATGATTTTACCCCGTCATAGCGAGGATCTTCGGCAGGGACACATAAGATTTTTTCGTCCCGATCGCCACCATCAATCATTTCCAACATCCCGATAGGGCGAGCGGCAATCACACAACCAGCGAATGTAGGCTCATCCATCAATACCATACCGTCTAAAGGATCGCCATCATCAGCGAGGGTATTAGGTACAAAACCATAATCATAAGGATATTTGACAGAAGAAAACAGTACTCGATCTAGAATAAAAGCATTCATGTCTTTGTCGAACTCATATTTATTTTTGCTTCCGCCAGGGATTTCGATTAAAACATTAAGTAAACCGGGTTTAGGTTGGGCGGGAATACGGAATAAATCCATCTTAAATCTCCATTAATCTAAATTGACAAATACGGTTATTATTTAATCACAAGTCCGTAATCAAATAATAAAAATTATTCTAATTTTCCGATCTAAATAAGATAAAGTAGTAATCTCATCACAATAAATCATCGCTTTAGCGGAAAATTCATTAATATACTTACATAGGAATTTTTAGTTGAAATATAATATTAAACTATGTACAACAAGATATTAGTCGCAGTAGATCGTTCTTCTATTGCAGATCAAGTGTTTGCAACATCTCTAACTTTAGCTAAAGCACTTAATTCTGATCTAATGTTACTTCATGTCATTTCTCAAGAATCCCAAGATAGTCCAATTAGTTATGCTCCTTATACTGAAAGTTATAATTTTGAAGTATTTGAATATATTCATAAAGAATGGGAAAATTTTAAGCTAGAGTCAGAAAGACTTCTGAAACAAAAGGCTGAAAAAGCTCAAGCAGAGGATGTCAACGCAGAATTTACTCAGATAATGGGAGATCCTGCCTCTTCAATCGTGGAATTTAGCAAAAATTGGGGTGCAGAGCTAATTGTCATGGGAAGAAGAGGGTATTCTGGCCTGAAAGAAGTACTCTTAGGTAGTGTCAGTTCTTACGTAATCCATCGTAGCCACTGTAGTGTTCATCTGGTTCAATCTTAAATTTAGATGGGTAAACCACAAAAATAAAACGCTTGCACAGGCATCTTGCCTGTGTCTTAAATTTAGATGGGTAAACCACAAAAATAAAACGCTTGCACAGGCATCTTGCCTGTGTTATCCCAAAACCTCTGTAAAGTGGGAAGAAAGTTTTGCTGATAATTTTTTCTAAAAAGGCGATCGACGAAGTCGCCGCTTTCAGCGATCGCTAAAAGTATCGTGGTTCACATGATCGCCTTTTGATTAAGAATTATTTTTGATTTGCCGACTTGAATCTTCCTGCAACAAAATCACGCTGACGAAGATGTTTTGTTTTTCTCTGTGTCACTCTTTTTCTCCACATTTTAAAACTAGATGGTTTCATCTGTTGTCTCATCAAAGCAATGGTTTCTGACTCCTTCAATCCAAACTGAAATTCGATCGCTTCAAAAGGAGTTCTATCTTCCCATGCCATTTCCACAATTCTATCGCTTACTTCGATATTTAATTTTGATAACTTGTTTTTAATTTTCATCTTTATGCCTCGGTAATATAGATCATCAATTATAGTTTACTGAATTTTTATTTACATTTATTAATATTTGTAAGGTTCATTTTAAATTAAACATTGTTGATGTAAATCAAGAAAGCTCTGAAAGTAAGCTATTTTAGGTCTGGTTAATTTTAACAAGATTAATATATATGGTTGTTACAGCCTTAGTTTTTGAAAAAAAGGGAAAAAAATATAACCTTTCCTTATCGTGATCTACTTTTAGTCGAGCGCTAATGATTTTTAAGAAATGTTAAGTTATAATAAGATTATACAAACTTACTGAGAAATTTTATTTATGCAAATTAATAATTTCAATTCACTCCCATTGAATGTGATTAAGCCGAATTATGAAGCAAATTTTGGCTCTCAAACCGCATGGGCTATTTTACGGGCTGTGTTAGGGGTTATGATGATACACAATGGTTTAGATAAATTAGGTAATATTGAAAGTTTTGCCGAGGCTTATGTAGCTTATATCGGCTTACCTTTCCCCATTTTACTCAGCTATGTAGCAGCATATACTGAGTTAATCGGTTCGGTATTACTTATCTTCGGTTTATTAACTCGCCCAGCCGCACTAGGATTATTTTTTACCATGTGTGTTGCGATGTATCATCATGTTTTAGTTGCAGGTTTTAGTATTCCCTATTTGGAATTATCCGCAATTTATGCTTCTTGTTTCTTCTTTTTCTTAATCAATGGTGCTGGTTTATTTTCTAGTGATGCGTTAATCGTAAATTGGTTAAATCAAAATACTTTAAGTCAAAAGGCTAGACAAATCATGCTATTAGAGAAGACTTATAAAATGGATAATCAACAAAAAGTTAAATCTTAACAGGTTAATCTATAATCTTTGTTTTGACTTAAATTTAACAATCCTTCGCAACCCATAATTTTCGGTTTGCCACAATAGTAGGATGGTTAGATTGAGGGAAGAAACTTCTCTATTCTAAGGGTGATGTTGGGTTTCATCCTTCAACCCAACCGACTGTTAATTTGACTACAATAGTAGGATGGTTAGATTGAGGGGAGAAACTTCTCTATTCTAAGGTTGATGTTGGGTTTCATCCTTCAACCCAACCTACTATGACATCCAGCTTAATTTGTTGGGTGGTGTCTGTCTAGTTTCCCCTTTTTGAAGGGGATAAAACTACTATTAATTTTAGCTAAAATTATAAATTTGAATTTTTTTTATCATATTTATCAAATTCATCTTGATTGGATGGATGAGGCATTAAAATTAGCCGATGAAGCAGGAAAAGTAGGGGAAATTCCCGTAGGTGCAGTTATAGTGGATGAAAAGAATGAATTACTCGCTACAGCTAATAATCGCAAAGAAAGGGATTACGATGCTACTGCCCATGCTGAAATTTTGGCTATTCGTCAAGCCTGCAAATTAAAACAAAATTGGCGTTTAAATGATTGTACCTTATATGTTACTCTTGAGCCTTGTTCTATGTGTACAGGTGCTATTATTCACGCTAGACTCCCCACCCTTGTTTATGGGGTAGATGATTTTAAAACAGGTACTATTCGCACTGTCATGAATTTACCCAATAGTTATGCCTCAAATCACCATTTAGAAGTTATCGCCGGAATTAGAGAAAATCAGTGTCGGCAATTGTTACAGTCTTGGTTTCAAGGAAAGAGAAAAAATCATTGATCTTACATATTAATTTTTCTTTAAAATAATTTACATAACTGAGGAATTGTGGTGATTTGCGATTCGATGCAATTGTCTGATTCTGCTGAATTAGAAGTAATGATGAGTAATTTTGTATTGATGTTTCATGAATCTTTTTACATAGATTATGTTAAACACAATATTGAAGAAAAATTAGATAAAGCTGGTTTTGTTAATGTTAAAACTACTAATCATGGTTACAGTAAAAGTTGGATTGCCACTAAACCTGTTTAACTTTTTAATATCAACTTTATAATTAGCTTTTTTAAATTAATCAATGGTGGGCATTGCCCACCCTACAATTACTGGGCATTAAAATTTGAAATCAGGAATAGAAGGTGAGACAAGAAAGAGAAGGAAGACAATAAGGTAAACTGGACAAAGAAGTTAATTTTATAATAAAATTGATGCCCACCCGACAATATCTATTAATATTTACTGTTATATTTTGAAAATGAATATTATTTGTAAAGGTAAAATTTTTAGTGATATAGAAGCCATTATTTTTGATAAAGATGGTACTTTAGCCGACTCCGAGAATTTTTTAAGGAAATTAGCCATAACTAGAGCAAGATTAATTGATGCTCAAATACCTGGTGTTAATGAACCATTATTAATGGCTTTTGGTGTAGAAAATGACTATCTTAATCCTACTGGTTTAATGGCAGTAGGTAGTCACCAAGAAAATCAAATTGTCGCCGCAGGTTATATTTGTGAAACGGGAAAAAGTTGGTTTGAATCCCTTGCTATAGCCAAACAATGTTTTACTGAAGCTGAAAAATCTTTACCTACTCGTGGGAGTATTTCTCCTCTATTTACAGGTAGTTTAGAGGTATTAAAATTGCTCTGGGAAGCGGGCTTAAAATTGGGTATTTTATCGGCTGATACCACTCAAGGAGTGCAAGAGTTTGTCGATAATCATCAACTTTCCCACTATATTAATTTAATCATGGGAGTGGATAGTGGACTTTCAAAACCAGATCCTGCTTTATTTTTGCTTGCCTGTGATAAGTTAGGCGTTAAACCAGAAAATACATTGATGGTGGGAGATTCTCAAGGAGATATTGCTATGGCAAAGAATGCAAAAGCGTCAGGGGTAATCGGTATTTGTGGGAAAAATCCTCAAGCAAATCATTTAGCCGAAGCTGATGTGATAATTTCTGATTTAGCTGATTTAAAGTTAATATAGCAATGGACAGTTGAGGTGTCATTTTCATCAAAACTTCTTAAAAAATATTGGTACTGTTTTAGCTCTAACTATATTTTTAAGGTATTTTTACTTTATACTCAAAAAAGCAAAATAATAAAAGTTTTTTTATTTAATGAGAAATTTTTTGCAATCTTTTTCTTTTGTGCTCTCTAATTTCTGCCTCAACCATTGCTAGCAATTCTTCTAACTGTAATCCAAATTCTTGTAGTTGTAAACGATTTTTTTTTAAATTCCTTAAGAGATATTTACGTTTTTCTGGACTAGGAATATGTGAGCTTTGAGTCATTTTAACCCCCATTCTATTTTTATTTCTTCAATGCTGCGTTTTATTGCAGGAATTCTCAATTTATTTTGTTCAATACTGTTCTGAAGTAATCTTAGCATATCTTTAGAGACACTTGGTTGAATTTCTGCCAATCTTAAACGTAAATTAGAAAGTTGAGAATAACGAGATGAAGCATCTAATCCTATTCCATTCAAATCATCCAGAGAGGTAATAGTTTCATCAGTTTCCCCAAATTTTTCAAAAATTAGATACTCAGTCAAAGTAGCATCATCAACTAACTCTGATAATTTCTTAAGAAGTTCAAATATTTCATCCAGAATATTAGATGGTAATTTTGCCATAATTGATTTAATCAAAAGTGTTATATTTCATTAATACATTATCAGATTAGGTCTAAATGTTATATTTATTAAAGAATTAATTAGATACATTAGCATCATCAATGAAATTAATCGGGCAAAAAATATATTTAATTCTTTTTGCGTTCGCCTTTGTAATCGTTATTACCGTTGAGTCGGGGTTTACTCAATCAATTCCCCTTTATAACACCAAATCAATTTTTCATCCTGTGGTTGCCCAAAATGGCATGATATCTAGTCAGGAAAAATTAGCTACGGAGGCAGGTTTACAAGTATTAAAAGAAGGGGGCAATGCTATTGATGCGGCGGTGACAGTGGGTTTTGCTTTAGCGGTGACATTACCGAGGGCTGGAAATATTGGGGGAGGAGGTTTTATGGTGATACATTTAGCCGATAATAACCAGAATATTGCCCTTGATTATCGAGAAAAAGCACCCTTAAGGGCTACGGCAGATATGTTTTTAGATGAAAATGGAGACGTAGATAAAGATAAATCTCGCTTTAGTCACTTAGCCGTAGGTGTACCTGGCACAGTTGCTGGTTTAAATTTAGCACTAGAAAAATACGGCACTATTTCCTTAGAAAGGGCTTTACAACCTGCCATTAAATTGGCGGAAAGAGGGTTTCCCGTCACTCAAGACTTTTATAATTCTCTGACTTTTGCCCGACGATTATTAGAAAGAGATTCTGAAACTCAGGCCATTTTTCTGCCTAATAACAATAATCCTCCTGCGATAGGTACTATTTTTCAACAACCAGATTTAGCTAATAGTTTAAAGTTAATTGCCCAACAAGGAAAAAAAGCATTTTATCAAGGCAAAATTGCCCAAGAAATTGTTAAAGAAATGGAAAAAAATCAGGGCATGATTAGTTTAGCTGATTTAGATAATTATCAACCGGTAATTAGAAAGCCTGTTGAGGGAGATTATCACGGTTATAAAATTTATTCTATGCCTCCTCCGAGTTCTGGCGGTGTTCATTTAATCCAAATGCTCAATATTTTAAGCTCTTTTGATTTTAAAAATTGGGGACAAAATACTGCCAAAACTATTCATTTAATGACAGAAACTATGAAATTAGCTTATGCCGATCGCTCTAAATATTTAGGTGATCCCGATTTTGTACCTGTACCTATTGATAGTTTAACCTCAAAAAAATACGCAGAACAACTAAGCCAAAAAATTAATCTTAATTCGGCTACTCCTAGTGAGCAAATATCTCCTAGTAATCCCCTTAATTTTACTGAAAGTAACGACACCACTCACTATTCTGTGGTTGATAAATACGGCAACGCAGTGGCTAATACTTACACCTTAAATTTTAGCTATGGTGCGGGAATAACTGTACCTAATACTGGTATTTTATTAAATAACGAAATGGATGATTTTGTCGCAAAACCCGGAGTGCCTAATGCTTACGGATTAACAGGAGGGGAATTTAATGCGATCGCACCTGAGAAAAGAATGTTAAGCTCAATGACACCAACTATTATAATGAAAGATGATCAAGTATTTTTAGTAACAGGTAGCCCTGGAGGGAGTAGAATTATCACCACAGTGTTGCAGATAGTGGTTAATGTCATTGACTTTGGCATGAATATTGCCGAGGCAACTGTATCCCCCCGTTTTCATCATCAATGGTTGCCAGATAAACTCTATTTAGAAACAGGAATAAATCAAGATACCCGTAATTTACTGGCAGAAAAGGGGCATAATTTAACAGAACGTAGAGCAATGGGTAGTACTCAGAGTATTATGAAAATTGATAATTTCCTCTATGGATTTTCCGATACCCGCCGTCGTGAAGCCTTAACTGCTGGTTTTTAAATGGACAAGCTATGTAGTGTAATGAACTTTAGATTTAATTATAGATCATAAATGACAAATGCGATCGCACAATAAAAAAGTATTAATCGCTTTTTCCTTAAACTTTTCAAACATAACTTAAACTTCTTATCTTCATCTACTTATCATATAACATTTATGTTAAAATTAAATTAGCCCAATAACAATAAAAAAAACTATAAAATAATGACAGATTCTGATAGGCTCGATAAAATTGAAACTACTTTAGAAAAATTAGTTACAGAATTAGAATTTCTCAAACAAGAAACTACTAAAACTAATGATAAAGTCGAGATTTATCAAAAAGCATCTCAACAAGTAGTTAACCTTGCTTTTAGCTTAATTTTGACCGCTACAATTGCTATTGTGGTGCAAGGGGTGATTAATCATTAAATAAAATTGCAAAAATTACTACTATAAACGCCATAGCTATAAAAGTTATTTGAGCATAAAATTTTAAGACTTTATGGTTTCTAAAGATAATAATTTTGCCGAAATATTTACCACTAATTTTCTATTTTCTAGCCATTTACGACCTCATAAAATTTCGCTGATTCCTTCTCCTACATGAACAGGAATATTATCAGTTTGATTATCTAATTTTACTTTTCCTAACAAAATTAGCATCACCTTTAACCATTTTCATTGTTTCTTCAACTAGATAAAACCAACTTTTATAAGTATATGTAAAATTTGTGTTAAAATTAAATTAGGCCAATGTAAATTCCCAAAAATTATAAAATAATGACAGATTCTGATAGATTAGACAAAATTGAAACTACTTTAGAAAAATTAGTTACAGAAATTGATCATTTATCTAAAAATGTAGAACTTGTTAAACAAGAAACTACGAAAACTAATGATAAAGTCGAGATTTATCAAAAAGCATCTCAACAAGTAGTTAACCTTGCTTTTAGCTTAATTTTAACCGCTACAATTGCTATTGTGGGACAAGGGGTGATTAATCATTAAATAAAATCGCAAAAATTACTACTATAAACGTCATAGCTATAAAAGTATTTTTAGGATAAAATTTTAAGACTTTATGGTTTCTAAAGAAAGTAATTTTGCGGAAATATCTACCACTAATTTTCTATTTTCCAACCATTTACGACCTAATAAAATTTCGTTAATTCCCTCAGTTACATGAACAATAATTGTTTCATAATTTCCATTTAATTTTACACTTCCCTCGTAAAGGCTAAATTCTACTTCTCCACCTTTTGCCATTTGCATATTCATTGTACCTAAATATATCCAGTTAAACCCTTCTAAATCTTGACTATCAATTGCTAACCAACCAGAAAAACCAGTATCTAACATAGCTTCTACAGATAATTCTAAACAATCAGCAGTTATTAATTCAATCTCAAAAAAGAGTTCATTCTCATCACCAAATCTACCTTGAATCATATTGTACCAGCTGCTCCTGTTTCATTAATTTTAAATAAATAAAACGGAGAATTATGATACTTTTTGCGAAAATTATTAATAACTTCTAAATCATTCTTAGCTATAAAATAATCTTCACTTTTAGGTTCAATAGCAATATACCAATTATAATGTGTTTTCATTAATTCTTTTTTCAGTCTTTCAAAAATAGGAAAACAACGATTGCGTAAAGCTTCATTATCTTCGTGCCATTGTTGTTTTTGCTCTTCACTCCATTGAATTTCGGGAAAGATTCTGCCTCGTCTTACTTTTTTACTTGTTGATTGCATCATAAAAATTTAGTCATTATTAAAACTATTTTAGCCTAATTAATTAGATCAGGGGTAAGATTAAAAATGTTAATTCTGGATTTCCTTCCATGCTACTTTTTACCAAATAGAACATTCTGCTTTCTACGAAGAAACTTCTACCTTTGATCGAGATCAGGACGTATTGAGATATAATTACCACTGAGAATGCTAAATATTCACGCTTATATCTTTAAATTTATACTATTAAAATGACTACTCGTGTAATTATTGTTCGTCATGGGCAAAGTAGCTACAACGCACAAAAAATGATACAAGGACGATCGGATGAGTCTATAATTACAGAAAAAGGTCAATCTCAAGCTCATTTACTAGGTGAAGCATTAAGTGCCATTAAATTTTCTGCCTGCTATTCTAGCCCCTTACAAAGAGCAAAGCAAACCGCAGAAATTATCAGAGAATATAACTTAGAGAGTCCTTCTGTTACCTCAGCAGAAAAATTAACAGAAATTAACTTGCCTATATGGGAAAAGTGGAAGAAAGAAGATGTGATTAAACATTATCCCGAAAAATATAAGGCATGGAAAGAAGCACCCCATCAATTAAGCATGGAATTTGAGGGGAAAGAAATTTATCCTGTTTTAGATTTATATCAACAAGCCCAAGAATTTTGGCAAGAGATAATTCCCCAACATCAAGGGGAAACAATTTTAATTACCGCCCATAATGGCATTAATCGCTGTCTAATTTTAACGGCTTTGGGAATGAATGCTAGTCGTTATCACAGCATTCAACAAACTAACTGCTGTATCAATGTACTTAATTTTACTGGTAATTATGGCGAACCTGTACAATTAGAATCTCTCAACCAAACTGCCCATTTAGGAATGCCTTTGCCCGATTTTCGCCCAGAGCAAAAACAAGGGTTAAGATTGTTATTAGTGCGTCATGGGGAAACAGAATGGAATCGAATGTCTCGTTTTCAGGGTATTAAAGATATTCCCCTCAATGATAATGGCAGACAACAAGGGCAAAAAGCCGCTGACTTTCTTCAAGATGTCAAAATTGATTTTGCCGTTACTAGCCCATTATTACGCCCCAAAGAAACCGCCGAAATTATTTTGCAATCTCATCCCCAAGTTAAGCTAACTAGCAAAACTGACTTACAAGAAATCTCTCATGGTTTATGGGAAGGAAAGCTAGAAAAAGAAATCGAAGCCGAATTTCCAGGATTATTAAATCAGTGGAAAATTAAACCCGAAACTGTGCAAATGCCAGAAGGCGAAAATTTAGAGCAAGTTTGGCAAAGGGCGATTAAATCTTGGTTAGAAATTGTAGAAGAAAACTTAGAAACTGGCAAACAAAAAACAGGAATTGTCGTTGCCCACGATGCAATCAATAAAGTCATTATTTGTTATTTATTAGGCTTAAAAGCTGCTAATTTTTGGAATATTAAACAGGGTAATGGGGCAGTAACGGTGATTGACTATCCCAATGGCTTAGAAGGATTACCCATTTTACAAGCTATAAATCTTACCAGCCATTTAAGTGGGGGTGTCTTAGATAAAACTGCCGCAGGTGCTTTATAAGTCTTAAGTTAAGATTGAAAATTAGTCCTAGTGGATTGATAGTTCTACTGTAGGTTGGGTTACAATATTGCTCGGTTAAGAAAATATAATTGTCGGTTTAGTTCTCTACTCATAGAAGAGAACTAAGCTAATTTTTTTCTCGATCTCAAATGGGCGAACTGTGGGTTTTTACTAATATTCCCCACAATAAACTCATAAGATAAGCAGTACCCGCAACTAAGATAATCGTTGCTCCAGAAGTAAGATCAAACAGATAAGATAACCATAGCCCCATAGTTGTAAAAACCATTCCTAAAATACAGGCAGTTAACATCATCTGTTTAAGCTCCTTGACAAATTGTACGGCAATAGCCGCCGGAATAGTTAACAAGGCAATTACCATAATTAATCCAACTACCTGCATCACCATTACTACTGTCAGTGCGATCGCCCCAATCAACATTAAATATAAGCTATTAACAGGAAGATTACGGGTAGTGGCAAAAACAGAATCGAAGGAAATGGCTAATAACTCCTTATAGAAAAGAAAGAGCATCAACAATATAATCAGATCTAAAACTAGCATAATGATTAAATCTTCAACAGGGACGGTGAGAATACTGCCAAACAAATAGCTCATCAAATCCGCCTTGTACCCCTGAGTTAAATCAATTAAAATAATCCCGATCGCCATGCCGATTGCCCACATTACTCCAATGATAGTATCCGCACGCTGTTGAGTTTTCCGTTCTACCCACCCCATCGAAAGGGCAGAAACCAGAGCAAAAGCGATCGCTCCAAAAACAGGATTGAAACCGAAGAAATAGCCCAAACCGATACCACCATAAGCTGCATGGGCAATCCCACCACTGATAAAGACAATGCGGTTTACCACGACAAAAGTACCAATAATGCCACAGGCAATACTAACTAATACCCCAGCTAACAAAGCGTTACGCATAAAATCAAATTCTAAAGCCTGAAGGATAGTTTCAATCATGGTGAAATCTCTTTAAAAAGTGAAAATAGTAAGCTACCAGTTTAAAGCGGGACAGTTTTGAAATGGGGGATTGGTGATTAGCAATTAGGGATTGGGAGCCAATTTTCCAGTCCCCAGTGCCCAGTCCCGAATCCTTAGGGACATACTATCATAAAGAAAGTACGAGAAACAGTAAAATAGTTGATAGAAGAAATCATTAAATTAAAGATAGCAAAACCGTGACTGTTACACCAATAAAAACTAATATTAAGACAACACAAGTACCTGATAGCTTTGGACGTTTTGGTAAATATGGCGGAAAATATGTACCCGAAACCCTAATGCCCGCTTTAAGTGAACTAGAAACCTCCTATCATCAATATAAAAATGATCCTGAATTTCTACAAGAATTAGAAGGACTACTTAAAGATTACGTAGGCAGAGCAAACCCTCTTTACTTTGCCGAAAGATTAACCCAACACTATGCTAAACCAGATGGTACAGGACCACAAATTTATCTTAAACGAGAAGACTTAAACCATACTGGCGCCCACAAAATTAATAATGCTTTAGGGCAAGTTTTACTGGCAAAACGCATGGGGAAACAACGGATTATTGCCGAAACAGGTGCAGGGCAACATGGGGTAGCTACTGCCACCGTCTGTGCTAGATTTGGCTTAGATTGCGTCATCTACATGGGCGTAGAAGATATGGAAAGACAAAAATTAAATGTTTTCCGTATGCGTCTATTAGGGGCAACTGTGCAACCCGTTTCTGCTGGTACAGGTACACTCAAGGATGCTACATCTGAAGCAATCAGAGACTGGGTAACGAATGTTGAGAATACCCATTATATCTTAGGTTCGGTAGCAGGCCCTCATCCGTATCCCATGATGGTGCGTGATTTTCACGGAGTAATTGGCAAAGAAACCCGTCAACAATGTCAAGAAAAATGGGGCGGTTTACCAGATATTTTACTAGCTTGTGTTGGTGGTGGTTCAAATGCCATGGGTTTATTCTATGAATTTATTAACGATGAATCCGTCCGTTTAATTGGAGTTGAAGCCGCAGGCAGTGGAGTTAACACAGGCAAACACGCCGCTACTTTAACTGAGGGAAGCCCCGGTGTTTTACATGGTGCGATGAGTTATTTATTGCAAGATACAGAAGGGCAAGTAACAGAAGCCCATTCTATCAGTGCAGGGTTAGATT
>CAJHXH010000790.1_pt1 | contig 18103 bp, 14 predicted proteins | sample 9198571 | NCBI WGS metagenome assembly CAJHXH01 (sample SAMEA7708301, study PRJEB35096) | sediment metagenome | biome: marine neritic benthic zone biome [ENVO:01000025]; feature: sediment [ENVO:00002007]; material: shallow marine sediment [ENVO:03000034] sea grass bed [ENVO_01000059] ... | reverse complement strand
TAAAACAGGTGTTAGGTATTAGGTATTAGGTATTAGGTGTTAGGTGAAAATAAAAGCACCAAATCAAAAAAATTAATTTTTGTATCTCTATAATCTTTGCAAGACAAACTTCATAGCTATTATTTTAGATCATTTAACCACACTTACTCTGGAAGAGCCAAATAGATAAGGCTGAAAAGCCGATCAAGAAACATTAACTAGAGCATTAAAAACCTCCCCCTATGGTTATATGGTTAAAGCTGACAAAATTGAAGATTTAGCAGGAAAAATTAGCATTTCTCTCAACAAGTATCAAAAATTTGAACAAGTAAAAAAACAATTAACATAACACCAATAAAAGTCAAAATTTATGTAATAATTAAGGTATTAGCTACTAGCTATCACCCAAGATATTGAAATATAAAAAACAAGGTTTTAATTTAGGTATTATTGCTTAGAAATTATATATATATTGTTTACCTCTTAATCATTCTAATTTTATTAACCTTCCATTTTAAGCAATTGTGAATTAAAAATATTAATCTATTTTTTTTAATGTATAATTTAACAGTTTTTTGGCATCGTCGTGATTTACGAATTAAGGATAATTTAGGTTTAGATTATGCCTGTCAAAATAGTAAACAGATAGTCGGTTTATTTTGTTTAGATCCTAATATATTAAACCGAGATGATCTTGCCCCGGCAAGAGTTAGTTATATGATAGGATGTTTGCAAGAATTAGAGCAAAATTATCAACAATTAGGCAGTCAATTATTAATCGTAAAAGATTCACCTGCTCAAATAATTCCGCAATTAGCCGAAGCTCTTAATGCCAGTGCAGTTTACTGGAATTTAGATGTTGAACCCTATGCTCAAGAACGAGATCAACAAGTAAAAACAGCATTAAAACAGAAAGGAATTGAAGTTAAAACCTATTGGGATCAATTATTACACTCTCCTGGTGAAGTATTAACTCAAGCCAAAAAACCTTATACAGTTTATACTCCTTTTTGGCGTAATTGGGAAAAAAAAGACAAACTTAAACCAGTTAAAAAACCGCCTCAATTATCAGGCTTAAATACAGAACAAGAGCAAATTGCTATTAAATTAGGCACAATTCCTTTGCCCAGTGCCCAAGATTTAGGTTTTGTTTGGGAAAATCAACTACCATTAACACCGGGGGAAAACGCAGCACAAGAAAGATTAGAATATTTTTGTCAAGATTTATTAAGAGATTATCAAGTCAATCGCAATTTTCCTGCCCTTGATGGAACATCTAAATTAAGTGGGGCATTAAAATTTGGGGCGATTTCGATTCGGACTATTTGGCAAGCAACCATTGCTGAATTAGAAAACAGTCAAAGTGATGAAGAAAGAGAAAATATTATTTCATGGCAGAAAGAATTAGCTTGGCGAGAATTTTATCAACATTGCCTCTATTTTTTCCCTGAATTAGCCGAAGGTGCTTATCGAGAGCATTTTAAAAACTTTCCTTGGCAAAATAATGAAACTCTCTTTCAAGCATGGTGTGAAGGTAAAACAGGTTATCCCATAGTCGATGCGGCGATGCGACAACTTAACGAAACAGGCTGGATGCACAACCGTTGTCGAATGATAGTGGCTAGTTTTTTAACTAAAGATTTAATTATTGATTGGCGTTGGGGCGAAAAATACTTTATGCAAAAACTCTATGATGGTGATTTAGCCGCTAATAATGGGGGATGGCAGTGGAGTGCGTCTAGTGGCATGGACCCCAAACCCTTGCGTATCTTTAATCCTGCCTCTCAAGCCCAAAAATTTGATTTTGAAGCGGAGTATATTCGTACTTGGCTACCAGAAATTAGCTCCCTTGACACGGAATCTTTAGTCACAGGGAAAATTTCACCCCTTGAAGCTCAAAGTTGTGATTATCCATTATCGATAGTTGATCACAAACAACGGCAACAAGAGTTTAAAAATTTATATAAAATGATGAAAAATTAATTATTTTAAAACTTGACCATAAAAAGTCAACAACGAATAATAAAAAAATATATAGCTATTTCTGTTTTGAATACACATATTCGGTCTTTGTTCGCCCTTTGGAGTGAATCCATTGTTCTAACAACTCTAATTTGCGAAATATATTGTAAGCTCTTAGAGCTACTTCGCCATCGTATTCCTCCTTTTCATTTTCATATTTAAAACTAAATTCGACCACAACAGGTGTGTCATAGTGCATCAGATTTTCTTTTTCCTCATTTTCATACCATACAACTAATGCGCACTCAGCCTCTACTTCTGGTTTATCTCCAATTTGAAAATCTGCTCCCTCAATAACCTTTTCTATTGCGGTGAAATTATTTACCATATCTATAGTTAGATTCCCTTGATAAGGTTTTAGTTGATTCTCCAAATCTGGATATAATTCATTAATATCATTAAATTTGTTTAGAGATTTGCTATCTGAGATAGGTTGCTTGGTTGAGAAACTGTAAAGCGATCGGAAAGGAAGTTTAATATCCTCTTCAAATTTTGTGTTTCCACTGTCAGCATCAGCCGCAGACATATCCCTGTTTTCAGAGACGTAGCGATCTGGATGACGGAATTTTAAGGTGACTTCCCTTTTTCCTTTCTCATCAGTTTTGAGATTGATATCAACTCGTTCACGGAAAACATAACCTGATGCTCGCAAAAAATGATCTGCACTATCATAAAACCTAATAGTACGTTGTTTTTTTATTTTGTCAAGGCTTCCATCGGTATCAAAAACGATGTCTTTAATTAATTCTTTGAAATCCAGCCAAAAATTTTTAGCTTGCTCAAGCAGTTTTGTCTGAGATCCCAAAAAATGCTCTTTGTTTAGCATAACTTTATATTCGCGAGAGATTATCTTTTGTTTCATTGTTTTCTGCCAATTTTTCCCAATTTTACCATTATTTCCCCATTGTTTAACGTTCTATCCGCAAGGAGAACATAATAAGCATTCATCCTTCTTTATTCTAATCTATCTTAAATGTCGTCAGAGGACTCGGTGTTGAATTTCACAAAAATGAAATACCCACAGAAATCAGACCATGATTCTCAAGATTTTCAGGATGAACAGGATAAAATTAAAAATTATATTCTAAATCTATTATTCAAGCCCACAACGCAATCCTGTTAATCAAGTTAATCCTTTAATCGTGGTCATCAACGGGAGATGAATGACGACCAATAAAACTTAACAAAAAGTTAAAGGTTTATTGTCCATTGTCCATTGTCCATTATTAACTGACAGGCGTGCAAGAAGTTCACAGAGTTGATAAAATATCCTTTTAACTACAACATCAAGAAAGCAGATTGAGTAATTCTAACTTTGCCATCACAGTTGATCAATTAAGTTTTAGCTGGAATCCTCAAGCCCCAGTGTTAAAGTCCTGTAGTTTGCAAGTGCCTAAAGGAGAATTTTGGATGTTGCTAGGTAACAATGGTTGCGGGAAATCCACTTTACTGAGGCTATTAGCCAGTTTATTGGCTCCTGATACTGGGATGATAAAAATAGATCAGCCTTTAGGTTTTGTCTTTCAAAATCCCGATCATCAGTTAGTAATGCCTACTGTTGCCGCTGATATTGCCTTTGGTTTAGTTGATGAGGGTTTAGCTTTACCTGAAGTTAAACAAAGAGTAAGAGAAGCACTTACTGCGGTTAACCTCTTAGAATTAGAACGAAGACCTATTTATGCCCTCAGTGGCGGACAAAAACAAAGAATTGCGATCGCAGGTGCTATTGCCCGTCATTGTCAAGTATTATTATTGGACGAACCCACTGCTTTATTAGATCCTGATACTCAAATAGAATTAGTTGCCCTAGTCCAAAAAATTGTCAAACAAAGAGGTATGACTGCTCTATGGGTGACACACCGTTTAGAAGAGTTGGATTATGCTGATGGTTACTTTTTGCTGAAACAAGGGCAGGTAGTGAGTCAGGGGAAACCCCAAGAACTATTTGAAAATTTGTTGCCATAAATACAGCGATAAATATAAAAATTTTGTTACAATATCAAACTATCTCATTTAAATTTTGTTAATTAAAAGGATATATGCAGGAAAATGGTTTCTACTACAACTCAAGCTATCTTGCTGGTAGATGGCTACAACATAATTGGATCATGGCATTGGCTCAAGCAAATTCGGGATCGAAATGGTTTAGAACAAGCTAGGGATTCTCTGTTAGAGGATTTAGTTAATTATATTGGTTATAAGGGCTTAGAAGGGAAAGTGGTCTTTGATTCTCATTCCCAAAGGACACCTAGTACTGAAGAAAAATATAACCCCAGTCTGTCAGTCCATTACACTTCTTACGCAGAAACGGCAGATACTTTCATCGAAAAATATTGTGCTTCTTTTACTCGAAAAAATCCAGAGAGTAACACGAGAATTATTGTTGCTACCTCAGATCAAGCACAACGCCACACAGTTGTTGGTTATGGGGCAGAATGGCTTTCCGCCCAACATTTAGAGAAGGAAGTCGATTCTACTAAAAGAAAGGAGAAGCGGAATCATCGTCCTCGACAAAAAAATCGAGGGCGTTTTTTAATTAATTCCCTTGATCTGAAAACTCAACAGGCTTTAATGCAAATGAGGTTTGGGGTTAGGTGAGTAAATCGAACAACTTGTAGTAAAGCGAGGGAAGCTGTAATAAGTGTGCCAACTCGCTGAAACTTCTCTAAGATAAAGGTTTTAGTCGATAAAGTATCAATTATTCTTTTAATCTTTGGAAGAGTTTATGTAATGTTCATAATTTTTACTCTAAAGGTTCGATATTGGTTCTCCCGATTTTATTCACTAAAACCCTAAAACTAACAAACAGCAAAACCAGTATATGGTCTTATTTCGGGGGGTTTAAAGGCTAAGACAATATCTTTTTTAGGGATACCTTCTTTTACCAATTCTTCTGCAATACCGTCTTCTGTGCCATCATGTTGAATCCATACTTTATTCTTTATAATATCTAAGTGTAACAAAGTACCATAAATATAATAATCATTTTGCCAACCAATTTCTACCAGTAAATAACGATTATTTTCTGTATCAAAAATTAATTCAATTTTTACGTCATTATCTGCTAACAATTGAGCATATTCTCTATAGATTTTTTCAATAATTTTTCTATATTTATTGATTAATGAATCCATTTTACAATTTCCTCCATTTCAGGATTAAAACTAAATAAACTCAGGATTTTATCGTCAATTAATGTTTGACCTGCTTCTTCTTCAAAAACACTTTTTCTGATTTTTTCAGGTACAGCTAAATATAATTTATATTCAGGGTAATAACGTCTTAATAAATGGTCATAAAGAACGAATTGTCCCAATGCTTCTTCTAAATCTTTCATATCCGATGGACGAGTAAAACTTTTAATTTCTACGGCAATATTTTCAGTATTTTTAGACGCTCCAATTAAACGTTCTGCCCCTAAATCCACAAATAAGTTTTTTCCCCGTGCTAATCTAATTCTAAGAGGATCATGGGTAATTGTCCAACCATCCTTAATGAGAGCATTTTTAACCGTTGTATGGTAAATATCTTTTGCCGGCATTAATTAGTATTTAACTAGAATAAGTAACCAATAAGTGTTCTTTCTTCTCCTTTGGTTAATTCTTTACTAATCTTTTTCAGTTTCTTTTCTATTTCTTGGTTCTCCAAATCCTATCATGCTAAACAACTTATAAGCCTTATTTTATCGTTAACATTAGGTAACTTTAGATACATTAGCATAACAAAGTTAACATTTATTTACATCTTAAGGGGTTTTTGCTTAATTTCGTTCAGATGAAGCCCTAAAGGGCATGGGGCGATCGCACTATTGACTACGGGGTTTTTGCCAATTTTGAAATCTCGCTTTTTCCGCATTACTTTACTTTTACCAGTATCTAAATCCTTTAATAAATTATCCATTTCTGCCATTTATTTGTTTTGCCTTCGCACGGGTAATCTTTTATCTAAATTAACTCCAAAATGTAACGATATTTCTCGAATTATTTTTGAAGCCTTGATCGCACAATTAGTTTTTTCTGTGGCATAATCTAGACTACATGAAGAAACTCCATGTACAAGGGCATTCCTCAATTTAAAGGCTTTTTTGAGATTATCCCAATCTGTAATTACTTCGGTTAATCTTTTACCTACCTTGATAAAAACCTCTTCTTTCCAAACTTTCTTATAACCATCAAGTCCTCCTCTTTGTTCTTTTAATTTCTTGCGTATTTCTACATTAGGAGATGTACCTAGTGCAATAATTGCACGACGAATTGTCCACTCAAAATGAATAACAGAAAGAAGTAATGAAAGTGAAGCATCTTCTTTTAACATTTCTAAAATACCTTCTTCTCTTGATGGACTAGAATCTTTTACCAAAATTAATCTCCTGTTTTGTTGGGTTTCGATGCCTCAACCCAACCTACTTATCTGCACCTCATCGAATTAGTTTTATGATGGTTTTTATTATCGATTAATTTATCATCCAGGTGGCCACTTCATTTGCTGATCGCCTAAAATATGTAAGTGAAGATGATCAACAGTTTGTCCACCATCATTACCATTGTTAATAACTACACGATAGCCTTTAGTAAGATTAGCTTGTGAGGCAACTTTTTTAACCGTTAAAAGTAAATGCCCTAAATATTGACATAAAGGTTTTTCGGATTTTATTTTCCTCAAATTTAACCATAAATTTTAAATAATTCTCGGCGAATATCTAAAAACAAATCACGGCGAAGAAAGGGATATTCTCCTAACCATAATTTATGTCGGGGGATGAAAACATCTGTTACTTGAGCAATCCGCATTAAATCAGGATCGTTTGATAATAATAGTCCTTCTACTGCGTCACCGGGTTTAATCGCCTTATAAATGCGTTGTAGAGGACTGCTAATGACTGCTCGAAAACCACTTTTATCTCCTATTTCTAGATTAAATTTTTTTTGTCTATTTTCCACTATCACTAATCTACCTAATTTATCGATCGCCGATTCTTCATTAATTAATTCTTCAGTTAAATAAATATCCAATACTCGCCCTCGCCAATAGCCACTGTAATTATAACGGCGAAATTTAGCATTGCGAACACTTGCCCAATAAATGGGACTCCATAGCCAATATAAACCTGCTATCACTCGCAAAATTAACGATAAACCCTCTGCCCCCTCCCCGAAAATTCCGCCGACTAACCAGAAAACTAACACACCTACCAAAGAGATAAATAAATTTTTCAGAAAGGTTTGTAAATTTGCCCAATAATAAAGATACTGTCTGCCTGTGGCGATCGCAGGAATCAGATCATTAATAGCTTCTGGTTTTAAGGGAATTAACATTATTTTTCAATTGTAACTATTAATTAAAATTTGACACTCCCATGCCATTTGGCGATGGGATTCTTGGTTCATCGACTCTTAACTAGACTTAAGAGGTCACCCTCAAAAGCCCCCGTCAGACCGTCTCCACAAGCATTTTTATTTACGGGCTGCCCGACCGCAATTTTCCCTCTATTCTCAACTACCATCGCTGCAGCTACATCTCTATCGTTAGTGTAGCAACAATGATAACAATAGTGGTTTCTTTCGCTTAAGTGCTTTTTGCCAACTAACTTAAGACAATTAGGACATTCTTGAGAGGTTAGATCCTTGCTAACTTTCAAATAGAATTTTCCTAATTTCCAAGCAATATATGGCAATGTTTGATTAATGAAACCACCAATACCAGTATCTAAGGTCTTCTTGCCAAAAAGTCCCTTTGCCCAAGAGTTAAAATTAATATCTTCGACAAAGATATTATCAGCTTGATCACATACCCATCTAGCTAATTTATATTGCCAGTCCTTTCGTGTATTAGCTACTTTTTCATAAAGTTTTCCTATTTGTTTGATTAATTTTAGCCAATTGTTTGATCGTTTTTTCTTGCGTTTTAATCTCCGTTGTAGCAAAGCTAATTTACGGGCATATTTGAACAAAAAACGAATAGGCTTAATGATGTCACCCTTTGAAGTAGCTATGAAGTTTTTAACGCCTGCATCAATGCCTATTGAAGTTTTACCAGCAATAGGATCAGGTATATTTTCTTTAGACTGGAATGCAATCACCACATAATAACCACTCGCTCGCTTAATTATTCTTGCTTGTTTTGGGGTGAATCCATCAGGGTATGGTCTTGATTGTCTAATGTTTACCCATCCTAAGATAGGTAATTTAACTCGACTGTAACCTAGTGGATTTTTTGGCAATCCACTGAACAAAAAACTTTTCATTCTGCCGTATTTCTTGAACTTAGGAAAACCATTTCCTTGTTGCCAGACATCACGGAATGCTTTATCTAAAGTTTTTAACGTTTGTTGCAATGCCACACTACTAACAGCTTTTAGTTCTGGTATCTTCGCCCTCGCTTGAGTCAAATTTCTAGCTTGAGTAAAATAGTTAGGGGTTTCAGTCATAATGCATTCTTTTTCGATAGAACATGCGTTAACTGCACATTTACGACCTTGATACCAGTCTATGCGTTCTCTAAGAGCATAGTTCCAAACATTCCGACATTTTTCGAGAGTGGTCTCTATTATGTCTATCTGTTTCTTAGTGGGTTTTAGCTTATATTCGTAGTTAAGGTTTATCATTTTCGATTTACCTATTTTTTTAGCTTTTCTATATGGTAGCGATATTTGAATTAAACGGCAAGTATTGTTACTTTTTTTTCTTGCTGCCATTTGGCAGTCGCACTACATCCCACTGCTGAAGCAAGTGGGTTTTGTGCGAAGTTATTATAATAAAAGAGAGACAATACTAAGTGCTGGCAACTATGTTGTCGAACCAGAATCTGTCTAACTTTTCTACATAATTAAATCCTCATTCCTATGGGAATCATCCAATGGCCAAGATCGCTTTACTTATTGGGGTAAGTGAATACGAACCCGGACTTAATACTCTTCCCAGCGCGGTGGAAGATGTGAAAGCTATGCGCCGTGTCTTATCCCAATCCGAGGTAGGTGGATTCGATCAGGTAAGTATCTTAAAAAATCCCCAGCCATTGGAAATGCAAATCGAAATTCAGCAGACATTTTCTCCCAGTTGTAAAAAGAACGATCTCGTGTTGCTCTTTTTTTCTGGTCACGGAGTCAAAGATGAACGACGAAACCTCTACTTAGCAACTCGCCTAACTCGCAAAACTGAACGAGGAGATCTCATCAAAGCCGAATTAGAACCTACTTTTAATGAGCTGAATGCAATCGATCGAGTTCAAAAGAAAAACTGGTCCCTGATTTTCGCTCCACCTGGTTTGGCTGCAATCGCCATAGACAAACAACAGTATGTTCCCATTTTTCCCTTGCAAAGTTTGCCAAATGAACGTTCTGTAATTGTGGTCAAACAAGATAGCTCTGTGCAAAATCTTTCTGACTTAAAAAAAAATAAGATTATTGCTTTAGGAATACCTAGTTCAGCAACTGGCTATTATTTGCCTCTGTACGATTTATATGGCTTAACTTTAGCGGAGATCCGCTTTGCTTCTAACCCAAAAACAATTTTAGAATGGCTTGACCAAAATCAGGTTGATGCAGGAGTTATCTCAGAAGATGAATTTCAACGCTATCGTTTAGAATTTTTAGCGGAAAATGAATTTCGACTCGATCGCCAACAATTAGGCTATACTAAATTTCGCATCATTCATAAAACTCGTCCTACTCCATCTGGAGTAGTCTTACTCAGTCCTAAGGTGGATTTCCAACAGAAAGAGTCAATTATTAAGGCTATGAAACAAGCCCATTCTAGTATAGTAACCGATGTTGGTTATCTCCCTGATGGCAAAATTCCTGACTACAAAGAGTTTATTATTTTCGTGAAGAAAGTCCAACTTATAGATTCTAAAATTAGAGAAAAACCTGCTGCGTTAATTATTGAAAATAATCAGTAAATAACTGGTATCGTGCATTAAATAACTGTGGGATAGCTAATTAAGTCATTCCAAGTCTGTCCATTAAGTAACGTTAAATAGGAGTAAATGGTTCTACCAAGTTTGTTATGCGAATGTATCTAAAGTTACCAAATGTTAACGACAAAATAAGGCTTGTAAGTTATTTAGCATAATAGAATCGGGATAAGCAAAGAGTTTTGCTATTGTTACTAAAATGTGATCCCCAAGTATTAGTCAACTTTTTTCTGATTCCACTGGGCATAAAATAATAGTAAAGCTAATAAAAGATAACTAAGAGCATAACTTGCACCTTTACCCCATCCTAAATTTAACACAGTATCCCCGATCGTCCATTGAAAACTATGCAGTAAACCTAACCATGAAAGAATGCTACCACTTAACGCCCATAAACCAGCTTTGCCAAACTCCTTATCAATAATATGTACTGTCATCGCCGAGAGAATCATGGCTGAAAAAATTAATCCTTGCTCTAAGGCAAAAGCCCCAGTAATATAAACATCAGTAGCCTCAAAAGCAGGTACGAGAGTTTCAGGATTAAAAGCCATTTGCGGATTACCTAAACCACCAGCCCGTAACGCATTTTTAGCAATTAATGCCCCCCACCCAGCAATACCGGGTAACATTCCGATTACAACAGCAGGGGCATGACGCATCGGAGTACTGGTAAAACTTTGTACTACTATTACTATCCCAATCCATAACACAATTGCCATACCGCTATCAATGGGCACAAAAAAAGCTAACAATCCCACTGTGCCACTTAAGCATAAACCAGCCATTACTAGAGCATTTAACCATGAATAGCCTACCCTTGCCCCCATTGCTTTCCAACCCGGATGCCCAATATAAATAGTAGTGGGAAAACAAGAGCCAAACATTGCCGCTACAATCGTACCGATACCATTTACTGCTAAACAAGGAGTACAAGGATATTTATCGCCCGCCGCTTCCGCACTTTCGAGATTTTGTAAACTGCCTACCAGATTAAACAATCCCATCGGTAAAATAATGCTGAAATAACTAAGTAAAACTTCCTTTTCTTGCCATAATTCCCCTAAACTTAATTGAGGAATATGTAAATTAATTGGTTCTAAAAAACCTTGTAATTGATTGTTATCCCACTGATTTAAACCTGTTAACCATGCCAAAATTGTCCCTAAAATTACAGCGAATAAACCCCCCGGAATTTCTAAACGAGTAAAAGGAATCAAAAATTTAACGTTACCAAAATAGGTTAATAAAATTACTCCTAATGGTACAATTCCTACTAATGGATGGGCATAAGTGCGTAAGAAAAAACCTAGAGAAATAAAAGTTAAAGCAATCCCTGATAAAGTTGATAATAGTGCCGCCCTAGGAGTTAAATCTTGCAATTTGTTGACAATAAAAGCCCCCCCCAATTCAATGATTCCTGAACCAAAACAAGCAACAACTCCTGCCTGCCATGCCAATTCTGAGGCTAACTCTGGTGACATTCCTTTTCCTAAAGCATCTAACTTTACAGGTAACATCACTAAAAAAATATAGGCAAATAAACTAACAGTATTAATCCCATAAGGTAGGGCAGTTAAATCATCTCGATTTTCCCGTTTTCCCTGTTGATAAGCTAACCATGAATAATAAAAATTTCCTACTATTAAAGATAGAGCAATACTGGGTAAGATTTTACCATAAATTAAACTGGGGGAAAATTGTAAAACCCCTTGACATAAACTAAGTATGACTAAAATTTGAATCAGGTTGTCTAAGGCTAATCCAAAAAAACCGTCTAAATCCCTTCTTACAAACCAACTTGGTGATGTCACTGTTAATCAATATTATTGCAATTATGTTAACTCAATTCATTTTACTCAGAATCTGGCACATACACCCAAAAACCTCTGTTGAGGGGAATTATAAATTATAAATTAGGAAAACTAAATCTAAAAAAGACAATTAAGAGTTATAATCAATTAATCAACTAATCAACTAAATTATTAACAATGGCTAATTGGTGGCAAAAATTCTCACAGCAACGATCTCTCTGGCTAACTATACTAAGCCTTAGTAGTTGTTGGGGAGGGAATACCAATTTAGTTCAAGCTCAAGTTATTCCTGATGATACTTTGGGGAGTGAAGCGTCGGTAGTTAATCAAATTAATGAAACCCTACAACAAATTGATGGCGGTGCATTAAGAGGCGAAAATCTTTTTCACAGTTTCCTCGAATTTAGTATTAATGAGGGTAATGCAGTTTATTTTACTAATCCTGCTGAAGTACTTAATATTTTTAGCCGAGTCACAGGTACTAATATTTCCCAGATTTTAGGTAAGTTGGGAGTGTTAGGAGACGCTAATTTATACTTTGTCAATCCTAATGGTATTTTATTCGGACCTAATGCACAATTAGATATTGCTGGTTCATTTGTGGCAAGTAGTGGTAGTGGTTTTATTTTACCAAATGGGATGGAATATAGTGCCACTAATCCCCAAGCACCTCCTTTATTAACAGTTAATGCTACCGCACCTGTAGGAATTAGATTTGAAGGCAGTGAAGGGATAATTACTAATCAAGCACAATTAACCGCAGGTAATAATCTGACTTTAGCAGGTAATCAGATTATTAATGAAGGTAGTTTAACTGTAGCTTTCGGACAAACTTTAAGTCTTTTTGGAAGAGATATGATCTCTACAGGAAACCTCACAGCATCAGGAGGAAGGGTAGAGTTATTAGGTACAGAAAGTGTCACCTTATTAGAGAATGCTACCATTGATGTTTCTGCTCATACTGGTGGCGGTACTGTCTTAATTGGCGGAGATTTTCAGGGTAAAGGTACGGTAGCAAATGCCAAGCGGACTTATGTAGGAAATGACGTTAATATCAATGCCGATGCCCTGATTTATGGTAATGGAGGCAAAGTAATAGTTTGGGCAGATGAGGTGACAGGATTTTATGGAAATATTAGTGCTAAAGGTGGATTACAGTTTGGGAATGGTGGCTTAGTAGAGGTTTCTGGCAAAAAACACCTGATCTTTCGAGGAAATGTAGATACCAGTGCGTTTAATGGGTTGCCAGGAACTTTATTACTTGACCCGACCAATATTATAATTGCTGATGGCAGTGGCGATGAAGCGGGAGATGGCACTGATACTTTTGCGGGGAATAATTCTGGGGTAGAAGGTTCGATTTTAACTGCACCCCTAAGTGAGATAGAGGATACAGCACCGACAACTATCTATGAATCGGAGTTAGAAGGATTATCTGGGGATACCAATATTGTCCTTCAGGCGACTAATGATATTAGGCTACAAGATTTAAGTGATAATGGTTTGGAGTTAGCTGCTGGTGCGGGGGTAATTGCCCTGAGTGCAGATGGAGATGGGGATGGTGTGGGTGATTTTGTCATGGAGGATAATGTCGCCGATACCATCTTTACCAACGGACGGGATATTGCCATTTCTGGGGCGAATTTAGGGATTGGCAATATTAATACTTCTGTTTCATCCCTTGCTAATAGTGGTTCTATTACTGTTAATGCTACCAATGGCAATATTACGGCTAGAGAGCTCAATACTACTTCATTTTTTGCTGATGCTGGCACAGTTAGTCTAAATGCTAATGGCAATATTACTATGAATGGCAGAATTGAGTCTTCTGCTAGTACAGGCTTTCTTTTTCCTGGTACAGGCAATGGTGGAGATGTGAGTTTAACTGCTGGAGGAGATATTACTCTCAATCCTAGAGCTTCTATTTTATCTTTTGGGTCATTAGCAGGAGATATAACCTTAAATAGTCAAGGTGATATTTCAATTGCAAGAAGCGGGATTATCAGTATTAATGCTACCGAGAATGAGTCAAATGGTTTAGGCGGTGATATTACGCTGACAGCCAATTCAATTTTCCTTATAAATGGAACTTTTCTGAATGCTAGTACGGTGGAAAAGGGCAATTCTGGATTGATTAAGCTTATCGCTAACGATAGCATATCTCTTACAGGTCAAAGCCCCCTAGGTGGCAGCAGCATTGCTAGCCAGGTGGCAACAGGAGCGTCGGGAAACTCAGCAGGTATAATTATTGAAACCAACAATCTCTTTCTTTCTGATGGGGCAGAAGTGAGTGCAAGTACTTTCGGAGTGGGGGATGCAGGGGCGATTACGATTACAGCTACAGAGTCCATCACTCTTGAAGGAGAATCCAGCCAGGGGCTTCTAAGCGGCATCATTAGCACGGTAGCTCAAGGAGCCGAAGGGACAGGTGGGGGAATCACGCTCGACACGGGTTCTCTCTCCATCAAAGGTGGAACAGGAGTAGGAGTATTTACACGTACTTTAGGAGTGGGAGATGCAGGGGCGATTACGATTACAGCTGCTGATGCCATCTCCCTCAAAAGTGGAGGAGTAGTGAGTGCAAGTACTTTCGGAGTGGGGGATGCAGGGGCGATTACGATTATAGCTGCTGATACCATCACTCTGGAAGGAGAATCCAGCCAGGGGTCAAGAAGCGGCATCTTTAGTCAGGTAAACTCTGGAGCCGAGGGAACAGCTGGGGGAATCACAATAGAAACGGGCTCCCTCTCCCTCAAAGGTGGAGGACGACTGAGTGCAGATACTTTAGGAGTGGGGGATGCAGGGGCGATTACGATTACAGCTACTGATGCCATTACTCTGGAAGGAGAATTCGGCCAGGGGTCTGTAAGCGCCATCTCTAGCGCGGTAGCTTCAGGAGCCGAGGGGACAGCTGGAGAAATCACGCTCGACACGGGTTCTCTCTCCATCAAAGGTGGAGGAGAAGTGAGTGCAAGTACTTTCGGAGTGGGGGATGCAGGGGCGATTACAATTACAGCTACTGATGATATTACTTTTGAAGGAGAAAACAGTCAAGGCTTTCCCAGTAGTATTGTTAGTCAGGTTTTACCCGAAGCCCAAGGTAACTCAAAAGACATTACGATTGTCACTGATTCTCTCTCTCTGACAGATAGAGCTTTCATTTCTGCAAATACTCAAGGTGAAGGAGTAGCAGGTGATATACTGATCACAGCTAATACTTTAGAAGCAACTAACGGTAGTCAAATTCAAACTAATACAACAACCAATTTTGATGCGGCAAATATTAACTTAGAAATTACTGGCAACCTCTTACTCTCAGGTATAGATAGCGGACTTTTTGCCCAAACTGAAGGAGAAGGAGATGCCGGCAAAATTATCATTAACACCGCTCAACTTACAATCGATCAAGGAGCTTCAATTTCTGCGGAAAGCAGTGATGCTGGTACAGCTGGTGATATTAATATAAACACCCCTCTCCTTACCATTGGTAAAAACGCTCAATTAAGTACTACTGCTACCGAAACCTCCACTAGCCCTATAGCGGGAAACATTAACCTTAAAGTTAATCAATTAAACATCGCTGGAAAATTAGGAATATTTGCTGAAACCCAAAGTATAGCCACCGCAGGTAGCTTAACGATTCAACCTTATCAAATTGACAGGCAAGATGCCTATCCTACTAGCCCTAACCTGAATATTGAATTTACCGAAAATGGCTTTATTTCCGCCCGCACTACTGATATAGGAGATGGAGGAAGTATTACTATTACTGCCCCCAAAAGTATAGATATTCGAGGACTTGGTTCAATTACCGCCGAAACCTCTGGTAATGGAAACGCAGGAAACATCGACATTAATACCCAGAACTTGACGATCGCCGAGGGAGTAACTATCACTACCTCCACAGAATCATCAGGAAACGCAGGTTTAATTACCCTCAATGCCGATGAATCAATATTTTTGACAAATGAAGTAAAACTTACATCTGAAGTCAGAGAAGGAGCAACAGGTACATCAGAGGGAATTATAATTAACACCCCTATACTTAGTATAAGCGATCGCTCTCAAATTTCCGCCGCCACCGAAGGAGAAGGAAAAGCAGGAGACATAACCATAAATGCTAGAGATAGCGTAACCATTGATGACAATAGCCTTTTGAATGTGCAAACCGACAGTATTGGCAAAGCAGGAAATATCCAAATTACCACCGATACCTTAACTATAGGCGAAGATTCAGAATTAAGTGCCAAAACTACCATTAACGCTACAGGTGATGCTGGTAGCATTAATATTTTTGCCAATATCCTTGATATAACAGGAGAATTAGGCATCTTTGCCGAAACCGAAGGAGTAGCCGATGCTGGCAATTTAACCATTAATCCTCTGGAAAACAATCCTAATTTAACGATTAGTTTTACCGCAAATCAGGGTAAGATTTCCGCCTCAACTTTTGCTGATGGTGATGGAGGAGATATAAATATAACTGCTGATGAAAATATTAATATTAGTGGAGATGGTGAAATTGCCGTTAAAACCTCTGGGAGTGGAGAAGCAGGCACAATTAATCTTACTACTAACAACTTAACTTTAACTGATGGAATCGAAATTAATGCTTCCACATCAAGTAGTGGTAACTCTGGTAATATTAATCTCAATGCCGACAACATCTTTTTAGATAATGCCACCATTCAAGCTATCACTCAAAGTGGTGGAGAAGGAGGAAGTATTAACATACCCAATAGTGAAAACCTCAATCTAGTTAACAATTCAGAAATTAGTGCCTCAACTACAGGGGAAGGCAAAGCTGGAAATATTGACTTAAAAGTTAACCAACAAATAACCATTGATAGCGGTAGTAAATTAAAAGTAGAAACTGAAAGTATTGGTAAAGCAGGAGATATTGAGATTAACACCCCAACCTTAACCATTGGTGAAAACGCGGAATTAAGTGCCAGAAGTAGAAATACTGCCATAGGAGAAGCTGGGAATATTAACCTCAATACCAATCAATTAAATATCTCAGGAGAATTAGGCATCTTTGCCGAAACTGAAGGAATAGCTGATGCTGGTAATTTAACCATTAAACCTCTTGATAATAATCCCAACTTAATCATTAATTTCTTCAACAACGGTAATATCTCAGCCTCAACTTTTGGTGATGGGAATGGTGGTGATATTAATATCAATGCACCAGAAAATATTAATATTAGTGGTAACGGCAGTATTAAAGTCGAAGCTAATAGCAGTGGTGATGCAGGGGATATATTCCTCAATGCTAATAATCAAATAAACCTCAGTGACTCCATTAAGATTAGTGCCTCAACTGTTGGTAGTGGTGACGCAGGAGATATTAATTTTAATGCCAATAACTTTTACTTTAATCAAGCCGAAATTAATGCTTTTACTAACTCAACAGGTAACGCAGGTAATATTCTTTTCCATTATCAGGGAGAAAATGCCAATAACTATACCTTAACTAACTCAACTATTTCCACTGAAATTAAAGAAAATGGTGTCGCTAATAAAGCTAGTGACATTACTATTCAAACCGATAACTTAATTAGTGATAATTCGACTATTACCGCAGAAACAAAAGGAAAAGGCAATGCAGGAAATATAACCATTCTTGATACTCAACAAATTCAATTAGATAACTCGGAGATAATTGCCAAAACTTCAGGGGAAGGGAATACAGGAGAGATTAATTTATCTGCCAACGAAAAAATTAACTTAACTAATAGTAGTGAAATTAGTACTTCAGTAGAAGAAAGAGGTATCGGCGACTCTCAAAGAATTAATGTTATCACTCCCGAATTAACCTTAGACAATAATTCAATTATTAATGCCCAAACTGCTGGTGAAGGAAATGCCGGTACAATTAACTTAAGGGAAATGGATAACTTAAGCCTCAACAATAGTAGTAAAATTTCCACAGAGATTAGCGCAACAGGTATCGCTAATAAAGGTAGTAATATTAACATCGATGTTAATCAAGTTAACCTCAATCAAAATTCAGAAATATCTGCTTCTACTTTAGGTATAGGAGATGCTGGCAACATAAACCTTTCTACTCAACAACTAGAGTTAAATAATGAAAGCAAAATTACCGTTAATAGTGATGGTTTAATTGAAGCTAATGCAGGAGAAATAAATCTAAATAGCGAGTCAATTACTCTTAATAATAAATCACAAATTAGTGGTTCAACTTCCGCTGGAAAAGGTGGCAATCTTAACCTCAATGCCCAAAATTTAACTCTGGAAAATGGCAGTCAAATTATTACCACAACATCGGGAAAAAGTCAAGCAGGAAATATTAATTTAATCATTAGTGAACAAGTAATCATTAGTGGATTTGAGACAGGAATACTGGCTGATACCAC
>CAJHXH010000816.1_pt1 | contig 18309 bp, 13 predicted proteins | sample 9198571 | NCBI WGS metagenome assembly CAJHXH01 (sample SAMEA7708301, study PRJEB35096) | sediment metagenome | biome: marine neritic benthic zone biome [ENVO:01000025]; feature: sediment [ENVO:00002007]; material: shallow marine sediment [ENVO:03000034] sea grass bed [ENVO_01000059] ... | reverse complement strand
GATTTTCCTACTACGCTTTCTAGGTCATGATCTTAATGAGATTCGCGCTTACTCAAGCGATCAGAAGGGGAACATTAGCTGATTTACCCAGAAGAAAAACCGACTTCACCTGCCTTGCCTCCACCCGCAAAGTCGCGCGCAAACTACACTCTATTGAGGGGCTTCGGACGAGCAATCCATAATCGGATTATAGTGGTAAATAGGAATTATTGTCCCTTTTATCACTTTTTGATCCGATTTACTCCGATAAACACGTTACTTAATGGTCAGACAGTGAAACACATTAATATAAATTAACAAATTAACATTTTATCAGTTTTCTCATAGCGTGTTATTTTTTAGGCATATTTCCCTTTTAAGTTTACTAATTTTATTGAGTAGTTGTAGTGGTAATCAGGGGTTAGAATCTAGTTTTGCTCCTGACTCAGCCCTAACTTCTCAAACTAACTCTAATTCTGGCAATAAAGTCGATGATCTTTCTGAGGAGAATAACAATAATCAGGTAGGGCTTAAATTACCAAATAATTTTCCCAAAGAAATTCCTCTTTATCCTCAAGCAAAGTTAGTTAAAGTCGATGAGGAAAAAACTCTGTGGTTATCTTCAGATCCCAGTAATTTGATTATTAACTATTATGAGCAAGAATTGGTTAATAAAAAGTGGCAAATAAAACAGAAAGAAGATAATTTAATTACCGCCACCCAACCAGAAACCAATCAAAGTTTACAATTATCTTTAACTCCCAATGGCGAGCAAACTAATTTCACTTTAACTTACAATACCCTTAAGTTAGACCCAGACTCAGGGAATCAAACTACAACGACTAAACCAGATACTTCTGTCATTACTGAGGAGAATCTCACTAATGTCGATTTAGACTCCGCTTCCCCTCTACAACATTTAATCAGACTTAATCTGATTGATAATCAACAAGAGGAAATTAATCCTTATCAGATTATTACTCGTCGAGAATATGCCCGTTGGCTATTTGAAGCCAATAATCTCTTATTTGCCGATGTTAACAGTAAAATAATTCGTTTAGCTAATCCTAATAGTCAACCTGTTTTTAGTGATGTTAACCAAAATGATGCTGATTTTTTGGTAATTCAAGGTTTAGCTGAAGCTGGTTTTATTCCTTCTAGTCTTACTCAAGATACTAGTGCGATCGCATTTCGTCCCGATGCCCCGTTAACTAGAGAAGATTTAATCGCTTGGAAAGTTCCCCTTGATTTTCACCAAAACTTACCCCAAGCCTCCCTTGATACTATTAAAGAAACATGGGGTTTTCAAGATGCTACTAAAATTAAGCCTCAAGTCTGGCAAGAACTTTATGTGGATTGGCAAAATGGAGAAGATGCTAATATTAGAAGAGCTTTTGGTTATATTACTTTGTTTCAGCCACAAAAATCTGTAACCTATGAAGAGGCAGCACGAGTTTTATTGAATTTTGGTTATCAAGGAGAAATTCGTTCTTTAACTCAAATCTCATCAAATTCTAATTAGGGCAAGATTCAATACGTCAATTGGCTGATGAGGGTAACTCAAAAGCATGCAAGCTAGTGAAGCGAATGTCTCAAAAGCTTCTTAACCAACATTCCGCACGTCAGTATGTAACAATTTGGTTTAGGAGTCAGGAGTCAGGAGTCAGGAGTCAGGAGAGAGTACTTAATAATTAAACATGAATAATTGAATCTGGATTTCTTATATATTGCATCTTTTCTCTCTAAAACTTGTGAGTATTTTTACTTAGCAACATTGGTAATTGAAAAAAACATTCTGAATTCTGATTTTCTACCTAAAACTTGTGAGTATTTTTACTTAGCAAATTTAGTAATTGAAAAAAAACATTCTGAATTCTGAATCCTGTCTCCTGAATTCTCTTAATAATACTATTTGACGTGCGGAAAGTGGGTTCTTAATAATAGTGACACCTCGCTCTTGATTATTGACAATTGAGTATTAATAGTTAATAGTTAATAGTTAATAGTTAATCAGCTCAAGTATTTGCCACTTTTAATTATTCTCCCTCAAGCTAATACCAGAATTACGATGAAAATTCCTGTTCTTGATTTAAAAGCCCAATATCACACAGTAAAAGACGAAATTGACAAGGCGATCGCCAGTGTTTTAGAGTCGAGTCAATTTATTTTAGGTCCTGAAGTACAACGGTTAGAACAAGAAATTGCCAGCTATTTGGGGATTAAACACGCCATCGGAGTTAATTCTGGTACAGATGCTCTAATTATCTCCTTGAGAGCTTTAAAAATTGGAGTAGGAGATGAAGTTATTACCACTTCTTTTTCTTTTTATGCCACTGCGGAATCAATTAGTATGGTGGGGGCAAAACCGATTTTTGTGGATATTAACCCAGACAGTTTTAATCTAAATCCTCAAGAAATTAGGGCAAAAATTACCCCTCAAACTAAGGCGATTATGCCTGTGCATCTTTATGGGCAACCTGCACCAATGGCAGAAATTAACGCTATTGCCCAAGAATATGGCTTAAAAGTAATTGAAGATTGTGCACAGGCGTTTGGGGCTAGATATCACGGAGATTGCTTAGGATGTGAGCAAAATTGTCCTGAAAATTTTCGCAATGAGATTATCGGTAAATATGTGGGCAATTTGGGGGATGTAGGTGCGTTTTCTTTTTATCCGACTAAAAATTTAGGTGCTTATGGTGATGGTGGTATGATTATAACAAATAATGATGAGATTGCGGATTTAGCCAAAATGTTAAGGGTACATGGTGCCAAGAAAAATTATCATAATGAAATGCTTGGTTATAATTCTCGTTTAGATAGTATTCAAGCTACCATTTTACGGGTGAAATTAAAATATATTGATCAGTGGAATAGCTATCGCTACAAAATTGCTGAAACCTATAATCAATTATTAGCTAATACCCCCAATATTATTACTCCTGCTATTACTAAAGGTCATGTTTTCCATCAATACACCCTGAAAATTATTAATGGCAAACGAGATCAATTAAAGGAATATTTGGCAAATCTAGGGATTGGCAGTATGATTTATTATCCTATTCCCCAAGATCAATTACCAGTTTATGCAGGAAAATATCAACCCAATCCAGTGTCGATGAAATTAGCTGATCAAGTTTTAAGTCTGCCGATTTTTCCCGAATTATCCCTCGAACAAATTAAGGAAGTTTCTGAAGCTATTAATAATTTTATGAAAGATGATAATATAAATTTACAGTGAATTTAAAAAAATATATATGAATATTGAACAAGCCGTCTTAGAAAACTTGAAACAACTGCCCTTAAACCAACAAGAGGAAGTGTTGAATTTTACTCAATTTCTCAGACAAAAAAACACGATTACTACTACAAAAAATGATTTTACTACAGAACAAAAAATGGCAAAATGGCAACAAGTAATATCTAAATTGCCGACAAACAGTGCCAATTTACCCGATGAAGCCTTACACCGTGACACCATGTACGATTAATGACTCAATACCTATTAGACACTAATATTTTACTTCGTTCAGCTGACAAATCTTCTGCTTTTCATACCCTTGCTAACAATGCTATTACTCAAATCATCCAAGATGACAATGAATGCGTTATTACTGCTCAAATATTGATAGAATTTTGGGTAGTTGCCACTCGCCCTCTTGAGGTAAATGGGTTAGGTTGGAGTCCATTACAAACTAAAAATTATATTTATGATTTGTTAGATAACTTTACCCTAATTCCCGAAACTAAAGACATTTTTACAAACTGGTTTAACTTAGTAACAACCTACAATATAAAGGGAAAAAGAACGCACGATATTAGGATTTTAGCGGTGATGCAATCTCATAATATTACTCATTTATTAACTTTTAATCCCAAAGATTTTATTAATATTCCTAATATTGAAATTTTTCATCCTCAAGAACTTTTAACAGATAAGTAAAATGACCTACGAAGTAAACGAAACAGAAAAGGGAGTAAGAATGTTTACTAAATGTAAGTATATTAATATTTATTTTCGACATATATGAGCTAAAATTAATCTAGATAAATTATTTAACTCTATTATCTTTTTCATGATTTTGTCTAAATTACGATTTCGGCTAATAATCGGTTTTTGTCTGGGCTTGTTACTGACTATCATCAACACTTCGGTATGGGCTATCAATCCTTCATCAGAATCACAGCAAATATCAGCTAATGCAGTGCAATTGGTGCAAAGTGGTAAGCAATATTATGATGTCGGACAATTTCAGGCTTCTATTCTGGATTTAAAGCAAGCAGTTAAAATATTAGCAGAGGAAAAAGATACTCTTAATCAAGCCATAGTTTTAAGTAATTTGTCTTTAGCTTATCAAAAATTAGGACAATGGAGTCAAGCTCAACAAGCAATTAATCAAAGTTTAGATTTACTTAATTATAATTCAGAAAAAGAAATTAATAATTTTAATGATTATGAGCAAAATATTATTGCTTCTAGTTTGAATATTTATGGTGGTTTATTATATCACCAAGGAGAAGTTAATTTAGCTTTATATAATTGGCAAACAGCCGAAAATATTTATCAACAATTAAACCTAAATGAAGGAGTTATTAACAGTAAACTTAATCAAGTGAAAGCCTTACAAAGTTTAGGGAATTATCCACAAGTTGTTATTTTAATAGATGAGATTAAACAAGATTTAGAACAAACACCTTTATCTTTACAGGTATTAGGATTAAAAAGTTTGGGGGAAGTTTTGCAAAGTATGGGACAATTAAACAATGCTGAACAAGTTTTGCTTAAAAGTAGAGAATTGGCAGAAAATAATGGCTTAGAAAAATTCGTAAATAAAATTAATTTAAGTTTAGGGAATACTTATTGGGCATTGGGCAAGTTAGAAAATGAGCGAGTCAATCTCAGCCTACAACAAAATATTATTAATCAAAATTATCAGGAGATTATTCCTTGGCAATGTCAAATTAAACCTTTATCAACTAAAGCTCAAGAATATTATCAAAATGCAGAAAATATTTATCGGCTAGTGATTAATAATGAGTCAGTTTTTACCAATATATTAAAAACAAAAATTAATTTAGTTAACTTATTAATTGAAGCCAATAATATTACCTCAGCCGAGAATATTTTAGCTACTATTAACCTTAATCAATTACCTGCTAGTCAAACAAATATTTACGCCAAAATTAATTTAGCTCGTCATTTAATCTGTTTATATCAACCTGATGTTAGCGAAAAAATATTAACTAAAGCTCTAACAGAAGCAGAGGAATTAAAAGATAACAAGGCTCTATCTTATAGTTATGGTAGTTTGGGCGGTTTTTATGAATATTTAAGTTTAGACAGTAAACCAAATAATCAGTTATTAAGTACTGCCAAAAAATTGACAGAACAGGCTTTATTATATGCACAACCCAGTAATAGCCCTGAGATTGCTTATCAATGGCAATGGCAGTTAGGCAGAATTGAAACCCGTTTAGGTGACAGAGAAAAAGCTATTAATTATTATCGTAGTGCGGTTGATTCTTTGAACCAAGTACGTCGTGATTTGGTAGCAATTAATACGGATATTCAATTTTCTTTTCGGGATAATGTGGAGCCTGTTTATCGTCAACTTGTCCGATTATTATTAAGTGCAGAAGGAACTAATCCTAGTCAAGCTACTTTGGTTTCAGCTATTGATTTAATGGATTCTTTACAGTTAGCAGAATTGGAAAATTTCTTAAATTGTGATTTAGGAATTACGGCACAAGCTAACGATTTTGAGCCGTCTAATAATAGTGTTTTTATTTACCCGATTATCTTAGCAGATCGTCTGGATGTTATTTATCAAATTCCCAATCAACCTTTACGGTATCATTCTCAATCTGTGAATAGTCTGGAAGTAGAAACTACCGTTGAGAAAATCAGAAAGGCGATCGCAAGGCGTAACCCAGAAGTACTTCGAGAAAATGCTGGAAACTTATATCAATGGTTAATTCAACCTTTGGATAATTATCTACCAGCAGAATCAGGGATTGATAATTTAGTGTTTATCTTAGACGGGGAGTTACGTAATGTACCTATGGCAGTTTTATATGACAATCAAAATCAAGAATATTTAGTGGAAAAAGATTATGCTTTATCGTTATTGCCTACCTCACAACTGTTTAATTTAAAACCAGCTAATCAGCCAGTAAAAGTGTTGGGGGCTGGAATTAGTGAAGAGTTGACTGTAGAAGAAAAATCATTTAGTAAGATTAATGCCGAAGAAGAATTACAACAGGTAAGACAAATCGCTTCCACAGAAACTTTAATTAATGCTGAGTTTACCCAACAGGCGTTACAGCAACAAGTGAGTCAGGGAGATTTTTCGGTTTTACACTTAGCCACTCATGGTAATTTTAGTTCAGATCCACAACAAACTTATCTCCTAGCTTATGGTGAATTATTACGTGCTAATGATCTTAATAACCTGTTGCAGGTAAGTAATCAAAGTGACACCAACGCTATTGACTTATTAATTTTAAGTGCTTGTGAAACAGCGTCGGGGGATAATCGTGCCACTTTAGGGTTAGCTGGTTTAGCAATTCGGGCGGGTGCAAATAGCACTTTAGCGAGTTTGTGGCGAGTTAGTGATGAATATACAATTCCGCTAATTACCAGATTTTATCAAAATCTTAATCAAGGTTTAACCAAGGCAGAGGCTTTACATGAAGCTCAAAAGTCTTTAATTTATACAGAAATTAGTGGGCAAAAATATCAGAATGATCCTTATGATTGGGGAGCTTATGTTTTAGTGGGTAATTGGCAGTAAAAAAAGTGATCGCTGTTTAAAGTGCGATCGCCCTGCGTCTCAATGTTAAGTTAATCAACAGTATCCGTTGCTACTCAAACTAGTGGAAATAAGCTTAAAGTAACACTTTTTTTTTATATTTGCAACATGTTTTTCAGACAATAAACACAAGACTAGGTTTTTCAAAAATATATTCACCATAATCAGCTAAGTCATCGCAACCTATAAAATTAAGTAAAATTTCAGAACATAACCAGATACTTATGAGTATTAATAATTTTTTCCATTTAATGTTAAACATGATCTTTTCCCATAATTGAGTGGTAAAATTAAAATTGCTCGTCTAATCATTTATAGGTAGAGAAGTCAAAGAATATGCAGTTGAATAGAGATTAAGTAAATAGGAAAAAATCAGGTAGTCCTAAAACAGACAGGCTTCGAGCAAAAATTTTCTTTTCTACCTTACATAATTTTCTCAACTCGAATATAATCAGAATGGTTGCTTTTCCAGCTAAATTTAATAAAATGTTGAGATCCAAACTCATAAATACTTGTTTGATGCTTAAACTAAAACCCTCAATCATTTCTTACTCTGTTTTTTTATTAATCACTGCTATCATCCCTCAAAATATCTTCGCTCAAACTATTGATAACTTAGCACCATTACGAGATTTAGTCCCGCCACAAGAACCACTGCCATTACCAGAGCAACCCTTACAACCGCCTCAAGAAGAAATTTTGCCTACTCCACCTCCTTCAATTAATTCCCCCATTCCTGAAACGGCAGAAACTATTAAAGTTACTCAATTTCAATTTATAGGTAACACCGTTTTTTCTGCTTCTCAACTAGAATCAAAAGTTGCTCCAGATTTAAGATATAAATCTATTCCCCTATCTCGTTTATTGCAAGTTGCCAATGATGTCGCTAAAGTTTATACTGAGGCAGGTTATACCACTTCAGGAGCAGTAATTTCTATTCCTCAAGATACCCAAACCAAAGGTAGAGGAATCGTAATAATTAAAGTAATTGAAGGTAAACTGACAGAAATTAACGTTACTCCCATTAATGAGTCAGAAAGGCTTAATCCTGATTATATTCGCTCCCGTATTGCTGTAAAAGTCGGAAAACCTCTTAATATAGTCGAATTGCAACGGGCTTTACAACTATTACAATTAGATCCTCTCATTACCAATATCTCAGCAGAACTGAGCGATGGCACCGAAACAGGTACAAGTGTTCTTAATGTCCAGTATGCAACTGGCGATACATTTAAACTGCAAGCTATTTTAGACAATAATCGAGCGCCTAGTGTGGGTACTTTTCGTCGAGGTGTGGCTATTGAAGAAGCAAATTTATTGGGTTGGGGTGACACCATTCGCGCAGAATATCGCAATACCGATGGCAGTGATGATTTCGAGGCATCTTATGCTATTCCAGTCAATCCTTATAATGGTAATCTCAAATTTCGCTTTCGCACCCTCACCAGTAAAGTGATTACCCCTGAATTTGAACGTTTTGACATCAAATCTGATTATCAACAATACGAGTTAACTTTTCGTCAACCTATTTATCAGACTCCTCAACGAGATATTAGTATCGGGATTACTTTTGACAGACAAGAAAATAGTGGTTCAATTGACGATCGCCAATTTCCTTTATCTCCGGGGGCAAATCTCGAAGGCGACACGGAAATATCCACTGTACGTATTTTTCAAGAATGGTTAGAACGTAACCGTAATAATGTCATAGCGGCTCGCTCTTCTTTTGATTTTGGTATTAATGCCTTAGGGGTGACAACGGCTTTTGATGCGGATGTCAACCCTGATGCCCCTTCTACCAATTATTTTCTCTGGCGTGGGCAACTTCAATATGTTCATTTATTCGCCCCTGATACTTTAATTGTCGCCCGTAGTGATATTCAATTGGGCAGTGGCACAATTCTCCCTTTAGAAAGATTTGTCATCGGGGGTTTTGGCACAGTTAGAGGTTATCCTCAAAATTATCGTTTAACAGATAGTGGGGTGCTTGCTACAGTAGAAGCCCGTTTACCAGTATTTAGACAACCAGAAGACCAAATTTTATTACAATTAATTCCCTTTGTTGATTTTGGTACGGGTTGGAATAATAGGACTCCGATGATACAACCTGATACTGTTGGTTCGGTTGGTTTAGGGCTATCTTTTCAGTATCGAGATATTATTAATGCCCGTTTAGATTATGGTATTCCCTTAACCGCAGTCAGGAAAGGTGGTGATAGCTGGCAGGAAAATGGTTTAACTTTTACTTTTGTCTTTACCCCTTTTTAATTTAATCATTACCTCTGTAGAACAGGCATCTTGCCTGTGTAAACTAGAAGGCATCTTGCTAAAATTTATCTTTAGTAAACCATTGATAAGTAATAATACTAATAATGTATTTTACTACAATACTCAAGGTAATTGTCCCTATAGAACTGTACCATAAAGTCCCTAAAGAGGGTTCCTTTTTACCTCGATCGCGATATAAATGAAAGGCGATCGCTCTTATTTTTGTGGCATTCTTCGGGAATATTATTAAAGTTTATAATTGTACCGAAAGGAGTTAAATCATCTTCTATGGGAATTAATTTGACGACATCATTGCCCTTTTTTCCTTTACTGCTGGTGAGGTGAGAAGTTATCCTATTGAGATTGTCTTCAAAGAATTGTCGTCTTTTTTCTTCTGCATTAGAAGAACTAATAATTTAAGAAAATGCTTGACAAATGAAAAAGTCACTTTTAGTTATTAAAATTTGATTTTCATTCATAAATTTAACCGCAATAAAAAGTTCTAAACATTAAATTTTGATTTCGTGAGATGCTATAGGTGGGAGAGTTTGCAAGGTAAGTTCCCCTCCTAGGAGGGGTTAGGGGTGGGTTAATTCCCCTTCACAGGAGGGGTTAGGGGTGGGTGAGATTTGATCCCTAATCCAATTCTCAATCACCATCAGAACTCCCTCTGTATGCTTACAAACCTCATCTTCCCGAAACCGCAAAAACCTCACTCCCAAAGATTCCAAACGGGCTTGTCTTTCCCTATCTCGCTCTTGTGCCTCCTGACTATCATGGGAATAACCATCAATCTCAATTGCCAGCATCAGTTTTTTGCAATAGAAGTCAACAATAAATTGATCAATAGGGCGTTGACGATCGAAATCATAGCCACACATTTGCTTCCCTTTAAGGTATTTCCAAAGAGTAACTTCACCCCGAGTCATGTTTTTACGAAGTTGTCGGGCTCTTTCTTTTAAATGCGGATTGTAGGGAATGATTGGAACTGGCATGAACTAAAAAATACTAATAATCTTATTTTTCAGTTTACCAAAACTTTTCCAAAGAGAGAAATATTGGGTTATTTTTCTATCTCTAAATTTAACCTAACCCTAGGAATATATCGGCAATTAACAACTAACTCTAAGAGGGAAACCCACCCCTAACCCCTCCCTGGAGGGGAATAAGAGGGGAATAGGGATAGGTTTTTTATGAACGAGTTAAGGTGGACAACCCACCCCTAGCCCCTCCCGGGAGGGGAATAAGAGGGGAATAGGGAGAGGTTTTTTATGAACGAGTTAAGGTGGACAACCCACCCCTAACCCCTCACAGAGATAGGTTTTTTACGAACTAGTTAAGAAGGTCAGACTTGGTGGACAACCCACCCCCAGCCCCTCCCAGGAGGGGAGCAAGAGGGAAATTAAGATTTTTGACATCAGTTTATTCTCTCTCTAATTCATTTTCACTTACGGATAAAGCTTGTCCCAGTTGACGATATGCTTCTGCCGTCAAAGCAATTTCTGCTTCATTTTCTATCTTTGAAGGTTCTTTTTGTGGATCTGGGTTTAAGATGGTAGGGTTTAGAATGGGGGGAGTTGCTAAAATTAGTGACTGTGTTGTTTTAGCAAGTGCATGGTCTGGTTCAATATCTAACACTCTATTAATACAAGCTAGAGCATTATTATATTGTTTTAATTTACAATAGGTAGCACTTTTGTTGTACCATAAATCTGCTATATTAGGATTAATATTAATGGCTTGATTATAACAAGATATGGCTTCTTCGTAGCGTTCTAATTGTTCCAGACAAATACCGTTATATACCCAAGCGGGTATAAAGTCAGGTTTAATCTCAATGGCTTGTTGAAAAGATGTAAGAGCTTTTTCTGGTTCTCCAGTGTCTAAAAGTTGTACTCCTTGATTAAATAAGTTTTCATATCTTGTCAAAGTAGCCATAATCTTTTAACTGTTATAAGTTTTTTAATTCATACTTAAATCATAACCTGATGATAACAGGATGAAGGAGGAAAATTTGGATATAGAAGCATTGTTAGTACTATTACAGAAAACCAAGGATGAATATACTCGCTGGGAAGTAGTAGAAAGGTTAGGGAGAATTGGCTCGGATAATCCTCAAGTAGTGGAAGCATTGCTGGAACTATTAAAGACTACCAAGTATGAATATACTCGCAGGGAAGTAGTAGAAAGTTTAGAGAGAATTGGTTCCGATAATCCTCAAGTAGTAAAAGCATTGCTGGAACTATTAAAGACTACCAAGTATGAATTTACTCGCTGGGAAGTAGTAGAAAGCTTAGGGAGAATTGGCTCGGATAATCCTCAAGTAGTAGAAGCCTTGCTGGAACTATTAAAGACTACCGAGGATGAATCTACTCGCTGGAAAATAGTAGGAAGCTTAGGGAGAATTGGCTCTGGTAATCCTCAAGTAGTGGAAGGATTGCTAACAACTTTTATAAAAACAAAATATTTTTCATTACAAAAAGATATTGGTAAATTTTTTAAACGAAATGCTATTGGCAATCCTCTTGTTATTGAAAAACTGAGACAATTTTTACTTACTACGGAATCTGTATATACCCGTCGTTACTTAATCTCCCCTATATTAAAAGAAATCGACTCTCTTACTAAACAACAAAGCCAACAAGCAGAAGATGATTTACTATTATTTTTAGAAGTTACCAGAATTAAAGAAACAGTTGATAACTATTTTCTTCAGAATAATCGGAAAAAAACTCGATTTTGCTATCAGCGTATCATTGCTTGTTTAGACAGAATGCAAGAAGGTAGAGATATTCTTAGCCGTCGCTCATTAATGAAATCATACCTAGAAATATATCAACGCATTGTTACTTTTACGATTAAAACTAAAGACTTTCATAGTGCTTTTTTCTATACTGAATTATTTAGAAATCGCTATCTGATTGAGCGTATTTCACAGCAACATCGACCACTACCTAAAACTGTATCTCCTCAATTATCAGCACAAATAGAACAAGCCAGAAAAGCCGAAAGAAAAACATTACAGCAATATACCAATGCCATTAGCAAAAAATTAAACGAGCAACAATTAGAAAGATTAGAACAACAGTGGCAGGAAGCCAAAACAAATTTAGAACAACTTTATACTCAAGTAGCTACTATCGAACCAGAGTTTATTGCTAAAACTAAAATTACGCCTTTATCGTTTAAACAAGTACAAGATTTACTTCCTTCAGATACAGCAATAATTGAGTTCTTTTTTACTCATAACAAATTGGTAACTATCTTAATTCTTCCTCAAGAACAATCTCCCATCATTCCAGAAGAACTTTCTATCAAAATAAGTAAAAATGACTTGGGAAAATTAGCACACAACTGGCTGGATATGCTAGAACCTAAAAAAGATAAATCTTCAAAAAGTAAAGAGCTAGAAACAGAGATAGAAAAAATATTAACCGCAATTTATGACACTCTTGAATTAAACAAAATAATTAATTACATACCCCAAAATATTAAACATCTGACTATTATTCCTCATAATTATTTACATCTTTTTCCCCTTCATGCTCTATTAACTAATAACCATCAACATTTAATTGAAAAATTTACCTTAAGCTATTTTCCTAGCCTGCAAATCTGGAAAATATGTCAAAATCGCCAACGCAATCATAGCTCACTACTTTGTATTGAAAATCCCAGTGAAGACAAAGACTTAATCTTTGCTAAAGCAGAAGTAGCTAGTATCAGTCAAAGTTCATTATTTAGCCAAGTTCAAATATTAGATAGTAAGCAACAATCACAGACATCAATCAAAGCAGAAATATTAAACTCTGCTCAGAATCATAACGTATTTCATTTCTCTGGTCATGGGGAGTACAATTTAGTCAATCCTTTAGACTCCTATTTAATGTTATCCCAAAAAAAAGCAGAAAATCTTACTCTAAATACTATTTTTACCGAGCTTAATTTGCCCAAAGTAGATTTAGTGACTCTCTCTGCTTGTTGCACAGGAGTTGTCGATGCCCTTCAACCGACAGAAGAATATTTAGGGCTTTAGGTTTTTTATTAGCGGGTGCTAAAGGAGTTATCGCTAGTCTTTGGAAAGTTAACGCTATAGCTACCGCCTTTCTTTTTGATGAATTCTATCGTCAACTCGAAATTACTAAAAATAAAGCTATTGCCTTACAAAAAGCCCAAAACTGGCTACGTTGTTGCCATGCAGACGATTTAAGGGTAAGGGCAGAACAATGGAATTTGGATGATAGACTAGAGTCAAAGGAAAAATTTCGCCTAAAGATAGCAATTCAAAACCTTAAGGGTATCCCTTATGAAAATCCTTTTTACTGGGCTGCTTATGTTCTAACTGGATCTTGATTATGTAGCATTTATTTGCTATTCTGTACATATGTGGAGTGTTTGGAAACCAAACCCCTACAAGTGACGTATTTTCTATCTGGGTGCGTAACTCCTGTTTAAATTAGAAATTTAAGTTCAACTAAATTTTTCTAGGTTAATACTAACAACTATCCCTGAAGATAATAATGCTAAAATTGAAGGAATGACAGGTAACCATAAATTATAATTAAAACCCCAGCCACAACCAGCAAACAAAATTACCACTAACGAAGCTACTCCAACAGTTTGATGACTTTGTTTAGGGAAAATTGCGATGATTAAACTTCCTGTTGCTGCCCAAAAACTAACAAAGATAAAATCCCCCCACTGAGGCAACCACCAAATTAAATTTTTGCCCCCACTTTCCACTGCATCTAAAATTTGACTAACCACATGGCTATGAACATAAATTCCTCGAATTTCGCCTAAGGGTGTATCATGTACATCAGGAAGACTATCTGCAGTCATACCAATTAATACAATTCTGTCTTTTATCCAATTAGGATTAAAATATTCTTCACCGGCTAAAACATCTCTAAGAGTTAACTGTTGGGCAATTTGAGGCGTATTGCGATAGTTAATTAATAACTGATTGCCCCGTGCATCTAATTTTTGATAACCGCCACTTCTATTTTGTAATGGTTTTAACACAACTTCCCCGAATTGCCAACTATCCCCCACAACTCCTACTTTAATATTTTGATTGATTAGATAACGATGGGCTAAATGCCAACCTAAAGAATAGTCAGTTTGACAAAGAGTAGGAGTTTCAATGGTATTACTACTCCGACTAAGAAGATAACGACGGACTATATCATCTTGATTATTAGTTAAGTGGGAATCATCATATAAATCAGCATAGCCTACTTGGTTAATATTCACATTTTTGGGAGGGGCAATACTGTCAATAGGTTCATTTCCTATGTGACAAATTGACACAATCTGGGGATTTTCGGTTAAATATGTGGTAAGTTTTTGGTATTCTTCGTTGGATTTGATTGGTTGATCTCGAAAAATATCAATTCCGATCGCCCTAGGCTGGTAAGATTGTAATTTCTGTAAAAGAGTTAATAGGGTTTTATCGGGCAAAGGATGTTTGTAATTTCTAATATCCTCTTCATCAGCCCCAATAATTACCAAACGATTATCAGCCGGTTGACTAGGTTGATGTCTCATCAAAAAATCAAAAGCCTTTAATTCCCATCCTTGCAAGAATCCTAACCAACGCACTTCCATTGTCGCTAGACTAATAATTAAACTAATGGCTAATACTAAGCCTAACTTTGTTTTAGAAGGGAAAACTGGAAAACTAGGTGTTTCTGCTTTAGTAAGATTGTATATTTTATTAGTATTATTTATTTGCTCAGGATTGTCTATTTGATCTTGACTATCTACTTTCTTGATAAAATCTTGCCATGTAGGTGGTATATCATAAGGATTTTGACAACAGATAACAGGCAACCAACTGGTAGCATAGGGAAACTTTTCATTTTCTAAACCATGTAATTTTTGTCTTGCTTCTCTAACGGAAATGTATAAAGAATTGCCACTAATATATTCTTGTAAAAAATACTTTAAAAATTCTTGAGCAGCGAAATCATGTATATCAAACCGCATTACTATCATTTGAGCCAGATATAACTCAGCTAATTGTTTAGCTAAACCCAAACCATCACAAGAATTAAAAATAGCTAATTGCAAACCATTATTAACCGCTTTTTTAAAGGCAAATTTTAACTCATCAGGGTTAATATGATATTGTGAGCTAGTTTGCATATTCCCTTGATCTTTTTCTTTATCACTATGACTATGCCCCGTAAAAAAGAAAATATCCCAACCTTTTTTCTCATATAGTAAATTATTTAATTGACTACGAGAAGGATTTTTAGTGAAGACAATCTCTGTCTCGAATAAATTTCCCAAAGCATTTTTATCTTGCTCAATATCAATACCTTCACTATCACCCAAAACGGCTAAAATTCTTACCTTATCATGCTTATTTTTAGCTGAACTAGCTGTGGTGTATTTACTAGAACTTAACCCAATTTCTGCATATTGATAATCATCAAAAAACCTCCAAAGATGCCAAGGGAAAAAACGAAACTCCTTATCATCAGTTTCAATTACAAATCTAATTTTATCTTCTGGGGCTAACTGAGTGCGCAAGAAGAAATTCTCCATTGACTGGAAGTTTTGAGAATCTAGCCATAAATTTAATTCAGTTTTTAAATCCTCACAATTTTGCTTAAATTTTTTATCTGAAAAGCTACCGTCATCACCATCATCAACAAATACCATTTGAGAGTATAAATTACGATAATAATTAGCTTTTAATGATTTTTGATATAATTTTTGCCAATCTTGATATTTTCGACTTAGTTGAAGATTAGGCGGTAATGTCGTATCTTTTTGAGTTGGAGTTGAATTATGATTTTTACATAATTGTACTTTAATGTTATCAAAGCCTTTTTGCCAATTACCTTTACCTAATTTTAAAACGACTAATGTCATATTTTTCTTAATAAAATTTAAACCTCAAATTCTTCTATTCTGGTTACTGAATTTAATTTAATTTGAACCTTAAAAACCAAATTTTTCTCAGCTTTAAATTTAGAAATTTCCAGATAATTATTCTCATTAATTGCTTGCTTTGACTTTAAAAATTCCCCCTCAGAGGATAATAAAATAAGCTCAATATTAGCGGGTAAATATAAATTATTGGGCTGCGGATATAAACTTATTTTAACCGACATTATATTATCCTTTTCTTCACTAATTTCCATTAGTAAGATAACTTGTTGATTATCTATTTTAATTAATTTAGCTTTACTTATATTTTTATTAATAGGCGATTTTCTTTTAGCAAAATTCATTTGAATACTTTGCGGATTTTGCCATAAATTACCAACAATATTTTCTAACCAATTAGTTAGTTTCGTAACTTGATTATCAAAATTATCAATAACTTCTTGCCCTTGTCTAAGTTTAACTAATTTTGTCAGATATTGCTCATTTTCTAGTAAAGCACCCCATAGAGAAAAAGGCACTTCTAAACGAGGAAAAATAATATCTGGATTACCTAAACGTTGAATTAAATTTTCCGCTTGTTTTGCCGGTAAAAAGGGCAAATCATCAACTTTACCAATAGTAGTTTCACTGGGGCAGAATTTTTGCGATAGCCATAAAACACTAATATCTTCAATAATATGATTAACATCTAGACTATACTCCCTTGTCACTGCATCATAACTCCCTGACTTTTTAATTTCTAAATGGGTGATATAACCCTTAACTCTAATCCATTCTTCATCAGGATTAACTTCTGCTACCAAATAGTAATCTGCTACCCAACTAGGAATATCAACCCATTCTTGAGAAATTCTCACTTCCTTATCATCAATTGTTTCTGTGGGCAGTAAAAGTAACCTTTTATCCTCTATAGATACAAGCGTACCATCTAAGATTGACCAACTTTGTGGCAATCTTTGTGGATTAGCTACTTCCACTTTAAAGGAATATTCTTCAGTTACATAATCAAAAAAGCTATCGAGTAAAAGACGATTAAGATAAGCGCGCCAAACACCGGCTGAGTTGGTTAAAGTTTGGCTTTTCTGCCAAGCAGTGTCTTGATCATCTGGTAGAATCTCTAGATATAATTCATTGGCTTGTGCAAACATGAATGACATAAGTGGGCCTCCTTAACGATTTAAAATACTATTCTGATATACATATAGCCGTTTTTTTTTGATTGTGTGCAGTTGTAACTCGAATAATTGTGAAATTATGTTTATTGATTATAACTATTGTATATCCAGTCTTCCAAAATCACAGTCATTTCTTTTATTTTTTCGGTATCAATAGTTGTGTCTAACTCTCTTTTACTCCATTTGATTAACGCTTCTAATAATCTATTTTTTCCTCTTTTAATTCTTCGATAAACATTGGTACGATGGATGTTTATTCCTAATTTTTCTGATAATTTTTGCGCTATTTCTTGTTGACTAACATTTCCTTTATAATATAGTTCCAAAATTAATTTAATTTCTGAATCAAGTTGCTCTAATTCTTCCGTTAATATTTTATTTACTTTTTGGGAAAAATCAATATTTTCTTGGTTAATAATTTCTTCTATAGGAGATGAGCTAAAATTTTCAATAGTATCTATTAATTCTTTTGTACTGCTTTTATTCCATTTAATATTTAAAGATATAAAATTATGATTAAAATATGAATTTTTTCTGATAAATATAGCCATTTTTTTTAAAATTTTAAATAATGTTTCAGCATTTAGATTATTTATTTCCGTTAATTCAGGATACTTAATTACCTCTTTTCGATAAGCATAAATCATCGCTTCTAAAGTTTTTTTATCTGGGGGTGGTAATTGTTGTAATACTTTTTTCTGTTGAGGAGTGTAAAGTTCTTTAAAACAAATCCAAAGTAAATAATAATTATTTATTGTTGCCAAAGAAAATCCGGCATTTTTTAAACTATATTCTAATTTTTTTTTGCTTATTCTGCGTAGTAAAGCCCAATCTGTACAAACTTCTATTTTTGATTTTTCTCTCAAGATTCGATTGAGAATAATTACAAATTCTCTTTCTGCATAAGTGGATAAAGATACACCGTATTCTATTTTATATTTAGCTAAAATTTTATCAGTATCGGCGATCGCCATATTAAATAAATCAGATAATTGATATTGTGAATTATCAAACCTAACCAAAGTTTTTTGGGAAGCCCAATAACAAGATTCTTGTAAATAAGCTAATAAATGATTTCTGGCTAGAGAGTTAGTTGCATTTTTCCATTGGCAATACCAAAATAGAGACCAAAATTCTTTGGCTCGTAAACTATCTTTTTTATCATGTTCATC
>CAJHXH010000136.1_pt1 | contig 18357 bp, 17 predicted proteins | sample 9198571 | NCBI WGS metagenome assembly CAJHXH01 (sample SAMEA7708301, study PRJEB35096) | sediment metagenome | biome: marine neritic benthic zone biome [ENVO:01000025]; feature: sediment [ENVO:00002007]; material: shallow marine sediment [ENVO:03000034] sea grass bed [ENVO_01000059] ... | reverse complement strand
GCTTTATAATTAAAATAATCAGAAGCTCGATTGACAACTTTTCTAATTGATGATTGATTTAAAGTATCTGTTAATTCTTCATCGATAAAAATTTCTTCTAATTTTAATTCAACTAAATTAGCTTTTAATGCCAAAATTTGTTTTAGTTGCTCTTCATTAGGGCGATTCAAACTAACAATATTCTGCCTTAATCTGTCTGTCACCGCCTCATCAAAATACTGCTGAAACTTTTGCCAACGATTAGGAAATAAATTGAGAATTATGAGACTATTAGGGATATGAGTAATAATTTCTTTAATAGCTGAACCAAAACTGGATAAAATATTCTTATTCTGGATTAAACCTAAACCTTCAAGTTGATCAAAAACGATAATTAAAGGCTCATCTAAAGTAGATAAATTAGCAAAAACCTTAATTGCTTCTAAGGCAAACTCTTCTCTACTTAAATCTTCATTCCAATTTTTTAAGCCGATTTTTTCTGCTTCTTCAACTGTTAACTCATTGCCCGCTAACCAACGTCTGACTAAAGTTTTATAATCAGGTTTACTATAGCGACAAAATTTAATTAATCCTTGTAAAAGAGTATGAGAATAATCACTAATTGAATATTTCTTAGTCCACCACTCAAGAATATTTCTTTCAATTATATCCCAATTTTTCCGATGTCGAATAGTTTCTTCTGTGCCTAAACGATTAAATAAACTGAGACTGTCATTTTGTAAGTCACTGATTAATTTTTTTCCTTGTTGCGTATTAGTTACTCTTTCTATCGAACTTAAAATATTAGTAAAGCTATGAGCAATTAATAATTCTATTTGACTTCTATTTCTGCCCGGTACTGGTTGAAAAAATGACTCTAATATACGAGCATAAGTATGAGACAAAACTGTATCCGCATTATTAGGTTGCCGAATAAATAATAAACGATTTCTTTGTAATAATTCTTTAGCGATTCGCATTATTAAATGGGTTTTGCCCGTGCCAGCTTCACCAATAATTAGTACTCCTTTACTTTGATAATTAGAATCGGTTTTTATTTCTGCTAAAATTGCTTTTAACCGATTAAATTCAGTTTTGTAAATTTCTTTGTAATCAGGATGATCTTGAAAAGGATCATCAACTCTACTACTACTAAAAGGATTGTGATAGTTTTTTAAGTCAGAGTAATTATGAGATTTTGCTGTCATCTGCTTAATTAAATAGAAAAATAATTGATGAGTAAATTGAGCATCATAATAGGCGGCATGGGCTTGATTATCCCGAAAAAATTGTTCTGTTACTTTTAAGCGCAATTGCTTGGCTAAATAACTTAAAGAATAACTAGGATAATGAGGATTATATTCTTGGGCTAATTTTACGGTACAAATAAATTCTAAACTAGGAAAAGATAGCTCTTGTTGGCGGAAACTATTAATTAATATTTTACGATCATGTTCTGCATTATGGCAAACAATAGTTTTCTCCTGAATAATCTCGTTAATTTCTGAAATGATTATCTCTAATGGTTTTAATTTTAGCCGAATATTCTCATTATTATAATGATCTTCAACAAAGGCTTCATAAATTAGTTTTCCCTGATAATTTAAAACAGCAACTTCTCTTAATATTTTCTGCCCTTCAGTATCTAAAAATAAATAGTTTTTTCTATTTTTTTCTCGTAGTGATTGTACTTGAGATAGCAATTTAATTTGTATTTAACTTCAATAACAACCTATGACTAGACAAAATTAAGGCAAAAGGTAAAAATTTCAATAGAATTTTATTTCTAAATTCTAAATTCGCGCATTCTAAATTACCCACACAAAGCCGTTTTCGACACTAAGAAAGCAGAATTGTTAAGCCATCTATCGGACTTGAACCGATGACCTACTGATTACAAATCAGTTGCTCTACCAACTGAGCTAAGATGGCACACTCAAGAAGTTACTAAATTGCTTTTAGCTTAATTCTTGCTGTGAGCATCAACTATTATAGCCAATAGGCTCGGGATTTTGTCAAGTATTTAACCAACAAAAATTTATAGTTGAAGAATAATCTATTCAATTTCTGGGGGAATGCCCACATCAGATATATTAGCAATAGTGCGTAAATTTTGCAATCTGATTAATTCCCTAAAATCTAAACTTCGGCGACGCTCTAAAGATGGTAAACTTTCAATGGCTTCGATGAGATATTTAGCTGCTTCTGTTTCTGAATAGCCCCGTCTGAGGGCTACCCGAATTGCCCCTTCATCGGCTTCCAATTCCTTTGCCAAAGTCCGATTTTGTCGCCAAATTTGACTTGCGGCGATCGCAGTTAAACTACCAGCCACAATCACCCCAATTATATCAGTTTGAACTGCTTCAACCGATAAACCGATTAAACCTGCCAAAGTAATTCCCTGATAAACGTCGAGATTAAACCACTTTATGTTAATAATCTTACTAACAGATCTTAAGAATAGTAAATCTCGCTGAGGGTGAGACAAACGCCGCCATAAATCAAAGTTAATATAAATCTGTCGATTTGCCTGCTTCCACGGTAAAGAAAAGGGAGCAAAAATTACGGGTAACTGTTGGGGTTTACTAACAATCTGGCAAAACATTCGCCCCGACGCGGGCATTAACTCTCGTAATCTATTAATTTCCTGCTCGATACTCATCTTGTCCACGACTTTCATGCTGAGGTAAATAAGCTTCTTTTAGCCAACTAGCTTCTAAGGATTTTAGCTTGTATAAGTACCAAAAACGACTAGGTTTCCACACAGATTCACCTTCTGGATTAGGTGTCACGGGTTGATTTAGGTATTGCCAAAGTGCATAGATAAATGTTTTCATTTTGTAACTCATGATGATTAATCTCCTGAATAAATTTAAAATCAATGAATAATTCTTTAGTTAGATAGATTGACGATCAAATCATGACCAAAAACAATCAGATACAAGCTTCTCCGGGGGGAGAAAAACACAAAAACTCTTGCTCATTTCAGATTCCTTCGATTTCAAGGGTTGGTTATTCTGAGTTTGATCAACCTTAAGTCTTATCAATGTTCTGTTTTAGCTTGAATAAAGAAAATGATCTCCCATTATTAGTCTGACCAATTTTGCCATAAAACATATCAGGGGGAATAGCCAAGAAAAACTGACTATTATCCTTAAAAAAAGTGATAATTACCCAATTCTCAGCAAATTTGACTAATGAAAAATTTAGTAATAATTGACAATTAAGTTAATTTTTGCAAAAACTATTGACTTCTGGTGATGTCTATAGTAATCTTCCCTTCAAAATCGGGAATAGGGGCAGCCGGTTTAGAAAGTCTTACTCTAACTTGCTGGATAGGTTCTAAATTTAAGATGTCTTCAGCAATCACATCAGCTAATTTTTCGACTAAAGCAAATTTAGCGGTTTTAATAATGTGCTTGACAACCGCAATCGCTTGACGATAGTCTGCTGTGTCTTCGATGTTGTCGCTTTTTCCTGATGGTTGTAAATCTAACCATAAAGTTAAATCCACTTCAAACCATTGTCCTAAAGTTCTTTCTTCTGGTAAAAATCCTGTATAGCCGTAACTACGAATACCAGTAACTTCGATTGAGTCCATAGTTAATTTACGATCGCAGTATTTCTATCTGATGGTAAGTAGCGCCACTTAAATAAAAAGAAAGTTTGTAGGGGCTTAATATGATTAAGCCCATACCCCTTTTCTGGTTGGTAACGCTTTTGGCACAAGGGCTTTAGCCCTTACTACGAACCAAAACTATTTTAGGTTTAATTTAAGTGGCTCTACTTATCTATGATAATAGTGATTGCTTCATCTTAGGATCTGTAATTTAGTTACAAAAATTAGAGAAAAAGAAATTTACACTTTTTTCGATTCAGATAGAGCATTCTTTTAATTATCTGCCCTCTGTTTTCTGCTGAGTGCTATAATTCCTTAATATTAGTATATAAAACTTAACAAAAATTAAAATAGAAAGTATTCATGTCAACAATTACCTTTATTAAAGAGCAGAAGGATGTGATTGCCGCTAACGGTGCTAATCTGAGGGAAAAAGCCTTGCAGAATGGGATTGACATCTATAAATTGAGAGGGAAGTTAATTAATTGTGGTGGTTATGGGCAATGTGCAACTTGTATTGTGGAAATTGTCTCAGGCATGGAAAACTTATCTCCAAAAACGGATTTTGAACAAAAAAGATTAAAAAAGAAACCAGAAGACTATCGTTTGGCTTGCCAGACTTTAGTTAATGGACCAATTAGTGTTAATACTAAGCCTGCCTAATATAGCAGATGGCAGATGGCAGATAGCAGATGGGCTAGCGCTCCGAATGCAGAATATGATTAGCTGAATGCAGAATTGAAAAACCCTAATTTTGGGTTCTTTTCCCCAGTTTTAACTGGCGTTTTATTTTCGCCCATCTATACCCCGAAACGTTGCTTTGACCACTATATACTTAACTTAAATTGCAAAAGTAATAATATTCGTCTAACCCAATAAAGAAGAAGGCTTTTAGTCTCTTTTTTCATTGATGTTTAACTTCTAAATAAGTCAAAAACATTGACAAATAAAAAAATTACCATTATCATTTTACTAACGACCTTTTGGTTACTCAGTTTTTTAGTTTAAAAGTACAGATGAAACAATTGACCCGAATAATAGCTACTTCTCTAATGGTAGCTGGAATTCCCACAATCTTTAACCCCTCTTCTTCTGAAGCGGCAGTAATATTTATTCCTCGTCCTGATGCTGGTAAAAGTTATAATGGCGAAGTTCTCCCTACCCCCCCTCCTAGCGTAAGAAAAGGTGGCCCATTACAAACTAGTGGGGGTGCTAATCACAGAATATTTGCTTTTGAGGAAATAGAATATACTCTAACTTCTAATTTTACTGTTCCGGCATTGGTGAAAAATACAGGTTCTTCCTCTAGTTTTGGTCCAGGCGGTGACTACCCTATGTCAGGTGATACTGATGCGTCTGGAAGCTTACCAGAAGGAATTGCTATTCAGAGTTACTATTTTACCATGGATCCTACTGGAAATCCTACTAGATCAGCCTCCTTTGAATTTGATGAAGAGATTATTGGTTTCGCCTTTCTGATCGATTCTCTGGATGAATCAGATCCATTGTGGGGTGTTCCTGGAACTCTTTATCCTACAGGGGTAGAAAATGATCCCACTGGTTCTCGTAAATTGGAAACCGCTATAGATTTCTTCTCCTATTTAGTTGAGGTTGATGAGAATGCAGACATGTCTACATTAGATCTTACTATGAGAGTTGATAGTAGAAGTCTAGATAATCTTAGAGTTTTCACCATTCCCTTTGGCCCTGATAATGGTAATGGTAATGGTAATGGTAATGGTAATGGTACAAAAACTCCTGAACCTAGTGCATTACTAGGTTTAGCTACTTTAGGTTTATTAGGTTTATCTTCTGCTAGAAGAAGACTTTCTAACTAGGGTTAGTAATTGAATGCGGAATTAAACATCTTTGATTTCCAGTTATTGTAATATTTTGGAATCTTGATTCCATTGAGAATTTTTACAACTAAGCTCAGAAATAAAGCAATATTAATAACAAGTAAAAAACGCTTTCTAGTTAATTTAGAGGGCGTTTTTCCTGTTAATTTGCTATTCTAGATTAATGTTAAGGAAATCTTAAATTATATTTTTACTATGACTGCTCAACAGACTAATTACTCTCTGCTTAATTCTGGTAAACTACAAGAGGCGATTAAAAAAGCCCAAGATTATCTTTTTTCTCTGCAACAGGATGATGGGCATTGGTGTGCTTATTTAGAGTCTAATGTGACGATTACCGCCGAGGCAGTTTTACTATATAAAATTTGGGGTATTGATCATCATAAACCTTTACATAAAATCGAAGCCTATTTGCGATCGCAACAACGCAGTCATGGAGGATGGGAATTATATTATGGGGATGGTGGCGATTTAAGTACTTCCGTTGAGGCTTATATGGCACTGCGATTATTGGGAGTTTCTGCTGAAGAAGAGGCCTTAGTTAAAGCGAAGAAATTTATCTTAAGTAAAGGAGGTATTAGTAAAAGTCGTATTTTCACGAAAATGCACCTTGCTTTAATCGGTTGTTATGATTGGCGGGGTGTGCCTTCAATTCCTGCTTGGATTATGTTGTTACCTCAAAACCCCATTTTTACTATTTACGAAATGTCGAGTTGGGCAAGAAGTAGCACCGTACCTTTGTTAATTGTCTTTGAGCAAAAACCTGTTTTTAAGATTGAGCCTGAGATTAATTTAGATGAATTATACAGTGAAGGCAAACAAAATGTTAAGTATATGTTGCCTAGTAATGGTGATTGGACTGATATTTTTGTGCAGTTAGATAATTTATTTAAACTAGCAGAAGAATGGAATGCAGTACCTTTACGAGAGCAAAGTTTAAAAGTAGCAGAAAATTGGATTATTGAAAGACAAGAAGCAACGGGAGATTGGGGAGGTATTATTCCAGCGATGCTTAATTCCCTTTTAGCCTTAAAAACCTTAAAATATCATGTCAATGATCCGATGGTAGCACGAGGTTTACAAGCCGTAGAAAATTTTGCCATTGAAAATCATGATCATTATGTCGTACAATCTTGTATTTCTCCTGTTTGGGATACCACCTGGAGTTTAAGGGCATTAGTTGAATCGGGAATTGCCCCTAATCATCCTCGTTTGATTAAAGGTGGTGAGTGGTTATTAGAAAAACAAATTTTTGACTATGGTGATTGGCTGATGAAAAATCCCCAAGGTAAACCAGGTGCATGGGCATTTGAATACGAAAACCGTTTTTATCCTGATATAGATGACTCTTCAGTAATAATCATGACATTGAATCAATTAGAGTTACCCCATGAAGAATTAAAACGAGAGGCAATGCTTCGCTGTCTGCGTTGGATTGAAACTATGCAGTGTCATAACGGGGGTTGGGCGGCGTTTGATATTAATAACGAGGCAGATTGGTTAAATTATCTGCCCTACGCTGATTTAAAAGCCATGATTGATCCTCCCACTGCCGATGTTACTGCTAGAGTATTAGAAATGGTGGGTAGTTGTCACTTGCCCATGAAATCAACCAGAGTTGAAAAGGCGATCGCCTATTTGATTCGAGAACAAGAAGCCGACGGTAGTTGGTTTGGACGTTGGGGAGTAAACTATATTTACGGTACATCAGGGGCATTATCAGCCTTAGCGGTAATTAGTCCGCAAACTCATCAACAAGAAATGCAAAAGGGGGTTGATTGGTTAATAAGTTGTCAAAATGCTGATGGTGGTTGGGGCGAAACTTGTGAGAGTTATAAAAATCCTGCCTTGAAAGGAAAAGGAGTTTCCACTGCTTCTCAAACAGCATGGGCTTTAATTGGTTTATTAGATGTGGGAGAAGCCACCGATAAATTTACCATAGAGAGTATTAATCAAGGGATAAATTATTTATTAACTAATCAAAATGAAGATGGTACATGGGAAGAAGACGAATTTACCGGTACAGGTTTTCCCCAACATTTTTATATTAACTATCATTTATACCGTCATTATTTTCCTCTTATTGCCCTCGCAAGGTTTAAATCAAACTCCTTAATTGAAAGATAAGATAATAGTTATAAAGTAGAAAAGATAATAAATTAATTATTAGGAAAAAATAGCGAAGATACTATGTAAATATTTAGCTAAATAAGAATCATTGCATTTAGCTAGATCTTCAGGTGTACCCATCGCCACTATTTTACCACCTCGATCGCCTCCTTCAGGTCCTAAATCAATAATCCAATCGGCACATTTAATTAAGTATAAGTTATGCTAAATAACTATGAGCAAGTTATAAAAAAGATAATTGTTTGTATTGGTTATTGTTATCAGTAAATAAATAATTAAATGGCTCAATCAAGTTTAATTTTAAAGCAATAAAACGTAGATTAATTCTATTTAGTAGTGATGCTGTTATTACTCTTTTATCATCATAAAAAATTAAAGAATTAATAAAGTTATAAGTAATTTGAGAATTTAAAAGAGTTAAAATTAAATCAGTTTGAGATTCACTATCAAAAGCTAATAAATAACAAGTATCATCTAAGACAATTGGCTTATTTTTAAATAGACTTATTTTATGAAAATATATATTCTTATATAAACTAGAAATAACTATTTTCCAAGGCTTAAAACTATATTCTCCTACCCCAAAAATAGCAAAGCGAGGAGCATTTTTATAAATTGAACTTTTACGAGAATCTAGCTTCTCTTTATTATTGATTAAATATTGCCAAGTTTGAGGCGATAACTGTTCAATAATACTGGTTTCACATCCAATATATTTTTGAGTAACTAACATTTTTTTTCTGGGTGATGATAATATTCGTTTTCCAATATCAGAACTTTTATACATTGGATAAAGATAATCATCTGGTATATCAATTATTTCTCCTTTACCATTAATTAATCTATCTTCAAGCACATTAAATTCCATTATTTTAGAAGCATCATGTTTAATTCCCGATCGCCATTGAAATTCACATACTGAATCAATATCAGATAAATTTTCATAAGTATTAATATTGGCAATTAATTTATTATTGGATATACCAATAGTTTGAGATGGTTTTAAAGAATATAAATTATCATAAACATGACAAAAATATTGATTAGGTTTTTCTCTAGTTCCCCTTGCAAAAAATAAACAAGCTGAAGTATTTACATTAAAGTATTTTTTGGCATCTATTTCATAAATAGATATATTTGCAATTAGTAAATGATTTTTATTGATATATTGGTAAACTTTTCTAGCAACAGATGTTTTAACTAAAAAAGCCATTGCCGAGGATGTGGCGGAAATCTGCTGACAAATTTTAATTAACATCCATTCTGATATATCAAAATTACTTTTACCTGTTATTGCTTCTAAACCAGATAAACCTTGAAAATTATTTTTATCAGGAAGATTTTTACTCATAATTTTCATTAATTGAGTATTGGTTATCCATGGAGGATTTCCCACGAATAAAATTGATTCTATCTGTTGTTTTTTAAATTCAAACCAGTTAATTTCAAAAAAATCTTGAACCTTAATTGATATATTTAACGAATTTTTCTTAGATAATAAACTATTTTGAGCTACCTGAACATATTTAGGATTTATTTCCCAACCGATAAATTTGCTAATATTACTATCTATTTGTATGAATGCTTTTAAAAAATGACCAATGCCACAAGTAGGTTCAATAATTGTATCAATTTGAGGTAATAATTTATTGATAAAAATAGCAATTTCTTTTGCTAAGGTTAATGGTGTTTGAAAATCACCAAATTCTATGATTTTTTTATTCTTTTCCATCTTTTAATTAATCCTCACAATACCATCAACGTCTCCTGCTTTTTCTATAACTCTAGAATATTGAAGCCTCCATTGCAAAGCATTAGAAATAGTTAAATATCCAATTATTGGAGGATTTTTAAATAACTCTTGGGCAATTCTTTCGGCTTCTATCTCATCAACAGGTAGCATTCTTTCGGCAAAAAAAGCGAGTAAATCATCTTGATTCCCATCATTTTCGAGAATTTTAATAATTCCCGATGATGTTTGAAAATCTCCTGTTCGAGATGAATCCACATAAATGCTATGTTTTATAGTTAAATTGCCTGTTTTTTGGACATGATTATCTGTTTTCTCATAAACAAAAATAAGTAAAGAATAGCCTAAGCCAAAAATTTTTTGACGGGCAGATTGAAATGGACATGATGATTGAGGTTGTCTAATACTCGTAACTTTCATATCTACCATTAATTCTGGAAAGTCAATTCCTTTAGCAGAATTTCCACTCAGATAATCATATTTATCATGTAAATAAGTTTTAAATTTATGCTCTAAATATGTGCCAATCGCTTTGCCATCAGTAATACCAAATAATGATGACTCTTGATGATGAGATTCTATTTCTGAAAAAATTTTAGCTTCTTGTTGTAGTCGATGAATGCTTAGTTTTGTTTTCAAGGTTAATATTTATTTTTAATCTAATTAATATTTTTATTGTAATAAAAAATTCTTGTATAAAGATCACAACAAAGACTTTAAATACTTAGCTAAATAAGAATTTTTAGAATTAGCTAGATCTTCAGGTGTACCCATCGCCACTATTTTACCACCTCGATCGCCTTTGTATCTATAGACCAACAAGCTTTTTAAGGTTAAAATGATTACTAACATTAATTATTTATTCTATTGAATTGCTTTTAATATGTTATCAAAAATAAAAATTGAACGTTATAAAAGTCTTTATGATACGGAAATAGATTTAGAACCTTTAACTGTTTTTATTGGGGCTAATGGTTCAGGAAAATCTAATATTTGTGAGGCTTTATTTGTTTTAAGTAATTTTTTACAAAAATGTCTAAACAATAGCAATAATGCAGTTAAGATAAATAGTTTACTTGATTCAGCTATTAAAGAGATAAATAAACAGCAATCTAATGCTTCAATACAAACGAAACTTTGGCATCAAGAATTAAAACATTTTTTATTTCAAGTAACTACTGAGCAAAAAGAAGATAAGAGGTTATGGCAATTATCTATGAAATTTAATTTTGATAAACAACAATTTTTAGTTAGTCCTTCATCAGATTTAGATTTAAAGGTTTTGTGTAATCTTTGGGATAGTATTTATTTAGATGCTAGTGGTATTAATTTAATCCAATATTTAAAAGATTTACCTACTATTACTAAATCATTAGAAGAAATAAAAATTTATGATTTTTTACCTATTGATTTATCAATAAATTACAATTTCACAAAGATGGATAAAAGTGGAAAAGGATTAAATGTGACGTTAGCTAAAATCTTACTTAACAATCCTCAAAATTTCCAAGAATTAGAAGAGAGATTTACTCAACTTATTCCGAATATTTCCAGAATTCCCCTCTCCTATGAAGATAATCAATTTTTCAAATTAGAATTAATTGACAAATACTCAAATCAACCTATTCCTACCCATGATATATCGGATGGAACATTAAGAATTTTAGCTTTTTTAGCTGTTATTTATCAAAAAGAAACACCAAGTATAATCTGTTTTGAAGAACCAGAAAATGGCATTCATCCTTGGTTATTAAATAAAATAATGGAATTATTAAAAATAGTTTCTACCGAAGGAATTACAGGAAAACCTGTACAAGTTTTAATCACTACCCATTCTCCTTTATTATTAAATTATGTTGAACCATATCAGGTTAGAGTTGTCAAATTAGATAAAGAAGGCAAAACCCAAGTATCACCTTTACCTGTTGATTCACCCCGTTTTAAAAAGGCACTAGAGGCTTATGATGAAGAATTAGGCGAACTTTGGTTTACTGATATATTCGGAGGTAATCCTTAGATGAATCATAGGCTGAAGATTGGCTTATTAGCAGAGGGAGAAACCGAGTTAGGCAAAAGTGTACCTTATGTCATAAATCCGCAACAAGGAGGAAAAATTATCCCTAGAGAAGATGAGGGGGCATTACATACTCTGATTAGACGAGAATTACAGCAGTTGGGTTTTGATTGTGATTTTATTCATCGCCATCCTTCCACCAAAGAATTAAAAAAGTTTAAAATGAGAACAGGACATTCTATTTTAGATAAAAAATATTTACAACAAATAGTTATTGCTTGGAAACCTGAAGAAATTGATGCAATTATGATTGTGGCTGATGCAGATGATATTTTAGCAGAAAGAGAAAACAAATTAGAATTAGCTTTAAAAACTATTCGCTCTAATCATTTAGATATTCATGAAAAACCAATCAATGATAAAAGTATTGGTGGTTTAGCTATTAGAAATTTTGAAACTTGGCTATTAGCAGATAGGGAAACTATTGAAAATATTTTGAAAGTGAATATTCTAGAATTAAATGACTTAGAAACATTAGAAAATACTAAGAATATTTTAGAGAATGCCATTGATAAATCTGATTATTTAACCGATAATAATGGATCTCAACGTCCCTATCAAATAAGATGGAATTTAGCAAAGGAAATTAATCTGGAAAAGATAAAAGAATTTTGTCCTCAAGGCTACGGTAATTTTATTGTTTCTTTACAACAATTAATGAATAGTTTTTAAGATAAATAACCTGGCAAATATTTATTTAGCTCAATAATAATTATCACATTTAATCAAGATCTTCAGCTGTACCCATAGCAACAATTTTACAATAATCTTTCATTTCCTCCTCAGATTTATGTTGAACTCCATAAAGAGGATTTGCTATTTTAATCATAGTAGAATTTTTATTCCTCTCCACTGATAATAATACCACTGCATGACCAATTAATCTTGTACCAATTTTTTCTTTAACATGAAGTATGGCTAAATGATTGATTATAAATAGTTTTGTAAATACTTAGTCAAATAAGAATTTTTAGATTTAGCTAGATCTTCAGGTGTACCTATAGCAACAATTTTACCACCCCGATCGCCTCCTTCCGGTCCTAAATCAATAATCCAATCTGCCGATTTAATTACGTCTAAATTATGCTCAATCACTATTATAGAATTACCTTTATCCGCTAACTTTTGTAAAACATTCAAGAGGTGATGCACATCATAAAAAGATAAACCCGTAGTTGGTTCATCAATTAAATAGATAGTTTTACCAGTGGCACGGCGAGACAATTCAGTGGCAAGTTTTACCCGTTGGGCTTCTCCTCCCGATAAAGTGGGGGCAGGTTGTCCTAATTTTATGTAAGTTAAACCCACATCTACTAAGGTTTGTAAGCGACTTACGGCACGGGGAATATTCTCAAAGACTTCTAAGGCTTCCTCTACTGTCATATTTAAGACATCGGCGATCGAATATCCTTTATACTTAACTTGTAGGGTTTCCCTATTATACCTTGCCCCTTTACATACATCACATTGCACATAAACATCAGGTAAAAAATTCATACTGATAACATTAACTCCTTGCCCTCCACAGGCTTCACACCTACCGCCTTTAACATTAAAAGAAAATCTCCCTGCCTTATAACCTCTGGCTTTCGCTTCTACTGTTTCCGCAAACATCGCCCTAATTACATCAAATACCCCTGTATAAGTAGCCGGATTAGATCTTGGTGTGCGTCCAATGGGTGACTGGTCAATTACAATAGCTTTGTCAATCGCTTCCATCCCTTCAAGGGCATCTAATTCTTTAGGAAAAGGTACTTTGCGATGGAGATGATGTTGAAGGGCAGGATAAAGTAATTCATTAATTAAAGTTGATTTACCTGAGCCAGAAACCCCTGTAATGCAGACGAATTTGCCTAAGGGAATTTGCACATCAAGATGCTTTAAATTATTGCGGTGACAGTTTTTCAAGGTCAAAAAGTTACCGTTGCCTTCCCTTCTTGTTTCGGGTATTTCAATTTTTCGCCGCCCTGATAAATAAGCCCCAGTTAGAGATTCTTGGCATTTCAGTAATTTTTTAAAGTCCCCTTGATAGACAATTTCCCCACCATGTAATCCTGCTTTGGGTCCAATATCAATTATGTGGTCGGCGGACTTGATTGTGTCTTCATCATGTTCTACAATAATTAAAGTATTCTGGAGATCTCGTAACTTTTTTAAGGTTTCTAGTAGGCGATCGTTATCTCGTTGATGTAAACCGATACTTGGTTCATCCAATACATACAAAACTCCTGTTAAACCTGAGCCGATTTGAGTGGCTAATCTGATACGTTGAGCTTCACCACCAGATAACGTCATGGCAGTGCGATCGAGATTGAGGTAATCTAAACCGACATCTAATAAAAATTGCAACCTGTCTTTAATTTCTCTTAAGGCTAATTCTCCAATTTGAGCTTGTCGGGATGTTAATTTAATTTGCTCGATTTTCTCTAAACATTCACGAATAGAAACACTGGTTAAATCGGTGATGGAATATTGTCCTAATTTCACTGACAATGCTTCGGGTTTGAGGCGTTTACCATGACAAACTTCACAAATTTGCGATTCTATATATTGCTCTAATTTTTGTTTTGTTACCTCGGAATTAGTTTCATGATAGGTTTTTTCCAACATGGGAATGACACCCCGATAATAACCATGTTGGATATTTTGAATTTCTTTGTCACCGTATAAAAGAATGTGCTGTTGTTGCTCGGTTAAACTACTGTAAGGTTGAGTTAATTTGAACTTATATTCCTGGGAAACATAATCTAACAGGGAGTCATAATAAGGGTTGTCTTTTTCCGCCCAAGGTGCGATCGCATATTTTACTGGAGCATTAGGATCAGGTATGATTAAATCGGGAGAAAACTGCTTCAAACTCCCTAAACCGTGACAATGAGGGCAAGCCCCATAAGGAGAATTAAAGGAAAACAAACGAGGGGATAATTCTTCCATAACTGCCCCATGAGTTGGACAAGCAAAATTTTCGGAAAATAATATCTCAACATTCTCCCCACTTTCTAAGGGGGGTTGGGGGGGATTAATCTCATCTCCTATTATTGGTGACGGGGAAGATGCTTCTTCGATGGGTGACAGGCAAGATGATTTTTCCATCGATGACAGGGAAGATGATTTTTCCATCGATGACAGGGAAGATGATTTTTCCATCGGTGACAGGGAAGATGATTTTTCCATCGGTGACAGGGAAGATGATTTTTCCATCGGTGATAGGCAAGATGCCTGTTCTACATTTTCTATCCCAAAGTTGGCAGTATTCTCCCCCCTTTTCAAGGGGGGTTGGGGGGGATCTTTATCCGCTATAATCTCTACAATGTCAATCCCTTCTGCAATTTTTAGACAAGTAGAGAGGGAATCTGCTAATCTTTCTTGAATATTCGGTTTTAAAATTAAACGATCGACTAAAACACTGATATGATGTTTTTGTTGGGGTTTAAGTTCAATATTATCAGCTAATTCTCGAATTTCTCCATTAATCTTAACTCTAACAAATCCTTGTGAGCTTAAACTTGATAATAGTTGATGATGATTGCCTTTTTTTCCTCTAACCACTGGGGCTAATAAATGTATCTTAGTTTTTTCCGGTAAAGCCAAAATGCGATCAGAGCAAAGCTCTGCCATTACATGATCGCACATTTCATCAATGGTTTGAGGAGTGATAGATTGATGACAATGGGGACAATGAGGCTCACCTGCTCTACCATAGAGTAAGCGAAGATAGTCGTAAATTTCCGTTACTGTGCCTACGGTTGAGCGAGGATTGTGAGAAGTGGATTTTTGATCGATAGAAATAGCAGGAGATAGCCCCTCAATACTGTCAACATCGGGTTTATCTAACTGCCCTAAAAATTGTCTAGCATAAGCACTTAAAGACTCCACATATCGCCGTTGCCCTTCAGCGAAAATAGTATCAAAAGCAAGGGAAGATTTACCACTACCAGAAACCCCAGTAAAGACAATTAATTGATTGCGGGGTAATTCTAAATCGATATTTTTGAGGTTATGTTGTCTTGCACCACGAATAATAATTTTTGCGGACATATAAAATAAATAAATTAAATTTGCTTCTGGTAAGGTAAATAAATCTATAATTATCTTAAGGTATTTGGAATGGTGAAGAGGCGTTGCTCAATCTTGTAATAATTTATAATAAAAACAACAATTTGTAGAAGTGACGGAAAAATCGAATAATGGAGAAAATTCTCAGCCAAACAAAAGATGTGAATATATGGAAGAGTTTTTTGGTTCTAATCCCAATAGTACTTTAAAAATATGTGCCTATAAATGTAAAGGGTATAATGCTTTAGCTACTTTTCCTTGGGATAAAAATCAACCTTGTCCTCCATCTTTTGACGGTAACTTTCCTGGTCCTTAAAATTCATTTATTATTATAGGAGAACAAAAAATGTCTAATTTAGAAAAAGGTTTACAGGCGTTTGAGCATAAAAAATATGGCGATACTCTTATTTTATTAAAACCTTTGGCAGAAAAAGGTCATGCAGAGGCACAATGTATCTTGGGTAATCTTTATCATCTTGGGCTTGGGGTGGAAAAAAATATTCAAGAAGCAGTTAAATGGTATAAAAAATCGGCTCAACAAGGTTACTGCATTGCAGAAAATAACTTAAACACAATTTATTTAATGGAAGGAAAAGAAATAGTGGAGATTTCCCCGTAGGTTGGGTGAAATGAAGTACAACCTAACACTCATTACAGACAAATAATTAAATTAATGTTGGGTTTCGATGCCTCAACCCAACCTACAGTCTTCATTCAATCACAAGAATCATAGTACAGACAATGAGTGGATTTTATTTCTCAACGTAAATCTTGACAAAATTTAAAAACTAGGTAATATTCATAAGCAGTAATACTTGATTTGATCAACTAGAAAACAATGAAAACTACAACCGCAATTTCTACCCCCCCTACAAAAATAAGGCTTTGGGCGTTTCTGCCACCTTATTAGCACTTAGTACTGTATTAACTTCCGTTGATATGGCTAATGCCGCTACCTTTAATTTCTCCTTCAGTAATGAAGATGGAGCAGTTAATGGTACTGTGTCTGGTACAATTGAATTACCTGATGGTGATTTTGTTAATCAACCTGCTACTTCACTTATCATAACTTCCGCACCTCCTGCATTAGGCTATACTGTGCCTGTTGATGTTTTGGCAAATCCTACTTTTGTTAGTAGCAACATTTTTACTGTTGTTGGTGGTGCTATTGATAATGCAGTTAGTCGTTTTGCTGCTTTCTTTTCTAGTAGTTCTTTTGGTTTAAGAAGTCCTGGTATTGCATTCTTCGGTACTGGTTTGAGTCTTCAATCATCCATTAATAGTTCCAGCGGTGTTCAAGATGATGACAGCTCAACCCTTGTTTATTCTCCGGCTTCGAATACTCCTGTCTCTACTCCTGAGCCTACTTCTGTAATTACCTTAATTGGTGTGGGAGTGTTAGGTGTTGCTAGTAAATTGAAGAAAAAAGCGTAAACCAGTAGGATAGGCATCTCAATACTGCTCGGTCAAGAAAGATATAATTGTAGGTAATAATAGTGCAAAGGGTAGGTAAAAGGCAAAGGGCAAAGGCTAAGAATTTCAATGAAATCTTATTTCTACATTCGCTCATTCGCTCATTCGCGCATTACCCTCACAGAGGCGTTTTCGACACGATCACCGAGCAGTATTGATAGGCATCTTGCCTGTCACAATTTATATTTAATGATAATTTCGGTGGGCATTGCCCACCCTACGGGATGATTTTGTCAATCAATATTTTTGCATTTTATAGGAGGGATTATTTTCTCTGTTTTGCCCTTTCATAAGCCGGATTATGTTCGGCAAAACTAATAATTAATACTCGTTTTGGTTTCGGTTTTTCATAAATACGATAAACCAAGCGATAACTGAGGTTATTGTAATCAATTTCTAAGGCACGATAACCTTTTAAATAACCCGTCAAATTATAACTAGGAATACCTTTAGTTTGATATGGATTAAGAGATAAAACCTTTTGATATTGCGGGAAATCCTTTTTAAGCTGAGAAGGCAAACTAGATAAATCTCTAGCTGTTACTAGATTATGCAGTTTGATTTGATAGCGTTTTTTTGTAGCCACGTTTTTCTAACCATTTTTCTAAAGTAACTTCGTCAATTTCTTGATCAATTTCTATCACTGTCTGCCATTTATCAGGATTATCTTGATCATCTACATCAGCTAAACGCTCTATTGCTCTTTCTTCGGCGGATTTTCGTTTATTTTCTGCTTGATATTTAATCGTTAAAAACTCAACAAAATCTAAAATTTGCTCTTGTTTTTCCGGTGGTAAACATTGCATTTTTTCTGTCACTAAATCGATAGTAGTCATTGACATTAATGATAAATAATCAGAATTTAAGGTATTGTAGCTGATCATAACATAACAATTTTTAACAGCTAAAGCTATTACTACAAACTAAAGGCGATCGCACTGTTTAACACTTTTAAATCTACATTTGCGATAAAAAGTATTTTCCGTAGGTTGGGTTAAAGACAGGCAAGATGCCTATCCCACGAAGTGCAACCCAACACCCTTCACCGACAAAAATTAAATTAATGTTGGGTTTTGTGGCTCAACCCCACCGTGACAGCGATCATACTAGGATTTCTTAATTGTTTTTCGCTAAAACTAAACCCATGTTACTACTCCATTAAACTTTTTTAATTTTAAATTATTTTCTAAATCAATGACTAATATTATTTTTCGCTCCAATTATTAATTATCAATTGTTTATTGTTGACTGAATTCTGAGTTCTGATCTAATTTTATTAATAACGAATAAACAGGCAATAGTGGCAATTAATGTTAAAATTGCAGCATAAAAAAAAGGAGAATCTTTCCCCATTTTTACAAAAGCCAAACCCGCTAAACTAGGACCAATAATTGTGCCAAGAGATACTGCCGATTGG
>CAJHXH010000139.1_pt1 | contig 18464 bp, 16 predicted proteins | sample 9198571 | NCBI WGS metagenome assembly CAJHXH01 (sample SAMEA7708301, study PRJEB35096) | sediment metagenome | biome: marine neritic benthic zone biome [ENVO:01000025]; feature: sediment [ENVO:00002007]; material: shallow marine sediment [ENVO:03000034] sea grass bed [ENVO_01000059] ... | reverse complement strand
TTTAGGTAAATTTATCACAATTATTTCCTTCTGCCTTCTGCCTTATCCCCTATCCCCTCGGGGGGATTACAGGGGGGTTGGGGGGATTATAGGGGGGTTGCCTTCTGCCTTTTTCAGCTAACAATTTACCACACTCAAACTGAAAGAGCCATTATTATTAGCTTACAAACTGTTTATTATCTATATATATTCTAACTTAGACAGTTTAATATTTAGGGGATTTTCTCGTTAGTAAATGTTAAAAAATAATAAAGATTTTAATTAATTGATTTTTTCTGGTTAAATAATTTGTTGCCACGATTAAAGAAAATTTATCCGTTAAACATTTATTGTTCTCTCAAAATTATGTGACAGTATTCTCAGATGATTGAGCAAAATCAAGGGGAAATAAATCAATTACGCTCATCGATGAATGAAGTTTTACAATTATTTTCTGAGAGGATGTTTGAAAAGTATCAGATTTTGCTCAAATTCCCCCTAGCCTTTGAAAGGGGGGCTAGGGCGTTGCAAAAAAAAGATATACCACTAAGGTGCGTCAGAACAAAAAATTAATTGTTTCAATCTTTAACTAAAAAATCTGACGCACCCTACTACATTATATTTTTAAATTGGTACTTTATTTTTTTGCCAGTCCCTTAAAGTGCTTTTCACTTATGTGAACCACAAAATCAAAACCCCTCGTAAAACAGGCAATATGAGCTGTGCAGGCTAGTAGGGGCACAAGGCCTTGCTTGCTTCTTGCTTGCGCCCCTAAACTACTTGTTGGTTTAATTAGCCTGACGCTTGTAAACGGGCTCTGGCTTTTTTGTATTTTTGATTAGCTTTCATCATTTGACGACGATCGCCACTAGCATTAGCTTGAGTTAAAGTGGTTTCAGCTTCATTAAAGTCAGTTTGAGCGGTTGAGTTGTCAATTTCGGAGCCTAATTCGGCGGAGTTAACTAAGACTTTAACTTCATTGTTTTCAACTTCGGCAAAACCACCCATCACGGCAATCAATTGCCATTTATTTTGAGTTCTTACTCGCATTACACCGACATCAAGAGTAGTTAATAAAGGAATGTGATCCGTTAAAATTCCTAACAATCCACTACCACTAGGTAAAATAACTTCTTGAGCAGTCTCATCACAGACAATTTTATCGGGAGTAATGACTCTTACTGTTAATGTCATAACTAAAATCTAAATGTTAATAATTAAATTCAAAAAATATCAATATTCAATTAGATTGACGGCAAGAGGAGGAAAATTTATTTCCCCCTAATTATCAATTATCAATTATCAATTAAAAAATTAGCCTTTCATTTTATCTGCTTTGGCGATCGCCTCATCAATACTGCCAACCATGTAGAAAGCCTGCTCAGGTAACTCATCTAATTCACCAGCGAGGATTCGTTGGAAACCTTTGATGGTATCGTCTAAACTTACATATTTACCAGGGCTACCAGTAAATACCTCAGCGACAAAGAAAGGTTGAGACAAGAAACGCTCAATTTTACGAGCACGATCGACTACTAAGCGATCTTCTTCGGATAATTCATCTAAACCGAGGATCGCAATAATGTCTTGTAACTCTTTATAACGTTGTAAAGTAGATTGTACCGCACGGGCAGTGTCATAGTGGTTTTCACCGACGATACTAGGTTGTAACATAGTGCTAGTAGAATCGAGAGGATCAACCGCAGGGTAAATACCCTTAGATGCTAAACCACGAGACAATACAGTCGTACCATCCAAGTGAGCAAAAGTAGTAGCAGGAGCAGGATCGGTTAAGTCATCCGCAGGTACATACACCGCTTGAATAGAGGTGATAGAACCTTCTTTGGTGGAAGTAATACGCTCTTCTAAATCACCTACATCAGTACCAAGGGTGGGCTGATAACCTACCGCAGAGGGCATTCTCCCTAAAAGTGCCGATACTTCAGAACCAGCTTGAACGAAACGGAAGATATTATCGATGAAGAGTAATACGTCTTGTTTGTTTACATCACGGAAGTATTCTGCCATAGTTAAAGCGGATAAACCCACACGCATCCTTGCTCCGGGGGGTTCGTTCATCTGTCCGTAAACCAAAGCAATTTTGGAGTTTTCGGGATTTTCTGCATCGATTACATTAGATTCGATCATTTCGTTGTAAAGGTCATTCCCTTCCCGGGTACGCTCACCTACACCACCAAATACAGATACCCCACCGTGTTGAATAGCAATATTGTTGATTAATTCCATCATAATAACGGTTTTACCAACACCTGCACCACCGAATAGACCAATTTTTCCGCCTTGACGATAAGGGGTTAATAAGTCAACCACTTTAATACCAGTTTCAAAAACGGTGGGTTTAGTATCTAAATCAATTAAAGCAGGGGCTTTGCGGTGAATAGGAGAAGTTTCCTCAGTATTAACAGGACCTTTGTTATCAACAGTTTCACCTAATACATTGAAAATACGTCCTAAAGTTGCTTTACCCACAGGAACACTAATAGGTGCACCAGTGTCAATAATATCCATGCCTCTGACTAAACCATCGGTGCTACTCATGGAAACTCCACGTACTTGGTTATCACCTAAAAGCTGTTGTACTTCACAGGTAACAGCTACTTGTTGTCCAGCTTCGTTAGTACCTTCTACACGGAGAGCATTATAAATACGGGGAAGATTACCACTTGGAAATTCAGCATCAACTACCGGTCCAATTACTTGAACTACTTTACCAATTGTTTTTTCTTGTGTTGCAACCATGCTAACTTTTTATCTTAATTTACTTGTGTAAATCTTAATTTATAATAAAATTTGCCACTTTCAAGATTATCATGGACTGGGATCAATTCAGAAAATTCTTGTAGAATTCGGGCAATGGGGTTATAGTTACTAATTTCCTCTTGGTAGCCACTTAAAATCCCTCATCGCGTAATTTTTGCTCGCTACATATTGACGTGCGGAATGTGGGTTAAAATGAACCTAATATAATGGAGAATACTACCATGACTCAAACGACAATTAAACAGGAAACTCCCGATTCTACTAACAGATCAAAAGAAGTTTATTTTACTGACATTTTACAAGAGATTCAAGCAACCCCTAGAGAATATTGGTCAAATTTGTGGCAAATTATTCGCTCCTTTAGACAAGCTATTACTTCTAGGGAAGAAATATTACTGAATAGCTCCACAAATTCAAAAATTGAGTCTGATGAATCTGAACAAATTAATAAAAATCAAGCAGTTTTAGAATTATTGCGTCAATGGAGAGAAGAAGGACATGAAGAAGAACAAACTGAAACTTGGGAATTTTTGCGTAAAGCTTTAGATCTTAATTAATAAGAAATAATCCCCAATTTAGCAAACAATAAAGTATGAAATTAATCTTTTTATACTCAGTAATTTTAGGAATGGTATCTAATCCAAGAGCCAATCAATATAATTTAGCTTGTCAACTTTGGTTAGATAATTTACTTGTTAATGGTGTTAGGGTAGTACTTCCATAAATTGTTGACTATGAAGTAAGAAGAGAATTAATTAGAGCTGGAAAAAAAACTAGTATTAGAAAATTAGATCAACTAAAAAAAGTCCTGACATATCTTCCTATTACCACTGAAGTTATGCTTTTAGCTGCACAATTGTGGGCTGAAGCCAGACAAAGAGGAAAACCCACTGCTGACTCTAAGTCTCTTGATGGTGATGTTATTTTAGCATCTCTTGCCAAATTAGCAGAAATAGCCGGCAATACGGTTATTATTGCTACGAGAAATGTTAAGCATTTAAGCCTTTTCGTGGATGCTAGAGAATGGCAAAATATTAATTAATTGCTATTATTACTCAGGTATTTTTAGGAAATTATTAGCTAAAAAAAACTGTAATTCACTGAAAAATAAAGCCCTTGTTCCTGTAAAGTCCTATCTCTCGAATCAACATCAACTAAGGGAATTCCCCAATCAAAACGAGCTGAAAAATTATCTCCCATCTGCCACTGTAAACCTAATCCCACTCCCACCAAAGTATTAGGTGCAGGGGTAAGAATTTGATTTTCATCATCATTCCAAGCCACCCCAAAATCCACAAAGGGAGCAATTTGTAAAAGACCTTCAACTTCATCTACCCTGAGAATAGGTAAGCGTATTTCGGCTGAAGCAAAAACTCCATTATCCGTCAGAAACTGATCCTGGCGATAGCCTCGAACACTATACAATCCCCCCAAGGTAAATTGTTCTAAAGGAACTAAGGGTTGTGTTGTCAATTGTAGGGATGAACGCAGGACTAGCAAAGTATCTGGTGCGAGAGAACGCACATACTGTCCCTGCCCTTGCCACTCAAAAAACCGACCATCGGGAGGTTCGTTGTTAATAGTAGCATTAAAAGCACCCACCCCTAAACTAAACTGGGAGCGAAACGCCAAGACATCTTGAGAGCCACGCTGAGTCCATTCTTGAGAAAATCTTAGCACAGATAGCCGAGTTTCGCCGTTATCATCAGCTCCGGGGGAGAGAGGAAATCCTACCCCCAAGATATTCGTTTTACTTTCTTGGCGGGAGAAGGTTATCCCCAAAGCCAACTCTTGGGTTGGAGTTTCAATGATTGGTTGACGAAAACTCAAATCAAGATAAAGTGAATCTCCCTCAATATCCAAGCGATCGAAAGGCGGCTCAATTACCTCAGTAGCAGTGCCTCGCCCTGAGAATTTAATTGTGCCATTGTAGGGATTAATGGGTAGGGTATAGTCCACATATACAGCATTACTGCCATCGGTATTAGCATATTCTACACTAAAACGATCGCCAAAACCTGTTAAATTGGCTTGGTTGAGGCGTACACCTCTCTCAAAACTACCAATACTTGGTACCCGTCCATTATTAACAAATAGATCAATATTAAAAGTATCTGCTTCTTGAATTTTTACTGAAAGAATACTTAATTCAGGGCTAGTTCCTGGTGACAATTCCGCCGAAATATTCTGAATTAAGGGATTTAACTGTAATAGTTGTAGAGCTTCTAACAAAAGGTTTTGATTAAGAGGTTTTGTCGTGGCAATAGCCAAGCGACTTCGCACATAATCAGAACGCAATCGCCCCTCCATCGTGACTTGGATTTCTTCAATTCCCCCTTCAATGACCTTAATTTTAACCACTGCACCATCGGGGGGGAAGACTTGTCCAGCTGGAATGATCGCACCAGAATTAATATACCCCGCACTGGTATAGAGTTTGGTGACTTCTGCTTCTGCTTGTAGCAGTTGGGCAAAGCCGATCGGTTTATTGGTAAAAGGGGCAGTGACTACAGCTAATTCCTCGTTGCTAAAAGCAGTGTTGCCTTCAAACTCAAAGCGGAGAACAGTTATACTGGTGGGGAGTTCAGGCAGTCCTTGAGGAGCTGGAATACTTGCTGGAGGAATTTCTAGGGGGGCAGATGGTAGTGGCTTGGGGATGGGGATAGGTTCTGGAAGTTTAGGCGGAAGGATAAAAGGGATGGGCTGTTCTTGGGGTATAGTTGGATTAGGGTTTTGAGCTAAAGCCTGATCCATAGGCGAAATAACTAAACCCGCCAAAGTCAACGAAAACAACAAATTTGAACTCAAACAGGGGAAAAACAAACTCCAGATTTTTGACATTTATAAATTTCAGAGATACTTGAATACAGCGATGGTAAGCGAAAATAAAATTCTTGGTTGAGGGATGTTGACTGTTGACTGTTGAATATTATTCTATTACTTATTATTGGTGATGCAAAAAAAAATAAATGAGAAAGCAAAGGAGGCTAAGATCTAATGAACTTAGAATCAGAATTTACTTGGACAGAGGCAAAACAGGTATCTGACAGGCTCGTCTTTCAAAGGACGGGAAAACACCTGAGTGATGTTGAAATTATAGTTCTTCATGGATCATGGGAGGGAAAAACTTACGAAGAAATGGCACAAGATGCTGGTTATACGGTGGATTACCTCAATAAAGATGTGGGGAATAAGCTATGGAAAAAGCTGTCAGAGATATTAGGAGAAAAGGTCAGTAAAAAAAATCTTCGAGAACCCCTTCACAGAGCATCAAAGGCACAACAGCGTCCATTGGTTGGTTCTGAGTCGGTGAAAGAGATTCCCTTTCCAGAAGGCACAGTTCCACTAAATTCTCCTTTTTATGTGGAGCGAAACGGCATCGAGTCTCTGTGTTATAAAGCAATTGTTAAGTCTGGATCTTTAATTCGCATTAAAGCCCCTAAGCTGATGGGCAAAACTTCATTAATAACTAGGATATTAGCTCATTGCCAATCCCAGAATCACAAAACGGTGTATTTGGATTTGAGTAGTATAGAGAGATCGATCATAACGAATTTAGATAAATTCCTGCGCTGGCTTTGTTTGATGGTGAGTCGGCAATTAAAATTAGAAAATAAACTCGGTGATTATTGGGATACGGAAATTTTGGGCAGTAATGATAACTGTACAGTATATTTTGAGGAGTATTTATTACCAGCGATCGATTGTCCTTTGGTCTTAGGATTAGATGAGGTGCATCTGGTTTTCCCCTATACTGAAGTTATTGAAGACTTTTTGGGAATGTTACGAAGTTGGCATGAGAAGGGGAAGGTTGCTCAACGATGGAAGCAATTGCGGTTGGTAATGGCACACTCGACGGAATGTTATATTCCCTTGGACATTAATCAATCACCCTTTAATGCCGGAGTCCCCTTAGAGTTGCTGGAATTTGACTCTAAACAAGTAAAAGATTTAGCTCGCTTTCATGGACTAAATTGGAATGATTCTTTGGTAGATCAATTAATGGGGGCAGTAGGGGGACATCCCTATTTGGTGCGATTGGCTCTCTATGAGGTTAGCACTAGAATCATCACCCTAGAGCAGTTACTGAGTGAGGCTTCTACTGAGTCTGGAATTTATAGTAACCATCTGCGCCGACATTTGGAGATTTTGCAACATTCACCAGAACTGGCTCAGGGGTTGCAAACTGTAGTTACCTCACCCGAACCAGTGAAATTAGATTCAATGCAGATTTATAAGTTACATAGTATGGGATTAGTGCACCGAAAAGAGAATCAGGTGATGCCTCGGTGCAATTTATACCGTGAGTATTTTCGCCGTGTTTTGTCAGTTTAATTTGAAATTTGGAGGCGATCGCACCAATAAGACCGATCGCCCTAATTTAAATTTAATGAATCCATCTAACAGAAGTACCTCGTAAATCAAGAAAGACAAAACCTTTACGCCTTCCGTCTCCGACTCCTCCTCTATCACCCCAATATGGTTCTACTTTCTTATAAACCTCATATATTGGTATATCTTGTACATGGAATGTTAACCCATGTCCCAAAAGGTGGTTAGAACGAGCAGGTCCACCTAGTTTCCTATTTGTATCTGGATCTCTGTACCAAGAAGTAATAATAATCTTATTATTAGGAAAAAGCACCCGCTTCATATCTTCCATTTCTTTTGCCATTCTGATAATGTTCTCAAAAATATCCCTTGATGGAGGAATTCTTTCTCCATTCTTTGTCGCATGATTCCAGGTTAGAGAACCACCTTCAATAATGGGCTTATCTAGCAAGCCTAGATCAAATTCAAATGATTCAGTATTATCGGTACTAACAGATCTTATTTCAACCTTTACTGGATCAATCAATTCTATAAGTTTTTGCTGTAGGTCTAATTTATCAAGCTTGTCTCTTTCCAAATTAGACTTTTCCTCTTTTTTTAAGGTCTTATCTTCCAATTGTATCTCAATTTCCTTTAATTCTTGTGTTACTTTTTGATACTTATCGAGCATTTCTTCTTGTTCGGTACTGTAACTTTCCCATAACTTTCTACTCTCTTCATCAGTTAATACTTTTCTAAAAAACATTGATAATTTTAATCTGTCATAAACATCTCCCTCCATTGTGTATTGAAAATACTTTGCAAGCTCTTGTCTCTCATTAAGCTGTAGTTCTAACTTGCTTTCTTTTTCTTGTATTTGTACTTCTTTGTAATTAATATACCAAGTCAGAAATGTACCCAATACTGTTCCAAAGAATAAACTTGCTAGAAACTTGCCAAAGTTTAAGTAAAGTTTCAATTTTTCAAGGTTATCGTCCTGTCGCTTTTCTAAAATGGTTTGTGATTTGGTGTTTGTGATTGTCATAGTAAATTGGGGTTGGTAAGAGGAGCGACGGAAACCCCTATCATTCATGTATGGGGCATAGCCCTTACATCAATAACTGCCCGATAGGATATTTAAGAATTCAGAATTTAGAATTCAGAATTAAACATTCTGCATTCTGCATTAAACATTCTGCATTCAGTTATATTGGTATCCATCTTTCCCTTGTACAATTTGGCAGTATTTGTGGCTCATACTTACGGTATCGCCACAATTCAGTTATATGTCCCTAGTAGGGGAACTCGAGCCGGTTGCCGTCGCGAATATCTATGTGGATGAAGCCTTTACCTTTAAGGTGAGCTAGACCGATTGCTGTAACACTGGGTGTTGCTCGGACTGCTTTCAACAAGGCAGTGAAATTGCCATCCAATGGACAAATATCCAATGCCTTAAAAACGCGATGCTGACTTGCTTTAGCTGCTCCAGGAATTCGGTCATTGACGGCCGGAGGACGAAAACCAGAGGTAATCACTAGGGGTTTACCATACCTGCGCCGAACTTCACCAAAGGCTTTGGCTAGGCGAATCGCATTATCCACCTCTGCTTTCTGAGTCGGCCACCGCTCATCGAGCATTCCCTTCGTACATTCACCCCAAGTTAAAGGAACCCCTGGCACAATGTATTCGTGTTGGTAAACGACCTTCCCTGACCCCGGCAAGGTTTTCCGTTTACCGGTGCGACTGCCAGCTTTGTCATCAATGGTGGCCGAACCACTGGGAATTTGCTCTGAAGCAACGGGATGGGGTGCGCCCAAGGCATCTAGTAGCAACTGAGCACTACCTGGACCAATGGAACTGGGATCACTTTGGTGAGTCTTTTTCTTGAATCGTCCCCAGGCTCGCTGAACGATCGCCGCATCCGCCGGTCCCGACAAGAGCTTGAGCTGAATCAAAGCCGCCTGAACCGCTCCCATAAGATCCTCATCCCAGAGGGAAATATCCACAGAGTCATCCACATCATCGAGGATATCTTTAATCACCTCAATATTCTGGGGTAGAACAATGCGAGGACCGCTCTTGGCACCGTTGGCACTCACCCCCGATTTACACTCGCCGAGACTCTTCATCCGCTCCGCATAGAATTGGGCTCGGGCAATCACATCGGAGCCGTAATCATCCCCAGTAGTCCCGCGATCGATGCCCTCCTTAGTTTGAATGTTGCTGACCCCGGAGTTATAAGCAGCAGCAGTCCCTTTGAGGATGTAAGTGTCTTCCCAACTGCGGTGCTTGTTGATAATATCCTGTCGGTAATCCGCCAAGATTTTTGCCCCCTGCTCCAGGTGAGCCTGACTCGCTGGATCTCCACCTTTGCCGGCCTGCGTGTGGTAGCGTTTATCCACTTGCAACATGCCGAAGGCGTTGCCGTGGTCACCTAATCCTCCTGCGGTCAGTGCTGCCCCAGCGCGGGACTCTCGACTAGCGATCGCCGTAATCATAGCCGGAGGAATATTAAACTTAAGTGCTACTTCATAAAAGCGATCGATAAAAGGCTTGATGCGCGGCCAATCGGTCTCAGCCATTTGGCGGGAAGACTGGACTCCCGGCGGTAAGCCATCCTGACCCGCAGTTCGCGGCGAGGCTCCCGTGGTGGGGGCATTCGCCAAGGCAATATCCCAGAGATCGGGCTTGCCCGACAGAGTCGGAGCAAACACTAAAGGTGCAGCTACAGAGCCATTGGTCGCAGCCGTTGACTTAAGAGAGGTAGTTTTCGTGGGCGGGGCTTGCTCGATCTTCTTCAGCAGGACTTGGCCCTTGCTGTGGGACTGGAGCCAACTGCGATTGTCACCGAACCAGTCGTAGATCGGGTTATCAACCACGTCATCGTCTGCTTCCTTGAGTAGCCTTGTCAATCCATACTGTTGGTCAACAACTACTAAATCGAACAAGATTTGCTCTCGGATTTCTGGGTCAGCCGTATCGCCACCGCGTTCATCCGTTAGCTTGCCGATGTAGCAAAGCGCTCGTACTAGTTCGTACTTCCAACCGTTACCCGACGCATCGGGTCCCCGCAAATTAATCGCTTGCTCTATTTCCGCGATCGCCTTATCGTAATCAGGCTGATCGGATTCTTTGTAAGAGTTGGCAAGTTGGGAGCGGTACTCATGGTTATTAGGCGAACTGCGAACCAACGCCGCAAAAATCAGGATGGTACGACGAATTTTCTGCTTCGTGCTGAGACTGCGGCTTTTCCAGCCAATGCGACGAATTTCCTTGGCGATGGTAAAGACGCGCTGTTTGACATCCGATGGCGCTTTTTCGATCAGTTTGATCAACTCATTTTGCTTCGCCCGATCGGAGATGCCTTCAACGATTTGTTGATTCACCAAGTCAATGACCGTTCCGCCCGCTTGAAGCGTGGCCTTCTCTTGGTCGAGTTCACCTACCTGTTGAGAGAGCTGAATATTCCTTTCTTTTTCTTGCTCTTTTTCATTTTCTAACTTATGGAGCTTATTCGTAATTCTCCCAAGAAGTTTAGTAATGAGGGCTTTGCCGCCGTAGCCCCCCACTAATCCCACGGCAAACAGGGAAATAGTATATGTCAAAGGATCCTCGGTAGGGTTAGGAAGAAACTGGTCACGGAAGAGGGTGTAGGCGACGAAAGCACCAGTAATACCCACAAGAACGTCCTCTAACATTCCCGGATCGATGCTCTTCTTGTTTTTTCCCCAGGCGAGAAGCTCAATTTCTCCATCCAAAGAAATGGAATAAAGTATTCCACCGGCAACGCCAGTAATAGAAAGAATACCCAGAACGATAGCCTGAGGTAATGTTTTACCACCTTCCAATTTTAGAGTACTGATGACACCTATCAGCATTCCCACAACAGTAACAATCACCAAAACAGCGATTAGAGTTATTATTAATCTAGGGATTGGATTTTCCGTACTTTGTCTTTTCTTTCTTTTTTTGATATACATCTTTGTTGCTCCTATAGATTAACGAAAAAATTTGGTTTGAAATAAGTAATCTGAGTTGGTGCGTCAGAAAGAATTTAGAATTTAGAATTCAGAATTCAGTCTTGCAGAATTATTCTTGTCAGAAAAACAATACTTCTGCCGATCAAACTTTTAACTTTGAACCTTGTCCTGACGTAGGAAGGATCTAACTTAGGACTTACGCACTTACTCTATATGAGGTAATGGCAAAAGGCAAAAGGCACTAATGTAAGAATTTCATTAAAATTTTAATTCGCGCATTCTGAATTACCTACACAAAGGCGTTCTTGGCACTAACCGAGCAGTATTGTCACACCCCCCCCAATACTGCTCGGTTAAGAAAAATTCATGGTTGTGACAAGGATAGGGAAGAGGGGGAAGAGAGAGGAGAGAGGGGAGAAAATTTGCTGACACTTCTTCATTCTCCCCACACGAACCACACCTCCCACACTCCCCACACTTCTCATCTCATAAAGTTTGATCGCCTAACCGAGCAGTATTGACACCCCCCCTTGAAAATCCTCAGTTCCCCCAAGGTCTCCTAAAAAAAGAGGGGGAGTCTGAATGCTTACGCTCATCCTCATCGAGCTCACTGCCTACATCGTCAGAAACCGGATTGTTTTGAGTGTCCTTGACAGTAACTAAGTCTGGCATCGACTCTTTGGATTCTCGACCGTTACCTTGTACTTCCACCGTAGCTATGCTACCACCGTTACTGGATGGGTTAATAGCATGGGACAGATTGCCGAGCTGATTTGCGTTGTGACCATTCCCGTTAACAAAATCAGCACCATTTGGGGGCTTCTGGAGGTCAAGTTTGTCAACGATCGCAGTGAGGACATTAGCCAAACCACCTGGTACTAGCATGTTGTTCAAGCCTTTACCGTTGCCGTCCGCCATGTTGTAAATATGGGCATTGCTCAAGGCTCCCGATGGGAGAGACATGGCCTTGGCAATTTCAGCAATCTCGGGCAAATGCTCCATCAGTTGCGGTGCCAAAGTTGTCACAATCATCGCCAGCGGCTGCAACTCACTGACGGTCTTTTTACTTTCGGCATCGGCATTAGCCAGCACTCTTATCCGTTGAGCTTCCTGGGCCGCGATCTCAACCGAAATCTCTGATCGCGCTTTTCTGGCTTCTTCCATGGCAGTGTTAACCCCTTCTTCGGCTTTGACGCGTTGGGCTTCCTTCTCCAATCGTTTTATTTCTGACTCGGCAATTTTAGCCGCCGCATTGGCTTCGGCGGTTTCGACCTTGATTTGTTCTTCAGCTTGTTTTTGCTTCAGATTAGTTTGTGCTTCTAAGCGGTTCTGCTCAAGGGCAATTTCTTGAGTGATGGCAAGCTGCTCTTTTTCTTGAATTGTTTTGAGGGATTCCCTCTGATTTTCTAGTTCTTTTTTCTCTAGCTCTAACTCTGTTTGGAGTTCAAGCTCCCGTTTTTCCACCTCCTTTTGACCAATGAGTTTCGTCCGTTTAGCTATACCTTGAATATCAAAATAGTCATTAGCGTTGTCGAGATAATAATCGCTTTCTTCGATTTCGGTAATGATTACTTCTTTGAGCGTCAGACCAAGATCCTGCAAGTTTTCTTTTGCATTGTTTTTAACGTTATCGGCAAATTCATCGCGTTTATCATGAATGTCCTTAAGCTCTTGCTTAAATCCCTCAATTTGGAGAGCGGCGATCGCCCGTTTGTGCACAGCCTCTATAATTCGCTCGCGGGAGATGGCTTCTCCTTCAGAAAGAGCGCTGTAGGCTTTATCGATATCTTGGTCCTTATCGGCACTGAGCTTAACCAAAAAAGTTGCTCGGATATCCGCTCTTAAAAAGTCTTTCGCCCGCAGGGCATTCGGTCCAGCCAGCTCCACCTCAACAGCGTATTCTGTTTCATAGATATCAGCGCCGTCAATGTCTGAAATGACTATGCCCACTAGCTCCAAGCCAATCCCTGATAAACGAAGCTTGTCTTTAACCTTAGTGGCAAAGCTTCCACTCGAACCTGAACCATCACTACTGAATTGAGAATAGTCAATCTCTTTTAATTTAACTTCGCTCGCAGCAGATCTGAGGGCTGGAATTGCCCGCTGACGAACAGCAACTTCAATTCGCTTTTGGGTCACTTCTCCGTTTTCGACCAAAACTGATGACAAGGGCTTATGGTTGATTTGTGAGTCAAGATCTCGAATTTTGACAAAAAAGACTGTTTTTAAGTCTGCTTGCAAATTATCGTCCGTTTGTACTCCTTCTAGGTCCACAGGGACTGCGTACTCTTTACCATAGGGATTTTGTCCTTCGATTTCCACCAATCCCACCTCAATTAGTGTTAGTCCTAAAGTTTTCAAGGGCTCTTGGATTTTTTGTCCAACTTCGTCGATAAAACTGGTGTCATTGCTGAGAATATCTTGGAAATATTTGTTACTGGTCACGGTAGCGATCGCTACTTCAAGATAACCCATAACCGCTGCAGCAATGCTTTCTTGGGTAATTTCCCCTTCACTATTGGCGAGATGGTTTTGAGCTTTTTCCTTGGCATCTTTGTTGTTCTCGATCATGACAAAAGCGACAGCATGGAGTTTGGCTAACAATCCATCTCTCATGCGGATAGGTCGGTCTTCCATCCGCTTAATCTCAACAACAAATTGACCGGTGGGAACATCTTCCGATTCTTTAGGAATAAATTGATAGCGACTGAGCCACCACACCCCGACACTAACACCGAAAATCACAAAAATACTCAGACTGACGTACAGGTAAACCTGCAACCAAGTTCCTTGTGTTGAATCGGAATTCTTTTCAGAATTCTCTTCGTTTCCTGATGTAGAATTGGGGTTCACTTGAGCTAGCACTGGCGGTAGAATCGTTGGGCGGCGATCGCCTTCACGGATTTCGCTAGTCAAGGGGTAGGAGGATAGGGACTTAGAAGGCCATACTTCTCCTACTGAAAACCCCTGTAGAGAAGCAAGCCAGATTAGTGTAGAAATCATCTCATTTACCTTTATTTACAATTTACAATTGGTGTATAGCTGACTACTGTTCCAGTCAGTTCATTATTAACTGCTCGTCCATTGGGAGCTTTTGCCTATTGTAGTCGTCATAATTTTCTCCTTTGAGAATTTGAGTTTTGTTCTGACTTTTATTTTTTAGCCAGCCAGCCCCCGGCATTAACGTTTTTTAGGCAAAAAAGCCATGGGATTAGCTGCTCTCCCTCCTTTCGGATGGATCTCGAAATGGAGGTGAGGTCCAGTACTGTGCCCAGTGCTACCCATGAAAGCAATTTGTTGACCCTGAGAGACTTTTTGACCTTTTCTTACCAGAATCCTACTGTTGTGAGCATATAAAGTGATGCTACAATTAGAATGCTTAATTTTCAACAGATTACCGTAGCCACCAGAATTCCAGCCGGCAGAGATAACCTTACCTGAAGCAGCGGCAACAATGGGCGTTCCCAACGGACCAGCGATATCAACACCCTTGTGCATTCTGCCCCAGCGCATCCCGTAGCCAGAAGTAAGGACTCCTTTAGTTGGCCACATATAACCTTTGAATCGGGCAGGACTATCGGGAAAAGATTGCTCAGGCACTCCCAGGGGAGGTAGCTCAGGAGAAACCGGTTCTCGCCGTTTAACGGTATAGATTGGCTCGGTTTGGGAAACCCAAACGGCAGTTTGAACGGGGAAAACCTCTATTGCCGATGATGGAACGGAAATGGTTGTTGAATAATTGGTCTCAGTTTCTTCTGGTTTTTTGAGACTGGGTAAAACTGCTGGTTCTGCTGACGGCTCGGGAATGAGAGTGGGATAGTTCACCTCAGTTTTTTGTCGATTTTTGAGCAAATGATCGGCCTTGCCTGGAATAGTCACTAATTCACCCACTGACAATTGTCCTGATGGCAGTGTGGGCTGAGAAAGTTTTAATTGGCTTGCGTCCACCCCATAGAACTCCGATAAAGTTTCGACAGTTTCGTCTCCTTTAACTTCGTCAACAATGGCATTCATGGGCGGAATTTTGAGAGTCTGTCCAACTAATAGAGTGCCGTCGGATTCGATTTGATTAGAACCAGCGATGGCTGGTTTATCTTGATTGAGCAACAACATTCCTGTTGTACCCATTGAGATAGCCAATCCGAGGGTTCCAGCAAGGGTTAATTTGTAGTACTTATTCTCATACTTATTAGCCCGCACCGAAAATTCTTGAGCAACCTCTTCCATAACAGCTTTTTTTTCCTCTGATAGTTCCGAACTTTGAATCGCTTCTTTTTTCAGGGTTGAGGGTTTGAAGTTCTTTAAGAGATAAGGGGGATCTGTTCTTTGTTTACGGTTTTCTTGGGTTAACATGATGAGAAATTATTAATTAATGAAATCTAACATTGTCAAGTTAAGCCGGAAAGGTCAGAATTCCGCCGGTTTGAATAGCCGTGATCACACTCCCAGCTATCTTGATAACGTCGGCGATCGCCGATAAAAAACTACCGAAATTATCAAGATCTCGCGCAGAGCTTCTTAAGCGGTTCGTTGCTTGTAGAATTCGTGAGCTGGGACTATCCTCCTCATTAATATTGAGGATAAAATCGAGTTCTTTTGCCATAATCAAACCCCGTAGCTTACTTTCTTGGACTTCCAACTTGCCCCATTCATCCTTAGCCTGGAGAAATTCTTGATCAGAAATTTTTCGGGACTCAAAAGCCTTATTAGCCTCAGTTTTCGCCACATCAATTGCTGCGGTTAGTTCCTGATGAATTTTCTTCAGATTATCCAAATTTAGGTTAGTATTCACGATTCGATTCTCCTTCTATTACAAAAGTTTAACTGGTTTATTCTTCTTGAATTTCAGCAAGCAATGGAGTAACTTGGGCAATATATTCCTTGGTTGCTTTCTGGACTTGTTTTAGCTCTGAAGAAGTAATTTCTTGATTCCAGAAATCATTTTCTTCAAAGGTATTTTGAACCTTCAGGCTTTCATTTTCGGAACGATACTGGTTGCACTGTTGAATTTGTTCGGGTGAAAGTTCCTCCTGATCATCATTGAAAATTCGCTTCAATTTGCTGTGAAAATCAGCAGTTGATTGAATAGCAGCAACGTAGGCCGAGCCTTCATTTTTGCGCTCGATAACTTTGGCAACTGGCAAGGATAAAGGAGAAGGGAATTAAAGCAAGTAAAAGTTTAGGTCGCATAAATTTTCAATTAGATACTTTTGTCAAAAGGTATTTCAGACCTTGGGATTCTGTGTGTCAGTATTGGAATTAGGTTCATTTTTGCTGGACTGGGCTAAACCAGCACCACCAGCGATCGCAGTTTGAGTTTGAGAGCCATAAATGCCATCTACACCATTGGAGGGTAGAAGTCCTATATCTTTTAGACGGGACTGGATTTGGCGGCATAACTCTGAATCTTCTGCTAGGAAATCAAGAGGCTTGACGAGGTTTTGTTCGATGATGTCTTGTAAATTCATGATTTTTACTACTCCGTAGAGTAGGCGAAATTAAGAGAAAAAAGTGTCATTAGCTAAGTACAATGACCTGCTGTTTAAAGATAAACTCGCTGTAATCAGCAATTTCATCAATTCCTAGAAAGTTGAAACAAATCTCTGTTGCTAACCAAAAGGTGGCTGTTAGTAGTAATTTTTGCCATCGCACATTCATTAGTTTCAACCTCCAAGGATGAGAAGTTAGTCTTAATTAATGAGAGGTAAACTCTCTTTAATTGGAGTAGGCTGTGTCTGCAAACTACAAAATCGATGATTTTGAGCTTTGTTTTTGAGAATTTGTTGACAGGAAAGCTTTTAATTAATAATCATATAAATAAAAATTTAGTTACTAGATTGTCAAAGAGTTTGAAAGCTTATTTGCTTTTTCTCTTTGCTTTCCTTATATACATAATGAAGGAAAAAGCTATTAACAACAATGGGAAAAAGTCAGGTATTTTAGTCCTGAAAAAATCAGGTTTAAGATTCAGTAAATAGGAAAAAATCAGGTTAATATCTCAGGTTATTGATAAAATGGGACTTATAGCAGTGGACAGTTGACAGTTAATTTAATACAAAAAACTTTTTATGTATTACAAAAAAATGTAACCCAATCAAATAAACAAGTTTAGTTGTTTTGTTTTATATTTTTTACAAAGCAAAGCAAAGTGATTTCCCAGAAAAAATGTACCAACAGTAGGGTGTGAAGCGCGACAGCGTAACGCACCTTCCTCATCTTATTAATGGTATTTTTCTTTCTAGAAATCACCCAAAGTATAGTTCTTTATGTCCTAAGAAACTTGGCGACTGCTATATCAAACATATTCTAAGGTGTAGGGCAACCTGCTGGCTTCTCTTTTAAGCGTTGCGATCCAGTAACGGTAGGATCATAAGCTACAAGGACAACCTCTCCTTTATCATTAAATACCCATCCTTGGGCGGGAACAATTGGCGTTGCCTCGGAAGGTGAAGAACTGGTTTTTTGCTCTGCTTTAGGAGTAAGTATGGGGTTATTATTCATATTTGTCTGCTCTGATTGTTTCTCTATTGCGATCGGGCGAAGCCTGCCACTTCCAGTGATCGGTGCGGGTTCGATTAAATCAACCTGAGTGGCTTCGCTGTTTAGGTTTTCGTTAAGGCTGGGAGGTAAGCCACCTCTTCCAGTGACGACAAATTCACTTTCTGAACCACGTTTACAGGGATTTTGGGCAACGAGGGCATTGGGATCGACAACCGTTTCTGGTAATTGAATTACGCCTCGGTTGGGGTCAATGGTACTTTTGATCTCCACTTGTCCTGATGCTCCAAACTCAGAACTGGCATCGATGTCATTGGTCTGATTCCCTGGAATGGCTCGACGTTCAGCAATACCGAAGATACCTTGAGCGTTAATTGTTATATTACCACCGTTGCCTTGATCTGCATTAGCCTTGATGTCACTGCCGTTAGATCCAGTTGGGGGAAAGACGGTAAGTAAGGGAGTATTGATGTTGATATTACCGCCATTGGCTGTCTCGAAAGCTTCAGCCGAAATTTTGCTTTCGTTCTCCAGCGTCAAGGAGTTCGATAGTTGTAAGGTTATGTTTGCCCCTTCTTCCGTACCACTTTTTCCCGTTTCGGCGGTGATAGTGCCTTCGTTTAGGGTTAGGGAATTAGCATTAATAGTAATATTACCTGCCTGTCCTTGGGGACTGCTGACGGTTACTTCTGCGCCATCAGAGACGTTTAGTTGCGGCGTTTCTACGGTTAGATTTCCGGCTGTACCGCCTGCGGTGGCTTCCACTGATAGACCCTCTGTGCCACTTAGTTGTACTGATTCGGTGGCGGTGACGGTTAAGTTTCCAGCACGTCCAGTCTCAGTTGAGGCGGAAATATTGCTATTGTTTACCTGTAGGGAATTGGCATTGATAGTTAGATTGCCTGCCTGTCCTTG
>CAJHXH010000557.1_pt1 | contig 18519 bp, 14 predicted proteins | sample 9198571 | NCBI WGS metagenome assembly CAJHXH01 (sample SAMEA7708301, study PRJEB35096) | sediment metagenome | biome: marine neritic benthic zone biome [ENVO:01000025]; feature: sediment [ENVO:00002007]; material: shallow marine sediment [ENVO:03000034] sea grass bed [ENVO_01000059] ... | reverse complement strand
GGGTCCAAATCCCCATCTTAACCCGAAAACCTACGGCACGAGTGCCTTCAAACTTCTGCCTTCTTTTAAACGCATTTTGGGACTTTAATCAAACTAAAAAAGGATCTAACTTCTTTTTATTCGTTTTTCTTCTTCACCCCGCATAATTCAGATTGCTTCGTGCCTCGCAGATTGCTTCAGGTTGCCACGCCTTCGGCTCGCGGCGGACATTCCTCGCATGATTGCCACGGCTTCGCCTCGCAGATTGCTTCGTGCCTCGCATGATTGCCACGGCTTCGCCTCGCAGATTGCTTCGTGCCTCGCAACCTTCGGCCTTCGGCCTTCGGCCTTCGGATTCATAATTGCCCTCGCCAAACGGTTTAGACTCAGGTGCAAGATCTGAGTTAATGGCTTATCGGAATATTCAGGTTAAACCTAAAGAATTTTCTAAAGCTGTAACAACCACATCGGTTAAAATTTTAATGCGATAACGACAGGCTTGAGTTTCACTGGAATTAAAACTTCCATTTTCCCAATATTTATTACTACCTGCACCGCCACCACAAATACCAAAATAAGAGCAACTATCTGCACATAATTTAACTCCAGCATTGATGTCTTGATAAATTTGTTGAAATTTCTCGCTATGACAAACTGATTCTAAACTATCCCTTAAAACATTACCTAAAATAAATTTACCATAATCTTTAGTATTAACTGATAATAATTCAGGATCAAATGTTGAAAAATTGCCTTGATAATCAACATTGACAATAGCAAAAGGCTTATTCATATCAGTATTTTTGAGCCTTTCTTCAGTATAAATGATGCTAATTAAAGTATCAAATTCTCTGACTTGAAAAGGATATTTATTCTCCGTTGTTAATTGCCAAAATCGTTCAATAAAATAACGATAACGCTGTTCAGTTTCTGCTTTATCTTGTAATGAAGAAGATTGGTTAACCCCTTCGGTTTCTTCCATATTAAAGGCAACATCATAAATTTCATTTTCCACAAAAAAATCAAACATTTCGTCGGGGTAATTTAGGGAATCTTCTGTAATAACAGCAATTATATTATAAGGAATATTATTTTTTTGTAAATAGCGAATACCACGCATAGTTAACTCATGGGAATTACCACCACTACGATTTTTACGGTGGGCATCATGTAAAAAAGCTGGACCATCTAAACTTACCCCAACATGAACAGGATATTGTTGCCAAAAGTCACACCAACTTTGATTAATTAAAGTAGCATTAGTTTGATAGGAATGATTAAAATAAAATTTAGTTTTATTATATTTTTTACTAGCTTCATCAATTAATTTAAAAGCAGATTTATACCATGAAATTGGCATAGTTAAAGGTTCGCCTGCATGCCAACAAATAGTAAAATCATTGTAGAAAAAAGGACTAGTGAAAATATTTTTAAAGATTGGTTCAATTAAGTCTAAAGATAGACGATTTTTTAAGCCTCGATCTGGTAAATAACAATAATCACAATTAAGATTACAAAAAGATGTCGGCTGAATAACTACGAGAGAAATAGGACCAAATTGAGAAATATCAATGGATTTATTCAATAATTGTTGTTTTGCGATCGTCATTTTATTTTGTTGTTGCTAATAAAAAAGGTTGTAGGGGCGATAGGGTTATTCATTCGTGTCAACCCTTCGACAAGCTTAGGGCAAGCTTAAGCTCAAACCATCTGATTTAAACAGCTTTCATAACTCACCTTGAATTGAAATTCAAGGCTAATAAGTATCGTTTAATAAATTAAACTGGATTTAAAATATTTAGTTCATTTTAATGAACGCAGTCTATTAGCCTTGAGATTGCTTCGTGCCTCGCAACGCTGCGCGATTCATTGCAAGGCGAGCCATTGTAATAATGTTACCCGTTAAGTTGACAAAGCGTGAATATTATTAAGCCCGTACCCCTTTAGGGTTGATGAATGATTTTAAGATAAGGGCTAAAGCCCTTACTACGAACTTAAGCAATAAAATGTTTAACTCTGTTTCTGTAAAGGTGGATGAGGTAAATACCATTTAAAATGTTGATAAGCAGTGCGAGACATATCTTGAATTAAAGTTCTGGCAGCATAGTCATTATGAGGACGTTTCACTAAGATAGCGGCAATGTAACGTTTCCCTGTTGTCATATCAACAATTCCCGCATCCCCTAATACTTTCCCAATGTCACCAGTTTTGTGAGCAATATTAGCACCTGTCTCTAAACCTTCTGGTAATAAAGTCTTGGTTCTAGTTTTTTCCATAATATCTAATAAACGATCGCGCGATCGCAATGAAATTAATTGCCCTTGATTGACTTTCGCTAATAAAATCGCTAAATCTCTAGGGCTAGTAGTATTCGTACCTTCTAAATCAGGTAAGGGGTTATTAATCACAGTGGCTTCTAATCCCCATTTCCGAAACCGTCGATTGAGTTTTGCTTTACCTCCAAGACGCTTAATAATCATATTGGTTGCGGTATTATCACTATTGGCAATCATTTCCGTAGCCGTGGCGATCGCTGTGTATTTTGTGCCAACGTCTTTGTACTGCATTCCGCCAGAACCACCACCAATAATAGATTTGGTCATAGTTAGTTCTTCATCGAGAAAAATTTTGCCTTGATCTACATCTTGAAAAAAAGCCACTAAAACAGGTATTTTAATGGTACTAGCGGCAGGAAAAGGAGCAATACCATTCCAATTGACATAATTACCGTTATCTAAATCTACCAAAAAAGCTCCAGGTTCTAATTGAGGATGTTTTTCTCTCAAATCAATTAATTTTTGTTTGAGGGGTGTCAACTCTTTATTGAAAGGAAGAAGTTGAGTTGGTGATTTTATGGGTGTGATTTGAGGTGTAGATGCATTTGCTTGTTGGGAATCTGGAGCTGGTGTTTGTTTTAAAATATTGTTAGCTACAATGGTATCGTCAGAACTATTACCCAGAGAAAAAGAGAAGGGTAAATTAAATTTAGGAAATAAAGGTTTAGTTAAATCGAGATTAGCTAAAATAGTGCCAAAAATAGTTCCGATGCCAATGCCCACAACGGTTAAGCGAAAAATAGTGTTAATTAACGAGTTAACAGGATTAGGGGGCGGAGAAGGAGGGCGAGAATTCGGTGTTGCCGTTAGAGAGGTTTCGCCAATACTGTTGACAGATTGATGATTAGAATATTTGTTAAAAGCATTTCTTCTGGCTTTGAGAGCTCTGGCTTTATAACGATTACGGAGGACTCGGTTTTTATTACGATTATTGCGATCAGAATTATTTCCCTTATTTCTCGATGAAGCCATACCTAACTATTTTTTCCTTGATGGATGAGTAATCTTTAATGTTAATCATCTTAACCCAATTGATTTGTCTTCGCTGAAAAATTATTTAGGCCAAATATTATTGCTGATTTTGTTTCAACTTCATCAAAATTCTGGGTTTAAGTTTTTCAAACTCGTCTCGTAATCTTTTTTTGCTAATTTTGGCAGTTCCATTGTCAGGCAAGTCATGACTGGTTTTAATCCATTCCAACATAACCTGACACTGAGTATTAGCAATAGTAGAAATCATAGTATGTTGACATTTATCTGGTTCTTCCAAAGCAAAAAAGAGAATTTTATAACTACCCGATTCTGCTAAAGAAGTGGCAACTTGTCGAGCGGATTCTGTTTTTAAATCCAGATAGCAAGGCAACCAACGAGGACCATGAATGGTATTATAAATAACTGTAATCCATAAAATCATCGGATGAGGAGAACTCAAAAACAAAAATTGGTTATAGCGAACGCTTGACATTCGATGAAGAATATCATTTTTATCTAGCATCACCCACAAACTAGGATATGTTTCTGTTGAAGTCTTGACAACACGAGGAAAGACAATTTTCTGTAAAGGTTTATTTTTTGGCCAAGTTAGTTTAGATTCTTGTTCCTGATCTGTTTTTTTACCGATGCTTGTAGGAGAATCCGCAACTTCAGTTTTATCTTTATCTTCGTGAACAGTACTTTTACCTACGACAGTCTTTTGTCCACTGAAACTGGTAACGTTGGCACTTTCTTTAGCACTATGTTTGTTTAATGCCTCCACAACTCGCAGAACTTCCCCCACTGTCTGAGGACGCTCATCAGGGGATTTTGCCATACATCTCATAATCACCTGTTTTAATTCTTCTGGAATCTTTAAATGAGCTTCAAACGGACGTGGCTCAAAATCATGGTGAGCTTTATACCATGCCCCAAAAGACGAAGTTTCCGGTAAAATTGGCATTTCTAGGGTGAGCATTTCATACATCATTACCCCTAAACTGTAAATATCCGAGCGATTATCCAACTCTTTCCCCTCCATTTGTTCAGGAGAGCAATAAGCTAAAGTACCCATAAAAGAACGAGTTTGTGCGGCATTTGCTTGAACTAATCGGGCAATCCCAAAGTCCAAAATTTTGACGAATTCCCCTACCGTAGGGTTTTGCATTATTAGTATATTGCTTGGTTTAATGTCACGGTGTACCACTTGGCACAAATCACCATAAAGCATAATGCCACTATGTGCCGCATCCATCCCCACACAAATTTGACGAGTCAGATGGAGAAAGCGTTTTAAATATAGAGGTTGAAACTTGATAATTTCGCTCAAACTCTGCCCTTCTAAAAATTCCATCACGTAGAAGGGTACTTCATTTTCATCCACACCATAATCTTTAACTCGAATAATATGAATGCTTTTTTCGCCTAACAAAGCACTAATAGTTGCTTCCCGTTCAAAGCGAGTACGCATTTTTTCGTTCAGTAGAGTTTGGGATAAGAATTTTACCGCTACGGTTACATCTCCCAATACTTTATCTTCGGCACGATATACTTGCCCCATTGCCCCTGTTCCAACTAAATCGACTAGCTGATAACGGTCTGATAAAATACGGTGTTCTTGATTCCCTAAGCTCATGATTTAATTGCTCATCAAATCCAATCTATAGTATCTATTGTGACTTAATTTATGCCATTTTACCCATGACGTTCTAAAATTCCTTCCATGGTATTGATTAAATTATTGCCAGCCATCATGCCACTGGTAAGATGGTAGCTATTATCATCCAGATAAACATAAGTTTCAAATCCGTGGCGACGACGATCGTCTCCTAATAGCCAATAGCGTTGAATAATCGATTCTGTTGATAACCAGCCTTCTCCTTCAATGTTAGCAAAATCACTGCGTTTCAAAACGTAGGCGTACTGTGATCTATTTGCGGGTAAAAATCCTTTATGTTCAAAGGTTATATCAGGGCGATCGCCTTTATTGAAAACAATTTTGGTTTTAATGGTAAACCAGTTAGACTGATTCCAAGTAACAATCATTGCTCCTTTAAAATAGCTTGGTATTTGCTTTTTATCTAGCCATGTACCTTTAATAATCCAGTTTCCTGGTTCGAGCAGAAAAGTGTGAGTCATAAAGAATTTAGAATTTATAATAAAGATATGCGCGAATTATCAAAGCACCTCACCTCTCGATGGTCAAAATAAAGAATTCTTTTTCTTTTTTTTTTCACCCCTCTTGGAGTCGGCACCGAATCCATATTTTTTTGGGTCATTAATAATCTAATCTTTAATGTAAGACTAATTCTACTTTAATTTTGCGGCAAATTTAATAAAGGATCTTGAGTAATCCAACCTTGAGGGGTTTGAATTCGCACTTCAAAATGGAGATGGGATTGAGGTAAATCGGGATTACCTGTATTTCCCACTTGCCCAATCAAATTTCCTGCTTTAACATTGTCCTCTATTTTGACATTAACTCTACTCAAGTGAGCATAACGAGTTTGTCTGCCACCATTATGATTAATAATGATCACAAAACCATAATTAGGCTCATTGCCCACAAAAACAACAATACCATCTTCTACCGCTAAGACAGAACTCCCAAGGGGTGCGAGTAAATCAACTCCACTATGAAAAAATTTGTCACCTTGATTTTCCTGCCAACCGTAATTAAGTCCAACTGTCGTTTTTTGCCCTAAGGGATGATAACTTAAACCCTGATAATTTTTCTCTTGACGAGTAATTGCTGTCCAATTTACCCCCGGAATAAAAACTATGTCAGGATTTTTAACACAACCATTAAGCTCAAATAAAACATCTTGGCGTACCCCATAAGCCTCGGCTATATCTCGCCATTTCACTCCAGTAGGGACTTTAACTTTAATGCCGTTAAAAGGAGGTATCTCTAATTTTTGCCCGACAGTAAGAGAATTATTTTGGAGAGTGGCATTTAGGCTAATAATTGTCTCTACGGTTACACCATAACTATTGGCAATGGTTTCCAAAGTTTCTCCCGTTTGGACAATATGAGTTTGCAGACGAGATAAAATAGGTTCAGAACATTGAAATTCTGGAATATTATCCAGTCGAGGTAATTGGGCATTAATAGGAGTTGAATAAGGAAGAAAAGTAGTTAACAACCACCCAGAAAATTTAGCTATTAAGAACAATTTTAGACGCATAATAAACTTTAGGACTTGAGGAAAATATGCCAGATCTCAGCTTATCTTATATTTATCTGTTTTCTATTCTTTATTAGCTTTGCCACAATTGAAGTTCTATGCTTTACCCATAAGTCTTGCAGGCCTCATCTCTTAGGGGTTTTGCCTTGAAATAAATGATTCTGTTGGTTAATTAAAAAATAGTCCGTGGAACAGGCATCTTGCCTGTTCATGTTAGCTTTTACATTTAAACAAAATAAAATGGTTTTTTTTCTGTATTTTTATTCTTTTTGTAAAACCTCTTCAAAGGGAAAATTAGTCGCCGCCATCACAAAAGCGACACTGGGTAAATTATCGGTTTTTTGTTGCAAAGCTTGGTAATATTGAGCAAAATTAAAATTTTCTTGAGGTTCGGCTAATCCGACAAAAATTAAATCTGCTTCCTGAGAATTGGAAATTATAACTTTTTTAAAATCTGTTTCTTGAGAAACAATTACTTCAGGAATTAAGTCAATATTTAACTTTTCAATCAAATCTTGTAACCTTTTTTTTGTCGGAGCTAAATCACTTTCTCTTTCGATTTTTAATTTTAATAAAATAGTAGATCTACGCCAATGAAAATCAAATCTTAATAAATGGGCTAACAATAACATTAAACTCCCATTAGCCTTCATTCCTCTCCACCAAATATCAATTCTATTATAATTACCAAAACCCTTATTTTCACTTTCTTTTAAGATTACAATATTTTTATTTTTACTATGAATTTGGGTTATCATTTGACAATATTGATGATGATATTCTTCGTTGTCTTGTTGAGAAATTTTGATATTACCTAAAACTACTGTGTTAGGAATTAACGGACCAATACCATAAGTGTCGATTAATTGAGGAATAATTTGAAACGGTTTATCTGCTGTAATTAGTTTAACTAAAGCTTGTACGTTTTTCTCTTCAATATACTCTCTCTTAGCTACCTCTATATTTTTAATGGTTTGGTAATTTTCCCACTTTTTAATCACACTAATAACCGTTAATAAACCTTTGTGGTTAAAACTATCAGCTAATTCCACCACCGACCAATTTTTTTCGGGAGAAGAAGAAAAAGCTAAAATATGTGGGCGCCAAGTTTTCGGATCTTCAAAATGATCAACCTGATAAATTCCTGTCCTTAAAAATGCCATCCACATTCCCCTTCGAGTATCCCCCCAAGTCACATTTAATTCTTGGGCTTGTAAATATAAATAAATGGTTAAAACAATCAAAGCAGCAATGATTGTGGCAACAGCATTAATTAAAAACATAACTCCTAAACACCCTAAAGCACCTAAAAACGATAAAATCCAAGATACCTTAAAAGTAGGTCGAAAGGAAGGACTTTGTAAAAAACTTTCAATTCCTGCTGAGACATTTAAGACTAAATAAGTTGTCAAAAAAAACATCGTTAACACTGGAGCAATTAAATTTAAATCCCCTAAACATACCGCAGCGATCGCAATTGCTAGAGTTACGGCTGTACCGATGCGAGGTTCATCATTTTTCCCGTTACCCCGCCCTAAGAAAGTCAGTTGTTTCGGTAAAACTCCATCCCGTGCTAATGCCTGTAAAACCCTTGGTGCACCCAAAATACTGCCTATCGCACTACTTAAAGTTGCGCCCCATACCCCCAAGGCGATCGCTCCCCCCCACAGAGACATTCTTGCCATCAAAAAAGGTTCATCGACTAAAGTTTGAGCATCAGCCCGAAAAGCCATGAAAATCGGAATAATCATATAAACGGCGTATCCTGTACCCACTGCCGCTAAAGTACCCATGGGCAAAGATTTAGTCGGATCTTTAAGATCTCCTGACAAATTTACCCCCGCCATAATTCCTGTTACTGCCGGGAAAAAAACCGCAAATACCTGCCAAAAAGAGTTATCAGTAGTTCTCCACCATTCAATCTGGGTGCTTTCCACTGGACTTCCTAAGAAAAAGGATACTAAGGATAAGGCGATCGCCGCCATGATAAAATATTGAGCTTTAATGGCAATTTCGGCACTGGTTAAGGCTAAAATTCCGACAATAATAGTTATCCCCAAGGCAATATAAAGCTGATAGCCAGCTAAACTCGGTATAATCTCCCCTACACTTTCCGCAAAACCGATAGTATAAAGGGCAACCGACAAAGCCTGAGCAAAATATAATGGGATTCCTACCGCACCTCCTGTTTCAATTCCTAAAGAGCGACTTATCATATAGTAAGCGCCCCCTGCCTTTACTACTCGATCAGTGGCGATCGCACAAACTGATAAAGCAGTTAAAAAGGTAATCAGATTAGAGAGGGTGACAATTAAAATAGTGCCTAATAAGCCCACATTGCCTACTACCCAACCAAAGCGTAAATACATAATTACGCCTAAAATTGTTAGAATTGAGGGGGTATAGACACCACCAAAAGTGCCTAAGCCAGAGGATTGTTCAGGTTTGCTATTCATAGTGAGGGAGCGAAATAAATAATGATTGTGAGGCAAAAGACTTAAGCCCCTTGTTACTATACCAATAATTTTAGTCTCGGCTTTGATCAAACAACACAAAAACAAAGAAGCCATTCAATACTGCTATTGTTCAATAATATTACAATGGTCTATTTTTATTAACTGACGTTACGCAGGTGAAGGAGATTTCAATGGTTTCAGCAATTAGTTGAGAAAGAAATGATCCTGTTGGCAAACAGGGTGAAAAAAAGGAAAATAATTCCTTATTTCAAGCCCAGATACGCACCGAAGTCAGGACAGGCTTAGGTGCTTGGGTAATTCTCAATTCTCAATTCTCAATTCTTTTGACGCTTGCCTTGTGGTTTTTGTGGAAAGATATTATAAATAATTAACGGCAAAGATTAACATAGTAGTAAGATAATTTTCTGCAATTAGATTTTATTGAATTAATCAGGTGCAAATTCTCAAACAAATTATTCGGCGTTGGTGGTCAGAATTTACTCTGCAAACTAAACTAATGGCAACGGCTACTCTAGTAGTGTCTCTCATGATGAGTAGTTTAACTTTTTGGGCGGTTAATTCCATTCAACAAGATGCCCAAATCAATGATACACGTTTTGGGAGGGACTTAGGTTTATTATTAGCTAGCAATGTTGCTCCTCTAGTGGCTGAGAATGATTTAACAACGGTAGCGAGGTTTTCCAGCCGTTTTTACAAAAACACTTCAAGCGTAAGGTATATCATTTATGCCAATCAAGAAGGTGATATTTTTTTTGGCATTCCTTTTTCTCAAAATGAAGTAAAAAATTCCTTGACAATTGAACGCAAATTAGAATTACCTGAAGATTATCGTCAAAACCAGAAAGCTCCTTTAGTACGTCAACATCTAACCCCAGAGGGCAAAGTTACCGATGTGTTAGTACCACTACTGGCTAATAATGAATATTGGGGTGTGTTGGCGATCGGTATTAATCCCAATCCGACAGTGGTTGCTTCCTCTAATTTAACCAGAGATGTGACTATTGCCGTCTTTATTTCCATTTGGGCAATGGTAATTCTAGGGGGCGTGTTTAATGCCTTAACGATTACTCAACCGATTAAAGAATTATTATTAGGGGTAAAAAATATTGCGGCTGGAAATTTTAAACAGAGAATTAATTTACCTTTGGGGGGAGAATTAGGCGAATTAATTTTTAATTTTAATGAGATGGCCGAAAAATTAGAAAAGTATCAAGAACAAAATATTGAAGAATTAACAGCCGAAAAAACAAAATTAGAGACGTTAGTTTCTACTATCGCCGATGGGGCGATTTTATTAGATTCAAACTTAAAATTTGTGTTAGTTAATCCCACGGCTAAAAAAATGTTTGGCTGGCAAAATAAACAAATTCTAGGTGAAAATTTATTAGAGCATTTATCGCCAGAAGTAGGTAAACAATTGCAGAATCCTTTAGCAAATATATCTCAAGAAGAAAGTACAGAAAGCAAGGAAGAGAAAGAAGATATTTTCCCAATCACAGGAGAGTTTAGGGTTAGTTTACAATACCCTCATCAACATACTTATCGTATTCTTTTAACTCAAGTTTTAAATCAAACTAAAGAAAATCTAAAAGGTATTGTTATGACTGTTCAAGATATAACTAGAGAGGTGGAGTTAAATGAAGCTAAGAGTCAATTTATTAGTAATGTTTCCCATGAATTAAGAACTCCTTTATTTAATATAAAATCATTTATTGAAACTTTATTTGAGTACGGGGAAGATTTAACTGAAGAAGAAAAATTAGAGTTTTTACAAACTGCTAATAGTGAAACAGATCGCCTTTCCCGTTTAGTTAATGATGTGTTAGATTTATCTCGTTTAGAGTCCTGTCGGAATTATCAATTTAGCCCGATTGATTTACAACAACCTATTGAACAAACTTTAAGAAGTTATCAATTAAATGCTAAAGATAAAAATATTCAATTAAACCAAGAAATAGAACCATTATTACCACCTATTTGGGGACATTATGACTTATTATTACAGGTGTTTACCAATTTAGTCGGCAATGCCTTAAAATTTACTTTAGAAGGTGGAAAAATAACTATTAGAGCCTATCAAGTCCAAGCTAATTCAGAAAATCATCATCTAGATTCTCACGTGAGAGTAGAAATTTCTGACACAGGAATTGGAATTGATAAAGAAGATCAAGAAGCAATTTTTGATCGCTTTTTCCGAGTAGAAAACCGAGTCCATACTTTAGAGGGAACAGGCTTAGGATTATCAATTGTGAAAAATATTACGGAAAAACATAATAGTCAAATTCATCTAATTAGTGAAGTAGGAGTAGGCACAACTTTTTGGTTTGATTTAGCAATTTATGATTCAGAAAATCATGTTTTACCAAAAACCGAAAATAAACGGCAATCTTTAGTCTGAAAGCTGATTACTAATGGCTGAATTCTGACCTATAAACTATTAACTGTAAACTGTAAACTGCCAACTATAAAAAATGAATTTAAGTAGATTAAACCCCCAAGAATTAAAACAAGAAGTAGCAAAAATTAAACATTGGCATCATTATTTTGATTTTGGTTCAGGAGTTGTTACCAAAACAGGAAAAGAGGGTAAATTCTGTCAGAAATTTCAACGGTGGATTGCAGAGACGATTCCCTTAGATTTGACTAATAAAACGGTATTAGATATTGGGGCATGGGATGGTTTTTATTCTTTTGAAGCAGAAAAAAAAGGAGCAAAAAGAGTCCTAGCGACTGATTCTTTTGTTTGGGAGCACAGAGAATTATATGGTTTAGATCAGAATTTTTGGCGTGGTTTTGGAGCAGGAAAAGAAGGTTTTGAGTTAGCGAGAAAAATTTTTAATTCTCAGGTAGAAGATTATAACATTGATGTTTTAGACTTAAATCATGCAGAAATTGGAACTTTTGATGTAGTTTTATTTTTAGGAGTTTTATATCACATGAAATACCCTTTATTTGCATTAGAAAAGGTAAGAAGTGTAACTAAAGAATTATTAGTTTTAGAAACCCATATTAGTTTAATTTTTAGCTTATTCCCTCAACCTTTAATGAGGTTTTATCCTACTAATGAATTAAGCCAAGATGTTACTAATTGGTCAGGGCCTAATCTTGCTATGGTAAAATCATGGTTATTAACTGCAGGTTTTGCCAAAGTAGAATTAGTAAAATGGCGTAAAGATCGTGCTATTTTTTATGCTTGGTGTTAATTATCAATTTTTTCAGCATTTTTTTCCTCAATCACCATGAAGATCTTAACTTAAAATATAAAAAAATAAAATATTAATACTATCTTTATTAATTAATTATAAATCATTAATGCAAAAATCAATAAGTGATCAAACAGATTTGATATAAGTAGGGTCTGCTGAATAAATCAAAACCCTAATAGAATAGGGGGTCAAGACATACTACATCAACGAAAAAGTGCAAGGAATATGATTAAAGTTGGCTAAAATTGCCACTAAAACTTTGATTACTTTCCCTGACAACAAAGTTGAAATAGGCACAAAAATTAAGAATGAAAGTTTAAGATCCTGATAAACTCTTAACTCATTACTTAGTACGGGCTTAATAATATTAAGCCCCTACATTACTCAGTACTAAGCCCTGATAAATTAAGACTTTACGGCAATTGCCAAACCCTTATAGTTCTATCATAAGCACCACTAACTAAAGTTTTTCCATCGGGGCTAAAGGCAACAGACTGAATATATGATGAATGCCCTTGTAGTCTTCCTATCTCCATTCCAGTTGATATATTCCAAAGTTTAACCATAGAGTCATCATCCCCACTAGCGAGCAACTTATTATCGGGACTAACAGATAATGATGTAACCCTTTTAGCATGTCCATTCAAAGTATGTTTAATTTTGCCTGTTTTCCAATCCCAGAGATAGAGATGTTAATTGCCTAACTACTTAGTTTGAACGGTTTAGTTGACACAAATGGATTTCCAAACACTACCCCATATCTTTTACTCAGATCTTGCACCTAGGTAATAAATTGTCGGTGAGGGCTAGGCAGAAGGCACTCAGCAGAAGGCAGAAGGGATTAAATTGAGATTAACCATATCCAAATTGATTTCTTTTCTATTGCCTATTAAGTATTAATGTTAGGCGTGCAAGATCTCAGTTTTATACATCTTAATATTTTTAAGTAACAAGGATCAAGGATCTCTTGTACCTGAGATTAACTGATTTCAGAATTAGGTAACATAATGTTAAGCTAGTTGATTAGAATAGTTAATAATAATTTAAACAGAAGCTCGTTATTTATTAATATTTATAAGAAATATGGCAGGTGACTACTACGATTTACTGGGTGTCTCCCGTAATGCTACTAAAGAAGAAATCAAATCAGCTTTTCGTAAATTAGCACGGAAATATCACCCTGATGTCAATAAAGATCCGGGAGCTGAAGAAAAATTTAAAGAATATAACAAAGCTTACGAAGTATTATCCGATCCCGAAATGAAAGCTCGTTACGATCGCTTTGGCGAAGCAGGAGTATCTGGTGCAGGAGCAGGTGGCCCAGGGGTTGATATGAGTGATTTCGGCGGATTTGCTGATATTTTTGAAACTTTTTTCGGTGGTGGTTTCAATACCGGAACTACCGGAACTCGTCGTCGTGGTCCTGCTAGGGGAGAAGATTTACGCCTCGATTTAAGATTAAAATTTAGGGAAGCGGTTTTTGGTGGGGAAAAAGAGATCAAAATTCCTCATTTAGAAAATTGTCAAACTTGTAAAGGTACTGGAGCGAAAAAAGGTAGTCGTCCCAAAACTTGTGGTACGTGTAATGGAGCGGGGCAAGTTCGTCGAGCTACTCGGACACCTTTTGGCAGTTTTGCACAGGTTTCAGCTTGTCCTACTTGTGGTGGCGAAGGGCAGGTAATTGAAGAGAAATGTGAATCTTGTGGTGGACAAGGGCGAAAACAGGAACGGAAAAAGCTCAAGATTACTATTCCGGCTGGAGTTGATACTGGCACTCGTTTACGAGTTAGTTCTGAAGGTGATGCAGGAATGCGAGGTGGCCCTGCTGGTGATCTTTATGTATATTTAACGGTAGAACGTGATCCAATGTTCCGCCGTGAGGGTAACAATATTCTCTCAGAGATTAGCATTAGTTATTTACAGGCAATTTTAGGCTGTCGAATTACTGTGCCAACTATTGACGGTGATGAACAAATAACGATTCCTTCTGGATTACAACCAAATACCGTTATGACTTTAGATGGTAAAGGCGTACCTAAATTAGGTAATTCCGTTAGTCGTGGAGATCATTTATTAACCATTAAAGTTGATATTCCCACTAAGATTAATGCTGAGGAAAGAGAATTGCTAGAAAAACTAACCAAGATTAAAGGTGAACATACTTCCAAGGCTAAGGGCGGCCTCGAGGGTTTTATTGATAGCATTTTTCATCATAAATAGGTTTTTTAATCGACAATTGACAATAGAAAATTAATCATTTGTATTCTACTTTCAGCCATCATCCTTCCGCTCAATGCTTATTTTTCAGAATTTATGGCAATTGCCTAAGATAAAATTATGCCCTTTGCCAGTATAACTAAAAAGAAAAATGAGATTATAAGTCCAGTAATTTCCATTTAACAACTACAAACTTTATGCCCTCAAAAACTTTCATTGTCCGCGCCCACGCTCGTACCATCCATACTCATGCCGTCACCTTTGTTTGTGCCAAGTGTGGTGATATGACTACTCGTGAGTGTTATCCTGGTACGCCTCCTAAATACTGTCTCCCCTGCGCCCCGAAGAAAAAGAAGAAGCGTGAACAACATCCAGAGAGGGGTTCATTTCACCCCACTCACAACCTCATTGCCTTGAATACGGAAAAGACAACGCCAGTTTGTCTTGAACCAAGTCGAGAGAAAGGTTGGTTTTGGGTGCGCACTGCTTTAGATTGGTTTAGTGGCGAATCTATTATTCAGTATCATGCCAACAAAGGGCTGAAAAGTAGAGGTGTAGCATTAGATAATTACCAGCTAGTGCCAATTTCTGATACAGAATAGCTAATACCAATTTCATTTAATCTTGCAACATTGGGTATAAATATAGGGGCGTAAGGCTTACGCCCAAAAGCTTTTGACTGTAGCAACCTTTTTTGAATTTAGTAAATTGCCTATTATAATGTTAACTATTAACTAATCTTTATGACAAAACAATTATTAGATTTAAGGGGTACACCCTGCCCGATTAATTTCATTCGGAGTAAGTTACAACTGGAAAAAATGCACTCAGGTGAATTCTTGGAAATATGGTTGGATGGGGGTGAACCGATCGAACAAGTACCGAATAGCCTAACCATGGAAGGTTACGAAGTAGAATCGATTGGTGAACAAGATAATTTTTTTACTGTTTTAGTACGTCGCTAAAAAGTTATGAATCAATCTGATTTCCTAACTCAAATCGGGACGGTTATTGCTGTACAGGCTAATTTTTATCAGGTACGTTTAGATTCTCAAGAAACTTTATTATGTACTCGCCCCACTCGGTTAAAGAAAATTGGGCAAAATGTGATAGTAGGCGATCGGGTTGAAGTAAAATCTACTGAATTTGAAAGAGGTGCGATCGCTAAAGTATTACCGAGAAAAACGGAATTACAACGTCCCCCTATTGCGAATGCTGAACAAATTTTATTAGTTTTTGCCCTAGAAGAACCAACTTTAGATCCGGTTCAACTCAGCCGATTTTTAGTTAAAGCAGAATCTACTAATTTGACTTTATTATTAGGCTTAAATAAGGTGGATTTAATTACCCCAACTCAACAAAAAAAATGGTTAGAAAGGATTAAAAACTGGGGTTATGATCCATTCTTTTTCAGTGTAATAACCGAGCAAGGAATTGACCTAATTCAGGAAAAATTACAAGATAAGATTACCATTTTAATGGGTCCTAGTGGTGTGGGGAAATCTAGTTTAATCTCAATTTTAATTCCCGATGTTGAGATTCGGATTAATGCTGTATCAGGTAAGTTACAAAAAGGAACCCATACCACCCGTCACGTAGAGTTATATCAATTATCTGAAGGGGGATTTATTGCCGATAGCCCTGGCTTTAATCAACCGAATTTTGATTTTAATCCTCAAACTCTAGTTAATTATTTCCCCGAAGCTAAATTAAGATTAAATCAAGGTGATTGCAAATTTAACAATTGCTTGCATAAAGAGGAGCCTGAATGTTTAGTCAGGGCAGATTGGGAACGTTATTCCTATTATTTAAAATTTTTAGAGGAAGTTACTGCCTATCAACAAAAATTAGCTCAGAGGGGAGATGAAGAATCCACTGTGAAAACCAAAGTGAAACACTCTGGCACAAAATATACAGAACCAAAATTAGAGAAGAAAAAATATCGCCATATTTCCCGCCGACATAAACACCAAGAAATAGAAGATTTAAAATATCAAGACATAGATGAATTAGAAGATTCTCTCGATTATTAAATCTAAACTTCATCTGAATCTAAAATCTGCTATAATTTTATCATTTGTAGGTTGGGTTTAAGGATTAAAGCTAATCTTACTTATTCAGTAAAGTAAAACATAGAATTAGTATAATTTATCAAAAAAGAATAGACTTTATCCATTATTATGGTAGCAATTAAATCTCAAATAGAATTAACAGAAATTTACGATAGAGATTTCAATGAATGGTTAGAAATAACAGCTAATTTACTCAAAGAAAATAAATTTGATCAGTTAGACTTAGCTAATTTAATTATTGAAATTAAAGCCATGGGCAAAAATAATCAACGGGAGTTAACAAGTCGTTTAATTATATTAATTATGCATTTGCTTAAATGGAAATATCAGCCTGAAAAAAAATCCAAAAGTTGGTTAAGTACTATTAATGAACAACGTTTACAATTAGAGCTTTTATTAGAACAAAATCCCAGTTTAAAAAACAAAATCCCAGATATTATTGAGAAATGTTACGCAAAAGCTCGAAAAATGGCTTCCCAAGAAACTAATTTAGCTTTAAAAAATTTCCCCCAAGATAATCCCTTTAATTTAACAGAAATTTTAAATAGTGATTTTTTCCCTGAAAATTAGTTAAATACGCAGTTAATTATTATTAATTTTGATACGTAATTACTGTCTTTTATATATCTGAGTTCATTGACTAAACCGCCTAAAATGATCGAAGGCAAAAGTTATTCACTTACTCTTCTATAGGTACATCAATACCCATTTCTACAAGACGGTTTTGCAATTCTTTTAAAGCTGACTCGGCTTTTTCGGCTCGTTGTTTTTCCTGTTCCGCTAATTCTTGATGTAACAACACCAAATTACCGTCAGAATCAAAAAAGCGTAACCAAGGGGCAGTTTCTTTAAGAATTGTGCCTTTCCATCTGCCTAACCATAGCCCCAAACTTTCACACCAAAGCCAACCTCTCTCATTAGGCGTTATGGATTCGTAGGTTAAATTTTGACCTAAATGCCATCCTTGTAATGAATTTTCTTGAAAAGGATCATAAACAAAATACTCTCTGGTGCGGAATACGTCTTGATAAAGTTCCTTCTTTTTGCCCACATCCTGACGAGCGGTTGACGGTGACATTAATTCGACAATGACATCGGGATAACGTCCACCTTCGAGCCATACAACCCATCCTTGACGTTCTTTTTCTCCATCAACATTCAAGGTGACAAAAAAATCAGGTCCTCGAAAATCTCGATTTTGCACTTGTTCACTGCTATAATATACAAACATATTGCCTCCAGTAAAATAGTCATTTCGTCCTTGATAGGCTTGGTGTATAGCTTCAATCAAGACATTCATAGCGATGCGATGGCGATTACTTTCGGTGGGTTCTCCGTCGTCAAAAATTAAATCGGTGGGTGGTAATGGTGGAGTCCATTCTGGTTCAATATTTTCTGTTGGAGTCAATTGTGCTTGAGTCAATTCTACTGACATAGTTACATTTCTCCAAATGTGGTTAAATCATATTTTAGCATTAGCTTAAGTTGCTGAACTTTGGTTCACAGGCACAAAGAGCAAAGTTAAACTAAACGAATAAACTTTTTCTTCCCTAATTGTAAAATGTTCCCTGTTAATTCTTGGGGATTTTCTACGGTAAAATTAGCATCGGTAATGCGATCGCCATCTCAATACTGCAAGGGTTTTGGAAATATGATTTTTATTCAAGGGATTAATTACGAATTACGAATTACGAATTACGAATCTTGAACTCCCAAAATTGGTCGTTTTAAAACCTAAATTTCTATGCTACTTACTCATTACTCTGTACTGTATGCAACGTCTCTACTGGGTTTTGATGAATTTCTAATAAGTGGGTTTTACAATCGGATTCGGTATTAGAGAATTTTTTGGTTAAAAAAGGGCTTTTTCTCTTGATAAGGAGCAAAAACTTAAGTTTAACTAATTTATAATTCAGATTGCTTCAGGTTGCCACGCCTTCGGCTCGCGGCGGACATTCCTCGCAGATTGCTTCAGGTTGCCACGCCTTCGGCTCGCGGCGGACATTCCTCGCATGATTGCCACGGCTTCGCCTCGCAGATTGCTTCGTGCCTCGCAACCTTCGGCCTTCGG
>CAJHXH010000244.1_pt1 | contig 18519 bp, 12 predicted proteins | sample 9198571 | NCBI WGS metagenome assembly CAJHXH01 (sample SAMEA7708301, study PRJEB35096) | sediment metagenome | biome: marine neritic benthic zone biome [ENVO:01000025]; feature: sediment [ENVO:00002007]; material: shallow marine sediment [ENVO:03000034] sea grass bed [ENVO_01000059] ... | reverse complement strand
GAACTATTAACCTAAAATCTAGGCAATACTAAGAAAAAGTTAGCTTTCTTTGGAAATGCACAGTTATCTTTTAACAAAAAAAGTAGGGTGAGCAATGCCCACCACAGAATAAAATTACATAATTTGACATCTTCTGTCATCTCCATAAATGGATAATGTTTGCTTCGACAATGATAAGTTAGCTTGAGAGGCTAGAAGCACTTGGGATTTCAACCTTTCTCCCATTCCTTAACTTCTAACGATAGAGCTAAGAACTAGCGAATTCTTAGGTATCATGACTAACTTATCGTAGGAACTTAATCCTTAGTCTGGTGAGAAAACACAAAGTAAATACATAGATTTACCTAGGTTTAGTTAACCCCTACACTACGAATTTTCACATCTCAAATGGAAAAGCTATAGCGCGTCTCCGTCACGATAGCACATTTTAATCAATTGAACAATAAAAATCGCTTATAAACATCCAACCTAACACCTAACCCCTAATACCTAACACCTTTTATCTCGTTACCGTCACCTCCTATAATGTCATCACGATACTAGCCAATTGATTTTTTCAGCAAGCCCTAATTAAACTTCGCCGACGGCATCCTGTGAACCATCTGTACCTAAATAAATTAACCCTTGTTCAATCTTTAAGGTGACAAAACTAGAATCTCTAATTACACTAGTAGCAGATTTGACCCCCACAATTACAGGAATGCCCAATTTCATCGCAATTTGAGCCCCATGAGAACGCACGCCCCCTTCTTCAGTCACGATCGCCCCTGCAATACGCATAGCATCAACATACTGATTATCGGTTGCTTTAGTAACTAAAATATCTCCTTCGTTAAAATTAGTTAATTGATAAGCATTATCAACCACTCTAGCTTTACCCGTAATAATACCTTGTCCAATGCCAGTACCTTCACTGAGTAAGCCTTTGACAATTTCCACCTTAATTAAATCCGTTGAGCCGGAAACCCCCTGTAAAGTGCCTGCCGTCATTACCACTAAATTACCATCCTCTAATAAGCCTTGTTCTCTAGCTACATTTGTAGCTGATTGAAACACTTGTCTAATTCCAGGTAAATCTAACAACAATAGGGGTTTAACTCCCCAAACCAACTGTAACTGGCGAGAAACATTAACCTGAGGTGTAATTGCCAAGATAGGAGTTTGAGGGCGGAATTTTGAGACATTGCGAGCAGTTGCCCCACTTTTGGTTAATGTCATAATGGCTGAGGCTTTGAGTTGTTTTGCAATTTGACTCACTGCACCGGCGATCGCTGTGGGAATATGATGATTATCAAGGTTATTATAATTACTAGGGACGATATTTTCCCGTTCTTCTTCGATTCTTTCTGCTATCCTTGCCATAGTTGCCACTGCTTGTACAGGATACTTTCCTACTGCTGTTTCGTTAGAAAGCATTACCGCATCCGTACCATCTAGAATAGCATTAGCCACATCAGATACCTCCGCACGAGTAGGACGAGGATTACTTGCCATACTATCCAACATTTGAGTAGCGGTAATGATAGGGATACCGAGACGGTTAGCAGTATTAATTAAACGCTTTTGCAAAATGGGTACATCTTCTGCTGGTAATTCTACTCCTAAATCTCCTCGTGCTACCATTACCCCATCACAGAGGGATAATACTTCCTCCATTTGCTCGATCGCCTCGTGCTTCTCAATTTTAGCGATTACTGGGGTAGATTTGTTGGCATTACTAATTAAATCTTTTATTTCTAAGACATCCTGGGGATTACGGACAAAACTTAACGCTACCCAATCAACCCGCTGATCCAAACCAAACATCAAATCTTTTTTATCTTTATCAGTTAGAGCTTTAACCGATAAATAAACATTAGGGAAATTAACGCCTTTATTACTGGAAAGAATACCCCCAACAACCACTTCACAATGGAGATCTTTATTCTCTAAATCAATCTCTTTAACTCGCATTTCTACCCGCCCGTCATCCAATAAAATTGTCGCATTAATCGGTACTTCTGAGGCTAAGTGTTCGTAGCTAACATAGCCAATTTGCTGATTACACTCTACGACTCTACTGGTAATAATATAGTGATCTCCTTCTTTTAATTCAATTGAACCATCCTCAAAATACCCTAGACGAATTTTTGGTCCTTGTAAATCTTGTAAAATACCAATGGGCTTATTCAACTCATTTTCCACTTGACGAATTAGACGAATACTACGCTGATGATCTTCATGGCTACCATGAGAAAAATTCAGTCTAAAGGTATTAGCCCCAGCTAAGATCATTTTACGTAGGGTTTTAGCATTAGCACAAGCAGGACCAACAGTAGCTACAATTTTAGTACGACGGGAAAACTTATCAGACATCAGCAAATTTTAGTAATGGATTGTCACCGCTCACAAAACCTCTATCAAATTGGTGATGTGTTTTGAAAGGTTGATCTACTCCATAACGAGTAGCATTCACGGCATAAACGGCAATGCCTTTATCTCATGTTTTTCTAATATTTTAACCTATTTTCTACTGGTTAGGGTGAACAGTTACCAAACTCATATTGTATCATATAATGAGCTGAGTGAGCGAAAAAAGGGGTGGACAAAAAATAAAAACCCTTTGAGTAATGAGTAATGTAGGGGCGATCGGGACCCGATCGCCCTTACTGAGTAATGAGTAGAAACCCATCACTTACACAGTATAATTGAATTACCACATTTCAATAATCCCTCAAACTCAGAACTCAGTGCAGATGTTGCCTGCAACGTCTCTATTGAGAACTGGCAAAAGTTGTCCCGAAAATTTTTAGTAAAAGTTGGCATTTTTTTTTAACATTCGCTACAATGGTTTAATGTGAAAAGTAAGGGTCGATGCCCGAGTGGTTAATGGGGGCGGACTGTAAATCCGCTGGCTATGCCTACGTTGGTTCAAATCCAACTCGGCCCATCTGCCTTTGTAGCTCAGTGGTAGAGCACACCCTTGGTAAGGGTGAGGTCACGAGTTCAATCCTCGTCAAAGGCTTTTGATGTACAGTACCAAATTAAATGTCATCGGTGACAAATTGTTGACAAAATCTATTCTTAACTTAATAAAGTGTTTTATCTTGGGTGCTTCAGTAGGAATATTTATTGCTCTATTATTTTTCTATTCTTGAGTTTATTTGCGACTATCAAAGTAATTATGCTCGGCATAGCTTTTTAATTCAATGGTTTTACTCTTAGCATAATTCTCAAAAATGAAATCACCATGAAATTACCTGATTTTTAACTAACTAGGAGTCAAGTCTTGTTAATTGATTATCTACATAATTGGTAAGCAAACAGTAAAGATACTACCTCTTCCTAATTCACTTTTTACTTTGATATTTCCTTGATGAGTAAGGGCGATCGCCTTGGCAATAGATAATCCTAAACCAGATCCGCCTTTATCCCTTGAGCGAGCTTTATTTACTCGATAAAAGCGATCGAAAATAAATTTTTGTTCTTTTTTCCCAATGCCAATTCCCGTATCAATTATCTCAATTAAAGCCTGATTATTTTTTTGTTTTAAAACTAAAATAACTTTCCCTCCTTTTAAGGTATGTTGAATAGCATTAATCACCAAATTAGTAACCAAACGATACAATTGTTCTTCATCCCCAGTTACTTTTAACGGTTGTGTCACCTCTATTTGAGAAATTAAACTAATTTCTTCTGCCAAAGCTAAAGCCGCAAATTCCTCGGCAATGTCAGTGATTAAATCGTTAAGAATAACTTGTTGCCCTAAAGACTTATGATTTGTAGTTAATTGTCCTTCCATCCGACATAGCATTAATAAATCTGCCACTAAAGAGGAAAGACGTTGATTCTGCCGTTTGATTGTGGTTAAAACTTCTCGACTGTCTGTTTCTGTTAAACTTGGTAGCATTAAATAAGATTCAATAGTTGCCCGAATAGCCGCTAAAGGTGTTCTCAATTCATGGGCGGCATCGGCGGTAAATTGTTGAATTTTGCTGTAGGATTGGTAAATCGGTTGCATTGCTTTTCCTGCTAACCACCAACTGGTAAACATGACTTGGAAAATAATTATGGGCAATCCTAACAAGAGTATCCATTTGGCATTGCTGACATAATCATCGAAATCTTTTAGGCTTTTGCCGATGTGAAGATAACCCCATTTTTGATAATTTTGAGTGTGTAATTCTAAGGAGATTTGACGATAACGAATACCATTACTATCTTTTAAATTTTGCCATTGTTGATCACTATACTCAAAAGATAATCCTTCTGGTTGTACTCCTGCCAGTGCCACTAAATTCCCCGATGAATCAAAAAATTGTAAATAATATTTACCTTGTTGAATTGCACCTACTAAATGGCTGTTTTGATGGCTATTTTGTGAACAGTTATTCGGCACTAGACATAAATCAGGTAAAAGATTTGCCACATTGGAGTCTAATTTTTCGGGTTGCTGTAAAATGGATTCTAGGCTGTCATGAATTGTACCGCCAACTGTTTGTAATTCCTGATGAATAGTGATTCGGTGGGCATGGGCGATCGCTTCATAAACTGCCAATCCCGATAAACCTAAAATTAAGGCTAGGATACCTGCATACCATCTCGCTAATCGCCACCTTGTTTCCTCAAATAGTCTATTTTTATTCATTGATGACTAAACGATAACCTAATCCATAAATAGTTTCAATTAGACGATCGCAACCATACTGTGATAACTTTTTCCGTAACAATCGCATTTGTGCCGCTACCACATTACTAATAGGTTCTGCTCCTAATTCCCATAATCGCTCTAAAAGTTGCTCTCTGGTTAAAATTTGGCGAGGATGCCGCATAAAATACTCTAATAACTGAAATTCTTTACTTGTCAGCGGAATTATTTGAATTTCACCTGATGTCTCTTTACATTTGACGGTATTAGTGCCATAATCTAAAGTAAGATTGCCCACGGTAAGTTGTTGTGGTTGTAATTGAGGCGATCGCCTTTGCAAAGCTCGTAGTCGGGCTAATAATTCTGCCATTCCAAAAGGCTTGACTAAATAATCATCCGCACCGGCATCTAAACCCATAACTTTATCTTCCATGCTATCTTTTGCCGTTAGCATTAGTACAGGTAAAGGATTATTTTTACTTCTAAGACGTTGTAGTAATTCAATTCCCGATAACCCTGGTAACAACCAGTCAAAAATTGCCAAACTGTATTCTAAACAAGAGTCTTCTAAATAATTCCATGCTTGATCTCCATCTAAAACCCAATCAATAATATAATTATGCTGATTGAGAGTCCGTTTAATTGCTTTGCCTAAATCTGGTTCATCTTCTACTAATAATATTCGCATAAGTTCATTGGGATAAAAATCAATATTGGATTATCTAAGCTCAATTTTATTTATTTTTTTCTTCACTTTGCCCTTTTCTTCTTTCCGAATTTTTATAAACTATAAATTGAATTTGTCCTAATTCTTAGTTATTTTTAATCTCTAAATTTCCCATCATACCTAAATCTTCATGATCTAAAATATGACAATGATAAACAGTTTTACCCGTAAAATCTTCAAAGTGAATACGAATTCGTACTGCTTCTCCACGACGAACTAAAACTGTATCACGCCAAGCGGTAAAAGGTTCTGGTTTGCCATTACGACTAAGAACTTGAAATGAATTAACATGAATATGAAATGGATGATCCATTACTCCAGTATTAACCAATTCCCAATCTTCAATAGTATTAAGCTTAACTTGAGTGTCAATACGTTGATGATCATATGGTTGCCCATTAATTAAAAATACCATTCCCATTCTTGGTGCCATGCCATGATTAAGAGTAAAACGTCTCCCTTGACTAGGTGTTGGTAAAGTCGGAATAGATGCAAGTTTAATGGGTAAAGAAATAGATTTAACGTCTTGACTATCGCTATCAACTTTAATAGTGGCAAGAATATTTGATGAGTTGTTATATCTTCTTCTGCCCATCATTCCACCTCCCATCATTCCACCTCCCATCATTCCACCTCCCATCATTCCCATACCGCCTCGATTATAAGGTAAATTCATTAAGCGGTATGATTTAGGAGCTTGATTTCCTTTAATTAATATTTCGACTCTTTGCCCCGGAGTTAATAGTAATTGAGTCATTTTCATGGGTTTAGAAATCGCACCCCCATCTGTTGCTATTAGATAAAAAGGATGATTTTCTAGAGCAAGATTGTAAAAACGAGAAGTAGAAGCATTGAGAATATGAAGACGTAATAATCCACCTTGATTAATATAAAAAGATGGGTTAATTTGACCATTCACAGTAATAATATTTCCTTCCCTTCCCATCATCAAGGACATATTTTGTGGAATAATTAATCTTCCTTGATTATCTAGAGAAAAGTCTTGTAAAACTAAAAATTCTTCTTTTGCTGCTTTAATTTCAGGAATATTATCTAATTCTCCCCGAATAATAAATAATCCCGCTAAACCCCCCGATAATTGCTCGGCTACATAACCATGTAAGTGAGGATGATACCAAAATGTACCAGATGGATGATTATTAGGAATTGTAAAATCATAAATAAATGTTTCTTGAGGATTAATTTGTAGAAAAACATTATCAGCTTTACCAGTAGGAGAAATGTGTAAGCCATGATAATGTAGGTTAGTCGGTTGTGATAATTTATTAGTAAAGTTAATCCTGATTTTATTACCTGGTTTAGCTTCTAAACGAGGTGCTGGAATTTGCCGATTATAAGTCATTAAATAAGCAGTTTGTTCTCCTATTTTGACTTGACTATAACTAGCGGTTAAGTCTGCTTCTAATAAACCATTAATACTTTTATATACTTTATTTGATGGTTTTGCCCAAGACTTATTGATGGAATTAGGATGTTGCCATAAATTACTAGCAACTATCCCCCCTGTAGTTGTCATAACCAAAGTAAAAAATTGTCGGCGATTAAATTTAACCATGATTTTTAACCCATAATAATTAACAATAAATAGTAATTTATAAATTAGTAACGCATCCAGAAGGATATTTTTTTATTATTTGACTCCTCTGGTAGCATTAAAAATCGCCACAAGGGCAACTCCTACATCCGCAAAAACTGCTTCCCAAAGACTTGCGATTCCGAAAGCACCTAAAATAATAAATAACCCTTTGACTGCTAACGCAAAAATAATGTTTTGCCAGACAATTTGATGAGTCTTTCTAGCAACTTCAATTGCTTCTGGCACTTTAGAAGGAGTATCAGTCATAATTACTATATCCGCAGTTTCAATCGCAGCGTCTGAGCCTAATCCGCCCATTGCAATACCCACATCTGCCCTAGCAATCATAGGGGCATCATTGATTCCATCTCCCACTACGGCAATTTTATCTTGAGCATGGCTTTCAGAAATAAGGGTTTGTAGCCATTCTAGTTTATCTTCTGGTAATAACTGTGATTTGTAAGAATCAATGCCAATTTCTTGAGCAATTCGAGAAGCAATAACTTGGTTATCTCCTGTTAACATAACTATTTTTTCTATTCCTAATTTCTTCAGTTGAGAAATGGCTAATACGGCATCGTTTTTGATTTTATCAGCAATAATAATATAACCTAGATAATTATTATCCATTGCTAAATGAACTACTGTTCCTGTCACATTACAAGTATCATGATCAATATTTTTTTTGTGTAAAAGTTGATCATTTCCCGCAATGACAGATTTTCCTTGAATAATAGCAGAAATTCCATAACCGGCTAATTCTTGATAATTTTCTATAGCATCGTTATCAATTTTTTTACCATAAGCTTGGCGAATAGATTGAGCAATCGGATGATTAGATTGAACTTCCACTTGTGCTGCTAAAGATAATAATTCGGTTTTACTGAATCCATTTTGAGGTACTATTTCTGTGACTTTAAAAACCCCTTGAGTTAAAGTTCCTGTTTTATCAAAAACTACTGTTTTAACTTGCAAAAGAGAATCAAGATATTTTGCCCCTTTAACTAAAATTCCCCGTTTCGCCGCACCTCCAACACCTCCAAAATAACCTAAAGGGATACTAATAACTAATCCACAGGGGCAGGAAATTACTAATAAAATTAAAGCACGATAAATCCATTCAGCATGGGTAGCATTACTAATAATTAAAGGAGGAATTAAGGCAACAGCTAAAGAAGCAAAAACTATAATAGGAGTATAATATTGGGCAAACTTAGTAATAAATTTCTGAGTAGGGGCTTTTTTACTACTAGCATTTTCCACTAAATCTAAAATTCGAGCAATGGAAGATTCACCAAAAAGTTTGTTTACTTTTAAGGTTAAAACTCCTGTTTTATTAATCATTCCTGCTAATATTGTTTCTCCCTTTGTGACAATGCGAGACACAGATTCTCCTGTTAATGCAGATGTATCAACTTGGGAATTCCCTTCTAGTATTTCTCCATCTAAAGGTATTTTTTCCCCTGGTTTAACTATAATTACATCACCTATATTAACTTGTTCGGGGTTAACTTTTTTGATACCATTATTAACTTGAAGATTAGCGTAATCAGGGCGAATTTCTAATAAAGATTTTATCGATTTTAGAGAGCGATTGACAGCTAATTCTTGAAAAAGTTCACCAATTTTAAAAAATAACATAACTGCCACAGCTTCAGGGAGTTTATGGATAGCTAATGCTCCTAAAGTGGCGATTGTCATTAAAAAGTTTTCATCAAAAAAATTGCCCTTTAAAATATTTTTACCTGCACTAATTAAAACATTCCAACCGGCGATAATATAGGCAGAAATAAAAACTAAATATTCAGCAAAAGAGTAAAAAGTATTATGTAATTGATTCTCAAAAGTAAAGCCAAAAATAAACAAAATACTCACTAGCAAAATAGGTATTAATTCTTTTGTGAGATTAAATTGTTTGTCATTTTGAGAGTGGTTTTGATGATTTTCACAAGAACAACAATGTTTTGTCATGACTCCAAAAAAATAATCAAACTGGAATTAATATTTTTCGTAATGGTTAAAAACTTTTGTTTCTTCTTGTTTACTGAAAGCTAATACGGAGAAAGGTTGTTTAATATTACCTGATTCCATCCCCGGTGTACCAATAGGCATAGCTGGTACTGCTAAACCTTTCATGTTAGGTTTTTCCATTAAGAAACGTTTAATGTCATCCGCAGGTATATGTCCTTCCATAACGTAACCATTAATAATTGCTGTATGACAAGAAGCTAAATCTTGAGGCAGATTATATTTTTGCTTAATGGCTTCAAGATTGTCAGTTTTAATATCAGTAATTTCAAAACCATGTTTTTTCATGTGGGCAATCCAACCTCCACAACAACCACAAGAAGGACTACGATAGACTATCATTTTTTTGCTACCGTTATAAGACACTGTTGAGTTATCCCAGACACTGGCTGAGATTGCTTCATTTTTGTGTGGCTCATGATTTTCATGGGCATGGGCAGTTGTATGATAGTTAAGGGTGAAGTAAAAACCTCCGAGAATAGCAGTTAAAGTTACTCCTGTAATTACCTTCGTTATATAAGATTTAAGCATTTTCTTTCTCTATTAAAATATTGCTGAATTGAAAATAATTTTTCTTCTATATCTCTATTTTGAGTTAAAAAAATGAAATTAAGATGAAATTACATCTATAACCATCAAGTAGTTTAATCTAAATACAAAACAGTTTGTAGTAAATTCTTTAGGGTTTCTAAGAGACTCTAAATTAGGAATATGAACATGGTGATTATGATCTAGGTTAGTAGTAGAATTTTTTTGATGATTCGATGCTTGAACTTCCACAACTCCTCTAAACATATTCATTCCACAATGAAACGTATATTCTCCTGCTTGAGTGGGTATAAATTCTACAGAAGTTGTTTTATTTAGTTGTAAGTCAAGGGCTTTATGAAAGTCTGGTAATAAAACTTTTTCTAGGCAACTACTAGGATCTTTTCGGAAGAAATTAAGACGTACAGGTTGACCGACATTAACATTTATTCTATCAGGATTATAGCCTCCGTCCACAACTATTTCTAGTTCTTGAATTCCTTGATTATTAGTTGCTTGTTGAGATTTATTTTTACTCAATAAAAACCACCAAACTTCAGCCCCAATTAATCCTAAACCACCTAATGTTACTAATAGTTTTAATGGTAAAGGTTGCTCAATGGGAGAAAATTGATTAGTTGATTCAAGTGATTTGACTTTGGCATTAGAAATTTGCACATTTCCAAATATTAAACTAAGACTTAATAATAAAGTTAACAATGATTTTTGCTGATTCATCATTTTTATACCTAGGCCTAACTAAAAATTAAAGAAATAATTAAATCAATTGATATTTTTTGATAATTTCTGTTTCTGGAATTTTATTGTTAATCAAAAATAAAGGTAATTACAATATCTTTTTTATGGACAATCATTTGATATTTAAGTATTTATTTGGATTAATGAAAGGAATTGCCTAATCTAAATTAATTTAGGCTTAAATTTACGCAATCTTAAAGCATTTGTTACGACAGAAACTGAACTAAATGCCATTGCCGCACCGGCAATAATCGGATTAAGTAACCAACCAAAGAAAGGATATAAAATTCCAGCGGCAATAGGAATACCTGAGATATTATAAATATAGGCAAAAAATAGATTTTGACGGATATTTTTCATGGTGGCATGACTCAGTTGAATAGCGGTGACAATGCCTCGTAAATCACCAGAAATTAAAGTTAAATCACTCGCCGCCATTGCCACATCTGTTCCTGTACCGATCGCTATTCCTACATCTGACTGTGCTAAAGCTGGTGCATCATTAATACCATCTCCAACCATAGCGACGATTTTATTTTTCTGTTTTCGGCTTTTTCTTTCCTGTTGAATATCTTGAATAATAATGGCTTTTTGATCTGGACGCACTTGAGCAAATACTCTATTTATACCAACTTCATAGGCGATCGCATCTGCTGTTTTCTGATTATCTCCTGTTAACATTATTACTTCTAATCCCATTTTTTGTAAGGCTTTAACAGCATCAACAGAAGAAGGTTTAATGGCATCAGAAATCCCAATTAAACCCTCAATTTGTCCATCTACGGCGATTAGGGCAGTAGTTTTTGCTTCAGATTCCCATTGAATACGGGTTGAATCTAAGGATAGAGTATCAATTGTTAAAGTATTCATCCAGCGTTGTGTACCAATTTGAACGAATTTTCCTGACACATTACCTTGCACTCCCATTCCTGCTACGGCTTCAAAATTAGTCACTTCAGGTAAGGGTGTTTTGACTCCTTGAGATTGAGCATAATTAACCACCGCTTCTGCTAAAGGATGTTCAGAATTTTTTTCTAAGGCAGAAGCTAAAGTTAACAATTCAATTTCATTGTTATTCGCTACACCATTGACAGTTATGTAGTTAGTAACACTTGGTTTACCTTCGGTAATTGTGCCAGTTTTATCACAGACGATCGTGTTTAATTTATGTGCTAATTCCAAACTATCTGCCCCTTTAATTAATACTCCATTTTCTGCCCCTTTTCCTGTACCCACCATAATAGATGTAGGAGTCGCTAAACCCAAAGCACAAGGACAAGCTATAATTAAAACTCCCACTGTGGTAATCATGGCTAAAGTTACATTTCCCATTGTATTAAACCAAATGACAAAGGTGAGAATAGCGATCGCAATTACCACAGGTACAAACCAACCCGTAACTTTATCTGCTAATTGTTGAATGGGGGCTTTACTGCCTTGGGCATCCTGTACTAATTGCACAATCTGGGCTAAAACTGTATCTTTACCGACTTTAGTAGCTTTAAATTTAAAACTTCCGGTTTTATTAATAGTTGCTCCAATTACCTCATCTCCCGTTTGTTTTTTAAGAGGAATTGGCTCACCTGTCACCATAGATTCATCAATAGAAGATTCTCCTTCAATAACTTCTCCATCTACAGGAATTTTCTCCCCCGGACGTACTAAAATAAGATCTTCTACTATTACTTGTTCAATAGGAATATCTATTTCTTGATTATTACGAATAACCCTAGCAGTTTTTGCTTGTAAACCCATTAATTTACGAATAGCTTCTGACGTTTGCCCTTTAGCCCGATTTTCCAGTAATCGCCCCAACAGAACAAGGGTAATAACAACTGCTGCTACTTCATAATAAACAGCAACTTCAAGCCCTTGAGATTCTAAAATTTCGGGAAATGCAGTAACAAATAGAGAATAGAAGTAGGCTACAGCAGTTCCTAAAGCTACCAAGGTGTCCATGTTAGCTGAATGACGTTTAAAGGCTTTCCACCCGCCCACAAAAAAGGCTTTACCCACCCAAAACTGTACGGGAGTGACCAAAATGAACTGTACCCAAAAGTTCTGTAACCATGCAGGAACCCAAGAGATTTCTGAACCTATCATCATGGGCAAAACGCCAATCACTAACAGTATGCTGATGATTGAACCAACAATGACTTTACGGGTTATCTCTTTTTCTTCAGCAATTCTAACTTTTTTCTCGGCATCATGATCTTCTTCTGACTCGAAAAAAGCCGAATATCCAGCTTTAGTTACTGCTTCTTGAATTTGAGTTAAATTAGTTATTTGAGGGTCATAGAAAACGGTTACTTGAGAGAGAGGAAAATTAACATTACATTCTTCTACACCCACAACATTTTGAATTGCTTTTTCAATAGTAGTTGCACAGGAAGCACAACCCATTCCTTGTAATTTAAGACGAGTATTTTCCATAGCTGACTTTCTCATTATTTTGGATTAATTTCCATTAATTTTATTAATTTAAGTACCTGTCCAAAACTAACTGTATATTTTTAAAAATTAGAAATTCTGGAGATGTTTAAGGAGAAGAATTTACCGTCATCCCATTCTGATTTTGATTCATTGAGTTATGATTCCCTGTCATCATATTGTGCATCTTGTTCATTTGCATCATCATATTGTGCATATCACCACTCATCATTTGTTCATGGGCTTTTATTTGTTCAGGAGTCATGTTTGCCATCATTTGTTGCATTTGGGTCATCATATTTTGCATTTTGGTCATCATTCCTTGCATATTTCCCATGTTGTGCTGACCATTATTCATATCCATATTCATGGGCATTTCAGGATTATTTTGGCTAACAATGATAGGTTTAATTTGTTTTGTTTGAGCCAATGCAGAAAATGCAGTTATTAATAATAATGTTCCGCTCAAAATACTAGTAGAGATAATAGTTTTATACTTTAAATTATTAATCATTTTTTCCTCCTTGATAATAATTTCAAATCAAACCTAAACATAATAATATAAAATTGGAAGCTTAGTAGTTATTCTTTTGCTCAGGGCTGAATTGAAACTATTATATAGTAATATTTAGATTGTTTTAAACGATAAAGAAGTTAACTTTTTTACTTTTATTTAATAGGATAATTAAAAGGTTGACAATTTAGTTAATTATGGATTATGTATTTGCAAACGTCCGACACCAAGATACAATCCTTGAGTATTTGCCCCTTGAGGATATGCAGTGACACCAAATAAATAAGTACCACCAGTATCTGGATTTAGTCTAGGTTTGACAGCAATGGTGACGGTGTTACCAGGAGAAACTGGTTGTTCAAAAACGACGGTAACAGTACCAATTGATTCTTTTTCTCCTCCAATAACTGCTAGAGATAAAGATTCACCTTTATTAAAACTATCACCGATAAAAGCACGACTTTCCCCTACTTTAAAAGCAATCTTATCGGTGAAATTCTCTCTTTGTTCAATCTTGATGGCTTTGAGGGCTTCTCCTGCATCAGACGGAACTTTTATGGTGAAGTAGTAAATAGCATTTGAATTTCTTGTATCGTTATAAGTAGTTCTTGCACTAACTAAATAAGGGGAAGTTTGGAAAAATTGTTGTCCATTAGTTAATTCAAAACGGCTCGAACGATTATTATTTTTATGGGCAATGTAAGAAGAATTTTTTACTGTCATTTCATAAGAAGAATTTGCCACCGAAGGTGTTGCGGCTATTGCTAATAGTCCACTTCCTGCCAAGGCAATACTAATAATAGTTTTATAAGATAAGTAATTGGTCATTTTCTAGTTTCCTCATTCTAATAATAGATTTCTTTCATTTTTATTATGCAACCCAAAAATGAAATGAGGATGAAATTCTCTAATCTTTTTACAAAGTTTATCTGAGTTCGATATGAGAAAAGAAACTCAAAGGCTCAACCCATAAAAGTTTTCAGATTTAGCCCTTTTTTATTTCTTAACAATTTTTGACAAATCAACGCTTCTATTAACTTCAGTAAGTTAATTTTTCTGACCAAATATTAAATATTATTTCTATTTATTCTCATATTTTAAGCCACAAGCTGATAACTTTTTCACATCTTTTTTCCCTAAGTTTTTTAACACTGTCGTAATATCATCAACAAAAGTATAAACCACAGGAATTACAATTAAAGTTAATAAAGTTGAAACAGTTAAGCCACCTAAAATTACTGTAGCAATGGGTGAGTAAGCATCCATTCCTGTTTCTGGATAAAAGGCTAGTCTAACTACTACAATCATTGTGGTTAAAGTAGTCATAAAGATTGCTTTGAGGCGAATTGGACCAGATTCCCTGATAGCTTGGCTTCTGGGTACACCTTCTTGACGTTTAGTTAAAATTAATTCTAATAATAATATTGCTGAGGAAACCGCAATTCCTGAGAGAATAATTATCCCTAAAATCGAGACAGTTGATAAGGTTTGTTTGGCTAATAACAATGCTCCAAATACCCCTACTAATTCTAAGGGAATTGAGAACATCATTACTAAGGGTTGAATAAAAGAACCAAATTGAATCACCAATATCAAATAAATTAATACAAGAGAAATAATTAATCCTTTTAAAAGGCGATCGAATTCTATCATCATGTCTGTCATATCACCCATAGAATCTAATCCGTAACCAGGGGAAAACTCTAATTCTGTTCCTGCTTCCATTGCGATCGCCATTGACAAATTCATCGAAGCTGGATTACTTTTACGATAGAAACCATTGACATAAACTACTCTGCGTCCATTTACCCTTTCAATAATTGTTGGTCCGTTATTAGGTTCTAAACGAGCTACCATTGTTAAAGGAATTTGTTGACCACTCGGTGTGGTAATGTAGGTGGAGGCTAAATCTTGAAAATTACCTCGATCGTTCTCGTCATAACGTACTAAGATAGTGTTCTGTCGTAAATTAGGACGATTGTAAAATTTACGGGTAAATCCGCCACTAAGAGCATATTTTGCTTGTTGTGTAATTTCTTCCACCGTTAACCCTAATTCCTGTGCCCGACGGCGATCTATTTTCAGTTGATATTCGGGTTGAGTCAAACTAGAGCTAGTATGAGTCATATATAAATCAGGGTTATTTTCGGCAATATCCCAAACTTGATTCGCTAAACCGTGTAAAACGCCTAAATCTTCTCCATAAACGGCAATTTGAATAGGTGCGGCGGAAGTAGCCATCACATCAACCCCCATTTCCTTCATGGAAATTCGTCGTAATCCTGGAATCGTTTGCTGGGCTTTGGCTTCTACCCCATCCATTATCTGCCAAATGTCCCTTTGACGTTCGTTGAGTGGTTTTAAGGTGATAATCATAGATGCACTATTAACTCCCCCCATGCTATAGGCACTAAAATAAGTACTGTTACGAGTAAACTCAAAGCCAATTTCAGCAGAAACTTTGTCAATTTCGGGCTGTTCTAAAAGTATTTCTTCAAATTGTCGGGATGCTTCATCTGTGCGTTCAAAAGATGTACCCGGCTCTAATTCTACAGTAGCCATAAACTGTCCTGAATCTCCCAAGGGCATCATTTCTTGAGGGATAAAAGGATATAAAGCGAAGGCTAACACAATAAACGCCCCTGCGATCGCTAGAGTAATTTCTCGATTTTTTAAGCTAATATTTAATAACCAACCATAACCCTTTTCTAAGGCAATAAAACCATAATGAAAGGGGCTAAGTAACCATTGCAACCATGTTTTCCTGAACAAAATTGAGTTTAAACCCTCTGCTGAGTGCTGAGTACCTTCTATCCTTATTTGAGTTTTACCAATAGGTTTGAGAAAAAAGGCGGCTAACAGGGGAATCAAAGTAATGGAAACTAACAGGGAAGCCACAAAAGCAAACACCATCGGATACACTAAACCCACAAACATTAACCCCGTTAATCCCCCTGCTAAAATTGTGGGTAGTAAGGCGGCAATCATCACACAACTAGCGGCGGCACTGGCTAAAAATACTTCTCCTGTACCTTGGATAGCCGCTTGTCTGGGTGTCTTTCCTGATTTTAATTGGCGATCGATAGAATCAATCACAATAATTGAATCATCCACTAACTTGCCGATCGCCATCATCATCCCCACTAAGGTTGAAGAATTTAAAGACATGGAAATGGGAATAAAAGGTAAGATAGACAAAGCCAAAGACATGGGAATAGAAATCATCACAATGGCTGTGGCACGAAAATCCTCTAAAAACACCAAAATAACGATTCCTGCCAAAATCACACTAATAATCAATTCCCCAGTAGTACTATCTTTAATTAGATTCACTAAAAAAGCATTATCATAGGCTTCTTGAAATTCAATGCCGGGATATTGGGCTTTAATTTTATCTAATTCCTTGCGTACTCTTTCAATTACTTGAGGAGAACTTGAGTCTGGTTTTTGAATAATATTAACAGCTAAAGCCGATTGTCCATTATAACGATAGCTACTGCGTCTTTCTTCATAGGTATCCTTAACTTGAGCCACATCTCGAACATAGACAATTCTACCACCCATTTCATAAAGGGGATAATCAAGCACCATTTGAGGGTTTAAGGTGCGATCGTCTGTTCTAACTAAAATTTCCCTATCCCCTTGGGTTAAGATTCCTGCACCCTGACTCACATTATTTTTATCGATCGCATCTCTAACATCTAAAATAGAAAGTCCATAAGCGGCAAGTTTTTGACGATCAATAATAACCTGTAATTGTCGCCGATAGCCCCCAAAAATTGAGACAGCTTGTACATCAGTAACTTGTGTCAGGCGATCGACTAAAGTATTATCAGCAAATTCCCTTAACTGTAACTGATCCCAACCTTCACCAGTTAATGCTAAGGTTAACACAGGGCGATTTAAAGGATCAATGGGCAAAACCCAGTAAGAACGAGTATTAATGCCATCTAGAGGTAAATCTCCTTCGGCTGCTTTCATCACACTTTGTACTTCTTGCACAGCATTATCAATATTTCCCCCCCAAGCAAATTGTACTGTCACCAAAGACATATCTTGTTGAGAACTAGATCTAACAAACCGAACTCCATCTAATACCGTCAATCTTTGTTCAATGGGTTTACTAATATCGGTTTCAACTTCAAGGGGAGACTGCCCCGGAGCCATTGTAATTACTGCTACCAAAGGACTCTGTACATAGGGCATCATTCGTACTGGTATTAGAATAAGAGTGAGTGCAGAAAGAATTATAACCCCAATATACAAGGCGATCGTTATTACCGGATTTTTAATTGACCATCGAGTGAGGAAAGTTTTCATGGAAATAGATTATAGATCTAATAAATTCAGCGAAGCAAGAATAAAAGAAAATTGTACCTACTTATCAACCGAATAGTAAAGCAGGTAAATTTGGAAAATTTTTAGATATAAATAAGAATAAATATCATAGTTTTAACGTATTTATTAAAACGATCAAAAACTTAGATATAGGCGATGCTAAATTTACTTAACTTCTAAAGTGATTCTGTTTTCTCCTTGATATTCGCCCTCTTGAATTTTTGTATCTAAGTGCCAAGTGCCAGCCATGCCAAAGTTAGTTTTAAGTTTAAATTGTCCGGGCTTATCTACTGGTTCAATTTCAACCTTAGAAATCATTTCATCTTCTCCTTCCATCGGCATAGTTGAATTCACATCAATACTTTCGACAGCAACAACTTCCCCTGAAGTGCTATCTTGAACTTCTAGGATTAATTCCACATCTCCCATAGGAATATCCCCTTGAGGACTTACTAAGGCAACTTTGACGGTTTTTTGTTCTGGTGTTTCAACTTGAGAACTCACTGGTGTCTGGGTTTCAGGTTGATTAGATTGTGAACTACAAGCGAAGGTTAATAAACTGAGAGGTAGGATTAAAACGATTAATTTTTTCATGATTTACTATTTTTAATAATTACAATTAATGAGTATTTAAACTAATATTTAAACTAACGAACTTCAATGTCAAAATTTTGTTTCCCTCGATAATTAGAATCTTTTATTTCCACAGAAATTATCCACTTTCCTTTCATTCCTAAAAAGGTTTCAGCGAGAAATTGTCCTGTTTCTGATTCGGGTTTAACTTCTACTTTGGCTGTCATTGGTGCCATATTTTTCATCGGCATTGTTGCTTTTATCTCGAGATTTTCTATGTTTAAAGGTTTTTGAGTTTTGCCATCGATAATTTTTAACATAAACTCAGCGTCCCCAATTTTTACTTCCGTAGGACTTACTAATTTAATCGTAACGCTATCTTGATTTTGTTTTGTTCT
>CAJHXH010000681.1_pt1 | contig 18685 bp, 15 predicted proteins | sample 9198571 | NCBI WGS metagenome assembly CAJHXH01 (sample SAMEA7708301, study PRJEB35096) | sediment metagenome | biome: marine neritic benthic zone biome [ENVO:01000025]; feature: sediment [ENVO:00002007]; material: shallow marine sediment [ENVO:03000034] sea grass bed [ENVO_01000059] ... | reverse complement strand
TTCTGACCGCTTAGAACTAGCGAATTCTATTAAGGTCATGACCAATAAGCGCGTAGTAAGTTTATTTACTTAGTCTGGCGTAGCCAAGTTAATCAAATTACTCCTGTACGGACATAATAATATTATGTCCCTACGAATTACTCCGTTTTGCCGACTACTCATAGCTAAGTTGTTCTTATGAGATATTTAATTATTCTATCCCAGATTCCGCACGTCAAAATGAAATATAAAAACTGACAATTCCAAAAGTTTTCCACTGCTATAGTGGTGGATTACGATGGATTGTTAATTGATCATGATGAGGCAAAATTTGTTGCTATCTAACCCACCCTACTGGATTGACACACCTAAAATGATGTATTAGGTAGGGTGCGTTAGACTGGGATAATCTTTGCTCTGACTTTGCTCTGACAATCAGTCGTAACGCACCAAATTAGCTGTGTCAGTCCACTACGATGATGTAATACTTTACCTATTGATTATTAAAGTTAAGACAGTAATTAGAGGCTTCTGCTAACTTTTCAGATATTTCACCAGGAAAATAATCTTCAATTAAAGAACTATTATCCATAAATTTATTTACCAGATTTTCCCATTCGGTATCATCTTTTGGTAATAATAAACCATAAAAATCACATCTTAAAGGTAGCTGTGGCACTACTCTATATTTATCACTTAAACTGTTATCATTAGCTAATTTATTCTGTAATAAAACTCCATCATCAATAATCGCATTAATTTCTTGATTTTCTAGGGCTTGAATCGCTGTTTCAATTGCTTCTACACCTTCAAAATAAACAGGTTGTGCTTGAGGATATTTTTGGTCTAAAAAAGACGCTGTAATGGAATCTTTTAAAACTCCAATTTTAGATTGAGCTAAAGATTGATTGGGATTAAATTGGTTAATTGCTGTTTTTGGAATCAGGAAATAAGTACCTGTGACAAAAAATGGTAGAGAAAAGTTAACCTTAGTGACATCCTCTGTAATAGTATTAGCACCACATTCTAAATGCACTTGCCCATCAGCGACTAAATCAAAACGATTGTTTAAATTAGAAGGAAAAACTACTACTTTCGGTTGAACTAAAAAATCTAATTCCTTGGTTAAATAATTAGCTAATTGTTGCCCATAAAAAGCACAAAAACCTCCCCAATCTCCATTTTGATCTAAATAGCCAAATGGCTCTGTATTACGGGGATAAGCCACTTTTAAAATTCCTGTTTCTTTAATTTCTTCTATAATCGAAATTTTATTTTCTATTTTAGCTACAGAAGCAACCGCAGGAGGATTGATGATAACAGGTAATTCACCTCCATAAGCACTAACAATAGTTTCTTCACTTAATTGTTGAATTTGACTAATATTAAGGTTATCATTTTCTTGACTAATAAAATTACCATAACTAGCACTAAGATAAGGTAAATAATCCTGATTGTCTTTTAAATAAACTTCCATAAAAGCTACTACTGTACCTTGAAAATATCGACTACTAATTGCCCGATTTCTGCCGATTAAAACCTCTGGAATATAGTCAGCCGTGAATTCTGTTGAAGGTTTACTGGAACTAAAATGAGTACCGGGTTGATAGAGTAATAAATATTTTGGTTGGTTTTGTAGCCACATAAAGGGATGTATTTGCTCAACCACAACTGGCGTAATAATGTCATCACTACCTGCTGTCATCAAAATGGGAATATCAATTTGTGCCATACTTTCAGGGCCAAAAATCCCACTGGTGAGGGGGTGTGCTGAAATTACTGCCTTGATCCGATCGTCTTCTAAATTATATTCGATCGGGGGTAAATTACTTGCTTGACATTGCAAAATCAAAGCAGTATTAATAATAACTTGCTTTCGTTGGCATTCTTCTCTCAGTCGGGGAATGTTTAATGGGGCGCCGGCTAAAGATAAAACAGTTGTACCTCCCAGAGAATCCCCTATAATTCCAATTTGCTCTAGGTTAAAAACTTTCGCCCATTTAGGTTCATTTGCCACCAATTCTTCTAGTTGATCTATCAAAAAACTTAAATCTCTAGGGCGATCTATGTATTCCACTGGACTTAAAGCACTACTCAAACCACCTTTTAACAATTCTTGACGATAGCGTAAATCACTACCAATATGTTCTGGTACTACCACAATAAAGCCATAAGAGGCTAAATGTTCAGCAACACTAATATAGTTCTGTCTAACCGAGCCAAATCCATGAGAAATTAACACTACAGGGGCGGGTTTAGCTAAATTTTCCGGGACATAAAAGTCAACATTAAAATTATACTCGCTGACAAAACCATCCTGAGTTTGCCGATACTCAGAACGTTTCAAGGTTACCGTTTCTTTTCTAAAAGTATATTTACCCTTATCTCTTAAATCAGGAAAATCAGCAAAATTGAACTTATTTTCTGTTTCTGCTTGTCGATTAGCTTCTATGACAACGGCCTTTTCTACTGCTTCTCGATAACTTTGGTAGAGGAAAAAATCATCTTTTAGTTGAACTAAGGATTTTACGTTGATAAAAATCTCAGGGGTGGGAAAAGCTTTTAATACATCAATAACCGTCCATGAATCATGATCTCCTGCCGCCGTCAAAATTGCTCCCCGAATAGCATAAAATCCATTCCGTTTGCTATGAGTCGATACCACTTTGCCTAACTGTTTTAATAAATCTTCCCCCAGAGAAGTGCGACCAATTTGATATAGTCTTAATTGTGAAAAATTATATGACTTAGCTAAAAAACGGCGTAATTGTTCAAGGCTTTGCTCATCCATAAAATCACTATAATCTCTAAAATCACCCGTAATTTCCCCTGTTTCGGCAAAAACTTCCAAAGATTCTATTGATAAAGGAAATTTAAGCGAACTATAGACTAAATTAATTTTTTCGGCACTTTTAACTGGTAAGGCGAAACAACTTAAGCTAACGGTGACAGCAGTAATTAGGAGATATTTGATTTTATTGATAAACATAAAGTAGTTGATCGTTAATTTCCACTTATAGCATTACCCATTAAGTTTAGGACGTTTTGAGATTCCTGGGCAAGCTCGCTTGGGACAAAAAAAGTGGTAGGGTGGGTATTCCCCACCTGAAAATCTCGTGAGGTAAAATTCACTGTCCACTGCTATATATATAAACTATGTGCAGGCTAGAAGCCTACACTACGGGGATAAAATTACGATGGTTTTTGGAGAAAGAGACAACATCTTAGCTCAAGTTTCTGAAGGAGTTTGTTGATTGAGTACTGGGGAAAAATAAGCTACCAATGCACCCAAAAGAAAACCAATCAGATTGCGAAATAAAGGTAAAAAGTCAGAAGTACGAGTAACTATAGGACCAACACCAAAAGCAAGGAAAAGAATTCCCCACAAAGGAGAGAAGATTAATACCCACTGCCACGCAAAAATTTGCCCTTCTTTACGAGGAAGTGCCGCCAAACCACAAATTACCCCACCAACCACAGAAGTCACTAGAGTTAAAATCCATTGCTCTCTAGGTAGTCCGGGTACCACTGAACATCCGCCTTCCAATAAGCAACCTTTAACAGTATCTAGAGCCTTAACGATCGCATTATTTTCTCCGTGTTCACGTACATAGTACATATTGCCAAAGCGGGTTTGTAATTCAATCCAGAAAGTACGAGGTAATAATTCATAGACATCATCACCAATACTAAAAGCAAGAATATTTCCCCCTCTACCATCAGCTACTAATAGGATACTTTGTTCATCTAAATCCCAAAATTTAATTACTGCCCTGCCAGGAGATTTATCATATTGAGTTAAAACCCTCAATTTCCAACCCGTCTCAATTTCAAATTCTTCTATCTGTTTAATTAAGGACTCTTCTTGTAAAGTAGGGAGATAATTAGCTAAGTCAACCACAGGAGTTTCTTCAGCAGGTAAAAGTTCGGGATTGTTAACTGCGTAGGCAGGTTGTGGGACAAAAAACCATGAGGAAAAAGTTAAAAGACAAGCACAGAAACTAATGATTATTCCGGTTAATGAACGATTCTGCATAATTGGTTTATATTAAGTTATCTTGATTTTAATAACGGTTTTTTAAGATTTGTTACAAATAATTAATTTTTATTGTAACTTAACATTAAGCTGAAATCTCGTATTTTGATCTAATCTTGTTTTTCGCCTCTTTGATTTCTTTGCTGATAGGGTTTAGCTGATAGCTGAATGTTTGCTATTAACTTTTTAATATTTTCTTAATAATTGGGTTCTCAAGTTTAACGAAAACCATGGTCTAGAATTTTTGATAACATCGGGTGGTGATTAAATGAGGATGAAATGATTCAATTCTATTCCTTTTTCAAGCCTCTAACTCCAGGTAGAGCTTAATTGTCCATTGCCCATTGTCCATTGTTAACTCACTTAGCCTACTTGTTGCTGATAGCGGTTTAATTCGGGGCTAGATGTACCGTAAACTCCTTCTATTTGTTGATTACAGCAGTCGATCGCAAAATCGCTAAATTCTTCGGGTTTTATCTCATACATTGCCTGAAAAATATCTGGTTTAACCCGACAAAAGCGAGGACGTTGATCATAGATTGTACATTTTCTGGTTTCATGGTCATAGTTAATACACCAACCATCTTCCCCTACCATACTCAGATATAATTCTAATTCCTCTGAAGTTAAATATGATTCTAACTCAGGACGATCGCTAGGATCAAGATTACAACAAGCACCACAATTTTCCAGACAACGCCATTGATTCATAAAGCTCAAGATTTGTAACAAAACTTAATAAAATTTCTCTGAATTGATTGCTAAACAAAGTAACCTTTCCTAGTATGATATATTTTGTTAGTTATAAGAATCATAAATTTAAAAGTTAATAGTAATCAACACTAGGAGTTCAATATGGGTTTTATTACTGATTTTTTTGGTAATGTTAATTTTGAAGTAATTTTACAGTTAGTTTCCGTTAGTTTAATTCTAATCGCTGGTCCAGTAATTGTGTTTATTCTTTTTGCTATTCGTGGAGACTTATAAGCTATAAGCATTGAGGTTTAATGTTTGCTGACTCAAGCTAATTATAAACTCAATTATTTTTATCGAATTTGAAAATTACTGACAGGGCAATTCTAACCGAAAAATTTAGTTATGTTTTGCCCTCATCTCACATTATATAACCAAAATAAATATATGTTTGACCGTAGATTAAGCGGAATTTTGCTGCATCCTACTTCTCTACCAAGCCATTACGGTATCGGTGACTTGGGTGATGGTGCTTATCGGTTTGTCGATTTTTTAGCTAATAGTGATCAACAAGTATGGCAGATTTTGCCATTAGGACCAACAGGAGCGGGAAATTCGCCTTATTTGGCTTATTCTGCCCTAGCTGGCAATCCTTTGTTAATTAGCTTAGATATTCTCTATGGTGATGGTTTATTGACAGAAGAAGATTTAGAAGAAATTAAAGAAATATTTGAGGAAGAAAATCCTAATCGTGTTAATTACGATTTGGTTATTCAACAAAAATATCCTTTATATCGTAAAGCCTTTGAGGCATTTCAGGAAAAAGATGATGAGGAATATAAAGAAGAATTTGAGCAATTCTGTCAAGATTATTCTTATTGGCTGGAAGATTATGCCTTGTATATGGCATTAAAAGATTTTCATGATGGTGCTGCATGGTTTCAATGGGAAAAAGACATTGCCAAACGAGATTCTAGTGCGATTCATAAATGGCAGGTGAAATTAGGCGGTGAAATGTTCTATCATAAGTTTCTTCAGTTTAGCTTTTTCCGTCAATGGCGCAACTTAAAAGACTATGCCAATGAGAAAGGAATAGAAATTTTTGGAGATATTCCTATTTATGTCGCCCATGACAGTGTTGATGTGTGGGCAAATCAAGAATTTTTCTGCCTAGATGAAGAAACACTAGAGGCGTCTTTGATGGCTGGTGTACCCCCCGATTATTTCAGTGAAACTGGGCAATTATGGGGTAATCCTGTTTACGAATGGGAAGTATTAGCAGAAAGTGATTTTGCTTGGTGGATACAACGTATCAAAGGAATGCTTGAATATGTTGATATTATGCGGATTGATCATTTTCGAGGCTTTGAGGCTTATTGGGCAGTGCCTGAAGGAGAAACCACTGCGGTTAATGGTGAATGGGTAGAAGCCCCCGGAGATGAATTTTTTGCTATTTTGCAAGAAGAGTTAGGGACTTTACCCATTGTCGCTGAAGATTTAGGGGTAATAACTCCAGAAGTAGAAGAGTTACGGGATAAGTATAATTTCCCCGGTATGAAAATTTTACATTTTGCCTTTGATTCTGATCGGGCTAATCCTTTTTTACCGTTCAATTTTACTAATCGCAACTGTGTGGTTTATACCGGTACTCATGATAATGATACAACTGTTGGTTGGTTTGAAAAAAGATCTTTTAGTGACAAGAAAAAAGTTGTTGATTTTATGGGCGGTATTTCTAACGAAGGTATTCACTGGAGTCTGATTCGTTTAGCTTTATCTTCGGTAGCAAATTTAGCCATTTTCCCTGTACAAGATTTACTAGGATTAGGTTCGGGTGCGAAAATGAATACACCTGGTACAATAGTAGATAATTGGAGTTGGCGTTATCAACAATGGGAGTTAACTGAGGATATTGCTGAACATCTCAAATATTTAACTTATCTTTATGGCAGAAAACCCTATTAGTTGATAGAATCCAGTAGGTTGGGTTGAGGCACGAAACCCAACAAAACCCTGATTAAACCTGAGTTTGGAGTTCTGGTTTAGAAGTTAGGAGTTATTTTGCCAAGGTTTTAGGTGTTTATAGCAGTCGCCATATTTTTTAGGACGTTTTGAGATTCCTCCTTTCGTCGGAATGACAAGAGAGAAAGTTTTTGGTGTCCTAACTAACTTGACTAACTTGTTTGTTGCTATACTGTCAGATTTTTGGTTATTTGTTTTGGCAACTATTGATAAATGGTGGGCAATGCCCACCCTACGATTAGTCGAGTAGTTGGTAAAGTATAGTAGGTTGGGTTGAGGCACGAAACCCAACAAAACCCTGATTAATTTTGTGTTATTAAATCCCTTAATTTTGTTTATTATGGTTAGGAATCAAATGATAAAAAAATAAAATAAATTTCATGGCGATTAAACCTCGAAAAAAATTTGCTCAACATTGGTTAAAAAGTGAAAAGGCTTTAACTGAAATTATTTTAGCCTCTCAATTAAAACCGAGCGATCGCATTTTAGAAATTGGTCCGGGTACGGGAATTTTAACTGAGAGATTATTAGCAAATATTGATAAACTTTTAGCTATAGAGTTAGATAGAAACTTATGTAAATTGCTAGTTAAAAAATATGGTGAAAGAGATAAGTTTCTGCTCTTAGAAGGTGATTTTTTAGACTTAGATTTAGATAATATTTTAGGTAACTTTCCCGATTTTGCTAGTTATAATAAAGTTGTTGCTAATATTCCTTATAATATCACAGGTCCGATTATTGAAAAATTATTAGGCACAATTAGTAACCCTGCTGAAAAATCTTTAGAATCAATAGTTTTACTGATACAAAAAGAAGTAGGCGATCGCCTTACTGCCAATCCTAGTACGAAAGCATATGGTGCATTAACCCTTAAAATACAATACTTGGCGGACTGTGAAATTATTTGTGATGTACCAGCAAAAAACTTTTATCCACGCCCCAAAGTTGACTCAGCCGTAATCAGATTAACACCGAGAAATTTAGCTCACCCTGCTGATAATCCACGTTTTTTAGATAGTTTGATTAAATTAGGTTTTGCTAGTCGCAGGAAAATGTTAAAAAATAACTTAAAATATATTATTGAGGCAGAAAAATTAGCAGAATTATTAACCGAATTAGAATTAAATCCTTTAGCCCGTGCCGAAAATTTGAGTTTAGAAAAGTGGATATTATTAAGTAATAGATTAAATCAAAGATAATTTTGATAGGAATAATTTTATCTTCGCTTAAAGTCAAAAAGATGAAATACCTATTCGCCCTTAGACTGCAACCCCAAAAGCAATACCTTCTTCGATAAAATTAGGATAGTTATTTAAAATATTTTGCCGTTCTCCTTCCCCTACAAATATATAGGTACCCGGTACTAAACTGTTTTGAAAACGATAAACATCCGCACCTTGGTTGGCATCAGCACCATAAACATAAAAGGCTAATCCTTCTTCAATAAAATTGGGATAATTATTAAGAATACTTTGACGTTCTTCTTCATTAGTATAAAGGTAAGCACCAGGAACATCTTGATTTTGAAAACGATAAATAGGGATTAAATCATCATTAGCTTCGATTCCCACAGAAAAAGCAAATCCTTCTTCCTGAAATTGAGGAAAATTATTAAGAATATTTTGTCGCTCTTCTTCGCCCACAAAAAGATAACCAGATTGCTGAATATTTTGAAAACGATAAATGGGAGTATCAAGAATCTCATCAATTTCGGAACTAAAGATTTGCCCATAAATACCACTACCTGAGCCATCTTGCCCTTGTGATTCCCAGACAGCCATTAAATTGCCATTGGCTAGAGTTATTACTGAAGGACTCGATTTTTCAAAGTTTGTAGAAGAATCAATTTGAAATTCTCTTGCTATTAGGTTTCCATTTTTATCTAAAACTTGCCCGTAAATTCCATCTTTTGAACCTTCTTGATCTTCTGACTTCCATACCACAACAATTTCATTATCATTTAGTCTTGTTGTCGATGGTGAAACTTGATCTAAATCAGGATTGTTGGTAATTTGGATTTGCTCACCGATAGGAGTACCATTTGCACTAAAAAATTGACCATAAATATCTCCATTTAATAATCGATCGTTTGGGTAAACCGAACTATAATCAGCAGAATAAGGTGCTACTTCATGAGCTTGCCATGTTACTAAAAAGTTGCCTTGATCAAGGGATGTTATTGAGGGGTTATATTCATTATAGGTACTTTCATCCATTAATGTATCAATTTGCAGATCATTGTTAAAAATACTGGTACTGCCATTAAAAATATCGAGATAAACACTGCTCGATATATATCGATTCATCAGACCATTCCATGCAATAACAAGAATATCATTGTTTAATGCTACTAATGATTTAGCGTTTCCATATTTACTGATATCTCTAATTGTAAATTTCTCTCCAATTGAATTACCATTGTTATCAAACAATTGTCCATAAATATCATTATGATGACCTCCAGCACTACCAATAACATGTACTGTGAATTCATTGATCACAGATATTAAATTTGCGTTACTCAACTTATCGATCAATGCAGAACCGATATATCTGAAGTTCTGCTCAATCATGGGGGAAAATGGATTCCAATAAGATGAAGCATAAATTAGGAATTCATTACCAATAGGATTACCTAAAAAATCAAATCTCTGACCATAAATTCCCCCTATTTTCTTTTCTTCATCTACTTGATTTGCTGATGACCACGCAATTACAAAACCTCCATTACTCAATCCGGTAACTGAGGGAGAACGTTGATCAGAATTGGTATAAGTATTGACTTGAAATTCATTGTTGATGGGATTACCATTATTATCAAATATTTGTCCATAAATCCCAGATCCAGATCCGTCTTGCCCTTGTGATTGCCACGCAACAATAAAACCACCATTGATCAATGAGGCGATCGCAGGAAATGACTGACTTGAATCTGCATAAGTATTGATTTGCAGTTCTTCACTAATTTTAGTCATGATATTATTTCCTCTCACATCACTCTATAATTTCATTGTATTCTATTTCTTTTTTCTATTCTCTGCTTTTTTCGAGGATCTCAGATTGTTACCTCGGCTTTTCTTAACTCCTTCTGCCTATAAGATTAAGATAGTTAAGTTTTTCTTTAGATTTCCCAAATATCCTTGATAGTACATCTTAAATTTAGGAAAAAGAAGCTAAAAAATCAGCTATAGTTTGATTAAAAGTATCAGGTTCAACGATAAAAGCCCAATGATTACCGGGGACTTTTGCTATTTGTAAATTAACTAAATAATCCCGATAAGGTTTAATTTGCCATGAAGTGCGATTTAAACCAGCTTCGGGTAAAACTAATAAACTCGGTAAATCTAATTTTTTAGTTAATCCTTTTTCTCCCATAACATCTTCAAAAATTTCATTACGGGCAGGCTTAATAAATTTACTACTCCAACTACCATCAGCTTTTTTTTCCATGCCATACTTAAAAATTTCTTCTTGCCATGATGTCCACCCTTGAAATTGTTTAAGCCCTTTAGCTAGTTTTTCCGCTTCTTCATAATTAGAAAAAGATTGCATTAATTTCAAAAAAGGTAACACCTTATATAAAATCGGAAAAGTTAGCTTAAAAATACTGGGCATGGAGTTAATAAAAAAAGGATCAACTAAGACCAAACTTTGACAGCGATGAGGGTATTTAGTCGCCCATAAACAAGCTAATTTAGCACTCCATGAATGGGCAATAATATGAGCTTTTTCCCAGTTAAAATATTGATATAAATTCTCTAAATCAGTAAAATAATCCTGACAAAAATAACCTGTTTCTGGTTTACTACTATTACCATGTCCTCTCAAATCAGGGGCAACTAGATGATAAGTAGGATTTTGTGAAGCTAAAAAATCTCCTAATTTCAACCACACCAAACTATTATCAGCCATGCCATGAAGCATTAACACTGGTTGACAACCTGATTTTGGTGGCCATTCTTGATAGGTTAAATTAATTTGATTAAGTTTTATCTGTTGATTATTAACCATCGGTAGTGTAGGATTGAAGAGGGAGCTAATATTGTCAACTTCTCCAGGCTGTTCTCTAGATGGTTTAACATCTCTGTCTAAGTTGTTAAGTAGGGGAAACGGCAAAAACCCTACAACAGGTAACTCTCTCTTCCAGTATGCTACAAACAAGTTTTCAAGGTCGACTACGATTTCGACTCATTACCGAGAACCACTTGTTTCCTGACACCGTTCTACTATGGAAAGCAACTCACAAATCAAACAGCAAAAAACTTGCTATGGTTTCTTTCAATTAATTTGGAATTAAATTGGAAATAGAAGCCAACCCTTTTCCGATTATAACTGACAGAAAAGAACTGTAGTCAATTTAGCAAAAAAACTTAATATTTCTTTAAAGTTTGTAATATTTTTTTCAATTTTAAGATGATTGATTTTGACGAAGTTGATGCTGTCTGCGATTAAAATCAAGCTCTTCAGCAGTAAGAACTTCAGAATTAATGGGGGGACGCATATCCCACTGAAGTTCAGCTAAGAGAAAAAGAGAGCTGGACATAATAAATCCTGTAGTTAAAAACTGCCATCCCATTAGATAGGGGAGTGAAATAATTCCTAACAGGTGAAAAATGCCTATAAAGATAAAAGTTAGTGAATACATTCCGAATCCCATAATGATATATCCAAGAGCAGATAAAATCAACCACAAGGGACAAAGATTAATCAGAATAACTGGAACGCTATAGAAAATCCCGAAGTTTGTAATTCCTAAACCCAATAGCATTAATCCCATCCACAACCAAGCTACCCAACGCAGTTTTTCTACCTTTACCCAAAAGTCTGTCAAATAAACCATTGCCAATGTGCCCATCAAAGTGAGAATAGACCATAACATTGCTTGAAATTGCCAACTAATGGGACAAAACTGGGCAGTGATAAAAATAGCAGCCGTAATAATTCCCCAAACAAGGAAAACCTGATCAATTCGAGTATAAATATTAGATATCAATGTTTTTTGATCAAACTGCCAATGAATGTGCAGAAGACCACAGATGTCTTGAACATCGACTTCTTTTTGCTTAATGCGTAACAGAGGTTGAGATAGGTTAAACAAGGCTATATAATTACTAACTATTAATAACTTCAGTTACTAATCTTAACATAAATTCATAAAGTTTTGTTAAAAATTTTTAGTAACCGTTCACATCCCTTGTTACTCTTCCTCTTTCTCGATACAGTGTTTAATCTCGTTTAAATCCATATAACGATCGGTAGCATTACGCAATTCTCTGGCAATCATGCCATCAGTTGATACTACTGTAATATGAGTATTTTTAGATCTTAATAATTCGATCGCCCTTTCAAAATCACCATCACCACTGAATAATACCACTCGATCATACTGATCTACTGTATTAAACATATCAACCACAATTTCAATATCCAGATTTGCCTTTTGGGAAAAACGTCCAGAAGTATCATCATAGTATTCTTTTAATATTTTAGTTCTAACAGTGTAACCCAAACTAATTAAAGCATCTCGAAAACTACGTTGATCTTGAGCATCTTTTAAGCCTGTGTACCAAAACGCATTAATTAACATAAACCCTGATTTCTCCGAAAAATAATCAATTACTTTACGGGGATCAAAAAACCAACCATTTTTTTGTTGGGCATAAAACATATTATTACCATCAACAAAAATTGAAATTCGGTCTCTAACTCTATGAGGATGAATCGATTGGCTATGATTGATATTATTATTAATACTTTTATGATTATGATTACTACTAATCTGAGTGGTACTAATAATTGTTTGAGAATTTATTTCATGATAATTGGGTTTGTATTCAGGGCGAGGATGTAGTTGAGGACGAGGATTTAAAGTCGGAGTTTCATCAGATTCAGACTCAACAGTTAATTCAGATTCTTTTTCCGATTTTATTTCTATATAAGTATTTGTCAGGCTATAACTTTCCTGTTCAAATTCAAAACTATTCATATAAATAATACCTAATAATTAATATTTAAACTAAACTTTTAAAAGAAAATAATAATAATATAATAATAATAATAATAAATTAATTTTTTATCAATAATTAGAATAAGTTTAACACAAATAAATATTTAATAATTAATAAGTATCATTGTGCAAAAGCAGTTAATAAATACAAAAATTGATTAATTAAAAATTAAGATTCGACATATTTCTACTGCATAAGGAAGATTTAAACTTGTTGCCATTTTGACAAATTAGTTTTAATCACCGCAAATAACAGAAATTTTTTTTAAGTAGAGCAACTTAATAAAACGTAAAATAACTTCAGTTCGTAGTAGGGGCTTCAGCCCTGGCACCAATTTATGACAATAAAAGCACAGATTAGATACTAAAATTATCCTTCCTCAACAAGCGGAGGATAAAAAGACGTTACTCATAATACTACTTAAATTTTTACAATTAACTTCCCAAAAAGCCCACTTGTGCTACTCAGTGGGAGTGCCACAAAAAGTATGCCTTGATATATCCTGATAATCGCTTCAGTTTTCAAGGTACAGAAGTAGATAGAGAAGAAAGGGTATCGCTTGATTTTTTGTCTAAGCTGTGATCTTTAAATTGATAGACATTTCGCTGATAGCTGATGGCTAAAAGCTGAACCCTCAAAGTATAAGTAGATTTTTTCCTGATGAAAACATCACGGATAAATTAAGACTCAATTAATCTCAATATCTCTCAAGCAAAATTACTAGGATAAGAACACCAATCGCTCCAACCACCGGGATAGAGTTTATACTGAGTCAGATTAATCCTCTCCAGAGCGAAAATATCGACACAGGCTGTTACCCCTGAACCACAGTAAACAATAATTTCCTCATAATCTTGATAAGGTTGCCAAATTTGTCCTAATTCAGCTTTGCTCTTCCATTTTCCAGTTTCATTAGTCATTTCCTGCCAAAATACGTTTTTAGCTGTCGGAATACTACCAGCAATAGGATCAATTGGTTCAGTTTCACCTCGATAGCGATCGCCAGAACGAGCATCAATAATTACTGTCTGAGGCTTATTCTGTTGTTGTTTCAGTTGGTCAATATCTACAATTGAATTCGGTTGATATGTAGGCACAAATGAACCCTTTAAGGAATTAGGAATGAGATTGTCGGTGGGAAAATCGAGCCGTTGCCATTCCTGCCAACCACCATCAAGAAGGGCTACCTGTTGATGACCTAAATAACGTAATAACCACCATAAACGGGCAGAAAAAGCAGAAAGAGAATCATCATAGGCGATAACTAGAGTTTCATTCTTAATAATACCTATTTGGGCTAATTTTTCGCTAAATTCTTGAAAATTTGGTAAAGGATGACGACCTCCATGAGTGCTAATTGGACTAGAAAGATCTTTATTTAAGTCTAAATAATAAGCATTTTTAATATGGCTATTTTGATATTGTTGATAACCCCAATCAGGGTTAGGCAGACGGAAACGACAATCGATAATTTTAACATTGGGATTGTCTAAGTTTTCCTTGAGCCATTCTGCCGAGACTAGACTCTGAATTGGACTCATTGTTATAATTAAGCAAAATTAAATAAAGTTTAAATAATAAGAATAAATAAATATATAACCAACAAGTTTAATTGGATAGTTAATCTAATATAATTACATACTAATGAATTTTAGCAGTGGAGAATCCTGAACACGCTACTTAAATTTTCGTATTATGCGAAATAGTCAGATAAAATTTAGAATTAGCGAATTACCTAAGCAGTAATATCGCTATGCTTGAAATAGGGAATTACTTTTCTTTTGTTCACACTTCTTGGAGTTAGCTTGTATCCCTATATTCTTTTGTCAAACAAATAATAGACCTCTTTAGGATATAATGATTAAACATTAAATGTAGAAAAATCTTGATAACATCCACTTAATTATGAATTACCAAGATATTATTACGATTGAATCTGGAAAACGCAGTGGTAAACCATGTATTCGGGGGATGCGGATTACAGTGTATGATGTATTAGAATATTTAGCAGGTGGTATGACAGAAGAAGAAATTCTCGAAGATTTTTCAGAGCTTACTCCAGAAGACATTAAGGCTTGCTTATCTTTTGCTGCTGATCGAGAGAAAAAGTTATTTGTAGCATCATTATGAAACTGTTATTAGATGAAAATCTCTCAGATCGGATTATAAAACAAATTATTGATTTGTATCCCGATTCTCAACACGTCAAGACTTTAGGACTTACAAATACTGATGATGCCCTTATCTGGGAATATGCAAAGGTGAATAATTTTGTTATTGTGTCCAAAGATTCTGATTTTCATCAACGTAGCTTATTGTATGGTCATCCACCTAAATTTATTTATCTTTGTATTGGTAACAGTCCCACATCAAAAATTGTCCAGATTTTGAGGGATAATTTTGTCACAATCATCGAATTTGAAAACAACAAAACACAAAGTATTTTGGTCTTAACCTAATTTCGGCAGTAAGAATAAATAAAGTTTACAGATGTTGAAAATATTATTCACCCAAGGTTGTGAAAAATAGCGATCGCCTTTGAGAATAAAAAGATTTTATTTATCAATTCAAACTTGACAGACCACTAGTCCGAACCTAAATGGGTAGTGCTATACTATATTTGCCATAGAGTTAGTTAAAATTTAAGCCAAGTTGACGGAATCAGATCTCCGGTATTTCTGGATTTTACCGCAAACCACTGTTTCGGGGTACAAACAATTTTATTAGGATTACGATTTAACCATGCTCCCCACCAACTGAAAGAACTATTAGCGACAATATTATGTTGACAAAGACTCATTAGCCTTAAATCGTCATAGTCTGCGGAATTTTTGTCACTGACAAAGGTTGTTTTGCCCTCAATTATCAGATTTTCTCGCACCCATTCCGTATCATCAGAAAAAATAAAAAAATGAGGCTCTTGCACAGATTTTTTAATATACTCAACACAAGTTTTATAATAGTCTAGAGAACAAACTCCGTGAACACGATTAAGATCTGCATTAGCGACATAATCACCCCGACGAATGTGAATAGAAACTGATTCGCTGTTGGTAATTTGTTCGATAATTGCTTGCTGGGCAGAACTTGGTTCTGTTTTTAAAGAGAAATCTTGTAATAAAATATCTCGAATATCGAGAAAATACTTTTGACTTTGCCAATATCCCTTAAGATAAACATTTTTGGGACATTTAAAAACACTCTTATCAAATTGAAATCCTTTTTGAGTTTTAATTACTTTGATAGGTGGTAAATTAAATAACTTTTTGGCTTGAGAATCTAGTGAAATAAAAATATTTCTTTGGAAAAAAAAATCTAAATCTTTTTGGCTGGCAATATTTTCCTGAATCTTAAAACAACTGAGGCTATATTTTCTTTTTTGTTGAGCTTCTTTTGTCCCCTGAAACCAATTAATATCTAGTTTGAGTTTGGTTGATTTTAGCTGAGATAGCTTTCGCCCTAAGGCGTATTGAAACATTTGATTCCCTAAGCCATCTGTCAGACGAACAATAATCATAATTTATTTAATTTATTTTAATAATAATTGTTGTCAAAAGAAAATTCGGATAATTTTTTCATAATTGGGGAAATGATAAATTAGACCCTAACTATTAACTATTAACTATTAACTGTTAACTATCAACTATTAAGAGGTTATTTATAAACTAAATCTTAACAGCAGATCAAACAGAATAATGGTGGTGGGTTACGGCAAATTTAAAATTGAATGGTAAAAGCTGTTAATTAGTAGTTGCCTAACCCACCCTACAAAAATTTAATATTTTGTTTATAAATGAACTCTAAGAGCTGATTTATAAAGTAAATCTTAACAGCAGATCAAACAGAACAATGGTGGTGGGTTACGGCAAATTTAAAATTGAATGGTAAAAGCTGTTAATTAGTAGTTGCCTAACCCACCCTACAAGAATTTAATATTTTGTTTATAAATGAACTCTAACTGTAAACTATTAACTATTAACTAATTCACTAGAAAATTGTTGTAAAGCCTTGACTGCTACACCCCACAAATTTTCTGGTTTTAATTCTGGTTGCACTAAATTCCATAATCGTCTGACTTCTTCGGTATGTAGTCGATCGTCTTCAATCAGTGCCATGATTAATTGCCGACGTAAATACTGCCCTTCCTCTGAAACTAGGTATTGTAAACCTAAACTTGCAGTTGGTAATAAATCAAAGCTGCGATCGGATCTGGCAATAGAAATCATATTTTCCAATCTTTCCCACTGAAATTTACCATCTTTAAATAGCACCTCTAACAAGCGTTTCCGCATTGCCGGCGATTCTTCCATTAATAGACGGCGAGAGACATAGGGGAAAGATACTTCCACAATCCGAAAATCAGGATTTAAACTTAAAGCTAATCCCTCTTGGGTAACTAATGAGCGAATAATTAGGGCAAATTTGGCTGGCACTCGGAAAGGATACTCATACATCAACTCGGAAAAATCGTCGGTGATAGTTTTAAAGTTAAAGTCCCCTACACTTTGCCCCACCGCATTACCTAAGACCATTTCTAAGGCGGGTATAATCGGTTCTATATCAGTATCAGGGGTTAAAAAGCCTAGATTCACAAAATCTTTAGCGAGATTCTCATAATCACGGTTAATCAATTGTACAACAGAAGAGGCGATCCTTTCTTTAGTTTCTTCCTTTAATTGATCCATCATGCCAAAATCAATATAAGCCATTCTGCCGTCAGCCATGGCGAATAAATTACCCGGATGGGGATCTGCATGAAAGAAACCGTGTTCCAATAATTGCTGTAATCCAGAAGTAACGCCAAGTCTGATTAACTCATCAGGATTTAAACCTGCCGCCCGAATACTGTCCAAATCATTTAATTTATAGCCGTTAATCCACTCCAAAGTTAAGACATGATGAGTGCTATATCGCCAGTAAATGTGAGGGACTTTTATCTCATCATCATGCCGAAAATTAGCTGCAAATTTTTCTGCATTTCTGCCTTCATTAAGATAGTCAATTTCTTCAAATAATTTAGTGCCAAATTCATCAACAATTAACTGTAAATCATGTCCTAAATTAAGCGGTAAAAAAGGGGCAATCCACTTAGCCCCTAGACGCATTAAATATAAATCTAAAGTTATAATTGGAGCTAAATTAGGGCGTTGAACTTTAACGGCTACTTCCTCACCCGTATGTAAAATCCCTCGATATACCTGCCCTAAACTTGCTGCCGCTACTGGTTCAGGAGATATTTCTCGATATACATCACTAATACTTAAATCTAATTCTTTTTCAAGAATATTAAAAGCAATTTCGTTAGGAAAAGGTGGAAGTTGATCTTGTAATTTAATCAATTCTGATAAAAAGTCTTTACGAATTAAATCAGGACGAGTAGAAAGTGCTTGACCAACTTTAATAAAGGTAGGACCTAATTTAGTTAAAATTTCTCTTAATTGCTCGGCTCTTTTTTGTTTATTTTTTTCTTCTAGTTTAAACCACTTATCAGTTTGTAATTGAATAATAAAAACACTAAAATAAAAAATAATTTTAAAACTACGAAATAATCCTAACCAAGGACGAAGGTGATAATATTTGGCAATAACTTGGGCATCATAGCGTAACAATAGTTCTGTTTGTCGTTTTTGTTCATCAAGTAACAAAGAAGAATTACTCACTGGTTTATATCTGATATATTAATTTAATCAAAGAATTTTTACTAAATATTAATCTTAATTCTAGTATAGATAATTACAGTTTGGTCTTTTTTCTCCTAATTAGGGCTTGCTCAATGGTAGTCCTTTACATATAGCGATAAGCGGTTTAACTATTAACCATAAGTCTAGGCAAATCTCATTATTTATGTTATAATGGAAAAACTACAAAGAAAAGAGAAGGTAAGTTCCGTGCTAAAATTACCTTTTCCTACACATCGCAAGTAACTATCTGGCAAAACTTAATAGTA
>CAJHXH010001047.1_pt1 | contig 18822 bp, 19 predicted proteins | sample 9198571 | NCBI WGS metagenome assembly CAJHXH01 (sample SAMEA7708301, study PRJEB35096) | sediment metagenome | biome: marine neritic benthic zone biome [ENVO:01000025]; feature: sediment [ENVO:00002007]; material: shallow marine sediment [ENVO:03000034] sea grass bed [ENVO_01000059] ... | reverse complement strand
CTAAAGCATCGTAGTCATCTACCCCATAGGTAAATTTAACAGGCTTACCTGCTCTTTTTAAGGCACGATATAACACATCATGAATAATTACTCCTCTTACTGAGCCTACATGAACTCTACCAGATGGAGTTTTAGAATCGTTAACTAATTCGTCTTGTTGTGAACTTTTGGCTATTTTATCCGCCCAAAACATAATTTAATTACTATAAATTTTAAACTGCAAAACTCTAATTATATCTTACTGAGATCTTGCACTTTATGTAACCACAATGTGTAATTTAAGATTTACAATCAAGAATTCTATTGTTCTCACTTCCTCAAAAGTCTATAATTATTGATATATATTCTTAATTTGTGACCATAATGACATTAGCAGAATTAGAATTAGGAAAATTAGCGGTAGTCGCAGATATACAGCTAAAACAAAACTCTCAGGAGTTAGGTAAACGACTGATAGCAATGGGAATTATTCCTAATAAATCAATTCAAGTTTTACGTAAAGCTTGGTTTGGTGGGCCATTACATATTCGCGTGGGTTCTACTACTGAAATTGCGATTCGTCGTCAAGAAGCTGAAATGGTTCGAGTTCGTTATTGAAATTCCCATAAGATTAAAGAGAAGGCAGAAGTTTGAAGGCAACCCCCCTATAATCCCCCCAAGGGGATAAGGCAGAAGGTTTCTCTCCTTTATATGAGGATTTGAACCCCACCTGTAGAGACAAGGCATGCCTTGTCTCTACATTGTATAGACGGTGGAGCAATTTTACCCCTTTCATGAGAAGGGATGAAGGAAAATATTAACCTTCTGCGAGAATGCCCTCTGCCCTCTGCCTTTATCGGCGTTGCCCGTTAAATTCAATCACAAAAATATAGATGTCAATAAATTCATGAGTTGCCACAGTGGTAAAACAATAGCCTCAAAACGAGATCTGGTTAAACGAATTGTATTGGTGGGAATGCCTAACACGGGAAAATCAACCTTTTTTAATCGCATTACTGGATCGGCGGCGGCTGTGGGTAATTGGCCGGGGATGACGGTAAATTTTCTTCAGGCTCAAATTAAAATCGATGGTAAACTTACGGAATTAGTAGATTTACCTGGAATTTACAACCTTAACGGTTTTTCTGATGATGAAAAAATTGTACGGGATTTCTTGGAAAAATTTCCCTTCGATCTGGTGGTTGTGGTAGTTAATGCTTCTCAAATCGATCGCCAAATTTGTTTGCCTTTACAAATCAAGGCTCTGGGTTTACCCGCAGTAGTTATTCTTAACATGGCAGATGAAGCGGAACAATATGGGGTAGAAATAAATGCTGAAGAGTTATCGAAAAGGTTAGGTATGCCCACTTTACTGATTAGTGCCAAGTACGACAAAGGCTACAATAGTGTCGATCGAGAGATTTCCCATGCTTTAAACCAACAACAGCAATCTTACCAAATAAAAGATCTCCAAGGCTGTTTAGCTAATTGTGCCGATACTACTCCCCAGGAAATGAACTCTGTTTTAGCCGACGTAGTAACCATGCCGAATCAGGTGAAGACTAATTTAACTACTAGGCTCGATCGCATTCTTTTAAATCCAGTGTTGGGATTGCCTTTGTTTTTTTTGGGAATGTTTATTGTATTCTCAATAATTTGGAACATTGGCTTACCGGCACAAGGTTTGATGGGAGAACTAACCAATTGGTTGCAACAGATGGTAATTGAACCAATACTTGAGCCTTTCCCTGAAATTGTGCAAAATTTTCTCATCGATGGCATTTGGAATGGATTGGCTACGGTGACAGGGTTTGTGCCTTTAATCGTCTTATTTTTTATCTTGATGGCGGTTTTAGAAGACAGTGGCTATCTTTCCCGTTCCGCCTATTTAATGGATGCGGTGATGGAGCGATTTGGTTTAGATGGTCGCAGTTTTGTGATGCAAATGATGGGATTTGGTTGTAATGTTCCTGCTTTAATGGGAACTAGGGTAATGCGTTCTCAGGCACTGCGACTACTGACTATGTTAATTATCCCCTTTTCCTTGTGTTCAGCTCGCCTCCAAGTGTTTGTCTTTATTATTGCGGCAGTCTTTGGTGGCGGAAATGGGGCAATAGTCTTATTTTCTCTTTATATACTCAGTTTTGTAGCTGCGATCGCTACTGCCGCTTTATTTCAAGGAGTTTTTAAAAATGACGAACCCTTTGTTTTAGAACTACCTCCCTATCGTTTCCCTACTTGGAAGCAGGTGATTATGAGAGGTTGGGGAGAAGTTAAGCATTTTTTAACTAGGGCATCTGGATTTATTACCTTTGGTTGTATTGCTGTTTGGGCTGTCACTAATCTACCACTAGGAGCAACGGGATTGGATACTATTGGTGGTCAAATGGGCAAATTCCTCGCCCCTGTAATGTCCCCCTTGGGTATCGATCCTCATTTAACCTTAGCATTAATTTTTGGTTTTGTGGCGAAAGAAGTTGTGGTGGGTTCGCTGGCAGTTATTTATGGCTTAAATGCGATCGCAGTGAGCGGTTATATTGGAGAGACTGTTAGTTTTATTCGGGGATATAGTTTCTGTATATTTTGCTTACTTTATACTCCTTGTTTGACAACAGTAGCAACCCTTTGGAATGAATCAAAATCTGGGAAATTTACTTTGTTTTCTTTGGTTTTTTCTTTAGTTTTAGCATGGATAGCAAGTTTTTGTTTTTACCAAACAGCATTGTTGTTAGGGTTTCAATAGAATTATTAATTGGAGTTTTTTCAGCAATCAAGAGGACTTCTAACGCCCTTTACCACCACGATTAAGCACATGGGTATAAATCATGGTTGTTTTGACATTATAATAAATAAATAGTTAGCCTGCGTCAGGTTATCTGAGAGGAGTCAACGGAAAATGCAAACGATATCTCTCAAGTTTGAATAACATTCAAGTTAATTTAAGGAGAAATTTCATGTCTATAACACCTACTGAACACAAATCTTTGGAGGGTATTAACTAAATGGGATCATCTCAAGATTATTCCAACGTTCCTGACTGGGTAGCTAAGCCTGAAGGATACCAGACAGGAGCAATGGTTAAATACCAAGGCAACATCTTTTATGCCAACTTCTGGGCTTCAGAACCAGGGGTAGGAGATGCCGATCACAATGGGTGGCGGTTTTATGATGAGTTGTACGATCAAACACTTCACACCCCAACGGAGCAAGCTAAAATCATTGCCTATATCCCTACTTGGAGAAAGGAGGAGGGATTCAACTATGCCAATGATGTGATGTATCGATACATCACTCATGGCATTATCTCTTTTCTCATGTTTAGCGAGACTAATCTCGGTGAGTTTGAACCCAACTCAGTCAATGATGTTTATGCAATCCTCTCCGATGTTGTTAACACTGGACATCGCAACGGGACTAGAATCTCAATTGCACTGGGAGGTGCAGTTGATTATGGATTTCTCAATTTGATGACATCTGTAGGAAATAATCCCGCGAATCCACTTCTTGATCGAGCCGTACAAAATGTAGTTAATTTTGTCAACTTAAACAATCTAGATGGTGTAGATCTGGATTTAGAGTGTTGGTGGGATAGAAATGGCGATCCCAGTAAAGACCAGGGAGGTAGACCTACAAGTCAGGGAGCGCATCCGGCTGGATCTGCTTTGACTTTATTTGCTCAAAAATTAAAGCAAGCTATGCCTGATAAGCTGGTTTCAGCAGCTGTTTTTGGCACCTCATGGTATGGAAATAACTATGACCCCAAATTAGCAGATTATGTGGATTGGCTTGGTATTATGACCTATGACCTGACTGGATCTTGGAATAACTCTCCAGTCGGACCCCATACCGCTCTCTACAAGATACGGCAAAAAGCAAAAGAGCCGCCCATAGTAACCCATGCAGGCCCATTTCAAGAAGATTATCAAGAGGAACAACAGGGAGCATGGCCTCCACCTAACCCCAATCAAGCGTCTTCAGATCCAATCTTCGATAATCCTATTCTTTCAGTGGAAGATACTCTCTGGTACTGGACGAATCCATTATTTGTGAACTGGCAAGGAGCGGGACAGAAGATACCCAGAAATAAGATAGCCGCAGGAGTGCCGATCTATGGCTATGACTTTGCCTATGGAAAAGATCCAGATGACCTCAGTGGTCAGATCCCTCCAGGATATAAAGTGATTCGGTATAAAGATATCTTGGCTCAATTTCCTGATGCTCATACCGTTCCCAACGCCAATATTAAGGTGTCGGGAACTACATCCAGCCCTCCTTTCATCTCTCCTTCAGGCGACTATCCTTATGCTCACAATATCTATTATGAAACTCCAGAAACTGCTGTTACCAAATTGAATTTCTTAAAGGATGTCGGAGCGCAGGGGGTGATTATTTGGGAGCTTTCCAATGATGTTTGGGAAGAGGGAAAGAGTATTATTAAAGCCCTTTACAGAAACTCAGGTAATCCTGCAATCAAACCGCCAATAGAATCTGGTGGACAAAGATATAACCAGCAATCCTTTTTATGTACGCATAATGCTTTTACCAATTATCAAGATGCTCGTTGGACTATGGTAAATCAATCCATGTCAATTACCAACCAACTTGAAAATGGTGTCAGAGCATTAATGCTGGATACACATTACGCAGAACCTGGTCCTGGGGATGTCTTTGGTGTGATTCCAGAAAAAGGAGTATATTTGTTGCATGGAGTCAATGAGCGTGGCTGGATAGCAGGTCTGACTTATGCTCAACCTTCGCGGCGATTGTATCACGCCTTATATGATGTGTGGGGTTTTCTAGACAATAACCCTAATGAAGTAGTAACCATTTTCTTAGAGGATTACACTACAGCCGAGGAGCTAGATGCAGAATTTGATTTCATAGCTGCCAAAGAAACAGAAGAAGGTCGAGATGGTCAAAAATTCCTAGAACGAATATACAACCCTGACAATGATTCAAATTGGAAGGTAAAAGAGAAAAAACAATGGCCCCTGTTATCCGATCTGATCGCCTGGGACAAGCGCGTAATTATTTTCAGTAACGATAAAAATAAAAGAGGAAGCAAATATGTAGCTTACGGCTGGGATTACACAAAAGAAAATTTCTGGAGCCTTGGTGATTTAGGTGACAAATGGGATTGTCCGTCTAGATGGAATGACGGTGAGTATATAGATGCTGATTACCCCAAATTGTTTGTTTTCAATCATTACAGAAATACCCCTACTGCGATCACAGCAGCTATTGATAATCACTATGGCAAAATCATGAACAGAATCGATAATCAATGCTGTAAGACAGCCAAACAGCTGCCAAATTTTATTGCTGTTGACTTTTTTGAAGTCCCGTTAGGAGAGAGTAAAGCACAAGATGCTGTTGCTGAATTAAATAGGAGGTGGATAAAAAATGAAGGTTGCAAGTAGTGTTTCATCAACTTTGTTTTGATGGACTGATTAGAACAATTTTAGATTTTAGATTTTGGATTTTGGAGAATTTTCTTATCCATCATTTCAAAATTGACAGACCAGTAGTGTGATCGCCGCTTTCGTAGGGTGCGTTAATGAAATGCAACACATCACCCCAACGGATTTATATTTAGTGAAAAGAGGTTGAATATAAATAGATCAAACTTGGGGAATAGTATGTTGCTTAAATCATAGATGATTAGCTTTCTACTATTTCTTCTTCGGAACTGACGATATTTGTACCATTAAAACTGAGGTGAAGCTAATGATTCGTTTACTATTTAAAAAAATCCGTAATTTTTTTTCCACTGAAGTTCCAGCAGATATTGCTGCTTGTGAGTTTGAGTGTCGAGACTTGAACTGTCCAAATCAGGATTTTCAGACTTGCCCCAGACGTTTGCAAACAGCAGAAGAACTGAAAAATTTATCGGCAACAGATCCCACAAAAAATTCTGTCGATGGTAACTAACTTAGTCGGGCAATAATCATTATTTTTCAGTCTCCCATTCTGGTGGCAACAGATTTACCTTACAGAGGTGTTTGAGAAATACTATATGTTTAAGTTTGGGATTATATTATTTTCAAACATTCTCTTTGACGCAATGCTAATTATTGCCCCGTATCAAAAAGAGTTCGCTTACTGCTTTATTTCCCGCTTTTTGAAAAAATTGTTCTTGAGGAATAAACCTGCACACCATTGATAGCTCAATGAACCCACAATAAAAGCTATTAGAAACAAGACTGGATTCCAAATTCCCAATACCAAAGCAGTAATACCAGGCCCTGGACAGTATCCAGCAATGCCCCAACCGATGCCGAAAATAGCTGCACCGAGAACAAGGGAGAGATCAAGATCTTTCCTCGTCGGTAAATAAAACTTATCTCCGAAGATTGGATGAGGTAAACCTAGCACGAAACGAAAAAGAATGACTGTAACCCCAACAGCCCCACCTAAAACAAATAATAGTGTGGGATCCCAATTTCCTTTAATATCCAAAAATGCCAACACGAGATCGCGATCTATCATTTGGGAGAGGCTTAAACCAAAACCAAATATAAGTCCTGAAAAGAGGACGATTAAATTCTGTTTCATTTTCCCTTCTTTAATTCAATGTTCAGTGTTAATCAAAACTTTAGTGATTAGACAAGTACGTGATGAGTAATAAATACTGTAATAATAGCCGTGATCATAAATGTAATCACAGCAATCAAGGAACGAAAAGATAATCTGCCTAAGCCACAGACTCCATGACCACTAGTACAACCGTTTCCCATTCTCGTGCCAAAACCGACCAATAAACCACCAACAATCATTGTCCAAGGTAGAAAGGGAGATAGGGGTGTAGATTCAGAGGCGAGTAGATATTCATAGAGAAAACCACCTGCCAACATACCGACAATAAACAGCCAACGCCAATTCTCTTCCTTAGTAAATTTGATGGCACCGTTGACAATACCGCTAATACCAGCAATTCGACCATTGAAAGCTAACAAAATAGTTGCACTAATACCAATAAGCATCCCACCAGCTAAAGCCCGAATCCAATTAACCTCTGTCATAACCATTCTATGATTTAAGTGTTAAAAAAAAATTATCATATAATTATAAAGTTAATTAGTTGTCTTGGCAACAAGTAACTTGATCATTGAGAGAGTGTATTCTAACTTCTTACTCCGCTCTAATAACCATCTTTCGGCTTTTGAATCTGTTTTGGATGTTTCCATTTAACTAGAGTTTTAACCTCTTCGAGTCTCAAAAACTGTTTGTTAGTTTTTTCATGTTATCTTGACAAATCAAATTGAGTTTGTTAAACTTAATAGCTATATAGCTATATAAAAATTAAATTATGAATATATCTGAAGATTATCTCGATTGCGACGAAAGTCAAATTGTCTCAGCATAAAAATATTGAAAACTGAATTTTACAATATACAATTTATTGTGCTGAAGTACTGAAAAGTAACTGAATTATAAAAAAAATCATGAAAAATTTTTACGGAATATTAATTAGTTTTTTACTGGCTATTGTAATGGTTATCTCGCAGCAACTCATAGCTCAAGCAGAAACAAATCCAGCCGAATTAGCCAAAGTGGTACAAGAAATTGAGAACTTAGACGCTATGCGTTCTGGTTTAGCTTCTTTCCTTAAAGATTCTTCTGAAAAACCGACAGGAGAAACTTTTAAAAAAGTCTGTAAACCTGTAGGAATGAAAGCAAAACAGTTAAGTAAAGAAAATGGTTGGCAAGTAAAACAAATAGCTAAAAAATATCGTAATCCTGCTCATGCCCCTGATAATTTCTCTGCTCAAATAGCATTGGCAAAATTTGAACAGAATCGAGAATTAAAAGGATTTTGGCAATCAGAAACTCTTAACGGTGAAGAAGGAATTAGGTATTATCGTCGCATTAATGTTGAAGCTAGTTGTCTTGCCTGTCATGGAGGAAAAAATTCTCGACCTGAATTTATTAAGCAAAAATACCCTCAAGATTTAGCTTATGACTTTAAAGAAGGAGATTTGCGAGGAATGTATGCCGTATTTATTCCTAAGTTAAAAAAAGCTTTACAAAAAAATATGCCAACGGTGGAGGTTAACCAATGATTAATTTAGTGAAAAAATGTAGAGTCCAGCAGAAAAACTTTTTAGGGTTAGGTAAGAACAAAAATTTGCCTCTCTTTTTTAAGAGAATTCTTTCTCGGCGAGTTTTACCCCTGATTTTAAGTCTGGTTTTGATGTTTTTCGTCAGTTTGTCTTATCCTCAGTCAGCAAAAGCATTGATAAGACAACAAGAAGAAGTACCCGGACAAATGTTATATCAAGCTCGTCATACTTTATGGGATAACAGAGGCGAATCTTGGCAAGTGATTTTGTTTAAAAGAATTAAGGATAATCAAGTAAAAGATGTTGATTTGCGTTTAGTGGGTTTTCCTGAGCAAACTAATTTTATTCATCCTCAACCTTTAGTTATGACAACCAATCAAGGGCAGATATTTCAAGCTGAAGATCTTTTTGCCGAAAAAAACCCTGGGGCTAATGTAGGTCAATATGACTTCAAAACTATTTTACCTAAATTATCTAGAGCCCAAGGTATTGAACTAAATTTACCTTTGAAAAACGATTATCCAACTTATCTGACGATTCCCTTACCTGTAATTCTAGAATGGCAAGAAATTATGAACTTTTAATTAAATTTTGATGGAGGCAATCAAATGAATTGTCAGTTCAAGCAATATCATTATTTTTTCCCCAAATCCTGTATTAACAGAAATTTTTTAACTTTTTTCTTCCTGATGCTATCTATTTCTTTTCCGTTTTTAGCACTTAAAGTACAAGGATTAACGCCTTTAAACGAAGAAACCCAACAAGCCTTAAAAGAAGTTTTAGCTGATGAATATCATGCCCGTGCTTTCTATCAAGCTGTAATCGATAAATTTGGTCAAGTTAAGCCTTTCAGTAATATTGTTCGGGCGGAAGATAGGCACGCTTCCTTGGTGGAAGAATTATGGGAAAAATATGGTTTACCAATTCCTGAAGATACATATCAAGGAACAATCAAAGTGCCTGAAACTCTTTTAGAAGCGTGTAAAATGGGAATAAAAAGTGAAATAGCCAACCGAGAAATGTATGATAATTGGTTGCCTAAAATTGAAGAGCCTGATATTCGTGCGACATTTAAGAAATTGCGTGACGCATCTGAAGGGGTGACGAGCTGTTCAAAACTATTGACAGATAAACGTTTCAGCAGATGAGTTGACTATTTAATCAACTATCTTCTCTTTCTTATTGAGAATATAGTCTTTTCAGAAACATTAAGTATTTCTCGTTAACGGTAAAATATGAATGCTTTAATTGACATTTTTTAACAAAAGTGTTAAAATATTCACTATTTGTGATTTTTCGCAATCTAGCTGTTATTTTCTTCAATTCCCATGAAAACTAAAACTTTAATTCCGATTTTGACTGCCACTTTAACAACCTTAATGGCAACTTCAGCACAAGCGATTACTTTTAATTTTGAATGGTTAGGTGATGCAGGCTTTTCTGCAAGTGGCTCCTTCAGTTATGATGAAACTACTGCTCCAGCAACCTTTTCTGAATCGGGACCAGGACCAACAAACGTTTTAGACTCCTTGACTGTCTCATTCTTCGCTCCTTCCAATAGCCTCCTGGCAACTTTTGATAATGTTGTGGACGGGGTATCTACTTATGAGTTTCTAGAGTTTAGTTTCGATACCACTACTCAAGAGTTGTTTGGTTTCTTCAGCGTTGGACAGGATACAGGGACTCCAACTCCAGGAGATTTCTTTCTTTCCGGTAATGTAGGCGATTTCTTGGACTTATTTGTAGATTCTACTACTATTATCGATGGTAACAGTGGAACAATTACTGTTGCGGTTGCGCCTGTTCCCGAACCCAGTAGTTTAATTGGTTTAGGGTTGATTGGTTTAGGTGCATTAGCTGCTAAACGTAAAGCTCGTTCATAATTTTTATCTTAAATGTCGGGCTGAAGACTGTCATGGGCGATCTCGATAATCGGATTAATGTTAACCTTGACAATAAAATTCTCAATTTCCGCAATGATGTTTCTACTTTAGTGCAGGAAGAAATTAATCAAAACTTCGCCACTTCCCTCAAAAAAACAATCATATCTGATATTAAACAACAACAATTCTATACGGATATGCAATCGATTAAGGCTGAAGTGGAAAACTTCTATGCTCGTTTAGGACAATTTGAAACTCAGTTCTTACTGCGAATTGAACAGGGTGATACTCAACTTTATAATTGGACTTTAGAGCAACTTACCGCTTTACAAGGTTGTATGACCGATCGCCAAGCATTAGTTGAACGCTTAGAGATATTTGCCAATCAACTAAAAGATGAATTAGATAGTGCTGAATGTGTACAACCTTATCGCTTTACCCCTTGGGTAAGACGTGATTTACAGGCACAACTAGAACCCAAAGATCAAGAACAATTACCACAAGCATAAATGATCCTGTTGGCGAATTGTTTCTTAGCAAAAACTTGACAAACAAGACAAGCGATGTTTCATCAAAAAACGAATTTTGGGAGAAGAAAAATGTATTTATAAAGTACATTTTGAACGAAAATTATCTATTTTTACTGAATTTTCCCCATCTCCCCATCTCCCCATCTCCCCACCTCAAAAGGGTTTTGGGAATTAGCCAACAGAGTCATAAATTTGTAGGGTGGGCATTGCCCACCATTGCCAAAGTAATATTATTACCAACAATTATCTCATCTGAGTTTTAAAAAAAATAGCCTGTTTTCACCGTAGTTTGATTAGTTTCCCCACAATAATCTAATAAGTATTCCCTTGCAATGGCTTCCTGTTGTCGTAACTGTTTAACTTCTGATTTGCCGATTTCAGTATCCGTTGACAGTAAAATCACTTGGTGGGAAGCCGTAGGAAAATAACGCTCAATTAAATTATGGCGATGGGATGAGTCTAATCTTCCTAGGGGTGTGTCTATGGCAATAGGTAGGTTTTTCCCTGATACCCTTGCTAATCCCCATAATAAGGCGATCGCCAATAACTGTTTTTCTCCTGCGGATAAACGACTTTTAGGAATTAAGGAGCCTTGAGTGTCATATAAGGTTAAAGCAAAATTATCAGCAGAAATAGCAACTTTGGTAATTAAATTGGATTTGTGCAACAAATAACGAAAACAATTAGTTACTTCTAATTCCAGTTTATTTAGTTTTCTTAATGTAAGTTTTTCCTTAAAAATAGTTAGCGTTTGCTTAACTTTGGGCATAACTTCAACAATGTGTTGCACTTGCTGACTGGCTAAGTTTTTTTCTCCATAATTAGCTAATTTTTTGCGATTTTCAGTAATTTTCCTATCAACGGCGGTTAAAGTTTGTTTGATTGTTTCTAATTGGCTCTTTAATTTAATCAATGTTTTTTCCGCTTTTTTAACATCATTTTCTAGTTGATTATATTTTTCTGGAGCATTAGTTTGAGCTAAGATTAATTCTAAATTATCTAATTCTTGTTCTAATTCATCTAATTTATCTAATTTTTGTTGGACTGATTGTTGTTGATTAGGTAAAGTATGATCGAGAATATTAATTAGCTTTGGTAACGTCGTTTCTTCTGCATCTAAATAAATAGTATTTTCGGCTAATTCCTGCTCTAAATTATCTTTTTCTTCAGCTAAAAAATAATCAATCTTAGAGATATAATCTTGACTTAAATCTATTTCCTGTAAAAACTTCAGTAATTTTTCATCTTTACTTTGCCATAAATCTAAAGAATTTTTAATTTTGATCAGTTTACTCTCTATTTGCAATTGTGATTTAACTTTTTGTAAGTAATCGGTAATTAAACTTAAAGGCAAATATTGAGCTGATAAACTAGATAATTCATCTCTAACTTGAGCAATATTTTCTCTTACTAACTGTTGTTTATCCTGTAACTTTTGTTTTTCCGAAGCCAGCTTACTCCCTTCTTCCCTAAATCGATTAGTTGCTTTGCGGTGTGATTTCTGGGCAGTTTTTAATTGACTTTCAACGGTACTTAACTCAGTAATTAATTCTTGCTTTTGTTGCTCTAATTCAGCTAACCCAGCTTCTATTTCCGTTAACTTCTGTTGTTGAGAACTAGCTAAAATTTCTCTTTGTTTACGATTAACTAAAAGATCTAAATCTAAAACTAATTTATCCGCTAATTCTAATCCCAATAAAGATTTCATAGCTTGAATTACAGCCGATGTCGGTAAATCTTGTTCGGCTAATTCTTTAACTTGCTCACCATCAAAAAGGAATAAATTAGAAATACCTAGAGGTAAAATATCTTCTACATACTCGTCCCAATTTTCTGCTAAATTAGGATCAGGCCAATCTCCTTCAATAACCCCTAAATTATCCTTCCCATCTTTAATATTTTTCTGCCAGTGTCTTACTATTTTAAATTCTGTCCATTCCTCATTAATAATATGTTCAATAGTTAATTCTATTCTAGTTTCTGCGGCTAAATCACTATTTTTATTGACACATTGAATTAAAAAATCATTATAACTTAAATTGTCTCGATTAGAACAGTCTGCTCTTCTGCCATAAAGGGCTAATCTCATCGCATCCATCAAAGTTGTTTTGCCACCACCATTCATCCCTCCAATTAAAATAATCGGCGAACTATTTTGATAATTATCATCAATTTTTGGATTGAAATTAATAATATTTTTACCGTGATAAGGTCCAAAATTTTCGAGTATAAGTTCTTTAAAAATCATCTATGATAATTATCTATTATTTTGATATAGTTCTAGACTAAGTGACGATATACATTAATAGGTATTTTAGTTCTTTTTCTCACATCTAATAATGATTGGTATTGTCCGTTTTCGTTTCTTTCTAAAATAATTTTATTAGCACTATTAGCATCGACACCATGATTAATTAACTCAGCTACAGAATAACTATTTAATCTTCGCCAAGAGACATCCGTTTCTTTCCTTAAATCATAACGGAAAACAATTAAAGGTTCAATGCGGTGTAAAATATGCTCAGGAATTCCCGCTACTTCTGCTAATTCTTCAATATCAGTAAAAATATAACCTTCATGCCTTAACATTTCAATATCATTAGCATAAACAATGGGTAAACCTAACCGATAAACTATTTCATCTTTGGAACAATTATTAATATCAACTTGTCCTTGATTTTCTGCTAATAAATAGGCTATTTTCGTCGAAGGAATTTGAACACCTTTAGGCGCTGTTTTAATTAAATAATCCTGTTTTAATTTAAAGGCTAAAAATATTTGTCCACCCCAGATTAAATAAATAGAAGCTGAAAAAACAGAAGACAAAAAGAGACTAGCAACAATTAATCCTCCTCCCATTGCCATCCATGAATTAGTTTTAGCTTTCCAACCGGCGTAAATAAGAGACGCACCACCAAAAAGTGGAATAAATGAATACCAAAACCATTGAGGTATTCTGTCAAACCAATTATTATAATTACTAGACACGGCTAATTATTTTGTTATATTAATGATGGATAATAAACTAAATAGAATCTAAATATTTTCTCCGTTTTTGTTCGTATTCTTCTGCAGTAATAATCCCATTATCATAAAGTTTTTTTATTTCAGTTAAAGTGGCTATTTTATCTTGAGTTGATTCTAGCATAAATCTTGGTTGAGATTGACTATAGGCTAAATTATATTGCTCATTAAAAGATTTTTCTGACATTAATAATAAGCCTAGAAAATCAAAAAAAGCTAGTATTGAAGGAATTAAACTCCAGGAAAAAACTAAGTACAATATTCCAGCAAAATTTTTCCCTAAGTAGAATTTATGAATGCCGAAGCCACCTAAGAAAAAAGCAAGTAAAATGGCTACTGTTTTATTTTTCATTTCTCTGATTAGTTTAAATAACTTATTACTTATTTTTGTGTGATTTCTTTTGTTTAGCTAACCAAAAGTAAATAGCAACAATCCCGATTTGAATTTCTAATATAGTTAAATAACCTTTAGCAAAATAATTAAGGTTAAGGCTAGAAGTAACGGCAAAAAGGATCAAACCGAAAATGAGATAAGGTAAAAGTTGCCATTTTCTCGGTGAGACTGTGAATGAGTTATTTGATTGCTTCATTGTTAGTGCAATTGTCTTTTAATTTCATTATATTTTAACCAGCATAAAACAGTTAATAATTAACAGTTAATACTTAACAATTCTTAATTAATTCACTACCTCGATCTATTTTTGAGATTAATAGCTTAATGATTGTAGGTTGGGTTGGGGCATCAAAACCCAACGAAACCATAATTGATGTTGGGTTGCACGTGGGATAGGCATCTTGCCTGTCATTTAACCCAACCTACTGGCTGGGTGCGTAACTTCTGTTAATATCAAATAGCGAATACTATTAGCCCCTACTATTCAATCATATTAAGCATTAACTAAGATTTTACCCACATTTTCTTTCCATTTACGAGGAGTGCTAGCACGGCGGATATTTCGCCAAATTTGAGTAGCCGCTAAAGTCCCATCAGCTACAGCTACAGAAACCTGATTTAAGCCTTTTTTCAAGTCACCAAGGGCAAAAATACGAGGGTGGCTAGTTTGTGTCATATCATTAGTAACTAAATTCTCACCATCCCACTCTAAACCTTGAATGCCTTTCAAATATTGATTATGGTAAATTGAACCCATATTAACTAAACCTGTCGTTGCCTCGATAAAAGTACCGTCAACTAATTCTACCCCTTGCATTTGATGATTTTCGCCAACAAAACGGGCTATTTTATCTTCATATAAAGGATAACCATGCTCTGCTAATTTTTGTTTCATCTCGTCACTAACCGTACACAAACCATGAGTTAAGACAGTAATGTAGGGAGTAAACCAATTCAAGACAAATGCGGCATTAATCTGGGATTCCTTAGCGACAATTAACACCGATTTTTGATCCCACATATCAAAACCATCACAAATCATGCAAACATGGAGAGTATAGCCAGCATAGTCATAGACATTTTGCATATCTTCCAATTCTGGTAAAACATCAATTACACCAGAAGCGGCAATTAAATATTTACTGCGGAAGATGGGATAAATACTATCTTTTTTGCCAATTTTGACCTTAACAGCGAAAGTTTCCCCTTCATCGGTTACTTCTTCTACAAATGCCCGTAAATGATCCGCTCCCCAGTCGATCGCTTGCTTTGTCCCGTGATTTAATAGATCCCTACCGGGGGCATCAGGATCAATTCCCAAATAATTACGTAGGTCTTGCATCCATAGTGATCTACCGCTCCCTTTTTCTACCACTAAACATTTTAAACCGTAGCGTGCTAAATATATAGCTGCTGATAAACCGCCCATACCACCACCAACAACGATGGCATCATAAACGGTATCTAAATGGGTTTGATAATTTTTACTCGATAATTTCATTTTTTTCCCTCCTAAATCTAACCATTTATTGATTTAACTTTATCTTAATTCAAGGCTAAAACTCTAATTATTTGATCATAACATTCGTTTTTCCAGGTTTAAGAGAGAGGATTCCCGAATGATGATAGTGGGTAAGTTAAGATTATAATTAACAATTGTTAACATAACTTAATATTTTTTTTGTTACAAACAGATTGCAGTGTGGAATAGTTTATCATCATAGTTTGTGGACACTGAAAAAACATTTTGAGTTATAGCAGTCGCCGAATTAGTTAGGACATTTTCTAAATCTATGATTGTCATTCCGAGAGATAGAGAGGAATCTCAAAGTGTCTATCGCAACCTATCGGTGGTATAACAAAAATTTTGATAGGATTGAAGGTAAGAACTAAATATAAATTAGCAGAAAGTATATGGCTAAGCGGATAATTCTTTTCAATCATAAAGGAGGGGTTAGTAAAACAACCTCTGTCTATAATATAGGTTGGATGCTGTCAAAAAATAATCGAGTTTTGTTGGTAGATGGAGATCCTCAGTGTAGTCTATCTAATTTAATTTTAGGAGAGAATTTTGAAAAATATTATGTTGATGAACAGACAAAATTTCATAACATTAAGGATGGTGTAAAAGTAGCATTTGAAGGTAAACCTCAACCGATTAAAGCTGTCAACTGTTTTTCTCCTCACAGGGCAACTTCTTTACATTTGTTGGCAGGACACGCTAACCTTTCTGAATATGATGCAGCTTTAACTTTTGCCCAAACATCTAATAATGCGATTACAACTCTACAAAATCTACCCGGTGCATTTTCTGAACTAATTAAATTGACTGAGGATAAATACCAAATTGATTATACATTAATTGATCTAAATCCTGGACTTAGTGCCATTAATCAAAACTTATTTTTGTGTTCTGATGCGTTTATTATACCAACAAACCCTGATCCTTTTTCCTTGATGGCGATCGACACTCTCCGTAATACCTTACCAAAATGGATGATGTGGAAGAAAAATGCTTTACAAATATTTGCCGATTCTACCTATCCTTTGCTAGAAGGTGAGCCTAAATTTATGGGTTGTTTGATTCAACGTTTCAATGTACGTAAAGGCAAAGCAGCAAAACCTTATCGAGATAATATTAGTGAAATTAAAGACAAAATCAAGCAAGATTTTTTTCCAGCTATTTCTCAAGTAGGTATGACTTTAACACATGAAGAATACCGAGAAGATTTTGTTGAGGATGGTTTTTGTTTAGATGAAATTCCTGATTTTCAAGGGTTATTACCAAAATCATATAAAAATGAAGTACCTGTTTTTGAATTATTAGATGAAGAAATTAATGAGGCAGGTGTTATTTTAGATGGTATGAAACAAAGTAGAGATAAATTTAAAAAGTTATTTGAGGACATTAATAATCAATTAATACGATTACTTGATTATGTATAAAGCTTTTGAACTATTTGCCAAGAATATTAATGAGGCACAAGATTTAACTTTATTGTATGAATATTTACAAACTTCTCTCACTTCCCCATTTTCTTTTGAGGATTTATTGAGAGCACAAATCGTTTATTCTGTAAGTGCTTTTGATAAGTTTATTCACGATATTATACGTATTGGAATGATAGAGATTTTTACAGGAAAAAGATTACCTACGCCAAAATATTTAGCGGAATCTATATCAATAGAAACCTACAACCAAATGATTTCTGCGACTATCCCTCCTAAAGAATATATCTTTGAACAAGCAATTTTTCAAAAATTTAAAACTGTTTCTTTCCAAAGTCCAGAAAAAATAGCCGAAGGATTAAGTTATATCTGGAATGAAAAACAAAAGTGGCAAAAAATTGCGGAAATAATGGAAACAGATGATAAAACCGCAAAAACGACTTTGAAATTAATCGCAGATCGGAGAAATACCATTGTCCATGAAGCAGACATTGATCCGTTGACCAGTAAAAAATATTCTATCACTAGAGATGAGTGTCAAAATATCACTGATTTTATTTATCGTTGTGGAGAGGCAATATTTGATTTAGTAGTTTTGAAATATTAAATCGAGCAAAAATAAAGATGGAAGAAGTTTCACTACTTGAGGAAGAGGATTCCCGAATGACGATAGTGGGTAAGTTAAGATTATAATTAACAATTATTAACATAACTTAATAAATAGCAATACTATCAAATGACTACAACTATTGATCCGATTCATTTTGTCGAAGCGCAACCCGGTAACTATTGGCAGTGGCGGGGGCAAAAAATTTATTATGTGCAAGCAGGTGAGGTTAAACAGGATAAACCACCTTTATTATTAGTACATGGTTTTGGAGCTTCTACTGATCATTGGCGTAAAAACATTGATCAATTACAAAGTGAATTCTCAGTCTGGGCGATCGATTTGTTAGGATTTGGGCGATCGGAAAAACCTGCATGGGAGTACAATGGTGATTTATGGCGAGATCAACTCAATGATTTTATTCAAGAAGTAATTAAACAGCCCACAGTGTTAGCAGGTAATTCTCTCGGAGGTTACGCTTCTCTGTGTACGGCATCTCAATGTCCTGAAAGTGCGGCAGGTTTAATTTTGATTAATAGTGCAGGTCCTTTTTCTGATGTTACGCAAAAATCACCTAGTCTGATGCAAAAAATTGGTGGTTGGGTATTAAAGCAATCTTGGGCAACTTACTTTCTCTTTCAAAGATTAAGAAATCGCAAAAACATCCGTAAAACCCTTGAAAAAGTCTATTTAGATAGTAGTGCAATTACTGATCAATTGATAGAGGATATTTATCTTCCTTCTTGTGATGAAGGTGCATTTCAGGTATTTAGTTCGGTGTTTAAAAATCCTCAAGGAGAAAAAATCGATCAGTTATTAGAACAGTTAAAGTGTCCTTTATTGAATATTTGGGGGGAAGCTGATCCTTGGATGGGAGCAAAGGAAAGAGGAGCTAAATTTAAACAATATTGTCCTAATTTAACGGAATATTACCTTAATGCTGGTCATTGTCCCCATGATGAAGTACCAAAACAGGTTAATGATTTAATTCGTAGTTGGGTTGAAGAAAAATTAGTTTTAGCTTCATCTTTTGCCACATTTGGTAAGTGAAGTACCCATGAAATAACTTCGCTTTCGGGAGGTTTCGGGCTTTGTATCTCAACAGAAGTTTTGAACCAGAAAAAAATATTCATAAACTAAAGTCTAAGATCGTTATAAACTCTTAACTTATTACTTAGTAAGGGGTAAGGGCATAATATATTATGCCCCTACATTCACACCTTGTCAATAATCGCTAGAAATAATTAACTGTTAGGATTTCAATACCCACCTTGAATTAAAATTCAAGGCTAACAGATGACGTTCAATAAATTGAACTGGGAAATATCAAACATTAGTTCATTTTAATGAACGATTCCTATTAGCCAAGAGAATTGCTTTGTGGTACAGGCAT
>CAJHXH010000599.1_pt1 | contig 18895 bp, 24 predicted proteins | sample 9198571 | NCBI WGS metagenome assembly CAJHXH01 (sample SAMEA7708301, study PRJEB35096) | sediment metagenome | biome: marine neritic benthic zone biome [ENVO:01000025]; feature: sediment [ENVO:00002007]; material: shallow marine sediment [ENVO:03000034] sea grass bed [ENVO_01000059] ... | reverse complement strand
CAATGAGCAACCAGTTAATACGGAAAAAGTTGACCCAAACGTTGAATTAAAACCAGTAACCGGACAGATAATTTATATTCCTGTTTATTCTCATGTTTACTTCTTAAATCAGGGCAGAATTTATAATCTGGCGGCTACCATTAGTTTTCATAATACAGATCCTCAACATCCAATTATTCTCAAATCAGTTCAATATTACGATACCAAAGGCAATCTTTTAGAAGATTCTTTATCTCAACCAGTTAAATTAAATCCCCTTGCATCCACTGACTTTTATATAGATCAAGTTGATACTAGAGGTGGAGTTGGTGCTAATTTTCTTTTGGAGTGGGTAGCTGAAACTGAAGTTTCTGAGCCGATCGCAGAATCTGTGATGATTGGGGCATCAGGCACTCAGGGAATTTCTTTTCTGAGTCAAGGGAGAGTCATCAAACAATTGAATCCATCAGATTTTCAGTCGAATTGAGCAAAACGCACTGATAAATGATTCCTGGGCAAATCGTCGATAAATTCAGGAATTAAACACAAAAACCCTGAAAAAATATTGCCTTTTGTCCAATGTAATTTGCTTTTTATTTCAATTGCCGATCTTTTTTTGTCAAAAAACTGCTATCTTAACTGAAGAAATTTAATCTATTTTAATTCATAAACTAACAAGGCAACAGAGGAATGACTTACCAACGGGTTTTATTAAAATTAAGCGGTGAAGCATTAATGGGTGATTTAGGCTACGGCATTGATCCCAAAGTAGTTGCCCAAATAGCAGAGGAAATCGCTGAAATAGTACGCCAAAAAGTAGAACTTGCCATCGTTGTCGGTGGTGGTAATATTTTTCGCGGGGTGAAAGCTTCGGCGGCAGGAATGGACAGAGCTACGGCTGATTATGTGGGGATGATTGCTACGGTAATGAATGCTATGACTTTGCAAGATGCTTTGGAAAGAATTGAAATTCCTACTAGGGTGCAAACGGCGATCGCCATGCAAGAGGTAGCTGAACCTTATATTCGTCGTCGGGCAATTCGTCATTTAGAATTAGGTAGGGTGGTTATTTTTGGAGCAGGCTCTGGTAATCCATTTTTTACTACTGATACTACGGCTGCTTTACGGGCGGCAGAGATTGATGCTCAAGTCATCTTCAAAGCAACTAAAGTTGATGGAGTATATGATTGTGATCCTGTCACTAACCCTAATGCTAATCGCTATCATAGCTTAAATTATAACCACGTGCTAACCCAAGATTTACGGGTTATGGATGGAACTGCCATTGCTCTGTGTAAGGATAATAATATACCCATTATTGTATTTAATTTATTTGAAAAGGGTAATATTATTCGTGCCGTAAAAGGTGAAAAAGTTGGAACTATTGTAGGAGGTTGTTATGACGTTAACTAAAGAACTAGAAAGCAATATGCAAAAAAGTGTTGATAAAACACAAAAGGATTTTAATACTATTCGTACAGGAAGAGCTAATGCGAGTCTGCTGGATAAAATTATGATTGATTATTATGGGGCAGAAACTCCCTTAAAATCTCTTGCTGGTATTAGTACCCCTGATGCAACTACTCTGTTAATTCAACCCTTTGATAAGAGTAGTCTCACTCAAATTGAAAAGGCAATTTCGATGTCTGATTTAGGTTTAACTCCTAATAATGATGGTAATGTAATTCGTTTGAATATTCCACCATTAACAGCTGAACGTCGTCAGGAATTTGTTAAATTAGCGGGTAAATATGCTGAAGAGGGAAAAGTAGCTATTCGTAATCTTCGCCGAGATGCGATCGATAAAGTCAAAAAACAAGAAAAAAATAGCGAAATTTCTGAAGATCAATCCCGTGATTTACAAGATGACATTCAAAAAGTCACGAATAAATATGTTGCTAAAATTGATGATATTTTAGGGGTTAAAGAGAAAGAATTAACTAATATTTAAGATCACGTCAGCTATTTTAAGTAGAGCAGAGCTAATCTTTTCTTCTCTACTTTTATCATACTGATATTTTGCACCTGCGTAATCTGCTACCATGAAATATCCTTAAGTTTCTGAAATAGGGAGATAAAAAACTTTATACTATTAAACAGTTTAATGATCTTAAATTTAGATTAAATGGATATTGATACTTTTTTAGATAAAACTGCTGGTGATTGGTTTTCCCAACGTACCATCTACAAAATTAACGATAATCAAGTCGAGAATAGTAAAGCTAATCTAACGATTAATCTCTTGACTGCTACGGATACAAAAGTAACCGGTTTAGCCCAACAACATCATTTTAATTTAGATTTGAGTTTAGGTGCGATCGCATCTGAGTGGGATAATTCTCCTGATTGGGGTAAGCCAAAACAACAAGGCAATAGTTTAATTTTACTTGTTACAGATGAAAATGATAGCAATACGGGGCAAATTATCCGAGTGTTAAACCCCAATCAAATAATAAAAGGGAAATATATTCTAGCTGAAGATGAATCTTTAACCTTAACAATTGAGCAAGATGCCCAGGTTATTACCGAGAGAATTGAATTTGCTAGTGATAATTTACGCTTACGGAATACTGTAGTTAAAAATAAAGGAATAGTAATTGAAACTTCTTTTTATTCCGAGATAAAAAAAGTAGTAAAAAAAGATAATTAAGCAGAATATACTATTATGTTAAATAAAATTTTTATCTATTTATTAATTACTTTCTTAACTTTAAATATTAACCCGAGTTTCGCTTTAGCACAAGATAGTATCGCTCCGAACTCAGGTTTAATTCAGCCTTACCTTGAAGCAGTAAAAGCTAAAGTTACGGAATTTACCTTAGATAATAAAATTAAATTTCTTGTTTTGGAAAATCATCAAGCACCGACAATTTCTTTTACTACTTATGTTGATGTTGGCGGTGCCAATGAACCTAATGGCAAAACAGGAGTAGCCCATTTTTTAGAGCATTTAGCCTTTAAAGGAACGGATGAAATTGGTACAACTAATTATCAGGAAGAAAAAGTTATTTTAGATGAACTAGATCAAGTTTTTGAGCAAATTAAACAAGCAAAATCAACAGGGGATGAAGCGCAATTAGCTGAGTTAGAAACTCGTTTTCAAGAATTAAGACAAAAAGCGAAAAAATTTGTTAAAACCAATGAGTTTGGGCAAATTGTCGAAATTCAAGGAGGTGTCGGTTTAAATGCCACAACCTCAGCCGATGCCACTATCTATTACTATAATTTCCCTGCCAATAAACTAGAGTTGTGGATGTATTTAGAATCCGAGCGATTTTTACATCCTGCTTTTAGGGCATTTTACAGCGAAAAACAGGTGATTCTTGAAGAGAGAAAAATGCGCACCGATAATTCTCCTATCGGCAAAATGGTAGAGTCTTTCCTCGACACCGCTTTTAATCAACATCCCTACAAACGCCCTGTTATCGGTTACGAGACTGACTTGGTTAATCTGACAAGAGGAGATGTTAGTGATTTCTTCGACACCTACTATGGTGGTAGTAACCTTACCATTGCCATTGTCGGTGATGTTAACCCTCGGCAGGTGAAAAAGATGGCAGAGGAATATTTCGGGCGTTTTCCTGTCACCGCCAAACCTGCTAAACTAGGTATTACTGAGCCTCCCCAACAAGAAACCAAAGAGGTTGTAATTGAATACCCATCTCAGCCTTGGTATTTTGAAGGTTATCACATCCCCAATTTTAACCATCCTGACTATGTAATTTATAGCATGATCGGCTCAATTCTGAGTAATGGGCGTACTTCCCGTTTATATGAATCTTTGGTTGAAGAGCAAAAAATTGCTTTGGCGGCGGCAGGTATTACGGGCTTTCCGGGAGATAAATACCCTAACTTGATGTTATTTTACGGGATGTCAGCACCAGATCACACTCTCGCTGAATTAGAAACTGCTTTACATCAAGAAATTGAGCGTCTCAAAACTGAGCCTGTGAGTGCAGATGAGCTAGAAAGGGTGAAAACTCAATCTAGAGCGAGTTTATTAAGAGCAGTTAACTCTAATGCTGGTATGGCAAATTTATTGGCTGAATATCAGGCTAAAACTGGTGATTGGCGGAATCTATTTAATCGACTTGAGGCGATCGCCTCTGTAACGGCTGAGGACATTCAAAGAGTCTCACAAAAAACTTTTATTCCCGAAAATAAAACCGTTGGCAAACTGATCACAATTGATAATGGATAATGGATAATTGACAATGGATAATTAATTAGTGCCAGCTAGATCATTGTAGGTTGGGTTGAACAATGTGAAACCCAACACCGGTAATACCTGAGTTTGGTATTATTGGTATTAGAAGTTTAGGGTTCGGTTTTACTCAGATCTTGCACCTTGTTCAAAATTGGCTTGTGAAGGTGGGTAATGGGGAATGACCAAGGGGCAATAGTGATAATATTTGATAAGAAAGGTATGGAAATTGATTTTCGCAACTTTCTCTATTTAGTTTTTTTGTTAGGGGTGCAAGATCTCAGTTTTATAAATTTTTAAAAGAACAAAGAGATAATTCAGACACTTTTTAAAACACAAAAACTCGTAAATTTCTCATTTTTTATATTCGTAGAATTTATCTGATAATGATTTTGTTGGGTTACGCTATCGCGCTTCCCAACCTACAAAAAAGATGATTTTTTAGCACTATAAACAGGATTATATTTTTATGTATGAAAAAAGCGATAATTTGCGGCTATTATGGACAAGGAAACGCAGGAGATGAAGCCTTATTAGTTTCTATTTTAGAAAAATTACCATCAGAATTTAAACCTGTTGTGTTGTCGGGAAATCCAGAAGCAACCAGTAAAAGTTATGGTGTTGAAAGTTACTCTCGTCTGGGTATTATTCGTCAAATTATTCAACTAGGAAAATCGGACTTATTTATTTGGGGTGGTGGAAGTTTAATTCAAGATGTAACGAGTATTAGAAGCCCTCTTTTTTATCTAGGATTAATGAAATTAGCTCAATTAAAAGGCTTAACAACTATTGCTTATGCCCAAGGAATTGGACCGATAAATTCTCCTTTTATTCGTAAATTAACTAAACAGATTTTAAGTAAATGTAATGGTATTAGTGTTCGAGATCAAGCCTCAGCTAAAATACTAGATTTATGGGGATTAAAATATATAATTGCCCCTGATCCCGTTTGGGCTTTGTCCAGTAAAATTAACCCTAACTTACAACTACTTCCTACTCCCAGAATTGCCGTTAATTTACGATCGCACCCCCTATTAAGCCAAGAAAAAATAGCCGTTTTAACTCAAGCATTAATTAACTTGCAAGCAAGAACAAAAGTCAATATAATATTAGTCCCTTTTCAGGCATCAAAAGACTTGGCTATCTGTGAAAAAATGAAAAAAAAATTAGGAGAAAAAGCTCAAATTGTAGCCTTAACTAATCCCCAAGAATTAAAAGGACTATTTGCCGAAGTTAAAATGTTAATAGGAATGAGACTTCATAGCTTAATCATGGCAGGAGCAGAAAAATGTACTTGTTTTGCAATTTCTTATGATCCTAAAGTAAGTAATTTAACGGAGGAAATCGGCATAGATGGTTATGAATTAGAAAATTTACCTGATAATGTCAGTAAAATTACTGAATGTTGGTTAAAAATATTTGAAAAATCAGTCAATTTATCCGATAATAAAAGAGCATACTTAGCTCAACAAGCTAACCAACATCAAAATTTATTTATTTTAGCTATTAACGCTTAAGTGTTAAGAAGCCCTGACTAACAAATACTTAGAAATACAATGCAAAGTTTTCCTGTGCTAGGCTTACCCGTTCATTTATGTGACGATTATATAGATTGTTTGCTCAATCGAGTCAAACAGAAACAAGGTACTCATGTTGTTACCATCAATTCAGAAATGGCAATCATGGCGGAAAGTAATACTGACTTAGCTGATGCAATCAAAAAAGCTGATTTAGTAATACCCGATGGTTCAGGAATAATCTTATATTTATGGCGTAGAGGGCAGAAACAACAACGGGTAGCAGGAATTGAGATAGCCGCTTCTTTGGTAGAGAAATTAGCACAACTGGAAAATGATTATCCTATTTGTTTTTATGGTGGCACTCCTGAAGTGGCAGAAAAAGCCCAGCAAAAATGGCGGGAAAAATGCCCCAATATTAATTTAATTTCTAATCATGGCTATTTATCAGGGGATGATTTAATTAGTTGGCAGGAAAAAATTAAGATGACACAACCAAGATTAATCTTAGTCGGTTTGGGTGTGCCTCAACAGGAATTATGGATTGCCAAACACCGCTATTTATCTCCTGATGCGGTGTGGATTGGTGTTGGCGGTAGTTTTGATATTTGGGCGGGGGTTAAATCTAGAGCTCCAGAATTTATGTATAAAAATAACTTAGAGTGGCTATATCGATTGTATCAAGAGCCTTGGCGTTGGAAACGGATGACGGCATTACCAACGTTTTTTCTCAAGGCACTTTTGTCATCGAAATATCTGTAGAACAGGCATCTTGCCTGTGTAATTGCTCGAACATCTTGCCTGTGTAATTGCTCGAACATCTTGCCTGTGTAATTGCTCGAACATCTTGCCTGTGTAATTGCTCGAACATCTTGCCTGTGCAGGCTAGAAGCCTACACTACTAAAAAACTCTGGTTTATTGATCCGAAAATCGTTGTAAGAGAGACAATTGCTGAGTAATTCTGATTTTTGAAAAGTTTTAATCTTTAGGTATGGGAATTTTTACCAATGTCGGATTGTCACCACAACTTCCTTTAATTTGATAATACTCCTTGTCATAAAACTCTAGGTTATATTTGCTATTTTTATTTTCGTTTTTCCTTATATCTAATAGTGCAAGTTGCGGATCTTGGCGATCGCCATTATCGGGGCAAAATTTAATCTCTCCCGTCACTCCGTTTGCTTTAAAATCATCATCTGCTAAGATTTTTTGGGTACCTTTACGAGTCGGTTTTTCTTGTTGTCTAAAAGCCTCAATTAGAGTAAGAGTAGCATCATAAGTTAACATTGTACGAATGAGAATTGTTTCACCCCATAATAATTCCGATGTCTTGGTAAAATCTTCTCGCAAAGAATAACTAAAAGGACTTCCAGGATTATAAAAAATAGCAATTTGTTTGTAATTGTTTAAATATTCAGCTAAAGCGATCGCATAATCTTTAGTGTTATTAACAACCCGAAAGAAAAAATCTGAAGGTTTATTAGTAAGTTCGGTAGTCGTCGTGCCTGATGATATTAAGACAAGTTTATTCTTTTCATAAATTGGCACAAGGTGTATATTTTGATGTAATTTTATAGGCAAAAAATCCCGTAAATATTGTTAATAAAGCACCAGTAATTCTTCTGATTAACTTTTTCCTTTGATCAATTTTAGCTTGTTTCTCAATTTCAGCTTGTTTTATCTTGTTTTCCTCTTTTTGTTGCTCAATGACACCCGGAAGTTTTTGCCAAGTCAATATTTTTTCAGTGGGATTCTTAAAAATAACAGGCAACCAACTAACACCAGGAAACTTCTTCTCTAAATTTTGTAATTTTTTTTGTGCATTTCGTACAGCTAACAACAAAGATTTTTTTCCATAAAATTCTTGCAGAAAATACTCTAAAAATTCAGGTGCAACAGAATCAGGAATATTTTCTCCCATGACAATAACTTGAGGAATGTTTAATTGAGCTAAATTTTGAGCTAAAGTAAAACCATCACAAGAGTTAAATATTGCTAATTTAAGTCCATTATGAATAGATTCTTCTAAGGCATTTTTAAAGTCATCAATAGTTAATGTTTCTTCCGAATTAATCTTAATATTCCCCGTCTTTAAATCTAAGTCACTATAACTATGTCCAGCGAAAAAAATAAGATCCCATCCTTCTTTTTCATACAATTTTTTACATAAATAAGAACTAGATGGTTCAATTAAAGGAATTATTTCTCCATCCTTTAAGATGTTTTCTAAATGTTCCTTATCTTTTTTAGTATTTAGTTTCTCACCATGCCCTAGAATAACTAAAATTCTTGCTTTCTGACGATTAATATTATTGGGAATTATTCTTTTGTATTTTAATGTACTTAGAGGAACTCCAGCTTTTGAATAGCCAATATTACTATCATAAAAATCCCACAAATGCCAAGGAATTTGTTGTGATAAAGGATCATCGGTTTCTATTATTAAGGAAATTTCTTCTTTATCGTCTAATTTAGTTCTTAATTGTTCCTCAATTTTTGCAAAGTCTGGAACATCAAGCCAAGTATTTATTTCTTCTTTTAATTGTGTAGATAAATTACTAAAGCCGTTAATAGAAATATTAGTAGGGTAATTTTTATCAATAATTAGTCCATCTTTATCTTCAACTTGACGATAAATACTAGATCGGCTAATTTAAAATTGAATGGTATAGCACTACCCATTCAGGTTAGGACGTTTTAATTTTTCTCCGAAATTATATAACAATACGATCGGCTTTGCAAAGTGTCCTAATGTCATTGCGTAAGGCTATAAAAGCTGTTAATTAGTCATTGCCTAACCCATCCTACAACTGAATATTATTATCTCTCACTGAATTCTAAGCTCAATTACCCCTAATCCTCAAATTTATAACCTACTCCTACTACTGTTTTAATAAAAGAAGGTTGAGCGGGATTTGGTTCAATTTTTTTGCGTAAACGGCGAATATGAGTATCAACAACTCTCTCATCTCCAAAAAAGTCACTACCCCAAAGTTTATCTATCAATTGGGTGCGACTCCAAACCTTACCAGGATAGCTAATCATAGCGGCAAGTAAGTTAAACTCTAAGGCGGTTAAATCCAATTCTTGAGTTTCTCCATTTTCCAGTTTACGAGTGGCAATATGTTCATCTAAATTTAAGCTAAAATGCTGAGTCTCATAAATTTGGGCTTGCCCTCCATGACGCAAACTACGCCGTAATAAAGCCCTTACTCTGGCTACTAATTCCCTAGGGCTAAAGGGTTTCACTAAATAATCATCTGCCCCTGTTGATAAGCCGATAACTCGATCGATTTCCTCACCTTTAGCGGTTAACATTAAGATATAAGGATCTTTATTTAAACCTTGATTGCGTACTCGGCTACACACTTCTAAGCCATCTAATTGCGGTAACATCAAATCAAGAATAATTAGATCTGGTTGCAAATTTTTAACTTTTGTCAAAGCAGACAAACCATCATAGGCAATTTGACAATTAAAACCCTCTCGACTCAGACAAGAGTTAATTAATTGAGCGATTTCTCTTTCATCTTCAACAATTAAAATTTCCATATAGCAATCCTAAATCATTTGTGAGAATTTTCCATACATAAACAATTTGGGAAAGTTAAAAATTTGATTATGTGTAACAAACTCAAATAAATACTTAACAATCTTAAACGATTTACCTAAGGGATTAACAAACAAATAATATACCAATTTATATCTTGATTTGGTGGGCAAAATATACTCTCGGGATTTTCAATGGAGTTTATGTTTTGGTTTTACCCACCCTACTTTAACGGGTACTTTATTTAAAAGCAAGTCCCTAAGTGGTAGAATCTTCAGAATAAATCTTTTTCTTTAATGCCATTAAGTGCGATCACTTTAAAGATTTTACTTGATTCCGTATCAATTATATTCTCACAACTCATTGAGGATCGCTATACCTATTTAATTTTTTATTTAAGATTTTATTCGCTACCTTGGGATCTGCTTTACCGCTAGTTGCTTTCATAATTTGTCCCACAAAAAAGCCTTGTAATTTAGTTTTTCCTCCTCGATATTGTTCAACTTTATCGGGATTATCAGCTAATATTTTATCAATAATTGCCCCTAATTCATCAGGATCAGAAATGGCAACTAAGCCTCTACTTTCGACTATTTCTTGGGGTGAACCACCTTTTTCTAATAATTCAGGTAAGATTTCCTTGGCAATTTTTCCGCTAATAGTGCCTTTTTCAATTAAGATAATTAACTCCGCTAACATTTCTGGTTTTAAAGCAATTTTGGTAATATCTAAATCCAAATTACTATTCAGATAAGCCGCAATGTCCTGAGTTATCCAATTGGCTGCACCTTTAGCACTCGCCCCAGCTGAAACTACAGATTCAAAATATGAGGCTACATCTCGATCGTCGGTTAAAACTCTGGCATCATAGGCAGATAACCCAAATTCTGCTTCATAACGAGTTCTTTTTTTAGCAGGTAATTCTGGTAAATGTTGTTCTATTTCTTCAAGTTGGGTAGGAGTTACTTCTAACGGCGGTAAATCCGGTTCAGGAAAATAGCGATAATCACTTGAACCTTCTTTTGTTCTCATGCTAATAGTACGTTGAGAGCCTTCTTCCCACAGTCTGGTTTCTTGTACAATTGTTTCACCGTTTTCGATCGCCTCAATTTGCCGCTCAATTTCGTGTTCAATGGCTTTTTGAATGGCACTAAAGGAGTTCATATTTTTGATCTCAACTTTCACCCCAAATTCTTTTTGTCCTTTGGGGCGTACTGAAATATTAACATCACACCGCAGAGAGCCTTCTTGCATATTACCATCGCTAATACCTAAATAACGCACTAACCGCCTTAACTCTTGGGCATATTCCGCCGCTTCTTGTCCACTGCGTAAATCTGGTTCAGAGACTATTTCTAATAATGGTACACCTGTACGGTTAAAATCCACTAAAGAATAACTAGAACCAGCAAGGCGATCGCTTCCGGCATGAACTAATTTGCCCGCATCTTCTTCCATGTGTAGGCGAGTTATACCGATGGTTTTTTTACTGACAACCTTAGTTTTCGGCTCAACTAATTCTATTTCTAACTGTCCATGTTCGACAATGGGTAAATCATACTGAGAAATTTGATAATTTTTGGGTAAATCAGGGTAAAAGTACTGCTTGCGATCGAATTTACTGTAATTTGCGATTTTTCCTTCTAAAGCTAAACCCATTTTTATAGCGGAGTTTAACACTTCTTGATTTAAAACTGGTAAAACACCCGGATGCCCCATACATACAGGGCAAATATTAGTGTTAGGGGGGCTATCAAATTTAGTGGAACAGTTACAAAAAATTTTACTATTTGTATTGAGTTGGCAGTGAGTTTCTAAACCAATAATTGCTTCGTATTCGGTTTTAGTTGCTGTTGAGGTCATATATTAGGACTAAAATTTAATTACATCTCTATCTAACACCTTAATTGTAACTTGAATCGTGATTGATTAAATCTAGTAAGCGAGTGTAGGTAGTTCACATTATTAATTAGCAATAGAAATTACTTGAATTTCTGTTACCCGATGTAAGGGTTTAGCGGTAATTAAAACACCAGAGTCTAAATAAGTTTTAATCATTTATTTTTTGTTTCTCATTTCATCTAATTCTGCTTCTATTTCATCCAATTCTAACAATTTAATGTTTGGATTAGCTACTATTTTCTGTCTAATTTTCCCAAGTTTTTTTCCTAATTCTGTTTTGGTTTTGTAAACATTGTCTGTTTTAATATCCATTTTTTTCTGCTTTTTCAGAAGAGATATAATCAATAAATTCTAAAACTTTTTTTGTTTATCTATGTTTAATTTTTGGGCTCTTTCAGAGTAAGTGTGGTTAAATGATCTAAAATAATAGCTATGAAGTTTGTCTTGCAAAGATTATAGAGATACAAAAATTAATTTTTTTGATTTGGTGCTTTTATTATACTTAAATATTTTAACAAAACATTAACTAATTTCAGTTTAGCGATCGCCTATTAATTTTAGAGGGAAGAGAGGGAAGAGAGGGAAGAGAGGGAATTCAGAAACTGTCATTAGAGCTAAAAATCATGATGGTAATTAGCACAATTGTTTTACTGATGAGAATAATATCGTTCTATCAATAAAATTGCCACAATATCATCAACAGGGCGAGGCGGCACTCTTAACCCTAAAGGGATAAGTCTCTGTAATCCTTTTATTGGGTACATTTTCCAGTAACGCTCACGAGCTTCTACCGTACTATTCCGTTCATCTACCATCACCACAGGAATTGATAATTTTAATTTATCTTTTATTTTTTGTTGCCATTGTTGGGAAGTAGTTTGATTACCCATAACAAGGCACTCTGGTTGATATTGATGACATAATTGCTGAAGAATAGCGATCGCATTTGTGGAAGAAATCACTTGGTGATATAATATTTGCTTATCATTATCACTGACTGCCACACCGCACTTATCTCTACCAGGATCAAATCCAATGATCATAATTGTTAGAAAGAGTTGATTTAATAATAAAATGGATCAATATTGTGAATAACTGGATTCGGGTAAATAATACTGGTTAGTAATAAAGTAATAACAACACTTATCTACCAGAGTTATTATTTGCAATCTAGTTTTAGCAAAATTAATTAATAGATCTATTGCAAAAAAGAAGTTGGCATTGATTTAGCCAGTGAAAAGCTCCTTTTTCATTACTATTGCCTATTGACGAATGGAGCATTACCTGAATTATTCAATAATTCTAAGATCTGATTAATTCAAATTGTACTATTAATAACAGTCAAAAAGTTATTACTAAGCAAGCACAATTAATTTTAGTCCACTTTAGCTAACAATAAAAACTGAATGTTTGAGCAAATTTTACATCCTTCCCTTGATTTTAGCGTTGAAACTCCATTTATTTTAATCATATTGGTTGCCTTGGAGGCCGTTTTGTCGGCGGATAATGCGATCGCCTTAGCTGCTATTGCCCAAGGTTTAAAGGATGACAAAGAACAAAACTATGCGTTGAATATTGGTTTACTGTTGGCTTATGTCCTTAGAGTTATTTTAATATTTACAGCTACAATAGTAGTTCAATATTGGCAATTTGAGGTAATTGGGGGTTTATATTTACTTTGGCTAGTATTCCGTTATTTTAGTCATCAGGATAACGAAGAAGGAGATGGGCAAAAATCAAGTCTTAACTTTTCTTCGCTTTGGCAGGCAATTCCCATGATTGGTATTACAGATTTGGCTTTCTCCTTAGATAGTGTCACAACGGCGATCGCAGTGGCTGATGAAATTTGGTTAATTATCGCAGGGGGTACAATTGGGGTGATTGCTTTGCGTTTCCTCGCCCAATTATTTATTCGTTGGATAGAAGAATATACTAATTTGGAAGATGCTGGATTTATTACCGTGGGTTTAGTGGGATTAAGATTAATCATGAAAGTAGTTACTCCTGAATTAGTGCCTCCTGAATGGTTAATGATTGCGATTATTGTGGGAATGTTTACTTGGGGCTTTTCTGCCAAAATTGATTCGGATGCAACTAATTCTTCTCAATCTTAGTTTTGATGATAGGAGTTTAATTTTACTATGAGTTCTTTAAATATATCTGTTCCAGATTCAGTTTATCAAAGTATCCAAGAGATAATTCAAGACAGTGAAACCTCCGTAGAAGAATTTATCTCCACCGCTATTACAGAAAAAATAGCTATTCTAAAAAGCCAATCCTATTTAAAAGAGCGAGGAAATAGAGGAAGTAGAGTGAAATACGAAGCCATACTCAAAAAAGTCCCTGATCTTGAACCTTTAACGCAAGATATTTCGTATAGTTCCTCTATTTTGCCATTATTACCCAACGATTGTTTTATGACAATTTTCCTTCAAACAGTAATACTAAATTTTCTGCTGCCAATGATGCAACGTCAGAATCTGCAAAATAATACTTATATGTTTTAGTGTAATAAAATTAAGAATTGTTAGCAAACTAGGCACATTTAGGCTGAACTATCACAGTATAGAAATAAGTAGGGGTGAATAACAATTCATTAGCTTTTTGTAGGTTGGGTTAAACGAAGTGCAACCCAACATCCGTTAATTATGCTTTTGTTGGGTTTCGTGGCTCAACCCAACCTACTTGAATTCAACAAGAGCTAAAGGCAGTTCACTCTATAGTATCATAGTTAAGTTAAAGAGATAAATGTTAGAACACGATGTAATTATTATCGGTGGTGGTTTAGCTGGTTGCCGTGCCGCCCTCGAAATTAAAAAACAGAATAGCAATTTAGATGTCGGTTTAGTCGCCAAAACTCACCCAATTCGCTCTCATTCTGTTGCTGCCCAAGGAGGTATTGCCTCTAGTTTAAAAAATGTTGATCCTGAAGATAGTTGGGAAGCCCACGCTTTTGATACGGTAAAGGGTTCGGACTATTTAGCAGATCAAGATGCGGTAGAATATTTAACCAAAGAAGCCCCCGAAGTTATTATCGAATTAGAGCATTTAGGGGTATTATTTTCTCGCTTAGAAGATGGTAAAATCGCTCAACGGGCTTTCGGTGGACATTCCCATAAACGCACTTGTTATGCGGCGGATAAAACAGGTCATGCTATTCTACATGAATTAGTCAATAATTTACGGCGAAATCAAGTCAAAATTTACGATGAATGGTATGTAATGGAATTAATCCTCGAAGATAACGAAGCTAAAGGTGTGGTGATGATGCACATTGCCGATGGCAATTTAGAGGTTGTGCGTGCTAAAGTCGTGATGTTCGCTACAGGAGGTTATGGCAGGGTATTTAATACTACTTCTAATGATTTTGCTTCCACTGGTGACGGTTTAGGAATGTGTGCCGCCGCAGGTTTACCCCTCGAAGATATGGAATTTGTTCAATTTCATCCTACGGGATTGTATCCAGTGGGTGTCTTAATTTCCGAAGCCGTCAGGGGAGAAGGGGCTTATTTACGCAACGCTGAAGGGGAAAGATTTATGGCTCATTATGCCCCCAAACAGATGGAATTAGCCCCCCGTGATATTACTTCCCGTGCCATTGTCACCGAAATTCGAGCCGGTAGAGGAGTTAGTGCCGATGGTAGTGCTGGCGGTGTTTACGTGCATCTTGATTTAACCCACATGGGCAAGGAAAAAATTATGAGCCGAGTGCCGTTTTGTTGGGAAGAAGCCAAGCGTTTAGTCGGGGTTGATGCTATTTTGGAACCTATGCCTGTACGCCCTACTGTTCATTATTGCATGGGGGGGATCCCTGTTAATACCGATGGGCAAGTGCGTCGCAATGCTGATGAATTAGTAGAAGGCTTTTTTGCGGCGGGGGAATGTGCTTGTGTTTCGGTACATGGGGCAAATCGTCTCGGTAGTAATTCTCTGTTAGAGTGTGTGGTTTACGGGAGAAGAACTGGAATGGCGATCGCCAATTATGTAGTTAATCGAACCTTACCGACTATTGACGAGCAAAAATACATCCAATCTGCCCAAACCAGAATTAATGATTTATTAGAGCAAAAAGGAAGTCTCAGAATCAATCATTTAAGACAACAATTCCAGGATTGCATGACAGAACATTGTGGAGTTTTCCGCACTGAGGAAGTGATGCAACAGGGATTAACGGCTATTAGTCAGCTAAAACCTCAATATAGTCAAATTTTCCTTGATGATAAAGATAAAAATTGGAATACAGAGTTAATTGAGGCTTTGGAATTGCAAAATATTCTAATTGTCGGTGAATTAATTTTAACTTCGGCATTGTACCGAAAAGAAAGTCGAGGGGCGCATTCACGGGAAGATTTTACTAACCGAGATGATGAAAATTTCTTAAGACATACCTTGGCTTATTATAATTCTGAAGGGGTAACGATCGATTATATGCCAGTAGTTATTAATATGTTTGAACCCAAGGAAAGAAAATATTAAACGTAGGGTGGGCATTGCCCACCTTATTCCTATTAAACTGTAATTGCATCAGAAAAAATCTAATATGAGGATTATTTCTACATCAAAGTTGAAGCTAGATGCTATTAAATATCCAGATTTGAAACAAGCTATTGATAGTTGGTGTAAGGTAGTAAAAAGTATTAATTCATGCTGAATATGATAAGGGAAGATGGAAAAATGACCCATACTATTAATCGAAATGTTTATACTCAACTTTTAGCAAAAGTTGTCCCTAAAATTATTGACACAGAAACTGAATATCAAGAAACCTTAAAAGAAATTGAAAAGCTCTTATTTATCGAAAATAGAAGTCTTGAGGAAAATGCTTTATATGATTTATTAGTAATGTTAGTGGAAAAATATGAAACCGAAAATCATCCCTTAGATGAAGCAAATGCTAATGAAATTTTACTACATCTTATGGACGCAAGAGACATGAATGAATCTGATTTAGTGAATATTTTAGGTTCTGAAAAAATAGTGTCAGAAATTATTAAAGGTGATAAATTAATTAATTTAGAACAAGCAAAAATTTTAGTAAAGTATTTTCATGTTTCACCTAGTTTATTATTTTATTAGTATGTTTAAACCAAAGGAAAGGAAATATTAGTGAAATTATACAAAATTTAACAGTATAAATTAGGGGTTGCTTGAAAAGTTTTAATCCTCCTAAATCGCCCTTAGAACCCCCTCCTGTCCCCCTTAGAAAGGGGGATGATAGAGGATGCTTCGCTTTTATTTCGCGGGAACTTTAAGCCAATAATTAAAAAAAAATGTTTGTTATGAATACTTATCTTTTACCTGAACTTAAAAATATATCTAAATCTTTACCATTAGAAGGAATAATTAGTATAGAAATTACTGAAGGAGTTCCAATTTTTAAGGCTTCTAATTTAGTAAAAAATAGAATTGAAGAATTACTTAATAAACAAAAAATTTCTGCTCTTGATATTGAAGAAGAACAAGAATTAGATTCCTATGAGGAAATCGATGATTATTTAAGTTTTGTTAACAGAACTATCCGTAATCTTGCTTTTCAACAAAATTAATTATTATAATATTTATGGCTGATCGTCGTCCTATAGCTGAAGAAGTACAAAAATTAGTAAGAAAACGGGCAAAATATCTTTGTGAATATTGTCATGCTTCGGAAAAATGGCAATATGTGTCTTTTACTATAGATCATGTTATTCCTTTATCTGAACAAGGGACAAATACTTTTGATAATTTGGCTTTAGCTTGCTTTCATTGTAATAGAAGAAAATCAAATAAAATAACAGGTATTAATCCAGAATCTAATCAATTTGTTTCTTTATTTAATCCTAGAAAACAACGATGGAATGATCATTTTATTTGGTCATCGGATGGGCTTTTAATTATTGGGTTAACTTCAATTGGTAAAGCAACAGTCAATACTTTAATTTTAAACAGAGAAAGAGTCATTAATATTCGTGCTTCTGATAAACAAATAGGAAGACACCCTCCTGATGATGATTTAATTCAGTCAAAAATTTAATAGTTTAAGGTATATCATAGAATTTGAAACAAAGAGAATTTTTGTTCGTAATAATAAACCAAGAAAAATTTAAACCCCAAGCAGTTACGTCTTGGGTAATTATTAATTATTAATTATTAATTTTTATTGACTACTTTCTTGAGTAATTACTGTTTCTGATTTATTTACCCATAATTTAGGAAATATTAGCCCTGAATTTTCTTTATATTCAGCAAACTCAGGATAACGAGAAAGAGATTTATCCTTTTTCAGCATATTGGGTACAAATACAATTGCAGCGAAAAATCCTAAAATAACAAAAGGCAACCAGTGTTGTGCTAACATCGCAAATGCTAAATAAATAAATATTTCACCCAAATAGTTAGTATTACGACAGCGAGCAAAAAATCCTTCTGTAATTAATCCCGATTTATATTTAAGAGTATAATATTTCTGGGCATCGCTACTGTAGTGGAGGAAAACTCCCATAATATTTAGACTAATGGCGATCGCAATTAAAGGAGGAGAAGGCACTTTTCCACTACTGATTAAAATGAAAGGTGCTACCCAATATAAACCCAACAGAAAAAAGCCAAATATTCCTACAGCTATAGGTATTTGTTCTTCCCATTGTTTATCAGGATAAATCTGATCTTTTAACAGCCATAAGATACCATAAGTGCCATGAAGTGCCAAATAAACCCAAGCACCAATATTAAAGTTATGATAAATATTCATTAGGGTTATGACAAATAAAAATGTCAATCCTTTATGAAGATTGATTGTGTATTTTAGTTTCATCTTAATTTTGCTTAATTAATAACTATTATTTATTTTATATTTTTTCGTTACTTTGAAATGAACTTCTTTATCTTAACTTTTAAACCATCACGAGGATGAGGGGTAGGAATTGTCACCATCTCTAAATTTTGGTTCGGCAATAATTCCCATTGGCATTTTTGCACTAATAAACTGGCAAATATTCTCATTTCTAATTTAGCAAATTCTTTCCCTAAACATTCCCTTAAACCTCCGCCAAAAGGTATATAACCAAAGTTTTTTTGCTTATCTGCCATTCTAGCAGGAGAAAATCGATCAGGATCAAATTTTTCATATTCAGGAAAAACTTCTGGTTGTTGATGGGTTTGGGCAATTTGATATTGAATAGTCCAATTTTTGGGAATATAATAACCTTTAAATTCAAAGTCTTGGATTGCTTTTCTAAACCCTCCACCTACAGGAGGAATTAATCTTAAAACTTCTTTTAATACTTGTTCTAAGTAAGTCATTTCTTTAAATTTTTCGGTAGTTAAAGGAGAAGTAATATTTAATTTTTCTTGTTCTTCTCTTACCTTTTTTAAGACATCGGGATATTGTGCCATTAATAAACAAAAAGAGGCGATCGCACTCTAGCGGCACCGCGAAGCCTGATCGCCGAAGTTAAAGTTTCATGTCCAGCAAATAAAAGCAATAAAATTTGGTCTTTCAATTCTTCTAAACTAATACTATTTCCTTCATCATTTTTAGCATTTAATAATATTCCTAAAGCACTGATGGTTGAGTTTCTTGTTGTTGTCTATTAAGGATAATTTTTTCGATATTTTTCTTCCAAGATTTACCAAATAGTTTAATTTATTGTCGGCAAAGGGTGAATGCCATTATTTTTTAATGCACAATTAATTTTGCACATCTACTTAATTTTAGCCACAAGTTGTGTTTAAAAAGACAAATAAATCAACTGTGGGATATT
>CAJHXH010000962.1_pt1 | contig 18983 bp, 9 predicted proteins | sample 9198571 | NCBI WGS metagenome assembly CAJHXH01 (sample SAMEA7708301, study PRJEB35096) | sediment metagenome | biome: marine neritic benthic zone biome [ENVO:01000025]; feature: sediment [ENVO:00002007]; material: shallow marine sediment [ENVO:03000034] sea grass bed [ENVO_01000059] ... | reverse complement strand
TTGCCGTGGGACAGGCATCTTGCCTGTAAACTTGCCGTGGGACAGGCATCTTGCCTGTAAACTTGCCGTGGGACAGGCATCTTGCCTGTAAACTTGCCGTGGGACAGGCATCTTGCCTGTAAACGCTGCGCGATTCATTGCAAGGCGAGGCATTGTAATAATGTTACCCGTTAAGCTTGCCCTGAGCCGAAGCCCTGACAAAGCGTGAATATCCCGATCGCCCGTACTTTAGGTTAATCAAGATATTGATACAAGGGCTAAAGCCCTTACTACCAGCTAAAGCTATTTTACGTTTAATTAAGTGGCTGTATTTATTTCTTAATTTTAGTAATCTTAATTTTCTGCTAATAATGGAAACAAGAATTAACGAGGGAAAATGGCAATTTTGGATTGACAGAGGGGGGACTTTTACCGATATTGTCGCCCTAAATCCTCAAGGAGAAATTATCATTCATAAACTTTTATCAGAAAACCCTGAACATTATCAAGACTCAGGGATTGAGGGAATTAGAGTTTTAATGGGTATCGAAAAAGGGCAGCCTCTCCCCACCAAGCAAATTGGGGTAATTAAAATGGGTACTACTGTCGCCACTAATGCCCTACTAGAAAGAAAAGGTGAATCACTAGTATTAGTTATCAATAAAGGATGTAGTGATGCGTTACGAATTGGCTATCAACATCGCCCTGATATTTTCGCCCGTCACATCGTTTTACCAGAAATGTTATATCAGGAGGTAATCGAAGTTTCTGCCCGCCATTCCGCAGAGGGAGAAGAATTAAACCCCGTTGACACAACTCAAGTAGAACAAGATTTACAGGCAGTTTATGATCAAGGAATTCGTAGCTGTGCCATTGTCTTGTTGCATAGTTATTGCTATCCTCGCCATGAGCTACAAATTAAGGCGATCGCCACAAAGATTGGTTTTACCCAGATTTCAGTATCTCATCAAGTGAGCAACTCAATCAAGTTAGTCAGTCGGGGTGACACTACGGTAGTTGATGCTTATTTATCTCCAATTTTACGCCGTTACGTCGATCAAGTTGCCCTTGGTGTTAATAGCAATTCCGCCCTTGCCCTCAATCCCCACACTGAAGCCCAAACTAACCATTCACCCCAACTAATGTTTATGCAGTCTAATGGCGGTTTAGTCCATGCTAACTATTTTCAGGGGAAAGATAGCATTTTATCTGGTCCAGCTGGGGGCGTTGTCGGGGCGGTAAAAACCTCTCAAATAGCCAGTTTCAACAAAATCATTACTTTTGATATGGGGGGGACTTCTACCGATGTAGCTCACTTTGCGGGAGAATATGAGCGTAGTTTAGAGAAAGAAGTAGCAGGAGTAAGGTTACGCACGCCAATGATGGCAATTCACACCGTAGCGGCAGGAGGTGGCTCTATTTGTTATTTTGATGGCGATCGCTATCGAGTCGGTCCAGAATCTACAGGGGCAAACCCCGGACCAGCGTGTTATGGTAAAGGGGGTAGTTTATCGATTACTGACTGCAATTTATTATTAGGCAAAATTCAAGCTCAATTTTTTCCCCAAGTTTTTGGTAAAAATGCCAATTCAGCTCTAGATTTAGAGATAGTTAAACACAAATTTGAGCAACTGCAAGCAGAAATAAATACCCATTATACAGTAGAAGAAATTGCTCAAGGTTTCTTGGCGATCGCCGTTGAAAAAATGGCAAATGCGATCAAAAAAATTTCTTTACAAAAAGGCTATGATGTGAGTGAATATACATTGTGTTGTTTTGGTGCTGCTGGAGGACAACATGCCTGTTTAATTGCTGAAAATTTAGGCATGGAGAAAATTATAATTGATCCTTTAGCTGGGGTTTTATCTGCTTATGGTATTGGTTTAGCTGATCTGATAATTATTAAGGAAAAATCAATTAATTTAGAATTTAATTCATCGATTATTGAACAATTAAAGAATGACTATTTGTCCCTAAAACAAGAAGCAATTAATGATTTAAAGTCACAACTAGAATACTTAACCAAGGACTTAACCTCTTTACCAGAAAATAAGATCAAGATCAATCGTAAAATTTACTTAAAATATCAAGGAACAGATTCTAGCTTAGAGCTTAAATTTACTGATTATCAAGATATTATTGAACAATTTAATCGGTTACACCAGCAACAATACGGGTTTATTATGCCCGATAAAACTTTAATAGTCGAGCAAATTTCATTGGAATTAATTTCCCCCACTTATCAAGGAAAAATAATAACTAATAAAGCCCCAAACAACCAAGATTTAAAACCGATAACCACAGTTAAACTTTATAGTAAAAATCAGTGGCATTCAGCCCCTGTTTATCACCGGGCAAATTTAAGTACAGAACAGGAAATTATTGGACCAGCATTAATTATTGAATCTACTGGCACTAATGTCATTGAGGTAGGTTGGCAAGCTGAGGTTAATCAATTTAATCAGCTAATTTTAACTCCGACAACGGCTCAAATCAAACCACAATTAAAACCCAAAGAAATCACTAAACCCGATCCTATTTTATTAGAGATATTTAATAACTTATTCCGTTTTATTGCAGAACAAATGGGTATTAGTTTACGAAATACAAGTTATTCAGTCAATATTAAAGAAAGACTTGATTTCTCCTGTGCAATTTTTGACCAAAAAGGAGAATTAGTTGCTAACGCACCTCATATACCCGTCCATTTAGGCTCAATGAGTGAAAGTGTTCAAGCTCTAATTAATAATCCTAAAATAAGCATAAATCAGGGGGATGTTTATATTACTAATAACCCCTATAATGGTGGTACTCATTTGCCTGATATTACTGTCATAACTCCAGTTTTTCTTAACGATAATAAAACAGTAAATTTTTATGTGGCTTCACGGGGACACCATGCGGATATTGGCGGAATAACACCGGGTTCAATGCCTCCTGAGAGTAAAAATATAGAAGAAGAAGGGGTATTAATTAATGATTTTTGCTTAGTTAAACAAGGTAAATTGCAAGAGCAAGCATTATTAAATTTACTGACTAATTATCAATATCCTGTCAGAAATTATCAGCAAAACTTAGCTGATTTAAAAGCCCAAATTGCTGCCAATGAGAAGGGGAAACAAGAATTACAAAAATTAGTGAAAAATTATGGCTTGGATACCGTTAACAAATATATGCAATTTATCCAAAACAATGCCGAACAATGCGTGAAAAAAGTGATTAAATCCTTACAAGATGGGCAAGCAGTTATTGAACTTGATAACGGTGCAAAAATTCAAGTCAAAATTACTATCAATCACCAAGATTCAACCGCAACTATTGATTTTACAGGTACATCACCTCAATTAAACAATAATTTTAACGCTCCGATCGCCGTCTGTAAAGCCGCTGTTTTATACGTTTTCCGTACCCTTGTGGATGATGACATTCCTTTAAATGCTGGTTGTCTCAAACCCCTAAATCTGATTATTCCCGAAGGTTGTTTGTTAAATCCCCAATATCCCGCCCCCGTTGTTGCTGGTAACGTAGAAACCTCCCAAAATATTACTGACTGCCTTTATTCTGCTTTGGGTATCATGGCAAATTCCCAAGGTACAATGAACAACTTTACTTTCGGCAATGCTCAATATCAATATTATGAAACAATTTGCGGTGGTTCAGGGGCAGGTTATAATCATCATGGTACTGATGCGGTACACACTCACATGACTAACTCTAGATTAACTGATCCTGAAGTATTAGAATGGCGTTTTCCCGTGCGTTTGGAAAAATTTGCTATTCGTCATGGTAGCGGAGGGGAAGGAAAATTCAAAGGGGGTAATGGAGTAATTCGGGCAATCAGATTTTTGCAACCCATGACGGCAGGAATTTTATCTAGTAGGAGAGTGATTGCACCCCAAGGATTAAAAGGCGGTAAAGAAGGGCAGAAGGGCAGAAACTATATTATCAGAAGCAATCAAACACAGGAATACTTAACTAATAATGCCACTGTTGAGATGAATATTAATGATATTTTTGTCATTGAAACACCGGGGGGCGGCGGTTTTGACATTCAGGGGTAAATAGTTTTGATTTCGTCTGAAGGGGTGACAACCCCTCTAAAACTATTTATCCATAAGGCTTTTAGCCTCTGAGTTTACTTTTAAATCAACATAACTCTCGTTCCTTACTGAGAATATAGTAACAAAAGAAAGAATAAGTCTTACTAACTTGAAAGTAAAATGATTGTCAAAAACTGAAAAAAATCAACCTAGTAGCATTTTTGTTTTTTAAAACGAAGTAAGCCAAAGGATTATTGTAAAAAATTGGCACTTGCTAACTATTTGGTCTTGATGGGCAGTTCTCTTTAATTAATAGAGAATTTCATTCAATTGAATTGGCAACATGGTTAAAAAAGGAGAAAAAGCTAAACTAATTTATCAATTCATTTATTAAGGGAGTATTTTCGCTAATCTATTTTTTTTGTCAAAAGTCCCATATTTATATTGTCCGTGCGATTCGTTTGCCATTTGAGACAGAAGTCACTATCTAAATATGCGGATGACGATGACTTTTTCCGTACTCGGATCAAATAAAAGCCATTGCTTGCAATTGGTGCAGTTTTATGAGTTTCTGTTTGTTGCTGCCACCAACTTACGGGAAAACTAGAGCGGTCATAGAGAGTTAGATATACATCGTGACACGCAAGTACCACAGGACTAACTTCAACTTGTAAAATTTCACCTCGTGGCAGAGCTCCATAAAAAAATTCTGTGTCCGGAGCGCCTACAGGTAGATATTCTCTGCGAACCAAAGACTGCGGGAACCATTTTTGCCACTGGAGTAAAGTAAAAATATAGTAATGCAGTGAACTATAAAACCAATTTTTCCTATTAATTAAAGAATGATAGAAATTGTTAACATCTGTCGGACATTCTTGAGAATTGACAATTTTAACTTCATCTACTTTAACTGAAGGGAAGCATACTTTTTCTGACCATTTGTAATACCTTAAACCCAAAGTATATTTTCCAGGCTTTAAGGAGAGCGACGACCATTGATCTTCTGGTTTAGAACTATCGGAACTAATATTGCCTATGGTTTGATAATCGGGAAAACTGTAAACCACCGCAAACCATGATTTAGCGGACATATCTGCAGATTCTCTATCCAAACTTATCGAGCTGTTGACTGAAAAAGGTCCTAAAGTGCCGATAATTGCATGAGTATTCCAGCGGGGTCCTTTTGTCATTAATACTGGTAAGCTCAGTGGAGTTTTTAGAGTCTCTGCGGATAATACACGCCATTGACGGGCTTTTTCCTGATTAAAATAGAGATAAATTATATACAGATTGCCAATGACAAATTTCATCAATTTATAAAAGAAAAAAGATAAAATCGCCAGAGGAATTTCCCCTAAAAGTGATAATTGATGCCGCTTCATTTTTTATCCATTACTGATAAGTTGAGCTAACGTTGATGCCGCTTCCAAATGCAGGTTATGTCCTCCTGAGACAAAGATTCGCTTGGCTTGGGGCATAGCTACTTGTTGCTGTGAGAGATCTTCTTGCCGATTAAAATTGCTTCGCTCTCCATAAACTAAAGTTATGGGAACTTTAATTTGTTTTAGTAGCCCCAAGTACTTAGATTTACTAATACTATTTAAGTTAATCCCCGCACGAGTAAGAAGTGAAGATGCCCATCGCCAACGCACGCCTCCTGTACAAGGTTCGGTAATTCTTTGAGCCAGTTTCATCGCTAGTGACTTAGACAATGTCGGCGTAGCTTGATGCAAGCGTTCTGCGGCGGCGGCAACATCAGAAAAGACCGAGTGCTGAGGAGGGGAAGCCAGAGAGTCTAAATGAGTTGCTAACTGTTCCGCCGCTTCATCCTCACTAACTTCTCCTGGCAATATCGTTTCGACCAATACTAAGTTTTTCACTTTCTGAGGACGGACGCTAGCAAACAAAGCAGCAATCACCGAACCCAGGGAGTGCCCGACTAAAGTAAACGCTGTGTCTGTTAATTTATTGACGATCGCATCTATATCTCCTAAAAAGTCAAGTAAATTATAGGAAGCTCCTTTAGGGGAATGAGCAGAACGTCCGTGTCCCCGCAAATCGGGAGCAACAACCCGATAGCCCTTTTCCACTAAACGCACTGCAACTTCTGACCAAGCGGCACCTTGTTCGAGAATGCCGTGAAGACATAATACTAAGGGGCCTGCCTCCGGTCCCCAAGTGCAAAGACATAACTTTAAGCCCCGCACGTCCAAGAAATGTTCCTTCATGGTTGCTGTGGGGCAAGGAGTTGTTGCTTCTTCGGGCAATTGGTAACCTAGAGAGATAGAGATTCGAGCGGTCAAATCTTCCAGTGGGCGAGGAAGCTTAATTTCTTTCCAACTTTCTCCTAGTTTGGCGTCAATTTGTTTGTGTTGGAGAAAATTGGGATCTCCCAGGGACATAGATTTACTGTAAACGCCATCAGTCATTTTCTCTCCTTGGTAAGGTTTGAGTACAGCTAAGTCGAAAGGAATGGTCAAAAATTTACATAAGCCTTTCATCACCTTTTCCGGTTGCGATACTAAATCTTCATAACGGATTAGATGGTGGCGTTCTCCCTGAATTTGCTCGCAGAAATTACGGATGTTTTGGTTGCTTTTTGTCCAGACAGATTCAGCTACCTCGTAAGGATCTGTATGGTCCACACCAATTAGTTTATCCATCCTCATACGGGCAAAAGATTCAATTACCGCGTAAGGATGACGTACTAGATGAATGTACTTTGCATTTTCAAATAACTCTTCGGCTCTTTCCAGAGTCTGTAGATGCATTCCATAGGTAGGAGATTTATCTACCAACAGGCGATCGCCTGCTAGATTTTGCAGCATAGCATAAACTTGTTGAATCGGAACGTTATCACTTATTAATTGCTTAATCAACTCTTGACTGGTGCGAGCATCAATTCCTTTTAATTCCATTAAGGCTCGCTGTAGTCCCTCTGCAAGATGAGAAAATCCTAGTTCTTGCTCTCGTTCTCCCATAGTATTAAAGGGCAATAAGTGCAATTCTGGAGGAGAAAATATAGCAGAATGTCCTGCCAGCATCACCCTGAGTAAGGTAGAGCCAGATCTAGGACTAGAAAGAATAAATGCCGTACCTGGAAGTTTTTTCCCTTTTCTGAAACTGGTAGAATCAGCCGAGGAAGTAGGGGATATGGGTAGGCTAGCAGGGAAGGATAATGTTTGCTTCTCCTGACTTTTGACTTGAAGATGGCTACGTTCAAACTCAGCAACTAGATATTTGGCCAGAGAATTTATTTTGGGTCTTTCATAGAATTCCCGTGGATATAACATTAATTGTAGATCGTGTTTGAGTCGATCGATCGCTTCCATAACCATCAACGAATCCATGCCTAAATCTAAAAGACTATCCGTGGGGTGAATCTGTTCTGACTTAATTTGCAAGATTACTGCCATTGAATCTCTTAAATAAGAAGTTAAAAATTCTTGCCGTTGAGCGGATGACATTTGTAGCAGTGAAGTAAATATTTCCGTTTGTGGATCTGCTGGCTTATCTGCTATAGATTTGGTTTCTCTTACCAACTCCGAAAGCAATGGCATTTGATTACCAAAACTGAATTGCTCTTGGAAGACTGACCATTCCACGGGTACAACTCCTACCTGTGGTGAGGATTGTCCCAGTAGTTGTCCTAAAATCTGCAATCCTTGTTCTGAAGCTAGAGGAGTTATTCCCATCGCCGCAATTCGCTTTTGGTGACGGATATCCAAGTTCACTGCCATCCCAGTTTCTGCCCAAGGCCCCCAGTTGATACTCAATCCTGGCAACCCCATTGTTTGACGATGATGAGCTAAGACATCCATAAAAGCATTAGCCGCGGCATAGTTTCCTTGACCCGGTGAACCCAGTAATGAAGCCACAGAAGAGAAACAAACAAAGAAATCCAAGGGGCAATTCTGAGTCAATAGATGTAAGTTCCAGGCTCCATAAACCTTCGGAGCCATGACCCGAGTAAAGCTATCCCAGGACATATGTTGTAGTACGACATCATCTAAAACACCTGCCGCATGAATAATCCCTCGTACAGGAGGTAGTGATGACTCAATGGCCTCTAGCATTTGAGCCACATCTTGTGCCTTAGAGACATCAGCTGGGAAAACAAGTACTTTACCTCCTTGCTGTTCTAATTTTCTAATTACCTCCTGTTCTACATCAGATGCCTCGCGACGCCCAGTTAATACCAAATGTTTTGCTCCTTGTTCTACCATCCACTGAGCAACTTGCAGTCCTAAGGCTCCTAGTCCACCAGTAATCAGATATGTATTCTGCTCCTGCAAGACAATTTTTTCTGATGTTGTTAAAAGTTGCTTCACTAGACGGGGTACATAGGTTTGTCCTTGTCGCAAGGCGAGATGGTTTTCTCCTTGGCTATCCCAAATCTGTGTGAGCAGGATTTCTGCCTCATCTTCAGGTACTGATGGATCTAAGTCCACCATTCCCCCCCACAGTTGAGGATATTCTAGTGCCGCAACTTTTCCTAGTCCCCAGATTGGAGCTTGGGCTACTGCTAGCGAATCAGTCTGAGACTCTACTGGTTGTGCTCCACGGGTAACTAACCAGAATCGAGGTAAAGTGGAAAAATTTTGCTTGACTAAAGCTTGCAGCAAATGTAATACACTGCCACAACCCGATTTTTGAGCCTGCTTTAAAGCAGGTAGAGTCAGCTCCTCGGAATAAATTGCATCTAAACTCCAGAGGTGAATAATTCTCTTCCATGGCAATTTATGGGTTTTTACAACCTCTGAGAACAAAAGTTGAAAATCTTCAGGACGGCAAGGATTAAGGCAATAAATTCCTCTTTCTAGAATCTGGTAAGTATCTCCAGCATAGACCAAAGTGTATTGATGACCTTGTTGCTGTAAATGGTCAGCCAAGGCTCGCCCCACTCCGGTGGAGTCAGCAAAAATCAGCCAATGACTCGGTTGAGAGTTGAGAGTGGTTTCTAAGCTAGTTTTGTTCTGGAAAGAAAATGGTTTCCACTGAACTTGATAGAAACAATCTTCGATCGTTGCTTCTGTGAGTTGACAGCGATGCTGTTTGACCAAAACTTCTAGCATTTCTGGCAAGAGATTGACTTGTTCTGGGGAAAATTTGCCAACTTTTTCTAATCGTTGAGCCAACTGTTGAGTATTTCCATCATTTAGCCAATTAACAATAGTGGTAGTGTTACTTGCGGAAGAGGAATAAGCGACTTTTTGGCTTTCATCTTCTGAAGTCTCAATCCAATAGCGTTGCCGTTGAAAAGGATAAGTGGGCAAGACTACTTTACTACGATTATAATCTCGGTCAAACCCTGACCAATCAACTTTGACTCCCTGTACATATAATTCTGCCAAGCTTTTTAGTATTTGTTGCCAGTCTTCTTGAGCATCACGAAGAGAAGGCAACCAGACTCCGACATTTTCTGACCAACACTGCCTTCCCATCCCTAACAAAATTGGTTGAGGTCCAATTTCGACAAAGACTTCATAACCTTCTTGGTGCAAGGTCTCCATGGTTTGGGCAAACTTCACTGGTTGGCGTACATGATTTACCCAGTAGCTTACTGTGGTAATGCTGTCGTCGGCTCTAGTTCCTGTGAGATTTGATATTAGTGGAATCCGAGGTTTATTGTAGGTAATTTGACTAGCTACTGCTTCAAATTCTGTCAACATTGGCTCCATAAAGGGTGAATGGAAAGCGTGGGAGACTTGTAGCTGTTTGCTCTTGATTCCTTCTGCTGTTAAGTTCTTTTCCAAGGTCTCAACGGCTTCTGCTTCACCAGAAATGACAATGCTTTTGGGTCCATTGATGGCGGCTATTGCTAATTTTTCTGTGTATGGGGCAATCAGTTGATTAATTTTCTCTTCTGATGCCATCACCGCTAACATTGCACCGCCAGAAGGTAACTGTTGCATTAGGCGTCCTCGATGAGCAATTAATTTTAATCCATCTTCTAAACTAAATACTTCAGCTACTGTTGCGGCCACGTATTCTCCGACACTATGACCCATAACTACACCTGGTTGAATTCCCCAAGATTGCCATAACTTAAACAGAGCATATTCAATGGTAAATAAAGCAGGTTGGGTATAAGCAGTTTGGTCAATGAGAGAACTATTTAATTCTTGAATATTTTCAGGATAAATAACTTCTAAAATAGATTTTTCTAAATAAGATTGTAGAATTTTATCGCACTGGTCTAAAGCTTGACGGAAGACGGGTTGGGTTTCATAGAGTTGTCTTCCCATATTGACATACTGAGAACCTTGTCCGGTAAACAGAAAGGCAATTTTAGGTGATTTACTATTACTGGGAATTTGTCCAGAAAAGACACCTGACGGTTTTTCTCTGGCACTGATTTGGGCTAATTTATCGGCTAATTCTTGTTGCTCAGAGGTGATAATAGCCAGACGATGGTTAAAATGGCTACGCCCTTTATTAGCAGTAAAACATATATCTGCAATCGCTAATTCTGGATGAGTTTCCAGATTATTTTGGTAACAACTGACTAAATCTTCCAGAGCTTTCTCTGTTTTAGCGGATAAGGTTAATATATGGAATGGACGCTTAATTTCTTGATCACTGGTAACCGGTAACTGTTCACTTTTAACTAATGAAGGGGCTTCTTCTAAAATGATGTGGGCATTTGTTCCTCCAAAACCAAAAGCACTAACCCCGGCTAGTCTAGGTTGCTCACCCGATGACCATGACTGAAGTTGTTTGGGAATCTCAATCGGAGTTCGATCAAGTTCAATATAGGGATTTAACCTTTTCAAGTGAAGGTGAGGTGGAATTTTACCATGTTCTAATGACAATACCAACTTAATTAAACCGGCAATCCCCGCAGCCGCTTCTAAATGACCCATATTGGTTTTTACCGAACCAATCCAACAAGGTTGGTTTGATTTTCTACCTTCCATCAAAACTGATTTGAGAGAATTCACCTCAATGGGATCCCCCAAAGAAGTTCCAGTCCCGTGAGTCTCTACATAACTAATTTGATTCGGTTTTACTCTTGCTTTCCCTAAAGCTAGGCGAATTACTTCTTGTTGCGAGTTGCCATTTGGTGCAGTTAATCCATTTGTGAGACCATCTTGATTAATCGCGGAACCTCTGATAATTGCCTGAATATTATCTCCATCAGCCAAAGCATCATCAAGACGTTTAAGTACTACTACTCCGCAGCCTTCTGAACGTACATAACCATCTGCTTCTGCATCAAAAGTCTTACAGCGACCGTCTGCTGCCATCATTTGAGCCGCATTAAAAGTCAAAGTTAACTGAGGACTCAACATCAAATTTACTCCTCCAGCTAAAGCCAAATTACACTCCCTTTGCAATAAACTTTGACAAGCTTGATGAACAGCAACTAATGATGATGAACAAGCTGTATCTACAGCCCAACTTGGTCCATGCCAATCCAAGAAATAAGACAAACGATTGGCAGCAATACTTAAAGCATTACCCGTACCATAGTAAGCTTTACCATTGGCTAGGTTTGCACTTAAATGGGCATAATCTCCACTACTGATACCGATAAAAACCCCACTTAGACTTCCTGCTAGTTGCTCGACTGCTAATCCGGCGTTTTCTAAGGCTTCCCAACTAATTTCTAACAACAATCTTTGTTGCGGATCCATATTGCTAGCTTCCCGAGGAGAAATACTGAAAAATTGAGGGTCAAATTGATCAACTTGCTCCAAAAAACCACCCCAACCATTGCTTGATTGCCAACGAGAGGCTGGGACTTGACTAATCGCATCCCCACCCGAGCGTAACAAAGACCAGAATGCTTCTGGATTATTAGCTTTGGGAAAACGACACCCCTTACCAATGATCGCTACTGCTTCGTTTGCAGTTTGAGGATTTGAACTAGAAGTAGTGGATTCTAAAGTGGAAGTTGTTTGTCCTAAATAATCAGCCAGCGCCTGAATAGTGGGATAATCATACACAATGGTTGGAGCAACCGAAGAACCTAACCATTCTTCTAATTCAGCGGCAATACTCACAGCTTTGAGAGAATTTAGACCATAGACAGCTAATGGTTGTTTTAAGTCTATTTTTTCTGGTGCTAGTTGCAATAGTTCAGCAATTTTGCTTGCTAACCATGCTTGTATTTCTGCCACTGTTTTGGAGTGACTCCCTACATTAGAGGAATAATCTTGAGTATTTAGTTTTGAATTTGAGTCAATTAGCTGAGGATTCTTTTCCAGATTTTTTTGCCACTGCCCGACTACATTTAAACTATCTTCTAAAAATCCTAGTTTACAAGCACGACGTTGAATCTTTCCACTAGAAGTTTTAGGAATACTTCCTGTTTTCAACAAAACAACTCCATAAATTTCTAATTCATGTTCTGTTGATACAGCAATTTGAATTTCTCTAACTATCTCATCTGTGTTCAGCTTGCGTAGGTGAATCCGTTCTACCTCACAAGCAACCACCAAACTTTCCTCTCCTTCTATTTCTATAGAAAAGGCTGCACTACAATTAGTTCGTAGAGAAGGATGGCTGTTTTCGACAGTTAATTCAATGTCATGGGGATAGTAATTGCGACCTCGGATAATTATCACATCCTTGAGTCTTCCCGTCACAAAAAGTTCTCCATTACTCAAAAATCCCAAGTCCCCTGTGCGAAGAAATGGTCCTTCACCAGTATCTTTCAGATGAGCTTGAAAGGTTTCTCGTGTTGCTTCAGGACGGTTCCAATACCCAGAAGTAATACTCCCACCGGATACCCAAATTTCTCCTATTTGTCCTTTTTCACAGCGAGTTAACGACTCAGGATTCACAATAGTTACTGTTGTGTCCATGTAAGGACGACCACATCCCAGTAACACTCTACTGTCTGGCGATGAAATCTCACTCTCTACTACCAAATTTTGCTCTAGCTTCCCAGCTTTAACGCCCTGAATCAATGGCTTTTTATGTTTGTCTGCCCCTGTAGTGAACAAAGTTGTTTCAGCCATTCCATAGCAAGGATAAAAGGCACTGTAGTTAAAACCATATTCAGCAAATTTTTGAGTAAATTGCTCCAGAGTTTCTGCTCGCAATGGTTCTGCCCCACTGTAAGCTAAATCCCAACTGCTCAAGTCAAGATTAGCTAATTGTTCTGGTGGAAGTTTTTTGACACATAAATCATAAGCAAAATTTGGTCCCCCACTGGTAGTAGCTCTATATTTAGAAATTGCGTTCAACCAACGAATGGGCTTCATCGTAAACGCTAATGGCGGCATCAAAATACTGGGAAATCCCACGTAAATAGGTTGCAAAACATGACCAATCAATCCCATATCATGGAACAAAGGCAACCAACCAACACCGATACTCTTCTCAGTATGACCAAAAGCCTGCTGAATCAACTGCTGGTTGTGGATGATATTTCCATGAGTCACCATCACCCCTTTGGGTGTTCCCGTAGAACCAGAAGTATACTGCAAAAACGCCAAATTCTCTGGTGCCACTGATCTATCTACAAACTCTTGACCATTAGCTTCAATGGTATCTGTAGCTACCCACTTCAACTGGCCTAACTTGGCTTCCTCTTCCCATCTTTTCTCAATCTCAGCCAATATTGATATCTTTGTCAGTGCTATATTCGCTTGGGCATCATTGACTATCGAGAGCAACCGAGATAAATTTTGATTGCGTCTGGGGGGATAAACCGGAACCGCCACTACCCCAGCATACAAACAGCCAAAGAACGCCGTAATAAACTCTAATCCAGAAGGATATAATAGTAAAGCCCGTTCCCCTTGCCATTTCCAGAGGTGGGATGCTATCTTTCTGGCTTGCCTGTCTAACTCTCCGTAGGTAAGAATTCCTGATTCAGTTTCCCCGTTTTGGAGAAAAATATAGGCTTCGCGATCAGACTGTTTTTGAGCCCTTCTCGATAAAATCTCAATTAACGAAAAATTAATTATTTGTTTGTGCACTTCTCCCTATAACCTGTTCTGCTCTGCGGTTTTTGTTCCGGTTCTAAAGCCTTAAACTTAAAAGGCATTAACCGATTTTTGTTAATACCACCTGGGTTTTCGGTAGTTTTCAGTATAACCCACTTTCCGCACTTCTGTCAATCAGCTACAAAATGCCACCCTGCTTTGATAAATTATGTAGATGAGCAATGATCGAAAAAGCCAGAAATCGCCTTAGAATTAGTGGATAAATGCTTAGAACGCAATTATATTCCCGAAATAATTTTAATAGATGGTGGCTATGGAAATAATAGTTCTTTCTGGAATAAACTAGAAGAAAAAAACTTAAACTTTATTTATGTTACCAAAAGTTAAGGTATTAAAGCCAGATGGTATTCTTGAGAGCACTAAAGCACACCAACTCCGCCAACAGGTTAATGAGTTAGTTGAGAGTGGAGTTAAAACTATTTTACTTGATTTGAACAAAGTATCTTTCATGGATAGCTCTGGGTTAGGGGCTATAGTTTTGGCATTAAAAACTATGAAGGCTAATGGTGGTAGGTTATTTCTTATGTCGATAAATGAGCAAACTAAGATGCTTTTTGATCTTACAAATATGTCGCAAATGTTTGAGATAGTTGCAGATAAAGCTGATTTAGAGGAAAGATTGAAGAATGACGAATAAGATGGGACCCATATCTTCCATAAGAAGCAAATTCTTGAAAACTCGCTCGATTAAGACTTATTTTGGTCAAAACTTAACCATGAAGATCAATTTTATCCAAATTAGTTTCTCCTCGGTCATATTTAGCAAGTAGCTCTTCAATATTCATATCTTGTTTACTTTGGCGATGATTAACACAATTTTTCAACTAGATAATGGGCTATTTGTTTTGATGCACCTGCTTTACCGAATCTCTGTTTTCCATTTTTGAGAATCAACTGCCAGTAATCCGGCATCCCTAATAGTTGTTTTATTTTTGAGCCTACTTGTTCCGGTTTTTCCACTAATTGTAATGATATTCCTAATAAACGAGTTTGATTGTCAGCAAATTGACGATTGTATTGAGGGCCACTACCAGAAAAAGCGATCGCCAGCTTCCCTAAACCTACAAATTGCTCTGTGGCTGTACCTGCAGTGGCTATAGCTAAATCGGCATAGTGTAAACAGTCAGCATAAGCATTTTGGCTTATTATTAGCTTTGCCTGCTTTTTAGTAAACAAGATTGCATCTGGATCACGAATCCGTATTTTTACTGATTTTTTCGGGGCTAATTGCCACTGATTAGAATACAATGATTGTTCAAATTCTCTTAGGGATAATGAAGGTGCGATCGCCGCCACAAAAATTAATTGGTTATTTAAAGACTCTAAGACAGAATCAACCGCAGTCAGAATAAGTTGCCAATTATTGAAGGCTTCTGGTAATCTTGATCCTGGTAACAACAGAATTTTTAAACAATCATCTTCAGGGGCAGAAAATTGATGATTACTGATACCATCCATCATCGGATTACCTACATCAAAACTAGGAATTTGGTATTTCTGTAAATAAGTATTCGTCAAGCTATCACGGGGGAAAACTGCTTGACAACGTTTATGTTTCATTAACCAACGCTCCCAAGGATAATAAATTGAACCCCAAAAACGCTCAAATTTAGTAGTTTCCATCAGCCAACCAGTTTCATCTCGCAGATAATATTCTGATTTAGCCGTACCGACAAAAGCATAATTAGTGCCACTTAACCAGGCAAATAAAAGAGGGAGAATATCACCCACGGCTAAAATTACACCGCCACTGTTTGCCCATGATTTAACCGCTTGATATTGATTCATAGTTAGATTTAATAAACCCTGCCGTAAATCTCGCCACAATTGTTGCCCTGACATATAAACAAAACCTCCTGACGGCATCTGTTTAACGGGGGCAAGCACAGGAATATCAAGAACATTATAAGCAAATCCTTCACCTACCATCGGCAGACAAGCCAGAGAAATTTCGGGGGCTAGTTGTTGCAATTCCCGAATAATTTTTACCGCAATAACGTCTTCTCCATGCCCATTACTCAGTACTAATAATTTCATCCGTTTAAGATTTGAGAAAATTGTTAATAGTAGTTAGATAAGTGGGGGCATCTTCTAACATGGGAAAATGTCCTGTTTGGGGTATTTCCACATAAAAAACTCGCTCTTGATTTAAAGCGGCGGCGGCTTTGCCCATCTCAGCAGGAATAATTTGATCTTTTTCCCCTGAAATCAACAAAGTTGGTACTTTAATCTTGGCAAATTCTTGAGGCATAATTTCTACCGCTTTTTTACTCACTGAAGTGTAAATAGTATTGAGGGAGGCATGGTAATCCGCTAATAAAAAGTCTTCCAGAAATTCTACTCTCATGGATTTGGGAATTGGGCGATTTAAGAATCTTGCCATAAAAAGTTGATCGGCAAAAGGCACTTTTAAAAACCAATCGTAACGAAATTTAACTACATAGCCGCCCACTTTATGAAAAGCGGAAAAGGTTAGAGGATTATAATCAAAAATACCATTACAAGTAAGAATTCCTTTTTCAATCCTTTCTGGTGCTAAATTTAGGAAAATCGCCCCGACGGAAGCACCCATAGAATGGGCATTAAGATATACTTTTTCTAAGTTAAAAGCATCTAACAATAACAACAAATCTTGAGCATATTCTTCTAACTCATAGCTTAATTTCTCTCCTGTGGTTGGATTTGGCTCAGATTTTCCAAAACCTCTCATATCATATAATAAGCAATCAAACTGATAGGCGATCGCCCTTGCGGTAGTACGCCAGTATCTACATGATCCCCCCCAACCGTGAATAAATACCATCACAGGCTTGGGCTGATTAGTGGTATTAGGTTGACGAATCCACTCGTAATAGTGATTTACTCCTCTGATAGCAACTTTGCCTTGTTGATCAATAATCATTAATAATTAACAATGAACAGTAAACAATTAATCTCTCATTATTATAGTTATTAAGGTGACGAACCAATACTGCTCAGTTAAGGAAATATATACTGCAAACGACTTAAAACTTAACTTTTACCAAAAACGTATATCTGTTTGCCTAATAGTATTTTGAGCCATTTTGAAAATGTAAAGTTCTTCAAAGAGTTTTAGCTAATTTCGGTTAAAGCAAGTCTTGAATCTTCTCTTAATTCCGGTAATTAAAATTTTTGTGGTCATTTGTTCCCTAAATATTAATTGAACTAGGTTGATTATGACTAGCGATAATGCGATGATAACCTGATTCAGGCTTTGCCCACTTATAAATATATTCTTGGGGATTCCCCCAACATAAGCCTAAATAAACTTCTTCTCGCCCTGCATCTAATTCTGCCCATTCTGCTTCTCGGTAAAGTTGCCCTAGTACACCTTCTGTAACCGAAGAAGTGCGATCGCCTGCTAAATAATATTTCATCCCTTGAGTTACATCTCGCCAAAAATCAATTACCGATGATTTCGCCCTGATTAAAATTTCTTTATCCCCTTCAATGGGAATTAACTGATTATGGACTTCGGGAAATTCAAGGGATTTGTCTTGAAAAGAAATAGAACGCCAGACAACCCCTGATACTTGATGATCTTGTTGATATTGATGGATTTGTTGGCGAAAATCACGAAAAACAAACACTTTACTGGTTTTCTTCAAATCAATCGCTTTAGCGACTACAGGATTAGCTAATTTTTCTGAGGTATTAAAAATTAATCTCTGCCCGCCCCAAGTTGCTTTCAATTCCAATTCTAAAAATTTAATTAATTCGTCTGTGGTGTAAGTCATAGTTTTAAATTAATCCCTCAAGTTTATCGTTAAAGGCAAAACAGATTATTCCCAGTAAACTCTTTTAATGATAATAACTTGATTCGAGTTGTTGACGACAAGCTTGCCCTAGTTTTTTCAGTATTATAGCCCCAATCCGCCAAAAATAGCTTAATCCCTAGTAAATCAGGTTGTTGTTTCACTAATTCTAAGGCTTGCAATCGATCTTCAATAAAACAAACTTGCTCAAGTTTAACTTTCTCCCTTTCAATAATTAACCGTAAACTTTCATATTTGGGACGTTTTTTTTCTTTACCAATAATTACTTCATCTCCTAAATTAATCCCTTCTTTACTTAAAAGTTGTTTAACAAAAATACTCTCTTTTGTGGTAATAACATATAGTTTAATTTGCTGAGACAAAAAATTTTTTAATTGAGGAATAACTCCAGGATAAAAATGATGTAGAGCTAACCATGCTGACAAATTATTGTCAATTTGTGCTTGTCTTACTTGATCTAATGTTTGAGCAATGGCTATATAGTTTAGGTTGTCTTGCTCGATTATATCTTGACAAACAGGTTGCCAATTAGATATAATTTCTGATGGTGTTTTACCGATAATTAATGCTCTTAACAAAACAGGCATTTCCCAACCCGTTTCAATTACCGGACGCAACAAATTAAACTGAGGTTGAAGAAGATCAATATCTTTGATGGAGATGGACTCTTGCCAAATTTTCTCATAGGTTAACTTACTACTATGAAAATACTCCGCTAAACCATCGCAAATCACTCCATCAAAATCTGTAGCAATTATTTTAGTCATAATTTTTTATTATTTTCTTTTGTCAGTTTAATTTGAAGGCATAGAACTTAAAGCGGGACAGTCTGATTGAGACAAGGTATTAGGTATTAGGCATTTTCTTTGAGAGAGCCATTGGCGATGGAGAGATGACGAATATAGTCTCCCAAATGCCGTCTTCCTTTTCCTTCTGCAATGTTGGCGGGAATAGAAATCACAGCTCTTTTAATTTGACTACTTAATCCATAAATCTCAGTTTTGGGAAGCTTTGAAGTAAGTTTATAGCATACTATTACCAAGTCCATTGCTTGATTCCAAACTGTTAAGTCTCGATAACTTTTAACTTCGTTCACTTTGATAATTCTGATCTATTTTTTTGTTTAGTCCTTATCTAAAACCGTGCCACCTAATGCCTAATACCTAACACCTTTTTCCCGCTAAAATGTCCCGCCTTAAGTTGGT
>CAJHXH010000281.1_pt1 | contig 19050 bp, 16 predicted proteins | sample 9198571 | NCBI WGS metagenome assembly CAJHXH01 (sample SAMEA7708301, study PRJEB35096) | sediment metagenome | biome: marine neritic benthic zone biome [ENVO:01000025]; feature: sediment [ENVO:00002007]; material: shallow marine sediment [ENVO:03000034] sea grass bed [ENVO_01000059] ... | reverse complement strand
CCTGCTTTTTCAAAAGCCTTAATGGCTCTTAAATGATTAATTCCAGATAGTTTTGGCATAATTATCCCACTTCCACATATACAGAATCAAAATTTTGGTTAATTTCCTCAACTGTATCCAAGTAGGCTTTAATTGCATCTTTAATATTTTCTAACGCCTCTTCCCTTGTTTCACCTTGTGACCAACATCCGGGTAAACTAGGACACCACACAGCAAAGCCTTCTTCACTTTCTTGTAATCTTACTTGATACTGCATATCTGTAATTAAAACTAATAACTTCGGTGTTAAAACATTATCTTTTTTAATAATTTAATTTTAACATATTGAAATTGTTTTATCTAACCCGAAACTCAAAAATAACAGCATTAGTTTTGAGTTTTGTCAATTGTTGATATATTCATAATAATAATAAAGATTTTATTGGTTTAAGGGTGATTGATTTAAGAGAGATTGAGTTGAACAATAATTGGGTAAAATACAGTGTTAAACCCCTACGGGGGATTTATGATTTTTTGTAGGGGCGATTGGGTTATTCACGCTTTGTCAACTTAACATGAAATTCATACTGTCACGGAGGTTTCAATCCCACCGTGAATTGAAATTCACGGCGCTTTTGATATCGTTTAATAAATTAAACTACATTTTGATAGCTTAGTTCATTTTAATGAACGCCCACTATTAGCCTTGTCAATTCATTGCAAGGCGAGGTACAGTCATAACTTTGCCCGTGTTTGTTGACACGAATGCACAATGTTAAACCCCTACAGAAGCGATATTGTAGGGGCATAATACTATTATGCCTGACTCATTTATGCCGGTACATTTTTTCTCGTAAATCACCTAAATTCTAAATTCTAAATTCTAAATTCTAAATTCTAAATGACTTCTCCTTTTTTAGCCACTGAGATCACGATCTTGATCCTATTACTGATTGCTTGTTTGGGATCAGTATATTTTCAACGGTTCAAACTTCCCTACACTGTTGGTTTAGTTATTGTGGGGTTATTGCTCGGATTTGGCGAAAATGTCGGCTTACCGATAAAAAACCTCGTTTTATCTCCTGATGTAATTTTATTTCTGTTTGTTCCCCCTCTTGTCTTTGCCAGTGCCAGTAATATCAATCATCGTCTTTTCTTCCATAATATCTTTCCTGCGTTCACCCTAGCAGGTCCGGGTTTAGTCATCTCAACCGCTATTATTGGCGGTATTTTAACTTTCTTAACCCCCTTAGACATCGGACAAGCGATGTTATTTGGGGCATTAATCTCGGCTACAGATCCCGTTGCGGTGGTTGCCCTATTTGAGCAATTAGGAGTACCTAAACGCTTAAATATGATGGTAGATGGGGAAAGTATGCTTAATGATGCTACGGCGATCGTCGCCTTCGATGTGGTATTCTCAGTAATCAAGTCAGGAGCATTTAATGCCGCAACTATAGGACAGGCTTTGATCCAAGTGGTTATTGTCTTAGTGGGGGGCATTGTGGTTGGCTTACTCGTTGGTAGTTTGATGGGATTTTCGATCCGTATTGCTAAGAATAATCCTCTCGTTCAAGCCTCATTTGCACTGTTAATTGCTTATATTGCTTTTATTCTTGCCCAAAATTATCTCAAAGTGTCTGGAGTGATTGCAGTGATGACGGCGGGTTTAATGATGGGAAGATACAAAGCCTATCAGCTTCCTGTCAAAATTGATGAGTACTTAGATGAATTTTGGGGATATGTTTCATTTTTAGCCAATAGCTTAATTTTTCTTCTCGTAGGCTTAACTTGTTCCAATTTTATTGTCACCCTTCCCCTAACAAAATTGAGTTTTTGGTTGGTGATTATTTCCACCATTGTCGTTACCTATCTAGCACGAGGAGTAATGGTATTTGGGCTAATTTCTTTGATCAATCCTTTTCTCAAAGATGGTGCTATTAATTGGCAATATCAATTAGTTAGTTTTTGGGGCGGTTTAAGAGGTGCAGTCGCTTTGGCACTGGCTTTAAGTTTACCTAATGACTTTCCCAATCGGGATTTATTAATTGCTATGACTTTAGGAGTTGCCTTGTTTACCATTTTAGTGGGAGGGTTAACTGCTGGAAAACTGCTGAATCGTCTCGGTTTAGATCAACCCCCTTTAGTTAACCAAATTAGCGAACAAGAAATGCTATTAAGCAGTAAAAAGCTAATAATAGACTCTCTCTCCGACTTACAAAGCAAATCACTCTTATCCACTGATATTCTTCAAAACCTAGCACAAGACTATCAACCAGAAGTTGAGCAAGAACAAGTATCTTTGGACAATTATACCGATCGCCTCCAACAACAATCTGTGAAACTCAATGCTCAATTGTTGTGGTTACAAATTATCAATTGGGAAAGACAAATTTACCTTAATTACTATAAATCGGGTTTTTTATCTGCCAGAACTTTAGATCTGTTAAATTTTCACTCTAATTTACGGGAAGCTAGGGTTGAAGACGGAAAATTTCCTCCTCCTCATTATTCCCCTAATTATTCTAATCCCATTGGAGAAGATTTATTAGTAGATTTAGTCAGTCGTTTTTCGCCTAATAGTAATTGGCTACAACAACAAAAGGATCAAAAACTAGAGAGTAATTATCAATTTAATCTGATTCTGCGAAAAAGGAGTGAGATAATCCTGAATAGATTAGAAAATGGAGTCCAAAAAGGTTTAATTTCCTCTGAATTAGCCGAAAATTGCCTCAAGTATTACCAACTTTCCCAAGAGCAAGCAAATAACAGACTGCAAACCTTAACTAACCGAAATCCTAGTTTAAATCATGCTCTGCAAAAAAGAATTATTAAACAAGTAGTATTGGTTCAGGTAGAAGAGAAACTAGAAGAGAAGGTTTACCAAGGAGTAATTAATCAAGAAATGTGCGAAAAAATTCGCGAAGATATTACCCAGAGCATTACTCGTTTGTGATGCCGATTTATCCTGGGCAACAGCTTAAGCCCGACTATTTTTAAGTTGACCATGGAATGATGATTGTCAATCAATTTTATGGTAATATTTACTTTTGTTGGTTATAAGATAATGGTCACGACTGAATATAAATATATCCTACTTGACGATCGCCAAATTCCGTACATCAAAGGAACATCAATGAAAGTTGTAGAATTAGTTACTTCTGTTCATGCTTATGGGTGGAGTCCAGAAGAAATACATTTTCAATATCCTCATTTAAGTATGAGCCAGATTTATTCAGCTTTAGCTTATTACTGGGAAAATAAAGAAGAAATTGAGGCAGATATGAAGCGAAGGTTTGATAAGTGCGAAAAATTACGCTTAGAAGCTGGAGAATCGACTTTAGCAAAAAGATTACGTCAAGAAGGAACCATTAAATGAGTATTGCTTTTTACAGAAAAAACGGCGAGCGAGAAAAGCCACGCCCATAAACTAAGAGTTTCCGTTGGTGATTATGTTCGTGATTTAGAAATTATTGCTAAAGCTGCCTATCCTGAAGAATTAGTAAATTGTGTTCAATACTTACCTTTATAGTGCGATAACTTTTACGGAATTAGGTTTAAGGTGAGATCGTTCTATTTTTTGCAACGCCTTAATTGTGATAGTATTATCAGTATTGAATCTTAACCTAATCTTAATTTTGACAGAAAGAAATGGCAAAAAAGAAAGAAAAACTATCTAACAAAGAATATGAAGCGGAAATGACTAAGCTTCATGCTGAATTAGTTAAATTGCAATACTGGGTTCAAGAAAAAGGACTGAAAGTTATTGTTGTCTTTGAAGGGCGAGATGCTGCTGGTAAAGGAGGAGTCATCAAAAGACTTACGGAAAGAGTTAGCCCCAGGGTATTCCGTGTAGTTGCTTTACCTACTCCTTCAGAACGTCAAAAAACTCAGATGTATATGCAACGTTATGTCCAACATTTTCCCGCCGCAGGCGAAGTAGTAATTTTCGATCGCAGTTGGTACAATCGTTCAGGAGTGGAGCGAGTAATGGGCTTTTGTACCGATAAAGAATATGTGCGTTTTCTCCAATATGTACCTATTTTTGAACAGTTGATTACAGACTCAGGTATTCAACTAATCAAGTATTGGTTAGATACCAGTATGGAAGAGCAAGAAAAGCGTTTTAAACAGCGGATTAAAGATCCTCGTAAAATCTGGAAGTTAAGTCCTATGGATGTAGAATCCTACCGACGTTGGTATGATTATTCCAAGGCAAGAGATGATATGTTCTTAGCCGCAGATAACGATCGTTCCCCTTGGTATATAGTTCCAGCAGATGATAAAAAACGAGCTCGTCTCAATTGTATCTCCCATTTACTCAGTTTAATTCCTTATGAAGAATTACCTCAGCCAAAAGTCAAATTGGGAGATCGGAATATGGAAAATAAGTATGATGATGCACTTTCATCAAAAGAGAGAAGGATAATTCCCCAAAAATGGTAAATCCATCAAAAAAGTGCAACTTAAGAGAAAAACGTTAAATTTTGATGCAACATCGACATAAATCATCTAATCTTACCAGATACTTTCCTATCTTGGAATGGTTACCTCAATATCAACTTTCTTGGCTGAAAGCTGATCTGATTGCAGGGGTGACCTCTTGGGCAGTTATGGTGCCTACAGCCCTTGCTTATGCTGGAATTGCAGGTGTTCATCCACTGTTTGGACTGTATACGGTTCCCATTCCCCTCTTTATGTATGCAATTTTAGGAACATCCCGAATGATGGTGATTGGGCCTGACTCCGCAACCGCCCTTATTTCTAGCGTCACAGTTGGCGCTGTCGCTGCCTCTGGTTCTAGCGAATATATGATGCTAACCTCAGCTCTTGCTCTAATTGTTGGTATCGTGTTTTTAGCATTGGGACTGCTGAAAATGGGTTGGGTTGCCAACTTCATCCCTGTTCCCGTAATGAAAGGATTCGTTCAGGGTTTGGTATGGGTCACCATAATCGGTCAAGTACCTAAACTCTTTGGCATTGCTGGAGGGAAAGGTAACTTCGTGCAAAAACTAGTGGCAATTATTCACCAACTGCCCCAATCCCACTGGGAAACGACAGTAATTGGCATTACTAGCCTTGTTCTTTTATTACTCCTGAAAAAATTTCTGCCTAAGATACCAAGGGCACTAATAGTCGTTATTCTTAGCATTATCGTCATTACCGTTCTAGGGTTAGATGGTAAGGGTGTTGATTTAGTTGGAGAGATTAAGACGGGTTTGCCCTCTCTGAAAATTCCTGTTGTGTCGTTTTCCCAACTCCAGTCTATTTTTCCCGGTGCCTTGGCAATTGTGCTGGTAGGCTATTCCGAATCCCTCGGTGCGGCAAAAGCAGCAGCAGAAAAAACTGGAGGTGAAATAGATCCCAATCAAGAACTGATTAGCCACGGACCAGCGAATTTAGGATCGGCTTTTAGTTCTGGTTTTGTCGTAGTGGGCAGTCTCTCTCAAACATCGGTTTCTATGGGCGCAGGTGGGAAAACTCAGGTTTACTCTTTGGTTAATGGAGGCTTAGTGATCCTGACACTACTCTTCTTGATTCATCTGTTTAGCAATTTGCCTCATGCAACCTTAGCTGCGATTGTTATCGTTGGTATGCTAGGGCTTGCTAACTTCAGTTACCTCAAGAAATTGCACAAGGTAAGCCCCATCGAATATATCATTGCGATGGTTGCCTTTTTGGGAGTGCTCTTTTTTGGAGTATTAGAAGGGATCAGTTTAGGTATTATCCTCTCACTTGCACTGTTGATTCAACGAGTCAGCCATCCCGGTACGGCAGTTTTAGGTCAGCTTCCTGGTGGAAAGATGTATCGTAATGTTTCACGCTATTCAGAGGCAATAACTATCCCTGGCTTGTTAATTTTTCGTTTTAGTAGTGATTTGATTTTTCCCAACGCCAACTATTTTCAAAGTCAATTAAAACAGGCGATCTCGAAATCTAAAACTCCAGTTCAACAGGTTCTTATTGATGCGGAGAGTATCAATAGAGTTGATATCACAGGGATGGAAATGCTCAGCAAGTTGAGAAAAGAATTAAGTCAAAAAGGTATTATCCTCTCTCTAGCACGGGTGAGAGATTCTGTAAGGGAACTGATGCGGAGTAAGGGACTTGAACAGGAAATAGAAGCCAGACACTTTCATGAAGAAATTAGTGATGGGGTAGAAGCTTTTGTCGAAAAAGAGAAAAACGCACAATAGAAAATAGAAAAATATCAAATTTTATGCAACATCGACAGAAATTATCTAATCTCAAGAGATATTTTCCCATCCTTGAATGGTTGCCCCAATATCAGTTATCTTGGTTACGCACTGATCTTATTGCAGGGTTAACGGTTTGGGCGGTAATGGTTCCCGAAGCCATGGCTTACGCTGGAATTGCTGGAGTTCCCCCTCTTATTGGCTTATATACCGTTCCTTTTCCCTTATTTTTCTATGCTTTGTTGGGAACATCAAGGCTGATGGTGGTAGGGCCAGATTCGGCTACCGCCCTTATTTCTAGTGTAACTGTAGCTGCCTTAGCAACCTCTGGTTCACAGGAATATCTCGTTTTAACATCGGCGATCGCCTTTACTGTCGGGATACTTTTCTTAATTTTTGGGTTATTCAAAATGGGATGGGTTGCTAACTTTATTCCCACTCCTGTGATGAAAGGATTTATTCAAGGTTTAGTGTGGGTAACGATTATTGGTCAAGTTCCCAAAGTTTTAGGAATTGAAGGGGGATCAGGGAATTTTTGGCAAAAGTTAGCAGCAATTATCCGTCAGCTTCCTCAGATACATGGGATGACTGCGATTATTGGTATTGGTAGTATCATTGTTTTGTTTATTCTCAAAGAATATTTCCCCAAAATTCCCTCTGCCTTAACTACTGCAATTCTGGCGATTTTAGCGGTTACCTTTTTGGGATTAGAAGATAAAGGAGTTGAGCTAATTGGTTCAATTGAAGCTAGTTTACCTCCTTTTAAACTGCCTGTAGTGTCAATGGACCAAATTCAAGGAATTATGGCCGGCTCGTTCGCAATTGTGCTGATCGGCTATGCAGAAACCTTGGGAGCAGCCAAAGCTGCAGCAGAAAAAACTGGGGAAGAAATAGATCCTAACCAAGAATTAATTAGCTTAGGTCCTGCGAATTTAGCCTCTGGCTTGAGTTCAGGCTTTTTAGTGGTGGGAAGTCTCTCTAAAACGTCAATATCGATGTCATCAGGGGGAAAAACTCAGATTTCTTCTGTAGTTCAGGGGATATTTGTGTTATTGACCTTATTATTTTTGATGCCTTTATTCAAAAATCTCCCCCATGCCACCTTAGCGGCGATCGTGGTTGAAGCCATGCTCGGTTTGGCAAATATTAGTTATTTTAAGAATTTACGTCGGATAAGTAGGAAAGAATCTGCCGTTGCTCTATTAGCTTTCTTAGGGGTACTATTTTTAAGCGTATTACATGGAGTTGGTTTGGGCGTTATTGCTTCCCTTGTTCTTTTGATTGATCGAGCGAGTCATCCTGGTACTGCCGTTTTAGGTCAGATTCCGGGGACTCAAATGTATCGTGATCTTACTTTTCATCCAGAGGCAATTACTACTCCTGGCTTGTTAATTTTTCGCTTTGAGAGTAGTTTAATTTTTCCCAATGCGAATTATTTTCGCAATTCCCTAAAACAGAAGATTAAAGAATCAGCAACTACAGTAAAAATGGTACTGATTGATGCAGAAACCATTAGCCTGATTGATACCACTTCCTTAGAAATGCTTAGTAAATTGCGGTTAGAATTAGCCAAAGAAAATATTGTTTTATCTTGGGCAAGATTAGAAGATCCTTTATATAGAGAAATGCAAAGGGCAAAATTAGTTGAAGAAATAGGAGAAACTAATTTTTATGATCGAATTACAGATGGGGTAGAGACTTTTATGGCATTGGACAAAAAACAACAGTAATCAATTTTCATCAGAAGTAGAGGGGAAATGATCGCTTAATATATAAAAATTAATCATTTCTTAAATCTATCAATTTTGAACTTATGAAAAATATTTTGCAATGGTGGTTTAAATGGTGGACAATATCTGGATTTGTCGTTCTGATCGTCATTATCTTTAGTGAACCACCTAGACTTTGGTTCTGGTTGGCAATTCTTGCCGCACTGATCGTTTACGGCTTTGAGCGAGCTATTAATGATAATGATTAATCAAACCAATTTTCTCTTATTTAGATCAGTAATTGTGATCTCTTATAATATATTCGCCTGTAGGTTGGGTTGACGAAAGGAAACCCAACATCCAATTTAGAATGCGCGAATGCGCGAATGTAGAATAAAAATTTTAATGAATTTATTCCCTTTTGCCCAATGCCGTTTGCCCTTTGCCTTGTCTTTACCGACAATTATAATTCCTTAACCAAGCAGTATGGACTCAACATCTTTCCTGATTATTTCCCACAGGTATGTGTTGGGTTTCACTTCGTTTAACCCAACCTACGATTGATTCCGTGTTTGAGGTTAGAGAGGAGATCGTTTTTTAGGGATTAAAGGGCGATCGTTCGTTTTTTACGGAGTGAATGGCGATCATTGTTTTGAGCAAAAGTTAGCATATATGTAAAAATTAGCTCAAGATAATTATTTACTCATCATAATGATATTTACAGGATAAAATAATTAACAATTCATCTTCCACTCGATAAACTAAACGATGTTTCTCCGTGATTCTTCTTGACCAATAACCTTGTAATTCGTATTTTAATGCCTCTGGTTTTCCCATACCTGAAAAAGGATTTCTTTGAATATCATTAATTAAAGTAAATATTTTCTTTAAAACTTTTTTATCTGTTTTACCCCAATCTTCTAATTGTTTAAAAGCATCAGGTTCAAAGGCAACTTTTTTCATATTCATTTATATCAACATAAATCATTTTTCCTTGCTTAACATTTTCCAAAGCTTGTAAAAGATGTTTTTTATTAGCCTCCGATTTGAGTAAATAAGTAGTTTCATCCTCTTCTAGATTTGGCTCAACTAACAAGATAATTTCAACCTCTGTACCTTCTGATAATTCTGGAACAGATAATTCGACTTTTCCATTATTAACAACAGCTTTTTGTTTGATTCCATTTAACATAATTTGTTGATAAAAATTAAATTATATTGACTTATTTAATAATTATATCACTAATTAAGATTCATAATTGACGATAAACTGTTGTAATTAAACTTTCGGGACGATAATTATTAACCGAACGGCTATTATCATAATCGAGATAAACACTACCATCGACGAAAATATCATCTTCTGACCATTGTTTGGCAAAATCGACATTAATACCGAAAGAACCTGTTGTATCTCGAAAAGATCTAATATGTCCAGAAAACCCTAACTTAAGATTAGAAGGAGTTTCAGTAAAAGGAAATTCAGGTAAAGGTTGAGATGCTTCGGCTATGATTGTTTGACTTTGATTAAATAGTGTTTGGGCGGATTCTTCTTCTCCTATTTCTCCATACTTGAGGGAAATTTCTAATAATAATTGTCCTTGGAGAGATTTGTCGGTAACATTTTTTGCTAGATCAACAGTATTATCTAAAATCTCAATTGCTTGGTTTTTTTCGCCTATTTGGGCATAATACTTAGCAATATCGGTCATTGTAGTTACTTTTAAAGCCAGATCCTCAAAGTTTTTGGCGATCGATAAAGACTGCTCTAAAATTGCTTTTGCCTTTTGGCGATCGCCTAACTGTGCATAATTAAGAGCCAAATTATTCAGAAGAATGACTTTACGTGGAGAATCATCCATCTGATTAATTATTTCTAAACTTTGGTCAAGGCGAGATTTTTCTGTAAGATCGAGATCTTGAGAAGATGCAATCAATTTAATTGTCTTATCCTGACTAAATTTTGGGCTGGCGATTACCGGATTATCTAAACTAACGAAAAGCATTTGATATAGAGATATTCCGAAAATTAACCTTCGCTTTAATTGGAATAAAGTCATTGAGCTTAACAAAAATTAACATTAGATTTAGCTTATACCATTTTTAGCCAGTTAAAGAGTTGTTCTGCTGTCAGTATTGATTGAGAGTATTAATATCGCTATGAAATAAATCTTGTATTAGAAAGATTGATTTTTTCAGAACTAATATCTTTTATCGCTTTGCGGATTTCGGTAACGTTTTGGGTGACAGAGTAAAGGTTATTACAGTTATGTCGCTTTAGCAGACTTTTGCTGTTAGCTTTGAAATTTATTTCAAAGAGGGGTAATAACTAACAGTAGAAACTTATTTAAAAGAAGATTTATTTCCAAGAAGAAACATTATTTAACTCAATCAATTATAGATTTAATATCATTAATAACTTATATTTTTCCGTTATCATTACTATTAAAAACAGTATGGAGTTAGTCGCTTTAGCAGACTTTTGCTGTTAGCTTTGAAATTTATTTCAAAGAGGGGTAATAATTAACAGTAGAAACTTATTTAAAAGAAGATTTATTTCCAAGAAGAAACATTATTTAACTCAATCAATTATAGATTGAATATCATTACCGCCTTGCAATAAATTGACAAGGCTAATAACTCAAATCTGCTAAAGCGATTTATTTTATTTTATTTTTGATAGTATTTAGGAGTAGGATCATCCTCATTTTTTATTTCTTCTAATATACCAATAATCTTACCGTTGGCATGATGTTGTTTTTGGTTTTTAACATAATCGATCGCCGCATCTAAATTTTTATAACTGATAGAAAAAACACCATAACCTTTTTGCCATTGAAAAGGAGTAAAATATTTTTCCCTTAGATAATGAGAAGTGCTTCCTTTAATTTTTTGTACATATTCAGAGATAGGGATTTTAGGAGGAATAGAAACAATAACATGAAGATGATCTGACATTCCATTAACACCATGAACAATGCAATTAAAATTATTAGATTTACCAATTATATAATTATATAAATCCCTTTCTTGGTCAGGTAAAATTAAAGACTGCCTTTCCTTCGTTGCCCACACAATATGATAATATAAACGCCATAAAGCCATAAACAAATTTAATTTTTTTCTGAGTAATTTATATTATATATAACGGAAGTAACGCATGAGTACGGTAAGTACCTCCTCAGCCCATGAAACCGCAAAAGCGAGTAAGTTTTCACAAGTGAAAAGTGAAATCTGAATCTCCAGTTAAAATCTTTGATTTAACGGTGAGAGCAGTCAAAAATCTTAAGTCCTTAACCGTTTAGAGTAGAATTTTCTCGTGAAAATAAGGAACATTAACTGTCTTTTTCTGGCAAAAAATCCGATAATAATCGATTGCTGTTATCTTTGTGGGAATGAATCACAAAAATTTTATGGTGGGGAATACCTAAAGAAATCCCCTCTTCATCTAATGCCTGTTTTAGTCGCCGACGAAATTCCCTACCAATACTCCATTGTTCGCTGGGTTGAGTTTTAATAATCAGATGAATGAGAATACCCTCATTAGACACTTCATCAACACCTAAAATGTCCGCAGGTTCTAAAAACTTTTCGCCCCATTCTGGCTCACTTTGCATGGTTGTGGCTACTTCAGTCATAACTTCTATCGCCTTATCAATATCTTCATCCCAAGCGATTCTAATGGTAAAGTTAACCCTTGACCAGTTTTTGGTATTATTAATTACAGTGGAAATCTTACTATTAGGGATAGCGATTAATTGTCCGTCAAGATTGCGTAAAGAAGTTATAAATAAGTTAATATCCTCTACTGTGCCAGACATCCCTCCACCAACATCCACCACATCGCCAATGGCATAACGATCGGAACACAAAATTAAGATACCATTAATTATATCTTCCAGTAAACTGCGGGAAAGAAAAGCTAACCCCACTGCTAAAACACCTGCACCAGCTAGAACAGACGGATTAATGCCCATTAACCAAATGCTCAGATAAAGCCCCAAAACAATCATGAAAAAAGTTGTGCCTCGTTTGAGAGTGGTAGAATAAGTGTTAACTCTAAGAGTATAACGATTGGAAGAAGGATCTGCTATTTGTGCTTCACTTGCCCAACGATTAAGGAGGTAATCGATCACAATATCCCCCAGCTTATCGCCGAAAAGCAAACAGATCCAAAGAATTACCAGAATCAGAGTTTCTTTGAGCAAATAAACCGAAAGAAACCGAGTTTGCCGAAATATTAAAAAAATTACTACCAGTGCTAAAGACATGATTAATATTTCTAAAATGAACATCAGCCTCAGAAATAATTGACAGAAATTTCTTTGCTGTGTAATTCGGGTTTGATGTCGTAAAAAAAGCTTTTGCTCAGAAGTATCATTCTCAGAAGATATGTGCTTATTTTTATTTTTATTTTTGCTGGCAAACCTCTTAAGAGAATTAAATAGCTTAAATAGCTTTGTTTTCAGTAAGAGAAATAATACTATTTTTTTGACAGATTCGCTTCGCTCAGCGTATGCTTTTGACAGATTCGCTTCTCTCCGTGCATGCTTTTGACTTTTGACTTCGGCAAAGTGGTTGACTGGTTCCACTAAAGAATCATTCCCTTCTAATGTATTATTGTTTAATTCTTCTGGACTATCGATAATATCATTGACATTTTTTTCCTGACTTTGAGATGAAATGGCTTCAGGATTAACCGCTAGTGATTCAGTCAGTTTATTTAATTTTTGTCTCAATTTATTGTTCCATTTTCTGAGGATGGTGCGAACAAGATAAATAAACAAAAATATTGTCAGTGCTACCAACATAATCGCCCCGGAGATTCCCCATCGCCATCCGGGATGCTGGACATCTAATTCATTCCCCCACAGGGCGTTACTAAAGGATTGACGAATACTATTTCGCCAAACTTTGGCTAATTCTTCAACTGTTGTACCATTGGCTTTAGCATCAACCCTAGTTACAGTGACGATCGCCTGTGAGGCTAATCCTAATTCTGGTTGGAAAGGTACATAAATAACGGTTTGTTTATTTTGAATGCCGACTTCAATTCTTGGTGTCGAAGGATGCAAAGGTTTTACTGTTGTGGGTAGCCAAAATTGCCAATTAGATATATAAATATAAGAAACTTCGGGAATATTTTTATGACTGACAATATTTTTAAAAATATTTTCAAAGACTGCTTGAACCAATTTAGCTCTTTGTTCTACTTCTTGGGCAACTTCGGCACTTGATTGATCGAGATTTTTTGATGCGGTTAATCTTAATTCAGGAGTGAGTAGTGAAGTTTCAATGTGTGTAGAATCGTCATAAATATAAACGTTACTACACAAAAACTTACCACAAGTATAGGCTTTATTGAGATCCCAAGGAGGAGATGTAGTTTGCTGATTATTATTTGGTGTTGTAAACAGGGACATTTGCCCTAAACTGTTAGGTATCCAACTTAATGTTAAAGTTAATGTCAGGGTAGCAATAGCAATAAACTTTATTGTTTCTTTTAAAAATTTTTTCATTTAACTAACAGTAAAAAATCAAACATAAAACAGAATATAAAACTAACATTAACATAAATATTTTAGTATTTTAAGGGATTAGTTTACAATAATTAGCTGAGATAACAAAGTAGTCAATTTATTTATCTGCTTCAATTATTTTCTTTTAAGTGCAGCCAATTTTCGGTTATCTGCTGAAATTTAATTTGCATCTCAATAGACAATAATTTTTCATCTAATTTTCGAGTTAGAGGATTGTCAAGACTAAGGGCAATGCCATAATTTTGTGTTCCAATATTAAAATCAACTAATTGATAAGGGGCTTGAAGATTTTCTTGTAAATAGTATTCTAAAGTTAAACGTGTATAGATAACCCCATCTACTTGATTTGATTTTAACAAAGAAATTGCATCAGACAAATGATCTACTTCGGTTACTCGTGCTTGATAATATTCTGCCCAATCAACGGAAGCTGAATCAGAAATAGCAGCTAAACGGATTCCTTTTAAATCACTTTTTTTTTCTAATTGTCGATAGGGTTGAGCAGAAAAAGCTACCGCTAAAGTAGTTGCTATTCCTGCCGTTAAAGTAGTAACAGCTACTAGAGAAATTAACATCCATGTGCCTATAATTAAGCGTCCTAAATCAGTAATGGGATAGCGATCGCCATAGCCTACAGTAGTAAAAGTAGCGATCGCACACCACATACCTTCTGAGACACCTTTTAAATAAGATCTGGGAAACTGTTGGCTGTTTTCACGATGTTCTGCTAACCAGAGTAAATTACCCACAATGAATAAACATAGATAGATTAAGGCAATAGAAGACAAAAATACCCATCCTAAAAAAGGCTTAATCACGCTCCAAAGGGTAGGAGGTTGACTAGGCACAAGTACAGTTAAATTTGCTTGGGCAATGGGTTGGGTAAAGTCAAATTGAGTTATTCGTTCATCAGTAACACTAATCGTTCCAATAGCAACATCGATTTCTTGACGAGCTAATGCGTTGAAGGCTTTAGCAACGGAATGATGATAGATTAATTCATAGTTCAGATTTAATTCTCCGGCTAATTCTTTCCAGATTTCTACAGTAATTCCTGTCACTGTTTGATCATCATCATCGGATACAATAACACCGGGGGGTTCACCTGCAACTCCTACTCGCAGTTTTGAGGTGTTAGGGGAAAGATCTGTTTCGGTTTTGTCTGCTACTATTTGATTTTTTTGTGGCAATTGTGCTTTGACGGCAATGGGATTAATCGTCAGGAAAATTAAAAATAAACCAGTTAATAAGCTATGAATTTTCATATCAAAAATTTAGGGAAAGTCTAAGAGGTTGTTTAAAAAATGTTAATGTCATGGTTCACAAAGCGTGAAGCATCTGGTGTTTTTTGACCTCAAATCGAGATTCTTCGTTCCGCTTCGCTACACTCAGAATGACAAACTGGACTTCTCAAACATCCTATAAATCAAAATATTGTTAATACTATCACTTACGAGTAAGCTCCTGCTAATCGTTCACAATAACCTAATCTTCTGTTACTTTCGATAAAGTTCTGATCCCAATTTTCTTAACATTTTACTTGTAGCTTTTTTGAAAGATTATTGTACTAAGGAATGAATGATATTTGTGAGAGGAAAATGAGGAAATATTAGAGTGATACTGTCATTTTTCTAGGGAATCTTCTTTTTGCGTCAAGATCAATTTTATGGTAATATTAATCTTCGTCATTAATAATTATAATCGTTAATTTGTTGTCACCATAATACTATGAAATTTTTAACTAAATTTTCCCGATTAACTCTTGCGAGTCTATTTTCTCTAAGTTTGGTCTCGATTGCTTTGGCAGAAACATTTTCCGATCTTAAGGGGAATGTCTATAAACCAGAAATAGAAAAAGCTACTGAATTAAAAATTATTACAGGGTTTCCTAATAATACCTTTCGCCCTAATCAACCTGTCACCAGAGAGCAAGCTGTTTCTATGATTATAGATGCTATTCAAACTATAGAACCGATTGATATTAATGAAGAGCCTAAGAGTTCAGTTCGTCCTTATTTGGATGTAGATAAAGATCGCTGGAGTTATCCAAAGATAAAATGGTTCCAATGGAATATTGATCCACAAGGTTCATTAACAGGTAATTTTCGTCCAACCGATGAGATTACTAGGACTGAATTGGTGGGTTTTTTGCGAACAGCGGCTGAATTCTTAAAAATACAGATGGGCAAATCCTCCTATTTAACTCCCATGACAGAAGAAATAAAATTTTCTGATGTTTCTGGTTATGACTCGCAGTTGACTATTCAAATGTCTGCTTATTGTGATGTAGCTTCTCCCGTGAATGAAAAAGGCAGTAAATTTGCTCCGAAAAAATCAGCGAGTCGGGCTTATACAGCGGCCGCAATAGTCAGAATGTTGGATTGTATTCAAAAAGATCCGAAATAAATTAAAATGCCCAATCATTGGATTGCTAAAATAGCACTAATTCTTGCCATTGTAATGCTTTCTACCTCTTGTAATATGCAAGGGGAACGCCAGATTATAAACGAGAAGACTGAAACCCTTCAGGGGCAAATTTTCCTCTGGGTACAAATACCATTTGGATTAACAGAAGCTCAAAGTGGTAAGGATCAAAGAGTTCTGAAAAAGACTCTCAAGGAATTCCGCGAACTGTATCCCCAAGTCCAGGTTTTTGTTAAATTTTTGCCGAAGGGAGGGATTTCTAAGTCCCTTGAATTGGAATTGAGACGGGGATCCGGACCTGACTTATTTCTGACTTACGCCACTAGCAATATTTTTCCCTTAATTAACACCGGAGCATTCCGAACCCTTGATGAATCTGAAGTTGATCTATCTCAGTTTCGTTCCGAATCTGTCAAACACGTCCGTTATCAAGGTAAAATTTATGGCTTACCCATATATTTGTTAACCCAAGTTCTCTGTTACAACAAAGATAAAGTTAAGGAACTTCCCCAAACATTACCGGAACTAATTGAACAAGCAAGACGAGGATATTCTGTAGGGGTACATTCAAGTTTTGTTGAGGCGTTTTGGGGAACGGGAATTTTTGGTGGTAGGGCATTTGATGATCAAGGTAGATTTATCTTGGATCAAGGAGGAGGTTGGGCTAATTGGATGGAATGGCTCACAAGAGCACAAAATGAACCGAATTTTATTCTCAGTAACGATGCTGAGGCACTTCAAGAAGCTTTTGTAGAAGATAAATTAGCTTATGTGACTTGTTCATCTAGTTGGATACCTTACTTCCGTGAACAATTAGGCAAGAATAAATTAGGAGCTACACTTCTGCCTAGAAACTCGAACCGATCAGCAACTCCGGTACTCCGAACTGGTGCTTTGCTTTTCAATCGAGCCTCCAGCCCAAATCAATACCGACTCGCACTTAAATTAGCTCAGTTTTTAACCAATTTAGAGCAACAAAATCAAATGGAGGCAGAAATGCCCTTTATTGCTAGCAATAAAAACGTTACGATCAATCGGCAGTTGTTCCCTGTTCGAGCGGCTTTGCTCGATCAATCTAAAAGCACTGTCGCCGTTCCCTTGGATTACGCACCAATAGTTGAAGTGATTATACAGAACGGTGAAATTCTGTACCAACAAATTCTAGCAGGGGAGATCACCCCATCCCAAGCCGCTAACCAGCTTACCTTAATTGTCAATCGTCAAATTGACTTGAATTCAATAATAAATGATAAATGATGCCTGAGCAAACAGTCTTTGATCTTAACTATCTCTGGACAGAACTGGCAAAAGCAAGCATTGTCCTTCAACGCCCTGCCGTACAAATTCAAATGCTAGGCATTGCTATCTCCATTTTGCTAGCATGGCTGATTTCTAAAGGTATCTGGATTCAGTTAAAGGGAAGATTTAAGAAACTGAGCCAGTTTGAGCTCCGTAAGTTGAAGCTTTCCTGGAGGCAGTATGGTGCGGCTTTGGTTCGATACCTGTTGACTCCCACCCTCGGATTGATAGCAGTTGGCTCGTTGAGAATTGGGTTTGAGTGGTGGGGTTGGTTTGTCGGCTACTTGAGTGATGGGATTAAACTTCTATGGTATTTATGGTTCTATCGCCTCTTTTTGACATCTCTCTATGCTGTATTTCCTGCCAATATTATAAGTCGCTATCGCCAATCGTTCTTCGATCCTCTCTTTTACCTGTTTGTGATTGCCAGAATACTGAGTTGGTTTCTCGATCTCGCAGAAGTGTCTCAGGTTAGTCTTATTCAGCTGTTTAATGATCCAATAACGTTGAAATCCCTTTTTGTTACTGTTGCTGGCTTATACTTCTGGATTGTCGGTGCATCTCTGTTGGAAAAGTTACTCCTTAAAGTTTTCTTGGCTAAAAATTTTGAAGATTCAAGAATAGTTCAAGTTGTTTCCCTCCTCCTCCGCTACTTTTTGATTGGACTGGGAATAGTATTAATTTTTGGCTACGCTGGCGTTAATGCCACCGCCCTAGCAGCGATTACCGGAGGATTGTCCGTTGGTATTGGTTTTGGTTTAAAAGAAGTGATCAGTAATTTTGTCAGTGGTATCTGGCTCTTGTTTGAGGGGGCTTTGAAACCTGGAGATATTATTACAATTGACGGCAAAATGAGTAAAGTAACCAAGTTAGGTATGCGTGCTACCACTGTCAAAGTATTACAAAATAATTCTGAGGAGATTATTCCCAATCAGACTTTCTTTACTGAAAATGTTTCTACTTTGACAGGAAGCGATCAACTCCTTCGCTGTTCCCTGATTGTCGGTGCTAGTTATCAATGTAATCCGCCCAAGGTGATAACAATACTCTTGCAAGTTATACAAAACCATCCCCAAGTTTTGAAAGATCCCGCTCCTCAAGCCTTTGCCCTTGGTTTTGGGGATTCCAGTATTGATTTTGAGCTAAAATTCTGGATTCATGATCCTTTGATTCGCCTGAGTGTCACCAGTCAACTCGTCAGCGATATCTGGCAAGCTTTTGCTGACAACGACATTGAAATTCCTTATCCTCAGAGAGATTTACATATTCGTAGCAATGATAATTTCTCTCAACTTGAGATCAAGTAAGGTAATTATTTAGGGTTTGCTGAATAAATCAGAAGCTCAAGAGAATAAAGGGTTGACACATACTACAAACAATAAAAGTGCGAGGTTTTGGATCAAAATTAGCTAAAATTACCACCAAACCCACAACTGAAAAAATGAAAACCTATTCTTATTGGCTTGATACCCTAGAAAATCCTATTTCTGCTCCCGAAACAAAACTCCCAGAGCAAACAGATTTAGTGATTGTTGGTGCTGGAATTACAGGGCTAACAACTGCAATTTTTACAGCTAAAGCAGGAGTTAATGTCACCATTATCGAGAAAAATCAAGTAGGATATGGAGCAAGTACCCGTAACGGTGGCCAAACCTTGGCAGGGTTAAAGTTATCTCCCTCTGCTTTACTGAAAAAACACGGAAAAGAAAAGGCAGTAGCTTTTTACAATGAAACATTAAAAGCTATTGATAGATTAGAACAATTTCTCACTGAACATAACATTAATTGTAATTTTACCAGAGCAGGAGGACTTTGGGCGGCTTGTACTCCCGGACATTATCAAGGATTTGCTTCGGCACAAAACCTGTTAAAAGATCTTTATCATCATGACACTACCTTGAT
>CAJHXH010000548.1_pt1 | contig 19169 bp, 16 predicted proteins | sample 9198571 | NCBI WGS metagenome assembly CAJHXH01 (sample SAMEA7708301, study PRJEB35096) | sediment metagenome | biome: marine neritic benthic zone biome [ENVO:01000025]; feature: sediment [ENVO:00002007]; material: shallow marine sediment [ENVO:03000034] sea grass bed [ENVO_01000059] ... | reverse complement strand
CTTGAATTGAAATTCAAGGCTAATAAGTATCGTTTAATAAATTAAACTGCATTTAAAGTATTTAGTTCATTTTAATGAACGTAATCTATTAGCCAAGAGAATTGGTTCGTGCCTCGCGACGCTGGGCGATTCATTGAAAGGCGAGGCATTGTAATAACTTTACCCATTAAGTTGACAAAGCGTGAATAACCCGATCGCCCGTACTGAGTAATGAGTTTTTATTGCTTTTGAGGAAAAATGATCCCATGATAATTTTTTTTCAATAATTAAACTTAATGAACTCAAAAACTGCCTAATACTTATGAAGTAAGGATCATAGCCTAATTTACTCTTTTACTTTGAATCAGCCCTGCCTTAAAAAGGGGGAAGCCAAACGCTAAAAATATGTCCCTTCAAACTGATACAATGTAACTTAAACCAAATTTTTTTGACTGTATAAATCTATCTATATTTGTCTAAGTAAAGTGAGGTAAAATATATGATACAACTAGAAATAAAGTCTGATTCCCCTGACATTTACATTGTCAAAAATTTAGTTCAAACTGCTATTGAATCGGAGATAAAAAACTTAAAACGCTCATTAGAAAAAACTAATAAATTGTTGATGGAGTATGAAGAAAAATACAAAATATCATCAGATTTTTTTCTCACTCATTGGACAGCAGAAGATATGGAAGGAGGTGATGAAGAATATATTAGTTGGGTAGGAGAAATCAAAATCAGAGAAAAATTAACTAATTCTTTAGAAAAATTACAGACGATTGAATATGTTACTCAACAATGCCAAGCACAAACCAGATCTAGGTTACACAGATCATAAACATATTAAAAATAAAATTATTCCCTCACAAATTCCAGATATTGAACAAGTTATTTTAGAAATTATTAATGACTATTTAAACAAGAGAGAGAATTGAGTAAAATAGTGGCAGAAAATCTAGTAAAATCTAATAATAATCGAACGAACAAATTTTAGAACCGAATATTTAATTAAGTATATCGCTACTTATTACCAAGCGATCGCTATTATAACGGTACTTAAAGAAAAAAGAGAGTTAAAATAAATTATCGATTAAGTTGAAAATTATTTAAGCAAATGACTGCCACCCTAAGAGAAAAACCAGCAGAGCCAATTTTAATCAATAATCTTACTTGGAAAGAATTTAAAGTAGTTGCCCAAATTATTGAAAGCCCTGGTATTCGGGTATCATTTTTGGATGGATTGTTAGAAATTAGAAAAATGCCAGGTAAAAAACACGAAACTATCAAAAAAAGAATTGCGGCTTTATTAGAAATATATCTTGAGTTTATAGGTATCGATTTTACACCCACAGGTTCAATGACATGGGAAAGTGAAGGAGAAAAAGTTAAGTGTGAAGCAGATGAATCTTATGAATTGTCTTCCGACAGAGAATCTCCTGATTTAGTAATTGAAGTTACCGTTAGTAGCGGGGGAATTGATAAATTAGAGGCTTATAAACGGCTGAAAATTGCTGAAATTTGGTTTTGGGAGAATGGTCAAATTTTGCTTTATACTCTCCAAGATTCAGATTATCAGCTTACCGAAAAATCAGTATTATTACCCAATCTTGATTTAACTCTATTGATTAAATGTGTTAATTTACCTAATCATAGTCAGGCTTTACGGGAATTTCGTCAAGGAATTAAGGCTGTGTGATATGTTCGGGATTAGGTTAACGCACCGAAAAAAATAAATAACAAGAAATATTGTTAAATTAATCTAATCAATAGATACAGCATCAACATCCACTGTTTTAGTAGTTTCATCAGAGGCATCTTCTACGGTAGTTTGATTGTTTTTCTTTTTCATGCCACTCATAATCATTTGAGAAACCTCAGACAACATGATAGAAACTACCAAAAAATCGTCAATCTGTCCAGCAATGGGAAACCAATCAGGAGATATATCAAATGGACTCAATAAATAAATTAGAGTACCTAAAATTATCCAGCTACGATATTTAGGATTGCGGATAGCATTACTATAACAACTATAAAGAGATTGAGGATTAAGTTTCATCTTAAGATCACCAAATTAATAAAAATTTTAATAGTAAAATACCAGAAAAGTGTGAGAATGTTTCTTAAAAAAAACTAGGAGTTAATTATCCATTATCATTTCTCCATTGTCTATTGTTAACTTACTCTTGACAATTTTAATTTTAGCGGATAAATTTAAGTTAATGTATCATATATTAGTAGAGTTTTCACCCATTGTCAATCAGCTTCAAACAAGCTCCATTTTCAATTATTAACTGGCTGTAAACGAGTCACCTTAAGTTTAAACTCGCCGTTTCCTGTTTGCCCAAAAGCCCTTACTCTAACGATATATTTTCCTTTTTCCATGATACGTGTAAATAGTAAAGAATTAGTATTGCTATCAGGACCATCATCATTTTCGGCGATGGTTGTGCCATCTTCTGCAATTAAAATTACAATACTATCAAAATCTTCAGAAATTAAATCTACCGCAATTTGATCTCCTTTTTCTAAATAAATATAATAATCTCTAGCAAAACCGCCTTCTCCAGTGGGAATATCATTGGGTGAAAGTTTATCTGATATTTCTTTATTTTCTTTAATTTCAATGGGATTATATATCTTAGTTTGAGCAATAGCACCTAAACACAGTAAATTAAAATTAAGAATGGTAGTAAACAAGGTAACAGCCAGTGAAAATTTATTCATTATTTATTGTGTAATAATTCTTGAGAACAATCTATTTTAATATTAAATAATTAACTTAACAAAAAATGGAGCAGGATTTACAGGATTTACAGGATTTACAGGATTTTAAGTCACAATATTATAAATTAATTAAAAATCCCAGTCATCATCATCATCTTCAGGTTGATAACGAGAGGAATCTCCCTCATTAGCCGGAGTGATGACACGATAAGGGGCATTATAAATACCATTTTCTACTTCTGGTCTTTTTTTACCGCTTTTTTTCCTTTTAATTTCATAATTTTCTGGGAAAATTTCTGTTTTCTCTTTGGGTTGATAAGAATAAGGTGCAGCTTGACGAGGCTTTGTTATTCCCTCTTCTGGGGAGATAAAATTTTCATTATTTTTAGTTAAATTACTGTCAGCTACGTTGTCAATTATTACCTCCTTGTCTGGTTTGATTGCTTCCGATATATCCTCTTCTTCCCTAATTATTTGTTCTTGATAATTATTATTGTCTTGGGGAAATTTTTCTAGATAATTAGCCGATTTATTAACTTTAAATTCTGGTTCTATCGGTGCTTTTTCTTCTGTCTTAATAGCTGATTTTTGATTAAATTCTCGATTTGTGCTAGTTTCTCTATTATCAGGATAATTTTCTCTTGATGGTTCTTTTCTGGGGGAATAATACTCTTCTGAAGTGGGTGGCGGTGAAGTAGGCGATCGCTTATTATCAAATCGATTACTATTAGATTTATTCGCAGAAAATTTGCTCAAAAACTGAATAATTAAACTAGAAATTAAACCAGCGAAAATAAATAATAAAATGGCAAGGGATAAAGGTAAAGAAATAGTCTTAATCCCGAAAAAAAATAAAGTAATATTTTGTAAATTCTGAAGAGAAAACACTACTATCAAAACTAATAAGAGGATGAGGATAAAACCTTTAATGCCCATGATTTTAAAATTTGTTTCAGGTACAACATCTTGATCTTATCAATTTTATCCTATATTTTACCTCATTTTTATCTACTAGCTAATAAGTTTTCACCATTCGCCGATTATTCTGAAACAGTTTTTATGAGGAATATAGGATAGAATAAAGGTTTTATCTTTCTCCATAACTCAATTAAAAATCATTATGTCTTCTCCTATCTGGCAAAATCCCGCCATGAGAATTCCCGTTGCCATTAGTTTTGGTGCGATCGCTGGGTCATTATCTCGCTATTATATTAGTTTATGGTTTAAAAATATCGCCTTATTGGATTATTTTGCTTTTGGTACATTCTTTGTCAATCTAACAGGTAGTTTTTTTATGGGTTTATTTATTACTTTAACGGCTAAAGGATTACTCAATCTTCCTCCTGATATAATTGCGATGATTGCTGTCGGTTTTTTTGGCTCTTATACGACTTTTTCTAGCTACGAGTTAGAAACAGTAAATTTACTTTTTGCTGGGCAAAAACAGTTATTTATTTTATATTCGTTAGGTAGTCCCCTATTAGGATTTTTGGCAATTAATTTAGGGATTCGTTTCGGCAATTTGATGATTGATAAATGGGGAAGATTATAATCAAGATTCTTGTTTTTTATCTACTAATAAATCAGGACGTTTTTGTTGGGTAATCTGTAATTGCTGTTGATAACGCCATTCAGCTATCACTTGATGATTACCGGATCTTAGCACAGGGGGGACTTCCCAATCTCGAAAAACAGGAGGACGAGTATAATGGGGATAATCTAATAAATTATTTTCAAAACTTTCCGCTTGTAAAGATTCTTTTTTCCCCACTGTACCAGGTAATAATCGCACCACGCCATTAATTAGAGTTAAAGCTGGAATTTCACCACAAGTTAAGACAAAATCACCTAAAGAAATTTCTTTAGTTACTAAATGTTGATTAACTCGCTCATCTACCCCTTCATAGTTACCGCAAATTAACACTAATTGTTGGTAATTGTGAGCTAAATTTTTTAGTAAATTTTGATTTAATTTTTCTCCTTGAGGAGTTAGCAAAATTACTTCTCTTGGAGATAAAATTGGCAAAGATTCCACCGCCGCAAAAATAGGTTCAGGTTTTAATACCATACCAACACCACCGCCATAAGGTTCATCATCTACTTGATGATGTTTATCAGTGGTAAAGTCCCTCGGATTAATTAAATTAACCGTGGCAATTTGTTTCGCTAGTGCTTTGCCCAACAAACTGCAATTAAGGGGAGAAGCGAAAAACTCAGGAAAAAGGGTAATAACATCAATCCGCACAATAGTTCTTGACTGAAATGGTAAAAAAGGTTACAATACTTCTTTGTATTCTCTGATTATAATCTAAACTAAAGCCTTAACTATGATTGAATTCCTATTGATGACTCAGGCACTACCTAAACACTTAAGCACAGTCAATTATTTCTCTATGGTATTGTAAATTGGGAATAATCATGTTGAGTAATAACGATTAATCATGATATTGGCTAAAAAAGCTGAGTTATGGTGGTCAATATTTAACTGTACTTAAGCATAACAAACAGATAAGTTCACAATATTCACTTCCTAATTTTTAAAAAATTTTTTGATATATAAATTATCAACTTTGTATCAACTTAGAAAAAATGTCTATTTGTCAATTTAAATTAACTAGAGGAGTCAGATAAAAAATAAGATGAAGCAATATCCCAGAAGTTCCATCCTAGTTATCGGGGGTGCAGAAGATAAAGTACACGGAAAAGAGATTTTACAGAGTTTTTGGCACTGTGCTGGAGGTCTTGATGCAATTATCGGTATTATCCCGTCCGCTTCACGAGAACCATCAATTATAGGCGATCGCTATATCAAGATCTTTCGAGAGATGGGAGCCAAAGATCTCAAAGTATTAGATGTAAGAGATCGTATTCAGGGAGAAGATCGCATTTATCAGGAATATGTGGAAGATTGTACGGGAATATTTATGACAGGAGGAGATCAGCTTCGCCTCTGTGGTTTATTAGCAGATACACCCTTGATGGAAAGGATTAAGCAACGAGTCAAATTAGGAGAAATTGCCCTCGCTGGTACTAGTGCAGGGGCGGCAGTAATGGGGCATCATATGATCGCTGGAGGCAGTAGTGGGGAGTCTCCTAACCGAGCTTTAGTCGATATGGCAATGGGATTAGGAATTATTCCCGAGGTGATCGTCGATCAGCATTTTCATAACCGTAATCGTATGGCTCGTTTATTGAGTGCTTTGTCGAGTCATCCCGAAAGACTTGGTATTGGCATTGATGAAGATACTTGTGCTGTTTTTGGCCAGCATGAATTTATTGAAGTAATTGGCACAGGTACGGTAACCATAGTAGATGCTCAAGGAATGAGTTATTCTAATCTGGGAAAAGTTTCAGCCGAAGAACCTTTAGCCTTACATAACCTGAGAGTTAATATACTTAGCTATGGCGATCGCTATAATCGTAAAACTCATCAACCTTTGCCAGCAACTGATGAGTAACAGCAGTCAGAAAGAATTTAGAATTTAGCCGATCGAATGCGCGAATTACCCACGCCGTCGATGAGCGATGCTCGAAATAAGGAATAATTTTTCTTTTTTCCACACCGTCGATGAGCGATGCTCAAATCCCCATTTTCTCTTGTCAATCGAACTATGAACTATGAACTATGAGCTACGAACTACCAACGGAGTCCACCACGTTAACTTGAAATAATGAATAAATTTTTTTTGTTTTCACTTCTTTGGAAGTGGACACCGAATCCCTATTTTATTTTGTCAGTTAACAATGGACAATGGACAATTTTTTTGGCCAAAAGATTGGTTAGCATAACTCGTTTGTATATGCTAGATTGAACAAAAGGGAAAAAATTGATTTCTAAGTCATACAGATAAGTAGATTTAGAATCAAAATAAAACTCTAGCGCTGAAGTACGGAAATAAAACGAGAGTGAGAAATCCTCCTAAAGCTGAAAAATCAATACTTATTACTTATTACTTCTTACTTATTACTTCTCCGTAGCGGCATTAGCTGATCCCCAAAAAAATAAGAGAATGTTCAGATTGAACAGTAAAACCGAGAATAAAAACGAGAGACTGAAAATTGCCACTTGAACTTTAAGTACCGTTCTGAAAGGAAAACAAGATGAAAATCGTCAAAACTCAAACCCTGCGGGGACCAAATTATTGGAGCATCAGAAGACAAAAACTAATTCAAATGCGTCTTGATTTAGAAGACATAGCCGATAAACCTTCCAATTTAATTCCTGGTTTTTATCAAGGCTTAGTTAAAATACTCCCCACTTTAATAGAACACTATTGCTCCAAAAAACATCGTGGCGGTTTTCTAGAAAGGGTGCAAGAAGGTACTTATATGGGTCATATTGTTGAACACGTGGCGTTGGAATTGCAAGAATTAGTCGGGATGCCCGTTGGTTTTGGACGCACCAGAGAAACCTCCACTGCTGGAGTCTATAACGTAGTGTTTGAGTACGTCTATGAAGAGGCAGGTCGTTATGCAGGTAGAGCAGCAGTAAGGCTATGTAATTCTCTCATCTCGACAGGTACTTATCCCCCAGAAGAATTAGCTCAAGATTTGTCTGACTTAAAAGATTTAAAAGCCAATGCGGCATTAGGTCCATCTACTGAGACAATTATTAAGGAGGCAGAAGCTCGTAAAATTCCTTGGATGATGCTGAGTGCTAGAGCTATGGTACAGTTAGGCTATGGTATCAATCAACAACGGATTCAAGCAACTTTAAGTAATAAATCCGGTATTTTGGGAGTTGAATTAGCCTGTGATAAAGAAGGCACAAAAAACATCTTGGCTGAGGCAGGAGTACCAGTGCCACGAGGTACAGTTATTTACTATTTAGAGGAATTGCAGGATGCGATCGGCAGTGTTGGTGGTTATCCCATTGTTCTTAAACCCTTAGACGGTAATCATGGTAGAGGCATTACTATTGATGTAAATACGTGGGAAGAAGCCAAAGAGGCTTATGAGTTGGCTAGTGCCGCCTCGAAAACCCGTTCCGTAATTGTGGAAAGATATTACGAAGGCAACGATCATCGTTTATTGGTGATTAACGGGAAATTAGTAGCTGTTTGCAAGCGTATTCCTGCCCATGTGGTTGGGGATGGTGACTCTACCATTGAAGACTTGATTGAAAAAACGAATCAAGATCCTAATCGAGGGGAAGGACATGAGAATGTTTTAACTAAAATAAGCATCGATCGCACTTCTTTGGCAGTACTCAAACGTCAAGGTTATGAAATCGATAGCGTACCCAGAGAAGGAGAAACCGTCTATTTAAGAGCTACAGCTAATCTCAGTACCGGTGGGATTGCTATAGATAGAACTGATGAAATTCATCCGCAAAATATCTGGATAGCAGAAAGAGTAGCCAAAATCATTGGCTTAGACATTGCCGGAATTGATGTGGTTACCCCCGATATTGGCAAACCTTTGGGAGAAGTAGATGGAGTAATTGTAGAAGTTAACGCCGCCCCCGGTTTCAGAATGCACGCCTCCCCTAGTCAAGGTTTACCCCGTAATATTGCCGCACCAGTACTGGATATGCTTTTCCCGAATAATGCACCCTGTAGAATCCCGATCTTAGCTGTAACAGGTACAAACGGGAAAACTACCACCACCAGATTACTGGCTCATATTTATCGGCAAGCAGGCAAAGTTGTGGGCTATACCAGCACCGACGGCATTTATTTGGGTGATTACTTAGTTGAAAAAGGGGATAATACAGGCCCCATTAGTGCTGGAGTCATTTTAAAAGATCCTACCGTGGAAGTAGCGGTTTTAGAATGTGCTAGAGGAGGAATTCTGCGTTCTGGATTGGCTTTTGATAGCTGTGATGTGGGAATTATACTGAATGTGGCTGAAGATCATTTAGGTATTGGCGATATTGATACTATTGAGCAAATGGCAAAAGTCAAATCTGTCATTGCTGAAGCTGTTAATCCCGATGGTTACGCTGTTTTAAATGCTGATGATCCCCTGGTAGCAGAAATGGCGAAAAATGTCAAGGGTAAAGTTGCCTATTTTTCCATGAATCCTGACAACCCTGTAATTGATGAGCATTTACGTCGTGATGGGATGGCGGCTATTTATGAAAATGGCTACTTAGCTTTGTGTGAGGGTAAGTGGACATTAAGGATAGAAAAAGCTGAGCTTATTCCTATTACCATGAAGGGCATGGCACCGTTTATGATTGCGAATGCTTTAGCTGCTTGTTTAGCAGCCTTTGTTAACGGGGTTGATATTGAGATTATTCGTCAAGGAGTGCGTACTTTTAACCCCGGTGCGAAACAAACCCCCGGCAGAATGAATTTGTTTGAGATGCCAAATTTTTCTGTCTTGGTTGACTATGCCCATAATCCGGCAGGCTATGAAGCTGTAGGTGGTTTTGTGAAAAATTGGCAAGGCGATCGTCTGGGAGTTGTAGGAGGTCCAGGTGACAGACGTGATGAGGATTTAATTCTGCTAGGCAAAATTTCCGCTCAAATTTTTAACTATATCATTGTCAAAGAGGATGATGATACCAGAGGGCGAGAACGAGGAGAGGTGGCTGATTTAATTGTTAAAGGTATCCTCGAGGAAAATCCTCAAGCTCGTCATGATGTTATTCTTGATGAGGTAGAGGCGATCAAAACAGGATTAAGTAAAGTTAATAAAGATGGTTTGGTGGTGATTTTCCCTGAAAGTGTTTCTCGCTCAATTGATTTAATTGAAAAATACAAAAGTAATTGATACTGAGATTTCTGGAAAAATTTACACCTCAACACCTCAACACCTCAACACCTCAACTCTACTCATCAATCATCTGGATTATCTGATTCCCAATCAGGGCAGGTTTCATCATCCCAACCATAAGGGTGCATGGCACAAACCAACAAATTTCCGCCGTAAACTTGCCCGTGATAATGTTGACAACCTACACAGGCAGGATGGTTGCGGGAATTAGGCTTAACTTTTTGCTCTTCAAACCAGACGATATAATCATAATAACTAGAGTTATTATTATCCTGATTAGTTCTATCAATTAAATCATCATCAATAATTATACAAAAAACATCATCAATTAAAGTGTCAACTTCACTGACAAATTCGGTTAATTCTTCCGTTAAAACTTCTTCTATTTCTACGGCAATGTTATCTAAAGCTTCTTCCAAATGTGATGTACTTTTCTGCCAATCTTGGTTTAATTGTTCCAAAAAAACTTCAAATTCTCTTTGACTATTTTCTAGCCAATCTGTTAAAAACTTTTCCCAATTATCCATTTTTAATATTTTATATCTAGCTTAATTAATATTGATTAAATAGTATTCAAATAACTAATTTATAGGTTAAATAGTTTAGATTAGTGCTGAAAGTTATTCCTCATCATCACTAACAATTTCAATGGTACGAGGTTGATTAGATTCCTCTTGTTTTGGTTGATTATTATTGACTTGAGCTTGGGCTTGTTTGATCATTTCATCAACAAAATTGCGGGCTTCCTCTGCACTCATTTTACCCTTATTAACCATTTCTTCCGCCATTTTTTGAATTTGTTGGGTAAAATCAGGATTACCTGCCAGTTTTTCCGCTTGTTCCTTGAATTCTTGAAACTTATCGTTAGCTTTTTCCACTGCATAACTAGCCATACCCACACCTAGATAAAAGGCTTTTTGTAAGAGATTGTCTGATTCTGTCATAATGTCTTGCTGATTTTGAGTTAATTTATCTATAACAATTGTAAGCAATTTTACCAGCGATCGCTGTGATTTCTGCTTAAATTTTAATCAAATTCCATCGGTGTCCAATCGCCAGAAGGAATAAAACTCGTCCAGTAGTAAGCATGTTGATATTTTCCCCCTTTTTTCCCTTCCAGCCAATCTCGCTGAATTTGATGCAAAGCTTCCCTGCGTCCTTCTTTTGCCTTCAATCTCTCATAATAACTTACCATCAAGTGTTTAGTGGCAGTGTCCTCTACTTTCCACAAACTAATTAGGGTCTGCTTTCAATACGTCAATTGGCTGGTGATGGTTAAGTAATAAGTAATGTAGGGGCGATCGGGTAGGGTACAGGAGAAAATTTCTCCTTTTTTGATTCATGCAAAAAAGCCAAATTTTTCTTTTCTTAATCCAGACTTACCACCTAATGTGTACCAATATTGCCCTTGTCCTCCGTTTGCAGTAGCCCAGTCATTCAGATCAAAAGAACCACTGCCTTCTCTAGTTCCTGAAATTTGATACACTTTCACCGCTTTCCCCTCATTATTCCAAATTAAAGGCCAGCCCGGCTCTATTTGTTCAGGAAGATGTCCATTAGTCTGTAAGAAATAAGCATCTTGCCCTATTTTAGTGCCATTCCCAAAAACTTTAGCAATACCCTGTTCATCAATCGCCACAAAAGCTCCTTCTTCTAAACCAATGGCATAATTGTTAAGTTGATTGTTATCCTGATAAATAACTTTGGCGAGTAAACCCAATAATCGTCCATATCTAGTTTCAGGATTATTACTGTTGATTCGATCTAAGTGAGTATCTGTAATCACCCTTTGTAGATAAGGAACTTCGAGAAAGTCGCTGCGGTGAATTGTTTGAGTATTATAATGAAAAGGATCATTCAGTATTTCCGAACTCAACAGTCCCTGATTATCTGGGGCGTAGTAATATTCCCCTAAAATTGCCATGCCGGCACTGGTGCCAGCTATGGGGATTTTTTTCTCGTTAATCAGGTAATTAAGAGCATCTTCTGTTTTCGTGCCTTCCCAATATTCTTGATAGGCATTTTGATCTCCTCCGGCAATAAACAGGGCATCAGCTTCCATAATATAGTCGATTACTTCTGAGTCATTTGCCCCTTTTCTACTATCAATAGAAAGTTCTGCAGCGGAATAAACCCAATTTCGATAATGCCGACAAATCCAATCTGCCTGTGAACCAATACCACCACTACGAAGCACCAAGTATTTACCCCCTTGACTTCGTTCTAGAAACCACTGAGTTGCCTCATGTTCACCAGATTTATCTCCTTCCGCACCGCCAATTAATAGGATCCCAGGTTGCGGATTAATGGACACGGAATCTCGGCTTCCACAAGCTAAATAATAATCAAAACCATATCTACTTCCCATAATTTGCCAACCTCATTTGCTCTTTAACAATTATAACTTAAATAATTATAACTTATGGAATAATTCCACAATTGGGTAGGAGTCATAAAGAATGCGCGAATGCTCGAATTACCCAACAAAATCATTACTGGTGTTGGGTTTCACGTTGTTCAACCCAACCTACAAGGGATGAATTTCACTCTTTTGAGGGAACTTCTAATGTGGTATCGCCCCCCAAGTCAAAGGCTTGATGGACTGCTTTTAAGGCTTTAATGCCCTCACTTTCGGCTACCACACAACTAATTTTAATTTCCGAAGTTGTAATCATATAAATGTTAATGTTTTCTTGTGCCAGGGCAGAGAAAAACCGTGCCGCAACCCCCGGAGAATTAATCATGCCCGCCCCGACAATACTAACTTTAGCAATATCGGAATTAGCTACTATTTCTTTAAATTTGATTTGCGATCGGGCAAAGCCCGCCGCTTTCAGCGATCGCAGTTGGTTCAGGGTTATTTTTGCTTGCTCAACATCTCCTCTGGCTACGGTAAAGGCAATATCTCGCATGGGAATACCATCTACTAAACGACACCGTTGGGATTGAATAATCATGTCCACACTAATATTTTCTTCGGCTAAGACGGTAAAAATTTTCGCCGCCATCCCTGCAATATCTGGGACAAATAAGATAGCTAATTGAGCCTGATTTTGATCAAGGGCAACTCCCCTAACAGGTACTAAATTATTTTGTGGGCTGGTTTCATCATTCAAAGTGATACTAGAATTATCAATTTCAAAGGCTTGACATAAAGCCGATATAGCCCGATCGCAATCATCTTGAGCAACAATACAGCTAACTTTAACCTCGGAAGTGGAAATCATCTCAATATTCACCTCTGCTTCAGCTAAAGCCCTAAACATTTTCGCCGCAATACCCGGGCGTCCAATCATTCCTGCACCAGCGATCGCAATTTTGGCAATTTTTTTCTCAACTAAAATATCCGTATTTTCTTGTGCATCTAAAATCGGGGCGATCGCCATAGCTACAGCTTCGGCTTGGGGTAAAACTCCCTTAACCACAGTAAAAGCAATATCATTACTGTCACCCTCATGGATAGATTGAATAATTAAATCCACATCCACATTTTGACGGGCAATTTCGCCGAATAAACGGGCGGCAATACCAGGGCGATCGGCTACTCGTAATAAAGAGATTTTAGCTTGATCTGAGTCATATTGCACCGCATCTACCGCTTTAGTAAGTTCTAAGCCGATTAATGATTTACCGTGATTCGGCGGGGAAATTACTTTAGTGCCGGCATCATCAGTCCAACTGGATTTTACCACTAAAGGCATGCCAAAATTACGGGCAATTTCTACGGCTCTTGGATGTAAGACTTTTGCTCCCAAACTAGCTAGTTCTAACATTTCATCGCTAGTAATTTCGCTCATTAATTGAGCTTCCGGTACAATCCGAGGATCAGTGGTTAAAATACCAGGAACATCTGTATATATTTCACAACAATTGGCTTGTAGAGCTACGGCTAAAGCTACGGCAGAAGTATCAGAGCCACCTCTTCCCAAAGTAGTAATCTCAAATTCTTCTAAGCTAGTTATCCCTTGAAAACCTGCCACAACAACAACTTTACCTTCTTTTAAGTGCTTGTTAATTCTGTTGGTTTTAATTTCTAAAATACGAGCTTTACTATGGCTTGCTTCAGTCACAATTCCTACCTGTGCCCCCGTTAAAGAAATCGCATCTTGTCCTATTGCCTGTAATGCAATACTCAACAAAGAGATTGATACCTGTTCCCCGGTTGACAATAACATATCCATTTCTCGCCGACAAGGACTACTGGAAATTTCTTGGGCTAATTTAACGAGTCCATCGGTAGTTTTACCCATTGCCGAAACTACAACTACGACTTGATTTCCTTGTTTAACAGTTCGGGCAATTCTTTCACTTACAGATTTAATTCTCTCTGTGGACTTTACCGAACTACCACCGTATTTTTGGACAATTAGCACCATACTTATCTTTCTCTCTAGGTAAACGAATCATGAAAGGTTAGCAAATTAATATTAGCAAAATTTTTCTGTGAAAGACAGGTTTTACTCAGATCTTGCACCTTTACCAAAAACCTCTGGCGAGGGCAATTATGAATTATCTTTAACTCAGATCTTACACCGGTACAAAAATACTGAAGAAAAGGTGTTAGGTATTAGGGGTTAGGTGGCACGGTTTGGGATTTTTTGACTATTTTTCAGATTAAACAGATAATTTAAATTAATTTGTTCATAATTACTTAAGATTAGTTGTTTTTTCGTACAGACGTTGCATGCAACGTCTCTACAACCTAATACCAAATACCTTTTACTTAAAAACTGAGATATTTTTAACAAGGTGCAAGATCTCAGTTTAAGCAGTCAGCACTCAGCAGTCAGCTTTCAGGATTTGGCTGATAAAGGCATTTACCCCGTAGTGTAGGCTTCTAGCCTGCACCGTTAAGTAGCCCAACCTAAATAAAAGTAGTTTACCCCGTAGTGTAGGCTTCTAGCCTGCACATTTAGCACACCTGTGCTATTCTGTATCAGGTAAGATTTTTTGGGGAAAACAGATCTATCATTATATAAATAAAAGTTTTGTCAAGAACAATGAGCCATGAGCCATGACACTGTTAATTTACTTTTGGTGGATGAAGTTGAAACGAATTACTTTAAAGTCAAAAAGCTACTTAATCAAATAACTTATACCCAATTTAATCTCGAATGGGTATGTAATCTTGATCAAGCATCAGTCTCAAAAACTTTCCAGAATTATGATGCTTATTTATTTAATTCTCAAGTAGGGAATTTTACTGATTGGTGTTATCAAGTTAATCCTACACCTGTTATTTTAATTACCGATAACCCTTCCATCGGAATTAAGGCTTTAGAAGAAGGAATCAGCGATTATATTCTTGAAGAGAACCTAAGCTCGGTTTTACTAGAACATTCACTCCGTTTATCTATTGCTCATAGTCGAACGAAAACTCAACTACAAAAATGTCAATCAGAATATAAGGCACAAACAAGACAAGAGAATCAAAAAAAGAACACTCAGGCTGAAGCACTTTTAAATACTGAACTTAAAATGGCAGAAATTGCTTTGGGAAAAAGTAAACAAAGTTATGCCAGTTTAGCTGAATTATTACCAGTAGGAATTTTTCAGAATGATGCTGAGGGTAATTGTGTTTATATTAACCAAAAAATATCTGAAATGCTAGATATTACTTTTGAGGAATGTTTAGGTTATGGATGGGCAAATCGTGTTCATCCTGATGATAGGGAGAGAATCTTACAATCCTGGAATCAAGCCTTTGCTACTAAATCTTATTGGGAAGAGGAATATCGTTTTTTACACCGTGATGGTAAAGTTGTTTGGGTTTTAGCTCAATTTATATTCACTTTTAATCAACAGGGAGAAAATACAGGTTCGATTGGCGGTTTGATGGATATAACTAGTAAAAAAGAATTAGAGCAAGCCTTGGAAGAAAGTCAAACTCTTATTCAAGATCTCGTCGCTAACGTACCCAGTGCAATCTTTCGCTACGTACAATACCCTGACGGTTCAAATAAAGTTAAATTTATGAGCAAAGGGTGTGAAGAACTTTGGGAAGTTTCCGCAGAAGCCGTAGCCGATGATTCTACTATACTATGGGAAATGATCCACCCAGACTATTTACCTCGAATGCAAGAATCAGTAAATGTCTCAGCACAAAATTTAAGTGATTGGAGTTTTGATTTTCGGATTACTACCCCTTCGGGTAAAGAAAAATGGTTACAAGGAATGGGGAAACCTAAAGGACGAGAAAATAATGCAGTTATTTGGAATTCTTTGATTATTGATGTTACTCAAAGCAAGGAAAAAGAACAAAAATTACGTGAAAGCGAGGAAAAATTCCGGCAAATTGCTGAGTATGTAAATCAAGTTTTTTATATAACCTCTCCCGGAAGTGATCAGATGTTTTATATTAGTCCTGCTTACGAAAAAATTTGGGGACGTAGTTGTGAAAGTCTTTACCAAAATCCTCGTAGTTGGTTAGATTTAGTTCATCCAGAAGATTTACCTCACTTAAAAGAAAACGTAGAGGCAGAACAACAGGGTACAAATTTATCTCCCTCATACCGTATTATTAGGGATGATGGTGAAATTCGCTGGTTAAAAGCACGAAATTTTCCCGTAAAAGACAAAAATGGTCAAATTGTTCGCATTGTCGGTTTTGCTCAAGATATTACTCAAGAAAAACAAGCTCAAGCAAAACTCGAATATAGTTTTCAATTAGAACAAACTTTAGCTGAAATTTCCCATTATTTAATCAGAAATAACAACGTTGACCTTGATAAAGTTTTAAAAGTTATCGGTGAAACAGTCGAAGCTAGTCGATCTTGTTTATTTGTACTAGGAAATCACAGCAATTACTGTAATAATCTTAACCAATGGCATGATCAGTCTATTCCATCTATTCTTGACTATTACCAAAATATTGACATTTCCAGTTTATCTTGGTTCTGTGGACAATTATTCAATAATCAAGACATTATCTTTTCTTCTTTCGCCGATTTACCTGTTCATGCTCGAACGGAAAAGCAGATTCTACAAATTGCTGAGGTTAACTCTCTCATTGCGTCTCCTATATATGACAAACTGAATCAATTATGGGGAGTTATCGGTGTTGATGCTAGTGGTGACAATCACAAACTATTTACCCAAGAAGATGTCCAATTTCTCCGAATCTTGGGTGATCTGATTTATAATTATTGCGATCGCAGGCAATCTGCCCAGGTTTTAGAGGAGAAAGAGAAACGTTTCCGAGCTATATTTGAGCAAGCCGCAGTAGGAATAATTCTTTTCAGTTTAGATGGTTATTTACAACAGTTTAATCAAAAATTTGGTGATTTAACGGGATTTTCATCCTCAGCTTTAAGGGGCAAACATTTTTCGGAGTTTACCCATCCTGATGATGTAAACAATTGTATTCCTCCAAATAATGATTTAATTGCCAATAAGATAAATCATTACTCTCTAGAAAAACGTTATATTTGTGCTGATGGAAGGATAAAATGGGTTGAATCTACAATCTCGTTAGTTAGAAAGTCTAATGGTGAACCAGATTACTTAGTGGCGATCGTTGAAGATATTGACGAACGGAAAAAATCAGCACAAGAATTAAAAGAAAGCGAGAACCGTTACCGAGCTATAGTTGAAGATCAAACCGAATTAATTTGTCGTTTTTTGCCTGATGGCACACTAACTTTTGTTAATAATGCTTATTGTAACTATTTTGACCAAAAATTGGAAAATCTAATCGGAACAAAATTCCAATTCCTGATTGTGCCAGAAGATGTTGACAAAGTAGAGGCAAACTTAAATAAGTTATCATCCCTAGGTGCAGATAATGCGGTGATTTCCCATGAAGAAAGAGTGATAATTAATGGCGAAATTCGTTGGCAATATTGGACGAATCGAGCTATCTTTGATCCAAAGGGTAATATCTTGGAAATTCAGGGTTTAGGACAAGATATTACTAAAAGAAAGTTAGCAGAAGAAGCATTAAGAGAAAGTGAAGCACGTTTTCGCACTATTTTTGAACAAGCGGCGGTAGGAATTGCCATTGCCTCCCCTCAGGGTAGGTTACAGACTTTTAACGACAAATTCGCTAATTTCTTTGACTCTTCTCCCTCAGAGCTTGTTAATCTAGATTTTCAAGAGATTACTTATCCTGATGACTTAGCAAGAAGTCTTAAGGGTGTACAAGAGATTTTAACGGGTAAAATTGATTCATTTTCCATCGATAAACGTTATCTTACTAAAAATGGTGAGATCAAATGGGGCAATCTAACTTGTACCTTACACAGAGATTTTCAAGGAGATCCTCAATACTTCATTTTAATCCTCGATGACATTGACAGCCGGAAAAAAGCCGAAATTATGCTGGAACAGGCAAAAAATGCGGCGGAAGAAGCTAACGAAGCCAAAAGTTTGTTTTTAGCGAATATGAGTCACGAATTACGCACTCCCTTGAATTCCATTTTAGGCTTTACTCAGTTAATGAACCTCTCTGATGAACTTTCAGCACAAAATCGGCAATATGTTACTACCATTAATAAAGCTGGAGAGCATTTATTATCATTCGTTAATGACATTTTAGACTTAGCAAAAATTGAATCAGGGCAAATGATATTAAATGTCGAATCCTTTGATTTATATTCCTTGCTAGATTCTGTTAAGGAAATCTTGGCTATTAAAACTGCAGCAAAAAATTTAGAATTATTGATCACCAGAAAACCTAATGTCCCTCAGTATATTAAAACAGATAAAGCAAAACTAAGATCTGTGATTATTAATTTAATCGGTAATGGAATCAAATTTACCCGGAAAGGAAGTATTCATCTGCAAGTAAGCTGTAAAGAAATTGAATCAAAGGTTAACTTAATTTTTGAACTAAAGGACACTGGTGTTGGTATCTCTACTGAAGAATTAAATAAATTGTTTCAAGTTTTTGTACAGACAAAAAGTGGCAAAAAATCAGGAGAAGGTAGTGGTTTAGGATTGGTTATTAGTAAACGTTTTGTTAATTTGATGAATGGAGATATTAAAGTTAGTAGTAAATTAAATCAAGGTTCAACTTTCACCTTTAATATTATTTGTGAATTAGGAGAAGTTACTCAGATTCATCAATCTGACTCTGCTCAAAATAAAATGGTAGTAAGATTAAAAGCAAATCAACCCCAATATCGTATTTTAATCGCTGAAGATAATCGTACCAATCTAAAATTGTTAAGACATCTCCTTAAGAGAAATGGATTTTTAATCCAAGAAGCAATTAATGGAGAAGAAGCGATAAATTTATGGCAACAATGGCAACCAGATTTGATTATGATGGATATTAGAATGCCAGTAATGGACGGTTATCAAGCTATTAGAGAGATTAGACAAAGGGAAGCTGATGAAAATAAGTCTCCAGTAAAAATTATTGCCTTCACAGCCAGTACGTTTGAATCTGACAAACAATATTTATTATCTTTAGGTTGTGATGATTTTATGGGCAAACCTTTAAAAATAAACGAATTATGGCAAAAACTAGCGACAAATTTAGGTGTTGAATGGGAGTACCAAGATAAACCAAAAACTAATAGTATCTGTATAAATAATCTGCCGCAACAACTTAAACCAGAAGATTTATCTTTTATGGGTTATCAGTGGAGAGAAAGACTTTATTATGCAGTTTTAAGTGCCAGAAAACGGAAAATTTTAGCTATAATTAGTGAAATTCCCCCTGAGAAAGAGAATATTATCAAATCATTGGAGTTTCTTGTTAATCAACTTAGTTTTGAGGAAGTTATGGGTTT
>CAJHXH010000661.1_pt1 | contig 19205 bp, 10 predicted proteins | sample 9198571 | NCBI WGS metagenome assembly CAJHXH01 (sample SAMEA7708301, study PRJEB35096) | sediment metagenome | biome: marine neritic benthic zone biome [ENVO:01000025]; feature: sediment [ENVO:00002007]; material: shallow marine sediment [ENVO:03000034] sea grass bed [ENVO_01000059] ... | reverse complement strand
GGGGGATTATAGGGGGGTTGCCTTATCCTCACCGACAAATAAAATTCCTTAACCGAGCAGTATTGGGGGGGCTTGGAGAGAGTGGTTTTCAGGCTTTTTCTTCTATTTTAAAATAGCCAAATTAGATGCGTCTGAGCTTATCTCTGAACTTCACCTGAGCGAATGTACTATAATAGACATGAAAGTTTGCTTTGCAAGGGCTTTCGTGGTCTTACCTCAAAATAAGCCTGTTCAGGTAAATTGTTACATTATTGAAGTTCAGTTCAAAGTCTCAATAAATATTCGGGTTGTTAGTGCTTATGTACTATTTTACTAAATTGACTTTTGCTAATTTGTTATCTAACGATCGCACTTGAGTAAAAACTTTTCCATCTAGTGACTGTAGCCTAATTTAAACATCTTATTTTCCTGTCTTTTTTCTGCAGGTGATATTGGCTCAACTTTTATTCATCAGAATTAAGAACGAAATAATAGTAACCAATTTTCATCAGATTTACTTTTTAAACATTGATTGTTGTTAACTAACAAAGTTGATTTTTCTAGTGGTATATTTTGCTGATTATTGTGACTTTGATTATCTTGAGTATTGATGTTATTTTGCGCTAATTTTTGAGATGGCTCTCTATTTTGATTGTTAATATCTGCTTTATTTTGGCAATAAAATTGTTGTTTTTTCACTAAATTTAATTCTTTAAAAGTATCTTGATCAACTAACAAATAAGTAGTATTATCAGTTAATTTCTCTTTTATATCCTCTAAACTAGCAGGAATTACGCGGTGTTCACTATAAAAATTCAAAGATGGACGCTCATAGTCAAAGGAGGTATAAACTATTTCTCTGGGAGGAATATTATCTTTAATCATGTTTGCCACTGATTTGACAGGATAAGCCTCATTCAATTCCCACAGCCAATAATTAGAACTACAAAATAACATTAAACTGACGTACATTCCCCAACTTAAAACAAGAATAAATTGGTCATCTTTTTTGCTTAATAAAATGGTAGCGGTTAAAAAGGTAAGTAAAAGAAGAATTAGAAGAATTAGTAAATCTTGTTCTTGGGGTAAGCCAATATAGAAATAAACAATTCCTCCTATTAAAGCAACGATTGAAAATACAAAAAATCTCATCCAAGCGCGAGGATAAGATTGAGATTCAGGTAGAGATTTTACTTGCCCTAAAGCTACTCCTGCCGCTAAAGCTAGGGGGGGATAAATTGGTAAAATATACCAAGGCAATTTAGTTCCCATCACAGAAATTGCCAAGAAATAAACAGCACTCCAGACTAAAATAAATTTACCCCAACTCCAATTACGATGTTGCCATGCTAAAGTTAAACCCCCAAGGGAGAAAAATAGCCAAGGATGAGGATATTTTAATAATTCTAAAAGATAATACCAAATTGGCCCTTGATTTCCTTCTACTGCTTGAAAAATGCGGTTAAGAGATTGATCTTGAATTGCTGTATTAATATAATTTTCTCCATAATAAAGCCATTGTGCAGTTTGCCACATTAATACTGGCACCGCACCTAATAAAATCCCTAACCATAAATAAATAGATTTGATTAATCTTGGTGTATCCCATAGTAAAAAAATTAAGGCGATCGCACCTAATAAAATTCCCATCATCCAACCTTTGCTGAGACAAATGAGGGCAAAACTAATTCCTGCGGGTAGAGTCCAACGTAAATCACGCCGTGAACGCAACACACAAAGCATCATTAAAATCTCAAAACATAGCACTGCACCATCTAACATGGCTAAACGTCCATGACGTACTACAGGTAAAAGGGTTAAATATACTAAAGCAGAGAATAAAGCATAGTAGCGGGGAATAAATAATTCTCTGCCCACACAATAGAGTAAAGGCACAGACAAAGCAGTTAAACTTGCACCCACAATACGACTGGAAAATTCATTAATGCCAACAAAACCATATACTAAAGCGGTTAAACTGTGAATTAAAGGGGGTTTATTCAAATATGGTTCTTGCCAAATAGTAGGAAATAGCCAACGTAGATTATCAGAAGAAGATTGATAAATTTCTTTGGCAACTTGGGCAAAAGTCCCCTCATCCCAATCTCTTAAGGGTAAATCGCCTAGATGATTAGTGTAAAGAAAAATAGCGGCTAAAAATAAACCCAAAATAGTTAACCATTCTAGCCAGTAATCTTTTGATTTTACTCGATGATAAGGAATTTTCCCAGTAGAAGTTTGACGATTCATGATTGAGGCAGTTAGTTTACAGGAAATAGTTACACAGATTATGATTAATTATATTCGTCAAGATCAATTTTTGTCTGGACTTATTCCCATTCTATGCTTAGTTTCATCGATTAGTGTAATGAAAGAGAATAGTGACATCTATCTATAAAGTAAACATGAAGAAAACTATAGCGGCTGTTAGCAAAGCGTAACGCACCTAAACTAAGATTTTTTTGATTACGACATGATTAAAACCTTGTAAGGTGGGGTAGTTCACCACCAAGATCTTGCATAATGATCTGGTTTAAGTTATAATTGTTTATTGCTTGGACGTATAGCTCAGTTGGTTAGAGTACATCGTTGACATCGATGGGGTCACTGGTTCGAGTCCAGTTACGTCCATGATAGTTTTATCATAATGTCGCCAGAATATGAGACACGAGGTTCACTGGGATACTCTCCAAATTTATGTATTGTTAATATTGCTTGTTCAATTTCTTGACAGCAATTCTCAATTCCTTTAATCCTAAGAGATTTTTGATAAGAACGATATTGCTCAGAAATAGCCTTCTGATAATTAGCCATAGAAGCAAAAGTTAATCTACGGCGATCGCATTGTCCAAATTCCCCATAGCAATAATTTTTAGATCGAACGAAAGTATTCCAAAAGTGATGTTGGGTTTCATCCTTCAACCCAACCTACAATTGATTTTAATTTTAATTAGTTGGAGCTACTTAACCTAGTAAATTGAGAACTGAAACAGTTATGATAGATAAAAGCAAAATTTAATTTTATGTTATTAGAAGAAGATAGTTAGAATGAGTTATATCTTTGCATCGTTTTACCAATTTGTGGAATTAGATAATCTAACTGAGTTAAAAACTAAACTTTTAGATTTGTGCAATGAAGCAGAAATTAAAGGCACTATTTTAATAGCAAAGGAAGGAATTAATAGTAATATTGTGGGACAAAAAGAGCAATTAGAAATAGTAATTAATAGTATAAGAGAATGGTTAAGACTGGAAAATTTAGAGATAAAGTTCTCAACTGCCGAGCAAATTCCTTTTCAAAGGATGAAGGTAAAAATCAAAAAAGAAATAATTACTTTTGGGATAGAAGAGGCGAATCCTAATCAACAAGTTGGAACTTACATTAAACCGCAGAATTGGAATAATTTAATTTCCCAACCTGACGTTAAATTAATAGATACTCGCAACGAATATGAGGTTAAAATTGGGACTTTTAAAGAAGCAGAAAATCCGCATATTTACTCTTTTCGAGAGTTTAATGATTATATAGAACAAAATTTAGAGCCGGAAAAAGAGCAAAAAGTAGCATTGTTTTGTACAGGAGGAATTCGCTGTGAAAAAGTAACGGCTTTAATGTTGAGTAAAGGATTTAAAGAAGTTTATCATCTTGAAGGTGGTATTCTCAAATATTTACAAGAAATTCCCTCGGAAGAAAGTTTATGGGAGGGTGAATGTTTTGTTTTTGATGAGAGAGTGGCGGTTAAACATGATTTAGAAAATGGCAGTTATAAATTATGTCCTGAATGTGGTGAACCAATTCCCATTAATGAAGAAATAAATGACCATTATCATTCTCCTTAATAAGTACCTAAGCAAAATAGATTGTATATTTTCTACTGACTTTTAATTTCCCAAAATTCAGTAGAGACATTGCATGCAACCTCTCTACCCTAATAATAAAATACACAATTAATTTTGCTCACGAACTTAAAGGTAATTATAAAGACAAATATTTATTAAGTAAAATCTACATGGCGAAACCAAATACTAAAAAGCGAGAAAAAAACAAGTTTGATTTACCATTTTGGATTAACGGAAATAGTTTTTGTGGAAAAACAACTTGCTTAGTTGAAATATTTATTCATTGGGTAAACACAACTCAAAATAAAAAACAAAATTACCATAATTTGGACAAGTTTGCTTTAATTTTCTGTGCTAATACTCGAGGTAGAAGAATTTTAGAAAATCAGATTTTAACTACTATTTCTGATCCTTATCCTTATAGAATAAAAACTCCATTTGGGTTTATGATTGATGAAGTCAATCTCTTTTTTCCCTTAATTTTATCAACCCTAAAAATTGATTCTCATCTACCCTTGCGTCTTCGCCCAGAAACAGAGCAAGAATTAGCTACGAAATTATGGCATCCCCAATTGAAACCAGAGATAGTAGCATTATTTGGCGGTGAGTATAATTTTGTCCGTCGTTGTTTGGATTTAATGCAATTAGTGGGTTGTGGTGGGATTTCCCCGGAAGATATTACCCCCCGTTTAAAAATCGGATTAGCTGATACTTTACCAGCAGAAGTAGCTGAATTAATGGGTAGTTTAATCTTAGAATGGCGAAAATGGTGTTTAGACAGGGCTTTACTGAGTTATGGTCTTATTTATGACCTTTATTGGCGTTATTTGCTCCCTAACTCTACTTATAAAACTCATTTACTAAATCGCTATTCCGCTATTTTCGCCGATGATGTCGATGATTATCCTGCGGTTACTGGTGATATTTTCCGTTTTTTCCTCAACCAAAAAGTATTTGGAGCTTTTACTTATAATAATCATGGTAAGATGCGTTTAGGTTTAAGTGCAGATCCTGAATATTTAGCTCAATTAGCCGATGATTGTCAGTGTGAATCTTTAACTTTTAGTCCTATTTCTACCGTTGCCACTAAAGTACAGGCACAGGTTTTAGATTTACTGGAACAAAATACTTATGTTAGCGAAATTGCTCCTGAAATGCGATCGCTTCGTACTCGCTCACGGGCAGAATTACTCAATCAAACCGCTGATTTAATTATCAATGCCATTGAATCAGGGGAAATCAAACCACCAGAAATTGCGATTATTGCCCCCGGATTAGACGAAATTACCCGTTATACTCTCATTGAAAAGTTAAGTCAGTACGGCATTGATGTACAACCATTACAAGAACAACGTCCCTTAATTAGTTCTCCTGTAATTCGGGCTTTACTAACCCTGTTAGGTTTACTGTTTCAAGGTTTGGGAAGATTAGTCGAAAAGGATAGCGTGGCGGAAATGTTAGTTATTTTATCTCAATCTTATCAAGATTCTACTTCAACTTATCCTCCGATTGATCCTGTTCGTGCTGGTTTAATAGCCGATCACTGCTATCATATAGATTTAGAATTGCCATCTTTGTTGCCGATCGAAAATTTGCCGAGATGGGATCGTTTGAGTTATCCCAGTTTACAAGCCTATAATCAGATTAGAGCTTGGATTAATGCAACTAAAACCAAGATTAAAGAAAATAATTATCATCCCTTAGCTGTCATTGAGCAAGCGATTAATCACTTTTTTCCTTATCCTCTGAATTTAACTTATATTCAACTGAGCAATTTACGAGAATTTAAGGAAACTGCCCAACATTTCTGGCAAGTGCAAAAACGCCTTCAACCAGAGCAAAATAATCCTAATTTATTGAGTAAGAGTGTAGCGGATTTTATTATTTTATTGCGCAAAGGCACGATTACAGCTAATCCTTATCCTTTTGATTTATTAGAAGACAATAATCCGCAAAATAACAGTTTAACGATCGCAAATATATACCAATATCGTTCTTTTCGTGGTAGTCATCGCTGGCAATTTTGGTTAGATGTTGGCTCTAATCTTTGGAGTAAAGGTGGTTCGGCTGAATTATTTGCTGCACCTCTATTCTTACAATCATGGCGATCGCAATCTATTTCTCCTGAAGAACAAATTAAGGTGGAGGAAGAAAGATTACTCAGAATTGTACAAGATTTATTAGCAAGGGCAACGGAAAAAGTGTTTCTTTGCCATAGTGATTTAGCCTTGAATGGTACTGAACAAATTAATAGCCCTTTATTGACTGTTTGTAATTTGAGTCTGCCCGTAGAACTAAAAACGGAAAAATTTCAACTAAAATAACTCAAATTAGATAAAATGAAACTGCTATGATTGATCATGATCGTCTATTCAAAGAACTAATCTCAACTTTTTTTGTCGAATTTATCGAGTTATTTTTTCCTCAACTGAGGACATATTTAGATACTCAGTCGATTACTTTTTTAGATAAGGAAATCTTTACAGATGTTACGGAAGGAGAAAAACACGAAAGTGATTTAATTGCCCAAGTTAAGTTTGCTGGAAAATCCTCTTATTTTTTAATTCATGTAGAAGCACAAGCTAGTGCTAAAGCAAATTTTAATCGACGAATGTTTACTTATTTTGCCAGACTTGATCAGAAATTTGCAATGCCAGTTTATCCTATTGTGATTTTCTCCTATGATAGTCCACAACAACCAGCAATTAATCAATATGAGGTAAAATTTCCCGATTTTAAAGTTTTAGAATTTAACTATCAAGTTATTCAGTTAAATCGTTTAAATTGGCGAGATTTTCTGAATCAATCTAATCCGGTAGCTTCCGCTTTAATGGCTAAAATGAAAATTGAATCAAAAGATAGGGCAAAGGTAAAAGCTGAGTGTCTGCGGTTATTAGTTACCTTAAAATTAGATCCGGCTAGAATGCAGTTAATTTCTGGTTTTGTGGATACCTATCTCAATCTTAATCAATCGGAAGAAATTACATTTCAACAAGAAATTAGTACATTTAGTGAACCAATACAGGAGGATGTTATGCAAATTACAACCAGTTGGATGCGTCAAGGAATTGAGCAAGGAATTGAGCAAGGAATTGAGCAAGGAATTGAACGAGAAAAAGCGTTGATTCTGCGTCAGCTTCAACGAAAGTTAGGAAATATTAATCCTTCCTTAGAAAACCAAATTATGGAGTTAAATATTGATGATGTGGAAGCATTAGGGGAAGCGTTATTAGATTTTTCTACAGTTGAGGATTTAACTAATTGGGTAAATGCCTTGGATTCTTAATTTTTTTGGCTAAAATATCGCCTTTTTGATGGGGTTGTTTTACATAAACTGTTTAGGACTGCTATATTGTAAATTAACTCAGTTTTCTTATTTGTCTAATTTACTTTATATATATGTTATTTTTGGGAAAATGCCAGAATTTAACTTAGACTTGATCCTAACAATTATCTCCCCGATCGCCATTATCCTCTTAATCGTTTTATTCGGAATTTTTGCGGAAAATAGACTGAAAAAATTATGCGATAAATTTAGGAATAATGAGCGATTAGCACCTTATACCTCTATTTTAGAGTCATTTAAAGGTATTCTCTTAATTTGGTCAATTGCCGGTGCAGTAGGGATGGCATTACCAACTATTGTATTGCCTTCATCCCTGTCTGTTTTAATTGAGAAAATCTTGATTGCAACTGCTTTGGGGGCGGCGACTCTTCTCGCTTCAAGGTTAGCGGTAAGTGCGGTACAAGTTTATAGTTTGCGAAATGAAAGTACTGTACCTTTAACTTCCTTATTTGAATATCTGACTAAAGTTTTAATTTTTAGTATCGGTTTTTTGATTATTATTCAATCAATTGGTATTCAAATTACCGCTTTAATTACGGCTTTTGGGGTAGGTAGTTTATCCATTGGTTTAGCATTTCAAAATACCTTAAGCAACCTCATTTCTGGGGTTAATATTATTGTTTCTCGCAAAATTCGACCCGGAGATTATATTAGATTAAAAGACGGAGAAGAAGGCTATGTGCAAGATGTGGAGCTAAAATATACAGTAATTAAAGACATTTATAATAATTTTATTGTTATTCCTAACAGTCAATTAATTGATGCTAGTTTTAAAAATTATACATTAGAAGATGAAACAATTTTATTAACCATTAGAGTGGCAGTTAGTTATGAAAGTGATTTAGAAAAAGTTGAACAAGTTACTTTACAAGTTGCTAAAAATATTCTAGAAAGCATTAAAGGTGGAGATTCTGAATTTCAACCTTTTATGCGTTACGAAAAGTTTGATTATTTTGCGATTAATTTAGTTGTTTATCTCCAAATTAAGGAATATTACGATCGTTTTTTAATTACCCATGAGTTTATCAAAAAATTAACTAAAGTTTATCAACAAGAAAATATTAAAATGCCTTTTCCTTTGAAAAATAATTATTTGCTTAAAGGTGATTATATCTCGGAATAAAGCAGGGTAAGCTCATCTAATTTTGTATAATTTGTACTTGACAAAAATCAATAATTAGCAAGTAGAAAAATTAAGGATCATTTTTTCTTATTACTGAGATACGAATTATTATGAACTTTGAAGGAAAAGTGTCTGTTAGCTAATTTTCTACGCTAACTAAAGGAGATTAATTTGTGGGAAAGAGCATTATAGCACTACGCATTCAGGTTAGGGCATATAGTCAGAATTTAAAAAGCGATCGCCAAACCTCAAGGACGATCTCCAAACCTCAAGGACGATCGCCAAACCTCAAGAGCGATCGCCAAACCTCAAAGGCATACTCTAACGGAATCTTAAACCTGACAACTATGCCCTATGCAAAAATTGAAAGTAGTTTAGGGATTGAGAAACTAAGTTATTCAACTTTTTTCATTTTGTTATTTGTTACTGGTTGATAGCAATTTTTTGGCGATAATAACTATGTTATAATAGTAGGTGTAGATGTTGCGTCTATTTATGGCGGTAACTATAATCGAACTTTCTCTAATTTATTTTTTACTGAGGTAATTGTTATGAAACTTATTTATGTAATGCTAAATATGTCGGTACTTGTGCTCTTGTTTACTTCTGTTATTTATCAAAATGCAAATAATTTTACAGTTTCCACTGATGGAGGCAATGAAAAAAATTTGTTTTATAGTAGTGTCGATTCTGATTCAGAAGTTTATCAAGGGGATTTATTGGCAGGAAGAGATTCAGAAAACCCGCCTATTTAACAGATTTAATCAATCCCTTAATCAGATCAAGATTAATTAGAACTATCCAATAATTACTAAACATAGGGGCTAAACCTCATGATATCCTACTGAAATTTTGGTTCTTGGAGAGTTCTATGGGTTATATTGTATTTTTATATTGCTACTCAATTACAAAGAATCTTCTTTTAATCGCTTTTGGCAAAATTTCATAATTTTCTCTATGTCATTTTTAAATTTTGATTCGGTGTTAGAATCTACTATATTAGAACGGGGGTCTTTCAATAAGGTATTAGCTTTTTGGCAACCATTTTGAATTAGTTTTTCATCTTTGTTATTTAGGTTACCATCGATATTTTCCCAAACTCTAATCAAACCCACTCCTTTAATGCTAACCTCTCCCTTAAATTTGTTTAATTTTTGCTCAGAATCACCATCACTTAAAAATTTTTGTACATTAGAATAATCTAAAAGTTCTTCAACAGAAATATTTGTGTTGATCTTCTCTTCGTCCTTATTTTTTTGCCCGTTTTGATTATTTATATTAATAATTATATCTTTATTGATCGCTAATAATTTATTATCTTTAGTCCATCCTACAAATACTTTTTCCGAATCACCTCTATGTAGGGTAGCCAATAAATTTCCCTTTAGATTCCAAATTTTGATAGTTTTGTCTTTGCTGGCAGATGCCAAGATTTTTTCATTAGGGTCTTTATGATGACTATATGCTAGGGAATAGACTTTGTCCCAATGCCTACTATCAATTTGGTAAAAGTTATTTTCAACATCTGGATTACGTTTCCATTCTTTTTTGTTCTTCTCTAGTTCCCAAGTTAAAATCTTACCTGTTTCACTGCCCGCCACCAAAGAATCATCAGTAAAAGCAAGAGAATAGATGGCTCCTGCTCCTGAATCATTATTGTTATTGTTACTATTATTGTAATTAGTTTTGATATTTTGTGGATTAAGTTGGCTATCATAAATTATTACTTTTCCATCTTTACCAGCAGACGCAATCCAATTTCCATTAGGACTAAAACTCACTTTAAAAATGTCCGTCCTTGAAAGAGATTGTTGACTCTTTTGGTACTCAAATTCCCCATTATTGTTTCTTTCCCAAAGAATAATCTTTCCAGAACTATATCCAGCAATAATCTTATTCCCATCCTCACTAAAAGCAAGTGACCAGATCAAATCATCTGAACTGGAGTATAACTTCTGAAAATTATCCTTGATAGTTATATTCTTTAAAACTATACTTCCATCACCGTAAGTAATTGCCATTTCATCTTTATTTTGAGGATTAAAAACTACATCATAAACAGCAATCCCCTTTTTCGTTTCTGCTATATCCTTATCTGGTATATCCTTAAGGGACTTATTTTTATCAATATCCCATATTCTGATACGATTACGATTAATGTTTTGCCGAAAAGCTAAAAGATTTGTGTCCTGATTATTTCTGTCCTTACCGGAATAAATACTAGAGTTATAGCCGTGAATAAATTCAGCAGGAAGGTAAATTTTCGGGATGATTTTGTTAAGATCCCAAACAGTGATTCTACCATCTATATGTCCTGCAATCAATAACTCCTTTGATCCTTTAATCGGTAAAAATTGAATCCGATTAATTGAAGGATCTGCGGTATTAATCGTTTTTCTCCACTCGACTTTTACTTTATTTGGATCGTCATTATTATCCTCATAATGAAATCGCCAGAGAATAATTTTTCCATTGCTATCCGCAGATGCCATTAATTCTGGTTCAAATTTACTAAAAGTTACATCATTTACGGGGGCATAATGGGCTTCAAGATTGATCACAGGAGTAATTTTATTAATGTTTTCCTGATAAAGCCATAGTTTGACTGTGCCATCATCACTGGCAGATGCTAATATTAGTTTCTCGGAATGAAAAGCTAAATTGTTAATTCTGTCTTTATGACTATAAAATTTCTTGTTGTTTATCGTATATTCTTTTGCGTCTATCGTATGATCTAATTTATCTATAAATTCTAGATTATTTGTTTCAGAGTCTAATTTCCAGATGGTAATTTTACAATCATCACCTCCCGAAGCAATCAATCTTTTGGTTTCATCTTCATAAATAGCTACGCCCCACAACTTTTGTTTCTGGGAATATCGCTCTCTGGTTTTTTTACTTGCTAATTCACAATTTTTTTCTATCTCATTGTTATCATCGTTTGTTTTCTGTTTTTGATTATCTGGCGGAAATACTTTTTCATACTTTTCATCTGGTTGCTTTTTTTTACCGATAATTAACTTACCATCCGTAAGACCTAAAATTATCAAACTTTTATCATTACTTATAACAAAGTTCCCAATATTTTCAATCTTATATTTATATTGACCTAGAAAATTAAGGACAGGATCTGAATCTTTGTTGTCTCCACTTAAATTGACTTTTAACCATTGTTTTTCTTTTTTAGACCAAAGCCATGAAATTTTTTGACCACTTGAATCAAAAGTGTCAATGTTCACTAAATCTTGTGATTCACCATGAGGAATATATATCTTTAAGATAGAATTTTTGTGTTCTTCATCAGTATCAATTAAATCCGAGTGAGAATCATAAATTTCTTGAGAAAAATTAATTGAATTATTTAGATTCCTTAACGTAGCTTCTTTTATGACATTATCAACATTCCCTTGCTTCATAACTCTTGCGGATTCTAAACTGTGAATTAATGCTTCTAGTTGCTTTCCCTGCCCACTTAAAAATTGATATTCTGTATTTAATTGAGTAATTTTGTTTTCTCTTTCTGCTTTTTTTGCTTGATTCCTTAAACCCCAAGCTATTCCTGTTATCAAAAATAAAAATACTGACAGTCCTATTAAAGTTTTTGTTAACCGATTTAATTTTCTATTTTTAGTTTCTAATTCTGTGTTTTGACTCTCTAATTCATCATTTGTATCCTTTAATTTTTCCTGAGCTTGTTTTAATTCTTTACGAATTTTATTGGCGGAAAAATCTCTGATAAAAGTAACAAAGTAATCATGACTAATTTGATATTGGTATCTTTCATCTAAATCTTTAATGATAGAAACTAAATTTGACTTTTCAAAAATTTCTAAAATCCAATCAATTTTTAGTTTTAGTTTTTTTTGATTTTTAATAAAATATAAGTTTAATTCATCTAATAATTGCTCAGAAGTTTTAAGTAAACGTCTATTATAAGAACTGGTCAAAAAATAAAGAATAGATCTGGCAATAGTTTGAGTTTCTGGGTTAGAACTACAATCTTTAATAATACCTTCAATATAATTTTCTATTAATAGTTGTTTAGAACATTTTTGTTGCTCTTGATATTTGGCTGGATAATTTTGATATTCTGCCAAGGTTTTAATATTTTCTTCTTCAAGTTGATAACAAATAACTTGCAATTCAATCAGTAAAATATCATCATGAATTGTTATATAATTTTTTTGGAGATCTTTGGTTATTGTATTTATTAGTTCATTTTCCCACTCTAAATTAACTGAATCAGTTAGTCTTTTAATTAACTGTTTTACATCTTCTTCTTTGAGATTATCTAAAATTAGTTGATTATTTTGATTTCGCAGTGATGCGTATTCTTTTAGTCTTTTATTTCCTGCTGTTGATTCAAAAAGTAGCTGTTCTTGTTGTTTAAGAAAATCCTCTAAATCTAGTAAATAATGATAATAATCTTCTCTGATAGATAATATAATTTGTGTTGAAGTTTTGCTTATATCAAGACAATCAGCGATAAATTCATATAAAGCTATTCTTTCTTGTAAAGAGTAATTCCGATGAAAAAATATTTCAAACTGATCAAAAATTAAAACTATTATCTTTCTTTCTTTCCTAAATTGCTGAATTTTACGCTGATAATTAGCTAAATCTTCCGCATATTTAGGTGATTTTCGATAAGAATTAATTAAAATGGGATGATATTTATATCCATCTCGATTAACACCAAGCTCTAGTTGTGGAATTAAACCAGCTTCAATTAAAGAACTTTTTCCTGTACCAGAAGGACCATAAATAACTGTTAGTTTTTGCTTGTTTTCTATACGATGATAAATATTATCTAAATCCTTTTGGCGAATAGAAAAATCGATAGTTTGAGAAACATTTTCTGAAAATTGAAGAGGAGATAAAGCCGGACTTGTTTGCTGTTTGCGAGAATAAAGCTTTTTCGCACCAATAAAAGCACGAAAACCATATTCAAATTCAAATTTATTTTTCTTAAGTTTGTGTTTAAACGCTTCTTTATATGATTGTTGGAAATAACATATTTCTTGTAAAGTTCTTTGAATTTCCATATGTAACCAAGGAGCATAACTCACTTTTCCTTTTTTTTCTGCTTCTTGCAAATATTTTTTTGCATTTTGAATTTTTTGTCTTGTTTCCTTATCTATCTTTTCTCTAGTTTTATTTTCTCTATCAATTTGTTTCCAAATCGCTTTTGCTAAAGTAAATAAATACCAAGGTTGATTAAACTTATCCTGTATCTGTAAAAAACGCAGTGACTCTGGGGAATTTTCTCTTGCTACAGTAAAAATATTATATGCTTGTTGAGCATAATGTTCTGATATTTTCCAGTTTTGACGATAACATTCAATTTCTGCTAATACTTCTTGGGCAAATGCCTCTCTAAAAGGATCACAATAGCTTGAATTTTTGTGTATATCTAAGGCTTGCTTTGCTATATTTTCTAATTTTTTCCAATATTGGGCTTTTTTTGTGTTAATTCCCAGTAGATAATAAGATCCTAACAAAAAGTTTATGAATTTAGCTTTATATAAAGGGGAATTAGAATTTTGAGATTTATCTTGATTAAAGTAATTAATTGATTCTTTAAATTTTATTAGAGCTTCTTCCGCTTTAATTTTTCTTTGACTATAATTACGAAGACTTTGACTAAGACAAATAAGTCCAATATAATGAGAAACTAGACCAGATTTTTCGTGATTTTTTCTCTTTTTATAGTTCTCTAAACTAATTTTATAATGATCCTCTGCTATAGCCAAATTATCTAAATAACTATTATTATTAATCTGTTTTCTTTTTAAAAAAGGCTCATTATGGGAACAATAACCTAAAATAAATTCAATCTCTTCTAAGGCTGGACTTTTTGGCTCAGATTCTTCTATTTTTTCTTGGGCAATTTTAATTTCACTATATCGAGGTTTTTCCTCTCCTTCAAAAAGTTCTTGATCTAAAAAACTATTTTCTCTGTGTTTAATAATTGACTCAAATATTCTATCATTTGTTTTTGTTAAAAAATCTTTAATTTCAGTTAAAGAACATTCAAAAGTAACAAATCTCCCCCAACTTCTAAGATCAACATAAATTCTTTGTAGTTTATCAGATATTTCTTGGTTAATGAAAACAACAATGGGAAAAGAAAAACTTTTTGCTAACAATTCTCTAGACTGATTGGCTGAAGACAATAAATCGTCAATTTCTTTTACTTCTTCAAGTCCATGAATCACAATACTATTCAATTTTTTGCGAGAATTCTTCTTGCGGATAAAAGTGTATATTGATTTGGCTTGTGGCGAAATTTTTGAAAGATCAATATTAAGGGAAGATTGCTCGCTTTCCTCTTTTAATTGCTTGAGGATTTGTTTTTGTAATCCATAAAAGTTACAAACAGCAAAAATTAAACAAAATTCTCCTTGAAAATCATCAATTAAAGTTATTAACTCCATTAATGGATCTCTTTCTTCTAAGTAAGGATTGTCGCAGTTCATAATTTAAAAAGAAGTAATTGATAAAAAATAGCTTTTTGTCATAGAAATTAAACTCATATATTTATTATTTTAAATACTTTTGTCCTAATAAAGTTGACTAAAATTAGCAAGAAGGTGAAAATCCAAACCCGAATAGAAAAAATTTGTCTGTACTTATCAAGAATTACGAATAAAACCTCTTCTGTAGGGTGGGCATTGCCCACCTAAACGTTATAAGAAAGAGTGTTTGATAAGTTCAGAATCCTCCTAAATCCCCCTCAATTCCCCTTACTGATCCCCCTCAATCCCCCTCAATCCCCCGAAGATGCGGGGGAAGCTAAAGGATGCTTCGCTTTTGTTTAACAAAAACTTTTAAGTGTATTTCCATCCATTCTATTATAGCCATTTGTTCTAGGAAGAAAAAATAGAGATACATTGACGAAAATGAGAGTTAGGAAATTTATCTGATATTTGCAGAATCGGATTAACATCGTACCACTGATACCAATCATTACGATATTCATATATATAATTAACTTGAATTAAGTTTAGATAATCATCTTCCCCAGAAATTTGATCATCTTCTTTTGTTGTACTTGCCACTTTTATAAGCATCTTCCACTCCGAGGTACTAATTGCGTTTTTGAGAGAATGAAATTCTTTAACAACAATTGCTTCTACCAATTGTCTAGTAATAATTTTTTGGGGAAATTTAAACTCTGTTTTTATGCAATCGGAAATCAATCTCAGTAAGTTGCGAACATGACCACCGCTAAATTTGCAGATTAAATCTAATGTTTCGGGTTCATCAAATAATTGTAAAATTAACTCTTTTCTTTGCTCTGGATTTTTTCTAATTTCTACTGATACTTCAGGAAAAGCTCTAGCAAGAATCATTTGTCTCAGCTTTTCAATTCCTTCCTCATTAGAGGATTTATCTTTATTAATCACTTGTACCATGGGCAATATTTGCGGGGACACTCCAAATATATTATTTATTGTGCTTAAAGAATCGGCAAAGCAGAGAAGCATCGGCATGGTATAAATTAAATGACAGTTCAGTCCTTTAAGCACTTGTCCATTATCCAAAAAAATAAATTCCGAACGTTTTTTAGCTCCTCTAAATCTCTCTTGCCCTCCTAAACCAATTCTGTCAATACGTTCTAAATTATCAACAATGACAACCAATCCTCTTTTCCCTTTTTTTTGTAACTCCTCAATACATTTTGCTAATAAATCATTATTAATTAAATCAATTAAACCTAGAACATCAGTTCCAACATAGTTATCAAGAATTGCCCTAATATCAGAATTTTCTTTAGCTTTAACGGTTACTTCGGCTATTCCTGCGGATAAACTAACTTCCTCATCTGTGGTTTGAGCACCAATTTGGAAGTCTCCGGGGAGATTCACACTAAAGCCCTTTACTTCTGACTTTAATAAATTAACTGCACCTTTTAAATATTTTTCAAATCGTTTAGGTTTAGCATAAATTCCGATTTTTTCGCAACTTTCACTCACTTGTTTAGCGATCGCCAATAATATGCTACTAATTTTTACATCATTATTATTAAATTCTTCATCTGATTCAAACATCACTACATGAAAACCATCTTCCTCTAATTTTTCTTGTAATTTAGATAATTCCGTCGATTTACCACCACCAATATGCCCTGCGAATAATTGACAAGTTTTAGTATCATCAAACAGATCTATTTGATCTCGCATCTGTTCTATAATTGCAGCACCTCTTACATCAGAAAAGTCAATGTAATACTGGCTTTCTACTGCATCTTTTAAATTAGGTGCTCCTTCTGGTTTAAAAGCCCTAGCTAATTTTCTTCTTTCTAAAGGCATTTTCTTTATTTTATCGCTAATTCTAAAGTTATTAACATCATCCTAATAACAAAAATATACTTTTTGAGAGATTACTAACACAAACCGCAATAAATTGTAATAATTAGTTAGTATAGCAATCCTAAATCATTTGTGAGAAACAATAAACTTGGGCAAATAATTGACAATCGACAATTGACAATTGACAATGAATGTAACAAAGAATAGGATCATTATAGATAAATTCTCACAACTTTTATATTATTGCTCAATTTTATAATCATCACCAGATGGATTTTGAAAAACTTTAAGGTTTTTTTCTAAAATGTCAATTACCCAATATTCTTTTATTTTCGCATTAGCATATAATCTTTTTTCAGCCCTAAATCTTTGCTTAAACTACTATCACCAATCTCTATTAACCAGTAAATATCCTCTGGATAAGGATGATGAGTTTTATATCGTGTAGCAGAAGTACGAACGTTCAGGCAAAGCCTGCGGCTTTCAGCGATCGCAATATCTGGTTATGGTTCAGAATCACTAAGGGTAATCGGATGTGCTTCTTTAACGGGCTTCGCCCTTCTCCGCAGAGGGCATTCTCGCAGAGGGCAGAAGGAAAATTTATCCCTTCCCCCTTCCTCACAAGGGCAGGTTTTTAACATTTGGGTGAAGGCAAGACTCCGGAGACAACCCACACCAGGAAAGTAAAAAACCTACCCCTGTCAGGGATTATAGGGGGGTTGCCTTCAAACTTCTGCCTTCTTTTAAACCAAATTAATTAATTGTCAATTGTCAATTGTCAATTATCAATTCTCCATTGATAAAAGTGATAAGATTTTTATATACCAACTTTTGAGCGACGACGGCGATTAAATTTAGGATCTAAATCCTCTTTTTGATTGATCTGGCTTATACCATTTCCGTTGTTGTCATCATTAGCTGAAATGGTGGATTTTTCTTGGACGTGCAACATGAAAATAACCAGAGGATCACTGTTAATTTCTCTTTGCACTACTCGCTCCAGAGTTGTTTCTACCTCATTGCGAATGGAATTCCAGTTAATGTCATTATCTCCATGTAACAATAACTTGCTTTTTAGTCGATCGCCAATTAGACTATTAACCGTACGGGTGATTAAACGCTCTAAAGCCATGATTTCCATGGTACAAACTACACCTCGTAAATTAATGTCCGGCTTGGTTAGTAATTGCCCCTCACTATCGACACTAGCGGCAACAGTAACCACACCATCTTCAGCTAATCTTTCACGCTCTTCCATTACATTATCATGAACAATTCCCGCAGTATCAACTAATTGGATGCCAGAAGGTACTTTATCCCCTTTAGCAATAGTATCTGTGGTTAACTCGATGGTATCACCATTATTAATGATCACCATATTTTCCGCAGGAATGCCTACATTTTGAGCAGTTTCGGCGTGTTTAACTAACATTCGGTATTCACCATGTACAGGCACAAAAAACTTCGGTTTAGTTAAAGCTAACATTAATTTTTGGTCTTCTTGGCAACCATGTCCAGAAACATGAAGCCCTTTTTGTTTGCCATAAACCACATTAGCCCCTTGTGCCATCAGGCGATCGATTGTATTAACCACCGCAATGGTATTACCAGGAATGGGGTTAGCAGAAAAGAGAATAGTGTCACCGTGACGGACTTTAACATGACGATGTTCACCTTTAGAAATTCTTGTCATCGCCGCAAATCTTTCCCCCTGTGAACCAGTGCAGAGAATTAATACTTGTTCTTCTGGTAAACTATGGATAGCTTTAAGAGGGACAAAAAGCTCATTGGGACATTTAATATAACCTAAGTTACGGGCATGAGCAATCACGTTTAACATAGAACGTCCAACTACGGCAACTTTCCGATTATATTTAATGGCTAAATCTAGAGCAATATTGATACGATGCACCGAGGTAGAAAAGGTGGTTAACATCAAACGCCCTTTAGCCTGAGAGAAAGCCTTATCTAATCCGGGGTAAACTGATTTTTCCGAAGGGGTAAATCCGGGGACTTCGGCATTAGTGGAATCGCTTAATAAACACAAAATCCCTTTCGTGCTTAATTCAGCCAATCGATGAAAGTCGAAATATTCTCCATCCACAGGAGTATGATCTACTTTATAGTCACCAGTATGAATTAATGTACCGATGGGAGTATGAATGGCAAGGGTGAAACTATCGGCAATTGAATGAGTATTACGTATAAATTCAACTTGGAAATGTTGACCTATTTTAACTACCTCACGGGGTAATACTTTTTTAATAGTAGTACGATCTTGTAAGCCTGTTTCAGATAATTTTTCCTCTAACAAGGACATTGCTAAACGAGGTCCATAAATTACAGGAGTATCTATCTGTCTTAAATGATAAGGAATACCCCCGATATGATCTTCATGCCCGTGAGTGGCTATCATAGCTTTAATTTTATGATTATTTTCCTTTAAATAAGTCATATCAGGAAGTACAACATTAATACCGTGCATTCCATCGTTAGGGAAACCAATGCCCGCATCAACTAAGATAATTTCATCTTCATATTCGTAAATACAAGTATTTTTACCAATTTCGTGTAAACCGCCCAAGGGAATAACTCTTAATGT